>JACCDR010191249.1_pt1 | contig 28340 bp, 33 predicted proteins | sample 7446431 | NCBI WGS metagenome assembly JACCDR01 (sample SAMN15323443, study PRJNA562643) | freshwater metagenome | isolation source: river surface water | place: USA:Blue River Watershed | collected 2017-08-17 | reverse complement strand
GTAAATTTTCTGCACGTGCAATGCAGTATGCGGTAAAGCTGTATAAAGAACGGGGTGGTGGATATATTGGAGAGAAAACAGAGAATAATAGTTTGGTGAAATGGACTAAAGAAGATTGGGGATATACCGGTGAGGTAGGGCACAGTCGTTATTTGCCTAAAAAGGCACGAGAGCATCTAACTGTGGGTGAAAAGATAGCTACTGATCGCGCTAAAAATAAAGGAACAAAAGAAGGTAAACAGTGGGTCAAGCAACCAGAACGTATTGCAAAAAAGACCGCGAAGGATAGGTTTAAGTAAACTTATTTTGCTGACTATTGAAATAAGCTGATATAATTTAAATATGAAGCTAATTACTCTTAATATTTGGGGAGGCAGAATGAGTCAAAAACTGGAACCTTTCTTTAAAGAAAACAATCAGACAGATATTTTTTGTTTTCAAGAAGTTTATGATAAAGGACCTGCAAATATAGAGCATAAGTTGATGTTTGATCAATTCGAACATAATCCAAATTTACTTGATGCGCTTAAGAGCTATTTGCAAAATTTTGAATCAAAGTTTTGTCAGACTCTCCAGGATACTTACGGGATAGCTATGTTTTTAAAGCAAGGTATTCAGATTCTTCATCATGGTGAGCTATTGGTTGCTAGAGGTGATTGGGAACATAATTTAGATATTGAAACCAAAGACCATCACAGAAAAGTTCAATGGATGGAAATTTTAGTTCAAGGAAAAAGGTTGCTTATAGCAAATGCTCATTTAACACATAGACCGAAAGGTAAACAAGATAGTCCTAAAAGAATTAAGCAATCTCAAATCATTATTGATTTTTTAGAAATGTTTGATTGTCCAAAGATTCTTGTGGGAGATTTTAACCTTATGCCAGAAACGCAAAGTATTTTAATGTTTGAAAACTCTAATATGAATAATCTCATTAAAGAATTTGCTGTGACTTCTACACGTACTGAATTATATCGAGGATATAAAAATGGTCCAAAGTTTGCTGACTATATTTTTGTTTCTAAAGATATTCGTGTAAATAATTTTAAAGTACTTCCTGATATTGTCTCTGATCATTCTCCATTATATTTAGATTTTGATCTTTAGAATATTAAAAAGTTTTCTTACTCTATTGCCACATACTCTCTATTTTTCTGAAACTTTTTCTTACTCCTTTCATATCGAGCCTGCGGATTTTCTTTTTCGAGATTTCGTGCTTTGTAAGCGATGAGGGTGAATGCTTCTATCCCAGATGACTGAATATTTTGAGAAAAGGGAATACGGGCAATAGGTTCTTTATCAAGATCAAAGACATATCCTGGTTTGTCTTTGTTAATAAGAAAATCATAAGGAACATTAAAAAACGACAAGAGGTTTGCGATCTGTTTTGCAGCTTTAACACTCTGCGGTGTCGGTTCTACCACTATGATAGCGAGAGTCATTCCTGTAACGATACCTGTACCAGCTCCATCTGCACCTGCTTTTTCATCTATTACTACCGCTTGTTTTTCATTGATGTTAAGTAAGGGAAGATATGCTTTGAGGGGTGTGGTGAGAACATGACTGCAACTTTGTCCAAACATAACAGCATCTGTATGAGGGCCTCCAGCCATAACACGTATACCTAGAGGCGAGAGCACTGAATATTTTTTAGTAAAAGTATCAGTAAAAGAAAACTCTGGTTGTGGTTGGGTAAAGAAGAGGTCGCTGTAGTGTTTATGCTGAGTTCCAGTATGAGAGAGGAGGTCTGAGAGGGCGTTTCCGAGATAGTTTATATCATCAACAGAACCAACGAGATTATGTGCAAGGTCCATATTGTGATCAGCATCAATAGCGAGAACATCTATTCCATTGGTATGTAACCACTGAGAAAACGCTGTCGATACACTCGACTTTCCACTACCTCCTTTTCCTAAGAATCCAATGATCATAATGTATTTTTTTATAAAAAAGCCGTGGTGTATGAATCCCACGGCGTATACTGTCACGCTAAAGCCAATTCGGGGGTGGCTTTTCTGTAGATTGCTGGCAGATGAAGTCTAACGTTTTTGACTCGAGCTATCGAACCTGAGTCGATTCCTGCGATAGCGAGCATTGTAGGAATTGAATGACAGGTGCAGTCATCTTGTGTAATCGCGACAGAACCAGCGTTCTCGCGAATACGGATAAATGCAGCACGAAGCTCGTCACTCAGAGCATCCGTAGGAATTTCTTCGAGAGTGATGTCTTCGTGCACTGTTCCAAACGCATCAGCCAGAGTCCGATGTTGATTGAATTCACCTGAGAGGTCTTCGGCCCGTTTTTGATCTGCAATTGCAACGGCCTTTCCGCCACAACAGCAGAGAGAAACAAGGGCGATGTCATAACCACGCAAGACGACATCGAGCTTCTTTCGGTTGCGTTGCGCCATGGTGAATGCGAGCCATGAATCATGGAGTGCACTCATTTCAGGTGAACGAAACCGTGTGAGAGTACCTGGCATATGGGCAGAGAAGAGGAGCTCAGGTCCCATGTCCCAGAGTCCTTTTTCAGCGTTGTAATAACGGTGAAGCAAATCAATGACGGCAACAAAGTGAATTACACGAGCATAGAGACCATCTGTCATCACTTTGTAAACATCTTTGATCAATTGTTCGGGGAGAGGGCATCCTTTTGTGTGCCGAGACGCATAGATAGCGACGGTCTTATTCAGTCCTCGTTGGTTGATGGGTAGGAGAGTACGATCTCCGTTATATGACATGCACATAATAGATAAAAAGATCTCGATCTACACACCATGTGTAAATCAGGTCTGCTGTGAGGATACTATAGGATATATATAAATGCAAGTATATTGCATTTATTGGGTTGTATATTTTTGATTGGGTATATAAACTACGCATATATGAAAATATGTCTCATTGTTTTTTCTTTATTGTTTGTTGGAGTCTTTTTATTTGAGCGCTTTATCATTTCTGGTCGAGAGTATACAGGCGATAAAACATCACATATCAAAGATGGTCGGTTTTATACACCTGATCTCGATACTAATACAAAAACACTTGCCGACCTTTTAAAATGGCGTTTCGGTAATAACGCTGATATTCCTTGGAATGAACCATATGGAACGGGGACAATAGATCTCGTGCCATTGGTAGGTAAAGAAGATATTCGTGCAACGTTTATTAACCATGCGACGGTACTTATAGAGTCAGCATCAACAACTATTATTACGGATCCTATCTTTAGTGAGAGGGCTAGTCCATTTTCTTTTACTGGACCTAAACGACATCATGATCCGTATATAGCACTCAATACAATTCCTCGTATTGATATTGTTACTATTTCTCATGCTCATTATGACCATCTATCGATTGAGAGTATAAAGATGATTGAAGAACGTTTTTCTCCTCACTACGTGGTACCACTCAATAACGGGCAGTTTGTTATGCGTGCAGGAGTACCTCGAGAACGTATAACCGAATTAGATCTCTTTGAAAGTTATGAGAGAGACGGTGTGGTAGTTACACTCGAGTCTGCACAGCATTGGAGTGCTCGCGGCATGTCGGATCGTAACAGGTACTTGTGGGGTAGTTTTATGATACAGATGCAGAATAAGAATATATTCTTTGCGGGAGATACTGGATACGCCTCACACTTTAAAAAAATACGTACTACATATAAAAACATAGATCTTGCTTTATTACCTATAGGTGCATATGAGCCACGATGGTTTATGCAAGGTCAGCACATGAATCCGAGTGATGCAGTGCAGGCAGGTAAAGATTTAGGTGAGCCTCCTGTGATAGGTATTCATTTTGGTACGTTTGATATTACAGATGAGGGTAGGTTTGATCCTGAAAAAGATACAAAAAAAGCGCTTGAAACAATCGGGTATAGCACACAGTTTCTCGTACCCACATTGGTTAACGGTTTAGATATAACCATATAAATAGCTGCCATGTCTTTACCGAATCCAGCTCTCTCAGTTGTCATACCGTTTTATAACGAGGAGGATAATGTGTCAGATCTATTATCTGAACTCAAAACAGTACTAGCGACACTTGCTGTACCTGCTGAAGTTATTGCAATCAATGACGGTAGTAGGGACGGTACTCTCAGTGTTCTAGTACGTGTAGCACAAAAGTGGCCAGAACTCACTGTTGTTGATTTAAAGAAAAATGTAGGTCAGGCGGGAGCGCTATGGGCGGGATTTGGTGTGACACAAGGTGAATGGATAGCTACTCTCGATGGAGATGGTCAGAACCCTCCGTCTGAGATTATAAAACTCTGGAATCTGCGAAGTCAGTCGAGAATGATTGTTGGGAGGAGAGTTATTCGTCGTGATTCACGCACGAGACAAATCATGTCAAAGGTAGCAAACGTAGTGAGACAAGCGCTCCTCCGTGATGGCGTGCGTGATTCTGGATGTGCACTCAAACTATTTCACCGGGAAGTAGTCAAATCTTTTATCCCTCTACGAACTCTGTATTCTTTTATGCCTGCGTGTGCTCGTATGGCGGGGTGGAATAGTATCGAAGTGCCGGTTAATCATAGGAACCGTATGAAAGGTGAATCAAAATATGGTCTGAGAGTAATGGCTCTGGTTCCTTTGTTTGACCTTATGCTCTTGTTTTGGCTTTCAAAACGAGTGACACCTATTCGTGATCTGGATCAGCGTGATCGATAATTTCTGTGTCGCTGTGTTCACCCTCACTATGTTCTTCGTGACTATGAGGGGCGAGAATACTCACTCCCGTCATGAGGATGATACCTGTTATGAGTGCTGTCACATGTATTTTTGTTTTACCGTGAGTGCGAATTGATTTGAGTGAGTTGGGAATAAGGTCGCGTAGGATGATAAAGAGAAAACCTCCTGCTGAAAATGCTATGAGGAGTGCTTCTGCACCTTCTACTGATGAGAGTACCAGTGTTGCAAAAACACCGAGGAGTAATGTCGATGAAACAATAAAATTATTACGAAGAGCCTGTTTTGTAGAGTAGCCGGCTTCTTTGAGAACAAAGAACTCTGCAATTTCTTGTACGAGTTCATGGGCGAGTATGGCAATGGTCGCAATAATACCAGTTGTTGGACCAGCGATCCATGCCGGAACGAGTAAAAATCCATCGGTGATATTGTGTATTGCATCACCAGCCATCATACGTCGTGCATCGAGTCGTGAATGGTTGTGGTCAGTACGTTCATGATGGTGATGTGCTCCAGGGATGAGACGGGCAGCGAGTGCCACGATAATAATTCCACCGATTCCTGCTGATAGGGTATACCAGATTCCTGCATGCTCTATAGCTTCAATGGAGAGGGAGTAGACGATTACTATAAATATGCCCAGTGCAAAGGTTGCGAGATAACGAAGATTTCTTTCTACCCATGAACCGATACGGTTTCTCAAAAAGAGTGCGCCCGCGAGGGAAGCGAGCATGATAAAGAGTGCTGAAACGAGTGTATATATAATTGTCATGGGTAAATAGTAGCAGAGGTATTAAGTAAATGCAAATATATTGCATGTGAAAGACAGAAGGACTAATCTTTAAACATATTCTTTTTACGGAGCGTTCTCAGCGAATGTTTTTTAATAAAATTAATTTCTTTTGAATGTTGTTTTCCTGAAGATTCCCATTCATGGAGTTTTTTAATCACATAATCAGGATCTATCTTTGATATGTCATTTAAATGATTTGCAACTGACCGTGTAACGTAGCGTGCGGTATCTGAGAATAGGGTATCGAGTATCTTTTCTGTCTGAGAATAGTGGAGGGGAACTTTTATACCCCAGGGTAGGCGGGGTCGTGAACCCTCGCTCGCGAGACGACGTACATGATAGTTGTCACTTTTTGACCAGACAACACATTGATTGAGTGTTTCTCTCGTATGTTTATTGAGAAAATGCCTTATTGCGTATTCGGCGGAGAATCTTTTGGTGATTTCTTCGAGCGTACGTAACGATAGTTTGAGGTGTTGTGTATCGAGACCGTGGAGAGCGACATATTCAGCGTATGATCCATAAATAAAATCTCCATAGTCTCCGTCGGTCTTTTTTGGATCCAATTCTCTCGGTAGTGCACGTACGATTATGTCTATGGCTTGCGTGTAGTCTTTAGGTAAGTAGACAAAAAGCATATCTCGGATGTGGTGCATTCTCTGTTTGAGTTCGTATTTCGGAAAATCTTTGAGAACATCGCGTATAAAACCCTCTGTATTAAAAGTCATATGTACAGAATGGATTTCTTGCGCTAGACGAGACACATTATCTCTATTAAAGAGTCTGTCTTTGAGATAAAACGAGGGTTTCTTTTTTGTAATAGATTTTTTACGATTCATGTGCGTAATCAGTTTAGCATGTGCATGATACTATAGATTAATACATGCGTGCGTATGGTTTTTTATAAAATATGCAAACTTTACAAAAATATCTGCTCATATTTGTGATAGTAGGTTCTGGTATATTTTCGGTATATACGTTTTTAAAGGGCCCGTGTCTTGAACCAATTCGTTACACTATAGGAAATTTTTCGGATAAATTTGGTATAACTCAAAGTGAATTTATATCCGCGCTCGCACAAGCAGAATCTATCTGGGAGACATCGGTTGGCAAGGATTTGTTTGTCTATGATGAGGTGAAAGGATTACCTGTTAATCTAGTGTACGATGAGAGACAGCAAACACTCGATACAGCGAGAGCGCTCGAAGCAACAATAGACACGCAAAAAGAAAAAGCAGTTTCACTTAAATCAGACATAGAACATAAGACAACTGAGTATGTGCTTGCAAAAGAATCATATGAAAAAAATCTACTCATATATACGAGCAGGCAAAAGTCATATAATGATTCTGTTTCATATTGGAATAATCGAGGCGGTGCGCCAGAGCAGGAATATATAAAGCTCAAACAAGAAGCTCGTGCCCTCAACGCTCTACACACGGCGCTTGAAAAAGAGAGAGTAGCTCTCAATAATCTGGCCGATGTATCAAACGACGCTGTTCGTACGTATAACGGTGTAGTAAAAACGATCAATACGAATGTTGATGTGATTAATGAATCAGCTGACAAAGAATTCGAACAAGGTGAATACATACGTGATGAAAACGGTGAGAGAATTACTATATATGAATTTGCAGATAGAACTGCTCTCGTTCGAGTCCTTGCTCACGAACTCGGTCATGCGCTCGGTCTCGAGCATAATACCGATCCATCATCTATTATGTATTACCTTAATGAAGGTGATGGTTTGACTGCATCTCCTCTCGACATCCGTGATCTCAATACTGTGTGTAGATTCAGTGAGCAATAGTAAGTGCGTATATGTGTTGTGGTTTGTGGGGCTCAAGTGCACGTATTGCTTCGTGGAGGGTTGCTCCGGTGGTGAGTATATCGTCAAAAATGATGATTGAAGCGTCAGCGATTTTACTACCTGTGTTTACTATAAAACAATCACGGAGATTTTCTTGTCTTTCTTTGTGATTTCTACCTACCTGATCAGAGGTATTTTTTACTTTAAAAAGTATATCGGTCCGTAGTATAAAATGTTTATTAAAAAGAAGGGTAGATGAATCTAAAATATTAAAACACTCACGAATAATAAGTTCGCATTGATTAAATCCTCGTATGGATAGAGATTTTCGTGTGATGGGTATGGGAATAATAAAGAAAACTTTTTGAGGGTAGTATTTGGTATATGAGAGTAAGTGTTCTCGTATACCCCATGCAAGTATGCGTGCTATAGGTTTGTATCCATAGGATTTTACTTCGAGTATAGCCGCCTTTACCAATTCATGTTTGTACGCGAGGAGTGAGTAAAATATCACTTTGGGGTGTGAGGTATATCCAATCATCTCTGCGTGGGGTGTATGGGTATAAAAATATTGAGTACCACCTTTTTCTATGCCGGCTATGAGAGGGTCTATGGGCGCAATTGTTTCTATACAGTAGGCCAGTATTCTGTTTAAAATTATCTTCATAAGGAAATTGTATAAAAACAGATATAAAATACTCATAAAGACCATGGAGGCATGATATACTTATCTATATATGTCTTTTTTCGACACCTTTTTTAAAAAACAGAGCCCGAGTGTCTTGGGTATTGATATTGGTTCATCCGCAATAAAGGTTGTTCAGTTGCGTAAAAAAGCAGGTAAAGCTGTACTTGAAACATACGGAGAACTCGCTCTCGGACCATATGGTGGTGTAGAGATTGGTCGTGCAACAAATCTCACCAATGAAAAACTCGCAGAAGCAGTGAGAGATCTTTTAAAAGAAGCAAATGTAACCACAAAATCAGCAGGTATATCTATCGCTTCATCAGCGAGCCTTTTGCCTTTTATTCACATGCCTGTATCTGATGAAAAACAACTCGCCACAATGATTCCTATTGAGGCACGTAAATACGTTCCTGTTCCTATTACCGAAGTTTCTCTCGATTGGTGGATTATTCCAAAACAAGAGAGCTCGGTGAATGAATTTGAAAAAGAACCACAGGGAGGAGATAAAACAGCAGACAAAGGGGTAGATGTGCTTTTGGTTATTATTCATAACGATGTACTCAATCGGTTAAGTGAAATATCTCACGCCGCACAGGTAGAGGCTTCTTTTTATGAAATAGAAATCTTTAGTTCAATGCGTGCGGTGCTCGAGCAGAGTACTGAGGCTGTAATGGTTGTCGATATGGGGGCAGGTACGACAAAACTTTACATTATTGAACGAGGCATATTGCGATCATCACACACTATCAACAGAGGTTCTCAGGAGCTCACATTAGCTCTCTCACGATCTCTCGGTATGAGTGTGGGTGATGCTGAGCATATAAAACGTACACACGGACTCTCAAGTGATCCAAATAATAAAAATATAGCAGAGGTTTTGTCACTTAATCTCGATTATATATTCTCAGAGACCAACAGAGTTATTTCAGCGTTTGAACACAAATATAATAAAAATATTTCAAAGATCATTCTCACTGGCGGAGGATCTCTTCTCAAAGGTTTTCTCGATATGGCGCGTATAAAGTTCCAAACTGAAGTTGTGTTAGGTGATCCTTTTGCAAAAACAGAGGCTCCGGCATTTCTTGAGCCTGTATTACGTACAGCGGGCCCTGAATTTGCTGTTGCGATCGGTATCGCCCTCCGAAAACTCCAAGATTTGGAATAGTGGGGATAGCGGTTATGAGAGAGGGGTAGTATACTATAAACATAAGAACATATGGATCCTCGATTTCAAACATCGTTCATACCAAAGAAACCTATTGTGGCTACTCCGGGCCGAGAACCTTCTTCTGTAAATCTCTTTGCACTCCTCTCAACTATTGTCTTTATCATGACGCTTGCTCTCGCTGGCGGGGTGTTTTTCTACAAACAGCTTATTGTAAAGCAGATAGCGGAAAATAAGGTTATGCTCGACAAAGCAAAAAGTGCTTTTGAACCTGAAACCATAAAGAGCATTGTACGTCTCGATACCCGTCTCGAAGTTGGTAAAAAACTTCTCGACTCTCATCTCGCGGTGACGCCTTTTTTTGAATACCTTTCAACTATCACTCTCAAAACAGTACGTTTCAAGACATTTGATTTCTCATATCTTTCAAAAGATAAAATTGAAGTAAAGATGTCGGGTCAAGCCCAAGATTATGATTCTGTTGCACTTCAATCTGATCTCTTAAATCAACAAAAACTTTTGAAAAAACCAATGTTAGGTGACATGAGTCTTGAAGCCGCAGGAACTGTTGCTTTTAATATGTCAGCTCTCGTTGATCCGACGTTGATTTCATATAACAAAGTTGTAGGAGGGACAAAAACAAGTACAACTACACAACCATGAGTAATATTATTTCAATCATACTTCTCATAGCATCAGTAGGACTCTTCTTTGGATTTATTGATCCTACCTATACTGACGTACGTGCCATGATCGCTGAGAAAAAAGAATATGATAATGCACTCACACGATCAAAAGATTTGCAGGTTGAGCGTGATAAACTCCTCGTCAAAGCAAATAATATAAAAGAAGACGATCTCAAACTCCTCAGTAAATTATTGCCTGACAACATTGATAATGTTCGTTTAATCATCGATGTTGATGATATGGCGAAACGTCACAATATGCGCATCAGAAACTTTAAAGCTGATTCAACAGACCAAAAAGATACCATTGGTCGTGATAATAGTGCTTATGGAACACTCACACTCTCTTTTTCTACGACAGCTTCATATAATACGTTTCTCGCATTTCTCCGAGATCTCGAGAGGAGTCTTCGTATTATAGATGTCACCGCTATTACATTTTCTGCAAATGACAATAACCAACTCTATGATTATGGGGTAACGGTCAAGACCTATTGGCTTAAATAACACTATATGAAAGAGAATACAAACAGCTCAAAAAATCTCATCATAACAGCAATATTTGTTATTGCTCTAGGTGTTGCTGGATATATGTATATTACTCGTGATACCTCAGGAGATGATTTGCTTTTGGTTAATCCTGTTACATCGGCACCCGTGGTAAATACTGATCTTTTGTCAGCTCTCCGTGAACTCAAAAAACTCACCATTAAAACCGATATTTTTGAAACACCTGCATGGGGTTCATTGGTTGATTTTGGAAAAACCCTCAAAGAGCGAGAAAAATATCGCCCTAATCCTTTTGCACCGATCGGTCAGACATCCAGTCAGTCTACTTCAACATCTAGTCAATAACACACACTTATGAGCGTACTCGATATCCTTGTCGCGAAAAAGATTCTTGAAAAAAAGGACGCAGTCGCGATCTCAGAGGAGGCGCGTCTCACGGGTGAGTCACTCGATAGTGTTATGAAAAAACACGGTGTTCGAGATGAAGATGCTTTATCTGCAAAAGGTGAATATCTGAACGTTCCAGTTCGATCTCTCAAAGACCAAACAATACCGTTTGATATTTTAAAGTATATTCCCGAGGAATCAGCAGTTCATTATCAGTTTGTACCTATTTCTGTAAAACAGAATGTGCTCGAAGTAGGTGTTGTTGACCCTGACGATATAGAAGCTCGTGATGCGCTCAACTTTATTGCTTCAAAAATAGGAATGCCTTTCAAGGTGTTTCTCATTTCAAAATCTGATTTTACTGAAGCTCTCACTCTCTATAAAGGTCTTTCAGGCGAAGTTACCAAAGCTCTCGATGAACTCGAAACAGATATTGCTGATGTTGATTCAGTTGATTCTAATGATCATCAAAAACAAGGTGAGACTACTATCATAGAAGATGCTCCTGTTACTAAAATTGTGGCAACAATATTGCGCTATGCGGTAGAGGGTAATGCATCTGATATTCATATAGAACGTATGGTTGATAAGGTTCGTGTTCGTTTTCGTGTTGATGGCGATCTCCATACATCACTCGTTCTACCAGTAAAGGTTCATGATGCAGTAGTTGCCCGTATTAAAATCCTTTCAAATATGAAGCTTGATGAAAAACGAAAGCCTCAAGACGGCCGTTTTTCTGCGCGTATTGAAGGACGTAAAATAGATTTCCGTGTTTCTACATTCCCTGCATACTATGGTGAAAAGGTGGTAATGCGTATTCTTGATCAGGAAAAAGGTGTAAAGAAACTCGAAGATATTGGATTTTCACCAAAGAATCTCGAAGCTATTCGTCGCGCCATGGCTCGACCGTACGGTCTCATTTTGATTTCAGGTCCTACAGGATCAGGAAAATCAACAACACTTTACTCAATGTTGAATGAAATCAACGACGAATCAAAAAACGTGCTCTCACTCGAAGATCCGGTTGAGTACAATATGGAAGGAGTATCTCAGTCTCAGGTTCGTGCTGAAATTGGTTATACGTTTGCATCAGGACTCCGTACCACACTCCGTCAGGACCCTGATATCATCATGGTGGGAGAGATTCGAGACAAAGAAACTGCTCAGCTCGCTATTCAAGCGGCACTTACAGGACATCTCGTGCTCTCAACTATCCACACCAACACAGCTATTGGTGTTATTCCACGCTTGATAGATATGGGTGTTGATCCGTATTTGATTGCTCCTACACTCGTGCTTGCTATGGCACAGCGTCTCGTGTCACATCTCTGTGAAGGCGGGGAAGAGGTTTCTACTGATGGATCTATTGCCATGATGGTTGAAAAACAATTCTCTGATCTCGATCCAGAGCATAAAAAAGATATTGTGGTACCAAAGACAGTCTATGAACCAAAGCCTTCAGCAACGTGTCCTAATGGTGTCCGTGGTCGTATGGCGGTGGCAGAAGTTGTTGAAAAAGACAAAGAACTCGAACGATTAATTCTCGCCAATACAGGTGAAAATGAACTTTTTAAATACTGTCGTTCAAAAGGGATGCTCACTATGCGTGAAGACGCCATGTTGAAGGCATTTAGGGGCGAGATACCGTGGAGTGAAGTGAATAAGCTCTAAGAAGCTTTGTGATATACTATTAATACGTATGGAAAAGAAAAATGTAAAGGTGTTTCTCGTCGATGATGACAAATTCCTCTTGGGTATGTACTCACTCAAGTTTTCTAACAATGGATATGATGTAGAAACTACTGTGGGTTCTGTTGCTGCTCTCGAAAAACTCCGTGCAGGTAATAAACCAGATATTATACTCCTTGATATCATCATGCCGTATATGGACGGTCTCGAATTATTAAAAACTATCCGTGATGAAAAACTAGCTCCAGGTGCAACGGTGATCATGCTCACTAATCAGAGTCAATCATCAGATATAGAAAAAGCAAAAGAGCTCGGTGTTGATGGTTATATTGTAAAAGCAGCAACGATTCCATCAGAAGTTCTTCAGGAGGTAGAAAAAATATACGCAAAGAAAAAGAAATAGTTCATACACATATTTATGGCACTTGATTACAAAAAAGAATTTGAAGAGTTGGTTGAAACACTTATTAAAGAGTCGGCATCAGATCTCCATATATCTGAGGGGCGTTATCCAACTATTCGTGTAGCAGGTTTTCTTGTGCCTCTCATGAATCGGAGGGTTCTCACCAAAGAAGACACTCTTGGTTTCATGTCGGTTGTACTCAATGCTGAAAATAAAGAACTCTTTTTACGCAATAAAGAGATAGATTTTTCATACGAATACAAAGACAAAGCACGTTTCCGAGGTAATGGATATTTTCAACGCGGATCAGTTACGTTTGCTTTCCGATTGATTCCTAAAAAAATCAGAACTTTCAAAGAACTCAATCTACCTCCAATACTCGAAACTTTTTGTGATAAACAACAGGGATTTTTCCTCGTGGTAGGACCTGTGGGACATGGAAAAACCACAACACTTGCTGCAATGATTGAATTGATTAATGAAAAGAGAGCAGAACATATTGTCACTATTGAAGATCCAATTGAATATCTCTATGAACAGAAAAAATCAGTTATTGATCAGAGAGAAGTGCGTGTAGATACCGCTGACTTTTCTACAGCGCTTCGCAGTGTCTTTAGACAAGACGTCGACGTTATACTCATCGGTGAAATGCGAGGTATAGAGACTATGGCAACAGCCGTAACTGCTGCGGAAACGGGTCATTTTGTACTTTCAACACTCCATACCAATACTGCTGCACAGACCATTAACCGTATCATTGACTCATTCCCAGGAAATCAACAGGATCAGATTCGTATTCAACTTGCTTCAACACTTACGGGTATATTCTCACAACGACTCATTCCTCGTATTTCAGGCGGTCTCATTCCGGCATATGAGCTTCTTATATCAAATGCTGCAGTAGCGAATCTCATCCGTGAAAAGCGTGTGCATGAAATAAATACTGTTATAGAGACAGGTCTCGAATCAGGTATGATTGATATGAACAGGTCACTTGCCGAATTAGTACGTCGAGGTGAAATTACCGCTGAGAATGCGTACCTTTACTCGCCGAATCCTAAAGTACTCGAGAGACTTATATAAACCACCATGCTATTTAATTACAATGCAACAGATGAAAAGGGTAGTGATGTGAGAGGATCGATTGATGCTATATCACTCGATGTCGCTATATCATCTCTCCAGAGGCGAGGTTTTGTTATAAAGACTATTGATTCTGCTGAAAAGAAATCTTTTTTTGATAAAGATTTTAATTTCTTTTCTGGAGTTTCTACCAAAGACGTTGTAGTGCTTTCACGACAGCTCGCTACCTTGTTTGAAGCTCAGGTTTCTGCACTTCGTGTCTTTAGATTACTTGCAACAGAGATGGAGAATGTCGCTCTGAGAAAAGCGCTCACAGAAATAGCTGATGATCTCCAAGGGGGTAGCTCTATATCAAAAGCGCTCGCAAAACACCCAAAAATATTTTCTGAGTTTTATACCAACATGGTGAAGTCGGGTGAAGAATCAGGAAAATTGGATGAAGTATTTATTTTCCTTGCTGATCATCTCGACAGAACATATGAAGTAAACAGTAAGGCGCGTAATGCACTCATCTATCCTGCATTCGTAGTCTTTACCTTTGTTACAGTTATGGTACTCATGCTCACCGTGGTTATTCCAAAAATTAGCACCATTTTGACTGAATCAGGACAAGCGATTCCTGCGTATACAAAAGTTGTTTTGACTGCATCAAATATCATGGTTCATTACGGCATATTCGTGCTCGTTGCCGCTATTATTGGAGGATTCTTTTTGTGGAGATTCTTGCAGACCCCTACAGGTAAAGCATCTATTGATGAGGCAAAGCTCAAGGTGCCGTTTGTTAAGAATCTCTTTCAGAAACTCTATCTCTCTCGTATATCAGATAACATGAACACTATGCTTGTTTCTGGTATCCCTATGGTACGTGCACTCGAGCTCACTTCAGGTGTTGTGGGTAGTAATGTATATAAAAAGGTTCTTGATGATGCAACCGAAGCAGTAAAGGGAGGTAGATCAGTGTCAGATGCTCTTGGAGAGACCAAAGTTATTCCAGGTATCATGATTCAAATGATTAAAGTGGGAGAAGAATCAGGGGAGTTGGGTAAAATACTCAAGACTTTGTCTGTGTTTTATAGCCGTGAAGTGGTAAACGCTGTTGATACACTTGTTGATATGATTGAACCGGCCATGATTGTGCTTTTAGGCCTTGGTGTAGGCTTCCTGCTCGCTTCGGTACTCATTCCTATTTACAATATTTCTTCAAATATTTCTTAAAATTGGCTCCAGTACAAGGTTTATCCCCATGTACATTAGCCATGAAAAAAATCGTTTTGTATAATATAGGTACCGATATCTATCGGACGCATTCCCAGCCCGCCCAAGTGCTGGATCAAACCTTCAAGCGTTTGAGCGGAGCGGGAATCGGACAGTATTATTAATTATCACTTTTACAAGACACATTTATGAAGAATTCAAAAGGTTTCACCTTGATCGAACTCCTCGTGGTTATCGCGATCATTGGTATCCTCTCATCAGTAGTACTCGCATCTCTCAATACTGCGCGTGCAAAGAGTGCTGATGCATCAATCAAAGCTAGCTTGAACAACATGCGAGCTCAGGCTGAGAACGTATACGACTCAGCTACTCCAAACAGCTATGCTACAGTTTGTACTGATGCAACTGTTGTAAACGCTCTCCAGGCAGCACGAACAGCTTCTGGTTCAGGTGTTATCACATCTACAGGTACAGCAGCGACAACAGCTGCGGGTACATGTCACTCAGACGCAAATGCATGGGCAATTGCTATTCCTCTCAAAACAAACTCATCTTTGTTTGCGTGTGTTGATAGCTCAGGTCAGTCAACAACCACTTCTGTAGCACTCGGTGCTGCTCAGAACGTGTGTGGACGATAATATTCACATATAAAAAACACCCGCCATGTGCGGGTGTTTTTTATTTTAAACTATCTGATATACTAAAAGGGTACATATATATCCTATGAAATCACAACAAGGTTTTACTCTCATTGAACTTCTCGTCGTTATATCAATAATTGCATTGCTTTCGTCTGTCGTTATGTCTTCATTAAACTCTGCTCGAACCAAAGGATCTGATAATGCAGTAAAAGCTTCAATGAAGCAGGCTTATAACCAAGCTGAATTGTATCGTAATGATGTGGGAGGATACGGTTCTGGTCCAACGGGTTCAACTAATGCAACCGATTGTACAACAGGTGTATTTGCTGATACGCGTTTTGCAGTGATTAAATCAAATATCACACAAAATGCGGCAGCTACACCAAACCTCACTTGTAGTACTGGATCAAACGGTCAGATTTGGGCAATGTCAGTTACTCTCAGGAGTGGTGGTGCGTGGTGTATCGATAATGCGGGAGATTTCAAGAGTGCAACCGCAGCATCGGGTAACTGTCCTTAAAACAATAAAAACAAAAACCGCATGAATACCATGCGGTTTTTGTTTTCTGCGATATACTAGAAGTATATGATACGTACATATACAAAAGGTTTTTCTGTTATAGAACTCATCACGGTAATAGCTATTATCGGTATTCTTTCGACTATTGTTATTGGTGCAACAGGAGCGAGTAGGGCACGTGCTCGCGATGATAGGCGTATTAGTGATATGCATCAAATACAGCTGGCTTTGGCACTTTATTATGATGTAAACAAAACCTATCCTGTGGGCGAAGGTGTTTCCGTTTTACAATCAACTCTCGTGACGCAAAGATATCTCTCTGAAATCCCTCGAGATCCAGCGGGTATTGATTATGAATATATAGGTGTTTCTTCACCTCTTAAAAAATACTGTCTCGGCACAAAACTCGAAATAGCATCTCCACCGAGTGACAATGATCCAGGAAACTGCACGAGTAAATCAACAGGTTCATTAGCAAATTATAAAGTTACACGTTAAATGGATATTTTGACTCTTATCATTCTCCTAGGTTTTGGTCTTATTGTAGGTAGTTTTTTAAATGTGGTTATTTTACGTTTTGATACAGGTTTTAGTATTTCAAAAGGAAGATCACAATGCTTTTCGTGTGCAAAAGCACTCAGGTGGTACGAACTTGTACCGCTTTGTAGTTTTTTGATACAAAGAGGTAGGTGTCGAGGATGTTCTACACGTATATCATGGCAATATCCTCTCGTAGAGGTATTGGGTGCTTTGGCTTTTGTTCTTGGTTTTTTTCTCACACAACAGGGCGAATCAACATTATTTACATTTCTCGCTTTCATACTTACGACATTTATTCTTTGTCTCTATATTGTGATAGCTGTTTATGATATGAGACATAAAATAATTCCCGATATATTTTCATACAGCGCTGCGATCGCCGGTGTTCTCATTATTGGTATTTCATATATGGCTTACGGAGTAATTTCATATGACCATATTTTTGCTGGTATTGGTATGGCATTTTTCTTTTTCTTTTTCTGGTTTATATCACGAGGTACATGGATGGGGCTCGGCGATGCGAAACTAGCTCTCTCGATGGGTTTTGTATTGGGGGTCAGCAAGGGCGTTGTTGCACTTCTCCTTTCGTTTTGGATAGGAGCTCTCGTGTCTATTGGTATCATGATCCTCGGTTATGTCGGTTTGTTGGGTGCAAAACACAAATTAGGCTTCAAGAGTGAAATACCGTTTGGACCCTATCTCATCATTGGTTTTCTTATTGCACTTATTTGGAACATAGATATACCGACACTATTCTCTCTTTTGGCTGTATAATAGAGACATATATTCTTTATGAAACAGAGTTCTCATACATCTATCAAAGGATTCACTCTCGTTGAGCTCATGGTCTCTGTTGCTATTTTTACCATTATTACCACTATTGCTGTTTTTAATAACACTCAGTTTAATTCGAGCGTTCTCCTTACTAATCTTGGTTATGAAATAGCGCTCTCTATCCGTCAGGCGCAGGTCTATGGTGTTACCGTAAAGAAGGGTAGTGCTGGAGGATTTAATTCTGCTTACGGTATTCATTTTGCCGCAAACAATCCTTCTTCATATATTCTTTTTGAAGATACTGCACGTAACCATGTGTATAACGAAGGTAATGATCCGATACTCGAACAATTTAGTATTCAAAAGGGTAATCGAATAGGACTTGTCTGTGTAGATGGTAGTTGTTCATATGGTGCTCTCGATGTTACGTTTGAACGACCTAATCCAGATGCTTTTATACGTCTTGAGAATAACGGGCAAATATACTACAAGGCGGAGATATGTGTTCTATCACCACAGGGTCTTGATCGAAAAATAACTGTTGAACAAACAGGTCAGATATCGGTAGGTCTCGATGAATCAGGTGTTTGTAACACCACACCTGCACCACCAGAATCAGGATATGGTGGAGGCGGTGAGGCGGGGTATGAAAGTGGTTATGAGGGTGGTTATCAGAGTACCTACGAATCTACGTATGAAAGTGGTTACGAATCTGGGTACGAGAGCGGTTATGAATCTGGCTACGAAAGCGGCTACGAGGGAGGTTATGGTCCGGGAGGTGAGGGTGATGGGGGAAATCAACAATAAAAGTATATGAAGATACACCAAACAGGATTTACTTTGATTGAAGTGCTCGTATCGATGTCGATATTTTCTCTTGTTATGCTTGTTGCTACAGGCTCGGTGTTTTCTATTGTTCAGGCAAATAAAAAAACCCACAGCCTCAAATCAGTGATGACAAACTTAAACTTTGCTCTCGAGTCAATGACACGAGATATTCGTTTAGGTTCAAATTTTATTTGTAACAACGAGACTTTAAAAGATTGTCCTGATGGTGGATCAGAATTTGAGTTTATTGCTAATAGAAATATAAATGGTGATGGTGTCACAGATTCTAATGATAGAATTGTATATAAATTTGCTAATAATACGATCTATAAGAAGATCCTTGGAGGTAATTCAAATGAGAACGAGGTTCCAATTATTGCACCGGATATTACTGTTACCTCTCTTAAATTTTATGTAGTAGGAGCAGGATCCTCTGATACAAAACAACCTAAAGTTATTATGTCGATTCAAGGATATGCGGGATCAGAAGGTACAAAATCAGAGTTCAACATACAAAGCATGGTTTCTCAGCGAGCTATTGATTCATAATTTTATGAGAAAACTTTTTTTAACATGTAAGCAAAAAGGATTTACCCTCGTTGAGGGTATGGTTGCTATATCTATTTTGTCTATGGCAGTTACCGGACCTCTCGTTATTGCTCAAAAGGGTATCAGTTCTGCTATATATGCTCGTGATCAGATAACCGCTTTTTATCTCGCCCAGGAAGCTGTTGAGTATATTCGCAATATTCGTGATACGAACCGTATTCAAAATATTTGGTGGTTACGACAGTTTTGTGGGGTTTCTTCGTGTACTCAAGTAAATGATACGTATAAAATAGATACAACCTATGCAAACTTTAACCAGACTCCTGACGGCACACCAAAACCAGAAGCAATAGAGCCCTGTGTAGGAACATGTCCTGTGCTCTCATTTGATACGGTAAATAAACTCTATGGATATAGTTCGGGAGGTGGTACCTGGGCACCAACTATCTTTACTCGTACTATTTCTATTAACAATACAAGTAAACCTGATGAGGCTGAGATCTCTGTATCTATTTCATGGAAAACTAATCTCTTTTCTCCTGAGAGGGTTTTTACGGTAAAGGAGTATCTCTTTAATTTTTAATCACTCATGAAAGGAATACAAAATAATTCGAGAGAGAAAGGATTTGCAATGCTTTTTGCAGTGCTCGTATCGAGCGTGCTTCTCTCAGTTGGTGTCTCTATCTTTAACCTCACTATAAAAGAGCTCATCCTTTCATCATCAGGACGAGAATCACAGTTTGCTTTTTATGCCGCTGATACAGGTATTGAGTGTGCTATCTATTGGGATTTTAAAGCAGCTGAACCAGGTACTATGTATGCAACTTCTACAGATTCTGCGGGAAGTTGGCGCGAAACCATTGTTGATACACAAGCTCCGACGTGCGTAGGTGTTGATTTGGCTCCAAGCTTTAAAAATCCTGTCTTTGTATCACCGAGTCCTGTTTCAGCAACTACTCAGTTTGAACTCACTATTCCTAATGAGTTTCCTGTAGGTACACCAGCACCTTATTGTGCAATCGTTACGGTTACAAAAGCGACAACAGGAGGTATTACAACTACAACTATTTCATCTCGTGGCTATAACATGGGATGTTCGAGTACTGATCAGAATAAAATAGAAAGGGCATTGAAGGTTACGTATTAAACAGGTAATCTAAGGGTATGAAAGATACGAAAGATATACAGAAGAGGATCCAGAAACTCGTAGAAACAATCAATTATCACAGGAAGCTCTATCATACTCATGATACTCCTGAAATATCTGATACGGCGTACGATTCACTCATTAAAGAATTGGAGGACTTGGAGCGTGAGTGCCCTGCCTACAAAACCCCTGATTCTCCTACGGAACGTGTAGGAGGTGAACCTCTCCCTGAGTTTGTAAAAGTAGAGCATAAAGTACCACAGTGGTCTTTTAACGATGCATTTACCGAACAAGACTTGAGAGATTTTGATGCGAGGGTAAAGAAATTTATTCTTTCGGAAACAGGTAAAGCAATTTCACCTACCTATACGTGTGAGCTCAAAATTGATGGTCTCAAAGTAGTACTCGAATATAAAAAGGGTGTATTGATCCGTGCTGCTACTCGAGGTGATGGATCTGTGGGTGAGGATGTAACTCATAATGTGCGTACTATATATTCAGTGCCTCTCAAGCTGACAAAGCCTGTAGATATTATTGTTGAAGGAGAGGTTTGGATGGCTAAATCAAATCTCGAACGTATCAATGCAGAACGTGAAAAACAAGGTGAACCTCTTTTTGCTAATCCTCGTAATGTTGCAGCTGGATCTATTCGACAACTTGATCCAAAAATAGCGGCATCGCGTAGACTTGATAATTTTGTTTATGATATAGCGCAGTACGATGGAGTGTTTCCAAAACGTCAGTATGAAGAGCTCGATCTCCTCGAGTCTCTCGGCTTTAACGTGAATCAGCACCGTAAACATGTTCGTGATGTAGAGGGGGCTATTGCATATTGGAAAGAATGGCAAAAGAAAGCACCTAAACAGGATTATTTGATAGATGGAGTTGTTATAAAGGTTGATGAGAGAGAGCTTCAGGAGGTAATTGGCTATACAGGTAAAGCTCCACGTTGGGGCATTGCTTTCAAATTTCCAGCAGAACAAGTAACAACTGTTCTTGAAGACATTGTATTTCAAGTAGGTCGTACGGGAGTGGTGACACCTGTTGCTGTATTACGTCCTGTGCTCGTTGCAGGATCAACAGTATCTCGAGCGACGCTTCATAATGAGGATGAAATAAAGCGTCTCGATGTCCGTATTGGTGATACTGTGATACTTCAAAAAGCAGGTGATGTAATCCCTGATATTGTCCGTGTTGTTACCGAGTTGCGTACGGGTAAAGAAAAACCATTTGTATTTCCTACTCATATAGCTGAGTGCGGGGGAGACGGACGTATTGAACGCGTACCCGGTCAAGCTGCCCATAGATGTGTGGTCAAAGATTCTCTCACACTCAGACGTCGAAAGTTTCATTATTTTGTATCTCGTCCCGCGCTCGATATTGAAGGTTGTGGTCCTAAAATTCTCGACGCACTCCTCGATGCTGGTCTTATATCGACTTTTCCCGATATCTTTACCCTAAAAAAGGGTGATGTGCTCGCACTTCCTCGTTTTGCTGAAAAATCAGCTGATAACCTCCTTGAATCTATAGAAAAAGGTCGTCATACAACATTACCGCGACTCATCACCGCCCTCTCTATTGACCATGTAGGAACTGAAACTGCATATGATCTCGCCCAACACTTTAAAACTATTGAAGCTCTCGCGAGTGCAACAGAATCAGAGCTCTCTGCGATACCTGGCATCGGTCCGGTGGTCGCACTCTCGGTTTCAACGTGGTTTAAAGACACGGCTCATAAAAAAATGATTGAGAGACTTATGCGAGAGCTTGTTCTCGAGAAACCACAGGAAACAGGGGGAGTATTTTCAGGTATGACGTTTGTTTTGACAGGTACATTACCAACACTTGAACGCCTCGAAGCCCAAGAAATTATTCGAAAAAATGGCGGATCTGTGTCGAGCTCTGTTTCTCAACAGACAACCTATGTGCTCGCTGGCTCTGAAGCGGGTTCAAAACTCGAAAAAGCCCAAAAACTCGGTGTACCGGTGATAGACGAAGTTGCCTTTAAAAAGCTTTTGAAATAAGCTAAGCTCTGCTATAGTGTTTGCTATGATAACGCGTGAAGAAATCATAAAACTAGCAAAACTCTCACGTCTCTCGCTTTCAGACGATGAAATAACTCATATGCAAAAAGATATGGGTGCCATTTTGGCGTATGTTGATAAACTCAAATCTGCACAAGGTGTAGAGACCGGTCCTGTGATGTCACGACAAAAAAATGTTTTGCGTGCCGATGAAAACCCTATCCCAGCACATACATATACTGATAAACTTTTAAAATTAGCACCGCGTACCGAGACGCTTTATTTTAAAGTAAAGAAGATCCTTGGCGGATCATCTCAATAATATGATTGACCTCACCACACTCACTATACAAAAGGCTCATGAAGCACTCGTACGAGGTGATTTTACGGCACGTGAACTCGCCGAAGCATATCTCAAAGCAATTGCAGAAAAAGACGCTGATATTCATGCATATCTCGAGGTCTATAATGATGTTATAGCCCAAGCAGAAGCTAGCCAAAAACTCATTAAAAAAGGAGGTAGTGTTCTCGCGGGTATTCCTCTCGCTATTAAAGACAATATTTTGATTGCAGGTCGTCGTGTCGGCTCGGCTTCAAAAATACTCGAAGGGTATGTGGCACCGTATGATGCAACAGCCATAGAAAAATTAAAGAAAGCAGGAGTGGTATTTATCGGTCGTGTAAACATGGATGAATTTGCCATGGGGGGATCTACAGAGAACTCAGCCTACGGTGTGACGAGAAATCCGCGTGATACGAGTCGTGTTGCTGGAGGGTCTTCAGGAGGTTCTATAGCTGCTGTTGCAGGTGATATGGCTCTCGGCGCTCTCGGATCAGATACAGGAGGTTCTGTACGTCAACCTGCGTCATTTTGTGGGGTGGTTGGGCTCAAACCTACCTATGGTTCTATTTCTCGTCACGGATTGATGGCTATGGGATCATCTCTCGATGTGATTGGTCCTGTTGCAAAAACAGTGACTGATACAGAGATATTATTTCAGACTATGGCAGGCAAGGATCGTTATGACAGTACATCTATAGACACTCCACCTGCAGGGCCAACACCAAAAACTATCGGTGTGCCACGACATTTTCTCAAGGGTGATGGTATAGATCCTACGGTTATGAAAGTATTTGAAGATTCGATTGCACGATTTAAATCTCTTGGGTATGTAATCAAAGACATTGAGCTCCCTCATATCGAATATTCACTCGCCGTGTATTACGTGCTCATGCCTGCAGAAGTATCAACAAACCTCTCTCGATTTGATGGTGTGAAATATGGTCTCCATGTGGATGGTAAAGATTTGATCGAAGACTACTTTCTCTCTCGAGGGACTGGTTTTGGTCGTGAGGCGCGTCGTCGCATTATGCTCGGAGCGTATGTGCTCTCATCAGGGTATTATGATGCTTACTACAACAAAGCTAATGCTGTGCGTGAATTGATTCGAGCTGACTTTGCTAAAGCGTTTGAGTCGGTTGATGCAATTATTACACCAACTGCTCCCGCTCCTGCCTTTAAAATAGGGGAGAAGGTTTCTGATCCGGTAGCCATGTATCTCGAAGATATATTTACAGTTACCGCTAACCTCGTTGGTGTACCAGCGATGTCTATTCCAGCAGGACATAAAACGGTAGAAGGTAAAGATTTGCCTATTGGTATACAGCTCACCGCTCCACATTCACGAGAAGATATCCTCTTTACCCTAGGAAAGAAATTCTTAAACGAGGTACAATAGTACACGTATGAATGTCCATTTCATAAACGTAGAATATATATTCGCTCTTATTTTTGATTTTTTTAGGAATTTTGATATTGTTGCTGTTCTTAATTTTATCATTCACACTATCGAAGCTATTCGTCCTTTTGCAATTCTATTTACCCTATTTCTCTTATTTGTTATTTTTTACTCTCGCTCAAAATTGGCAAAGATAGAAGACGAAGAAGATAAAAAGTTTCATGGTACTCGTGTCAAAGAAGCTGTTCATGAACAAAATGCCGATCCTGTGCTCAATCAAAAATGGCTCAAGGTTCAAGAACATATAAATTCAAATAATCCTTCTGATTGGAGATTGGCGATTTTGGAGGCTGATATCATGCTCGGTGATATTCTAGAAAAGATGGGGTATCAGGGCGATTCTATAGGAGACAAGCTCAAGGGTATAGAAAAAAGTGATTTCGTAACTCTTGATTTGGCATGGGAGGCACATAAGGTTCGTAATCAGATCGCCCATGAAGGTACTGAGTTTAATTTAAATGATAGGGAAGCTCGTCGTATCGTAGAGCTCTACAAAAAGGTTTTTGAAGAGTTTTATTACATATAATAGTGAGCTAGGTCTCAAGTGTTTGATGCGGGAGGGCTTGCGTCTAATTTATTGACGTTGTATACTATTGCGGTACCTATATATCGCGGGGTAGAGCAGCCCGGTAGCTCGTCAGGCTCATAACCTGAAGGTCGTTGGTTCAAATCCAACCCCCGCAACAAGAAAAAGAAAATCCAGCGTGAAGCTGGATTTTCTTTTTGAATATGTTATTTACCGTTTGATTCTGTGTCTCGGGGAATAGCTTGATGAACATCAAAAGTGAGTTCGTAATCTTTCTCTGCTATTTCTTTCTGCGTCTTTTGAGGATGTACTGAGACGAGTTTTACAGTGAATACATCAATAGTGCTCGGACTACCGAGGGTGAGAGTGTCATTCTGAGTTTTACCGGATGCGGTACTCTTGATTGTTACTTTGACTGTACCTGACCATACACAGGTTACATCGGTAGGACAACGACTGTCTTCGGTTACTTTGGTTGGTGTTATAGATATTCCACGTACTGATGCGGTTTCTCCTATACGGAGTGTGATGAGGCCGTAGGGTAGTACAGTTGTTGACTGTGATTGATTAGGGGTTTCTTCGATATTTTCTTCAGGAGGTGTGTCTCGTGTAAAGAAGAACCATGCTGAGATACCGAGTACCAGTACTAAAAAGATTATGCCGTAGAGTTTGAAGTTTGATTGAGTGCGTGGTTCCATATAGATAGTACGTACCATGTACCTGTTTTCTTGCAATTACTAAGGATTCTCATTGATGTTGCTTGTATGGAATAGTTGTATAAAAGAAAAAGGTGCCCAGAGGGGCACCGTTTTCCATCACTATGAGAAGGACACATGGATAATACGGGTAATGTTGACTCTTTCTTTCATAAATTTGTTTAAATAATAGATGTGACAGTGTGTCAATAAAGTTTTGAATTTTTCTAATATTCTGCTAGGATTATTCTCGTCTCGCTCAAGGGTCATATGTCGGCGTAGCTCAGGTAGTTAGAGCATAGCACTCATAAAGCTAAGGTCGAAGGTGCAAGTCCTTCCGCCGACACAGAATACAAAAAGAGCCTATAAAGGCTCTTTTTGTTTATCTAGACGTTCTGCGCGAGTGATGGGGCTCGAACCCACGGCCTCTTCCGTGACAGGGAAGCGCTCTAACCAACTGAGCTACACCCGCATAAGGTTTATCGTATCAATACGGCTCTGTTTGCCGCGTTGCTATTTAAGCATAATTCGTGGTCAAAATCCAGAGGGTGTCCAATTAATTTCTGTTTTATTGAGCCACCTCCGAGGATCGAACTCGGGACCTCTACTTTACGAAAGTATTGCTCTACCAACTGAGCTAAGGTGGCAATCTTTGATACCTACCAAAACAGCTACGGTTGCTTTATTTGATACCTACCAAAACAGCCAAGGTGGCCGGCAATTTTTGGAGCCAACGATCGGGATTGAACCGATGACCTCGTCATTCGTTTACACCTCACCTTGCGGGAGGACTAGACTGTATCTTTCTCCCTGAGGGAGACCCTTGTCAGTCGTTCGGGCGATAATTAATCGCCACGGTCTTGACCCAGAGGGCTTTAACCGTAATTCAGGATTCATATATATGTTGCCATGTATATGGGCAGGGGATTACGACCCACCAATGACGTGCTCTACCAACTGAGCTACGTTGGCCTACTAACTAACCACGCACGTTTGGGTTTAACTACCAAAACAGCTACGTTGGCTTACTAACTACTACAATTGGTTTGTGGTTCATACCATCAAACCGTGTAACTAGATTAGTATATTTACGTTATATTATCAAATTATGTATAGTGTATACATGTCACACCCCCACACCCGCATAGCAGAAATAGAGCAACTCATGGCAGATCCCACGTTTTGGGAGAATAAAGACCGTGCCCAGACCATCTTGAAAGAACTCAATACGCTCAAATCAGACCTTGCTCAAAAAGAAAAATATGAGAGAGGTAATGCGGTTATAACTATATACTCAGGAGCGGGTGGAGATGATGCTGAGGACTTTTCACGTATGCTTCTCGAAATGTATTCGAAATATGCTTCACGTAAAGGATGGTCTATATATTTCTTGAGTCAAAATCCTAATGAGCGAGGAGGGTATAGAAATGTTGCCTTTGAGGTACAAGGTAAGGATGCGTACGGAACACTTAAAAATGAATCAGGGGTACATAGACTCGTCCGTATATCACCTACGAGTGCAAAAAAACAACGACAGACATCTTTTAGCCTTGTTGAAGTTATTCCAAAATTTGAAAAAGCAGAGCTCTTTACCATAAAGCCTGAAGACATGAGGCTTGAATTTGCTCGTTCATCAGGTCCGGGTGGACAAAATGTAAACAAGAGAGAAACAGCTGTTCGTATAGTTCATATACCTACAAAAATTTCTGTACATGTAGATAGTGAACGGTCTCAGGCGGATAATCGTAGTCGTGCCATGGATATGCTCCAAGCAAAACTGTATAAAATCCATGAAGAAGAACAGCGAGCAAAAGAGCGGGGTATGTCTATATCAAAAACAACAGATATCGAGTGGGGAAATCAAATTCGTTCATATGTAATACATCCGTACAAAATGGTTAAAGACCATAGAACTGATGTTGAGACAGCTGACACTGAGGGGGTCTTTGATGGTGATCTCGATAGATTTATAGAAGCAGAACAGAAATTGACTATATAGATATTTTATGTAATAATATTGACAGTACGTACAACATAAACCAATCAACCATACTGTCTCTTTGAAAACTAAATACGTCATCATTTCTGCAGTATTGATTATCACTGCTGTAATTCTCGCTTCGATTACTCTCATTCATCAGTCGCGTTTCGAGTATAAAGTTATTAAACAATATACAGGAGCGCCTCTCGATTTTTCTCAAGATATCGATTTCATCATTCGTGAAGCTCAGAGCTTCGGTTATCATTTGCCGGAGTACAAACAGCTCTCGGAGGATATTGTGAGAGAGGCTGAGCTCGTCAGGGTATTTCTGAAAGATATCTATTCATCTCAACATGCAGTCAACATAGACTTTATTCTCAACATTCATGCCAACAGTGGTCCAAAGACCAAAGAGTCAGAAGAAATCGCTAAAATCTACGATCATAATCGTAGTCATGATATCGTAAAAGATATCTTGGTTTGGAAAGATTATGACATCGTGTCTGTCGAAGGTGGTTTTTATGATTCTTTTTCGGAAGAGACTGTGTTAAGGGAACTTTTCACTCGGATTAAATACGATGCAAAGAGTCCTTCTCGAGCATATCTCGTATCAAAAGGGGCTAACTTTTCTTCATATGAAAGAGCTCGTGGCCATATCAAGCAGTATATTGATTTGGTTCACGCTGATACGCAGATACGCTGGCGGGAGATCGAGAAATCATCAAAAGCATCCTTTATAGCTTCAGAGATTCCTACGATCCATATCTTTCAGGGTATGTTCGTTCGTGGAATAATACAGGCAACAACAGGTGGTGAGATGAATCGACGACTGCATCGTATTCGTAGTGCATACGTGGTTGCCAAAATGATCGAAGAGCTCAAGCGTATTCCTGGTGGTCGGGGCGCTATAGTGTTTGGATGTCTGCATGGTGATGATTTTGAGCGTATGGCAGGTGCTCTCGGCGTTCGTGGTGTTATTTATAATGCTACTGGATTGCCTGCAGGTGAGTACAGGACAAAGTTACCCTAGGTTTTTTTAGCCCCCGCGCCCTCCTTCTGAGGGGCGCGGGGCTTTTTATTACTTCACCTAGAGGAAAAGTGTCGGTTTTTTTGATATACTAACAAGACCATGATTTATTTCGACAAGGTATCCAAAGTCTATTCAGATGACACCCTCGCCCTCGAAGAAGTAAGCTTTAC
>JACCDR010448987.1_pt1 | contig 28342 bp, 30 predicted proteins | sample 7446431 | NCBI WGS metagenome assembly JACCDR01 (sample SAMN15323443, study PRJNA562643) | freshwater metagenome | isolation source: river surface water | place: USA:Blue River Watershed | collected 2017-08-17 | reverse complement strand
GCGGTCGCGCGCTTCGTGGCGCAGCAGCTTGTGGATGATGAACGGCGAGCCAGGGTAAATTTTGTGGCTGCCTTTGGCATTGAAGCTCGCCACCATCTCAAGGTAGTCGGTCAGGGCGGCGGGGCCTTTGAGGTTCAAGACTTTCAAAATGCCTTCGGCAGCCTCGCCACTTTTTTCCGCGTAGTCGCCGTCTAAGCGGTACAGGCCAGCGCCCGCGTGTGTGTCCACAAACTGAATGCCTGCGTCTTTGTGCATCAAATGCTTCAAAGTGGCAATCAAAGTGAGGTGTTTGAGGACGTCGGCGTGGTTTCCGGCGTGAAAAGCGTGGCGATAACTGAACATAAGGCGGGATGGTAACCCGCTCAAATGCCTGTTTTGGGGCGAATTTGCGCTAAGCGCTTGATTTTGCTTATAATCTTAGGCTCTGCAGCGTTTGAGTGGTCCCGCGGCAGAGGCTTTGAAAAAAGCACATCCCACCTAAGAGGTTCTCAACAGAAGAACGCCGACCGTGGAAAAGGACCCTACAAACCAACTCTCCTTTTAGGATTTAACTATGTCTACATTCAGCGCAAAACCCGCTGACGTGGTGCATGAGTGGTTTGTGATTGACGCCACCGATAAGGTGCTCGGACGAGTAGCCAGCGAAGTTGCTCTCCGTTTGCGCGGCAAACACAAAGCCATTTACACACCCCACGTCGATACAGGTGACTTCATCGTCATCATCAACGCTTCCAAGATCAAGGTCACTGGTACCAAGTCTTTGGACAAGGTGTACTACCGTCACTCGGGCTATCCCGGCGGTATCACTGCAACAAATTTCCGCGATCTGCAAGCCAAGCACCCTGGCCGCGCCATCGAGAAGGCTGTCAAGGGCATGTTGCCTAAAGGCCCACTCGGTTACGCCATGATCAAAAAGCTCAAGGTGTACGGTGGTGCAGAGCACCCACACACCGCACAACAGCCTAAAGTGCTGGACATCTAAGGAGCTAACATGATTGGTGAATGGAACAACGGCACCGGCCGTCGCAAATCAAGCGTCGCTCGCGTGTTTCTGAAAAAGGGCTCCGGCAAAATCACGATCAACGGTAAAGACATCGCCGCTTACTTCGGCCGTCAAACCTCGATCATGATTTCGAAGCAACCTCTGGTTTTGACCGGCAACGTTGAAGCGTTTGACATTCAAGTCAACGTGCACGGCGGTGGCGAATCTGGCCAAGCTGGTGCAGTGCGTCACGGCATCACCCGCGCTTTGATTGACTACGATGCAGGCCTCAAGTCTGCTCTGTCACAAGCCGGTTACGTGACTCGCGATGCTCGCGAAGTGGAACGTAAAAAGGTTGGCTTGCACTCTGCTCGCCGCCGCAAGCAGTTCAGCAAGCGTTAATCCGCTTTCTGTTTTGCCAAAAGCCGCATGGGTTCGCCCTTGCGGCTTTTTTATTGGCTGGCCTTGGCGCAATGCCCCCAATGGCAATAGCGTTTCTAAGCCTTATGTGGCGCTATATCCGACTAGAGCGGTATACTTTTAGCCATTGATTCAGGAGTTCACCATGAGCGCAGTTGCCGAAAACGTCCAAACAGAAATGCCATCGCCTTTTGTCTTCACCGACAGCGCTGCGGCCAAGGTGGCTGACTTGATTGCAGAAGAAGGCAACCCTGATTTGAAGCTGCGTGTGTTCGTGCAAGGCGGGGGCTGCTCAGGCTTTCAATACGGTTTCACGTTTGATGAAATCGTCAACGAAGACGACACCACCATCAACAAAAACGGCGTGTCATTGTTGGTCGATGCCATGAGCTACCAATACTTGGTGGGCGCGGAGATTGATTACAAAGAAGACCTGCAAGGCGCTCAGTTCGTCATCAAGAACCCCAACGCCACGACTACCTGTGGTTGCGGCTCATCGTTCTCTGTTTAAGCTTTAAAAATTCCACCCAGTACGCGGGCGCCTTGGGCGCCCGTTACTTTTGGTAGGTTGCCTGGTAAGCCCAAGACCGTTTGGCGTGCGAGCCATGCGAAGGCCGCTGCTTCCACTTGCAAGGGCGGCATGCCGCGTTCTGCGGACGACAACACACGCACCTGAGGTAAGCCTGCCTGCAGGCGCTGCATGAGCAAGCCATTCAATGCGCCGCCCCCACACACAATGAGTTCGGTGGCATCTGCCGCATAACGCAGCACATCATTCACGCACGCACGTGCGGTGAACTCGGTGAGCGTGGCTTGCACATCGGCGGGCTTGGCATTGGTGTGGCCGCTGAGTTGGTGTGCGAGCCAAGTGGGGTGGAACAAATCACGCCCCGTGCTTTTGGGTGGCGCTTGATGCAAAAACGGTTCGGCCAGCATGGTGTGCAGCAGTGGCTCAATGACTGTGCCGCTTGCGCCCCAAGCCCCATCGTTGTCAAACGCACAGCCAGTATGGGCTTGGCACCAATGGTCGAGTAATGCGTTGCCGGGGCCGCAATCAAAGCCGAGTACGTCGCCCTCGGCGCGCAGCACGCTGAGGTTGGCAATACCCCCAATGTTCAGTACGCCCACTGTTTTGCCTGTTTGCCCAAAGATGCCTTGGTGAAACACGGGCACGAGGGGGGCGCCTTGACCATCGGCCGCGACATCACGGCTGCGAAAATCAGCCACCACATCGATGCCCGTCAGTTCGGCCAATAGTGCAGGGTTGTTCAGTTGCAGCGTGTAGCCTGTGCCGTCAAATGCGCCCGGTTGATGACGCACGGTTTGGCCGTGTGCGCCGATGGCGCACACATCGCTGGCGCTTGTCTGTGTGTCTGTCAACAAGGTTTGCACGGTTTGCGCATATACACGTACAAGGCCATTGGCGGCTAATGCAGCGCGATGCAGCTCATTGTCTGACGGTGTGTTGAGTGCCAGCAACTCTTGTTTGAGTGCTGGTGTAAACGGCATCGCGTAGTGAGCCAACACGTGTGGTTGTGCGCCGCTGAAATTCACCAATACGCCGTCTACACCGTCGAGCGAGGTGCCCGACATCAGGCCGATGAACAGTTTCGATGTGGCGGCCACAGGCATTTATTCGGCGCGGCTCACTTGCGTGCTGGCAGCCGCTGCTAAGTCCACCTTGGCAATAGCCGCATGGCGCTTGAATTGTTCGCGTGCGGCGGCTGATATTTCGACGGAGGTACTTTGTCGGGCCATGATGCGTGGGTCTTTGTGCTGGCCGTTCACACGGAATTCAAAGTGCAGGTGTGGGCCAGTCGCCCAGCCTGTGGCGCCTACCAACCCCAGTGTTTGACCTTGCATGACGGATTGACCGCGCTTGACGTGGATACGACTTAAGTGGGCATAGACGGTCGTTTGCCCGCTCGCATGCTTGACCATCACCACATTGCCAAAGCCGCCTTGGGAACCCGCCACGTCCACAATGCCTTGGCCCACGCTGCGCACAGGTGTACCCGTGGGGGCGGCGTAGTCCACGCCCAAGTGAGCGCGCCAAGTTTGCAGAATTGGGTGAAAGCGCATTTTGAAGCCGCTGGTCACACGAGAAAACGCCAAGGGTGACGCCAAGTAAGCGCGACGCAGGCTCACGCCATCGGCGTTGTAGTAGCCACCTTCTTTGGCGTTGGCTTCTTTGAACCAAAACGCTTGATGGGTTTTGCCGTTGTTGACAAACTCAGCCGACAACACGCGCCCCGCGCGCAGCACTTCGCCATCGGCTTCGAGTGACTCATACACCACCGCAAAGCGGTCGTCTTTGCGCAGGTCACGGTGGAAGTCAATTTCGCCCGCAAAAATCTCTGCCAGTTGGGTGGCCACGCTGTCTGGAATATCAGCTTCGTCTGTCGCCGCAAACAACGAGCTTTGAATGGTGCCGTTACCCATGCGGGTGCTCACGTTCAGTGGTGCAGTTTCAAGGCGTTCAACAAAATCACCGTCTTTGCGCTCCATCACCCAGCGGGTGAAGTTCTCGCCATCGTCATTGGCCCAGCGTGCGGTTAAGCGTGACATACGGTGGTCGGCATTGCCTTCTACGCTGACCATGCGGCCCGCACGGCCCATGAGTTGTTGGCGTGCGGTGCGTGCGTTGCGAAGGTGGTTGGCGGCTTCAGGGTCGCTCAAGCCAAGACGCGAGAGCAAGCTGTCTGCTGTGTCATTGGACCGAGTCAGATCCGAGCGGAACAGTTGCAAAGATTTGTCAGTCCACAAGTTGGGCAGCGACAGGGTGTTGACGCTTTCCACGACCTGTTGCAGTGGCATATTGGCGATACCACTGTCGAGGTTGGCCACCGCAAATGCACCGCCGCCTGCCACTGTCAGTGAGACGGCCACACCCGCTAAGACGCGGCGTGGGTGCTTTTGAAGGCTGTTTTGCAGGCGTGAGGCCCACAAAGAAAAAAGTTGCTGCAAGGTATTTCTCCGGCAGTTGGTAGAAGGCGGAGCCAAGCTCAGAACCTCAAAGTTTGGGGATCTAAAATCAGGCCCAAACACCAAACCGTCGAGTATACCTCGATGGGTAAAAATCCTTATGAATCAAGCACCTGCACAAAATACCTCTGTCGCTTACGAAGTGACTGATCGCGTCCTCGACGCTTTGGCTGTGACCAAACGCGGCTGCGAAGAGCTGATCCCCGAAGACGCATGGCTGAAAAAGCTCGCGCGCTCCGAGGCCACAGGCCAACCCTTGCGCATCAAACTTGGCTTGGACCCGACAGCACCCGACATTCACATCGGTCACACGGTCGTGCTCAACAAAATGCGTCAGCTGCAAGACTTGGGGCACCAAGTGATTTTCTTGATTGGCGACTTCACCAGTTTGATTGGTGACCCCTCTGGTCGTAACAGCACACGCCCACCGCTCACGCCCGAGCAAATCAAGGTGAATGCAGAGACGTATTACAAACAAGCGTCCTTGGTGCTCGACCCTGCCAAAACTGAGATTCGTTACAACAGTGAGTGGTGCATTCCGCTGGGTTCGATGGGCATGATTCAGTTGGCCTCCAAGTACACTGTGGCGCGCATGATGGAGCGCAACGACTTTCATGATCGCTTCCACGCCAACACGCCCATCAGCGTGCATGAGTTTTTGTATCCCCTGATGCAGGGTTACGACTCGGTGGCGTTGAAGTCAGATTTGGAATTGGGCGGCACCGACCAAAAATTCAACTTGCTCATGGGGCGCCATTTGCAAGCCGAGTACGGTCAAGAAGCGCAGTGCATTTTGACCATGCCTTTGCTCGAAGGTTTGGATGGCGTTGAAAAAATGTCCAAGTCCAAGAACAACTACATCGGCATCAGCGAAGAGCCCAACACCATGTTTGCCAAAGTGTTGTCGATCTCCGATGTGCTGATGTGGCGTTGGTACACCTTGCTCTCGTTCAAGTCGATGGCTGAGATCGAAGCTTTGAAAAAAGAAGTCGAAGGCGGTCGCAATCCCAAAGATGCCAAGGTCGCTTTGGCCAAAGAAATCACGGCACGTTTTCACGGTGCAGCCGCCGCTGAAGCGGCGGAGCAAGACTTCAACAACCGCAGCAAAGGCGGCGTGCCCGATGAAATTCCAGAAGTGTCGCTCAGCGGCGCACCGATGGGCATTGGTGCTTTGCTGAAGTCGGCGGGTTTGGCGCCCTCGACCAGCGAAGCCAACCGCTTGATCGATGGCGGCGGTGTGCGCGTGGACTCCAGCGTGGTGAGCGACAAAGGCTTGAAGCTCGACGCGGGGACGTTTGTGGTGCAAGTGGGCAAGCGCAAGTTTGCACGTGTCACATTGGCTTAACGCATAAGCCATAAGCTGTTGGCATGAACGCCCAAACACTTGAAAAATGGCTCTCACCCAAAGGTTTGCTTTGGGTGTCGGTGGTGGTGGCGTGCATCACCATCGCGCTGAAAACTCTGGCGTGGCACCTCACCGATTCGGTGGGCTTGCTGTCGGATGCAATGGAGTCGCTCGTCAACTTGGCCAGTGCGGTGTTTGGTTTGATGATGGTCACTGTGGCAGCCATGCCCGCAGACGAAGATCACCCTTACGGCCATCACAAAGCTGAGTATTTTTCGTCGGGCTTTGAGGGCATCCTCATCGTGGTGGCCGCGTTGGGCATCATTTGGGCCGCAGGACATCGCATCTTCGATCCTCAACCTTTAGAGCAAGTCGGCATTGGTTTGGCGCTGTCGGTCGCCAGTTCCGCGTTGAACGGGTTACTGGCGTGGGTGATGTTTCGCGCTGCCAAAACACACCGCTCGATTGCACTCGAAGCAGATGCCCGTCATTTGGTGACAGATGTGTGGACGTCGGCAGGTGTCGTGGTTGGTATTGCGCTGGTGAGTTACAGCGGTTGGTTGTGGCTCGACGCCATCGTGGCGATCGGTGTGGCGCTCAACATTCTCAAAGAGGGTTGGCATTTGATTTGGGATGCTTCACAAGGCTTGATGGACGAAGCGGTGGAACCCGAAGTTCTGGCGCAAATTCAGGCGGTGTTGCACGATGTGTCGATGACGCATGAAGAGGTGGGGGCAGATCACACGCACCTCGTGCGCTTTGACCACATCATCACCCGCAAAGCGGGGCAGCGCCGTTTTGTGGATTTGCATATGCACATGCCGGCAGAGTGGACGCTTGGTCGTGCCGCCATGTTTCGTGGCAACGTCGAGCAAGCGTTGATGAAGGCGGTGCCTGGCTTGCGCGCCACGATTCAGTTGTTGCCCAACGATGTGGAAGCCCATATCGACGATCCGTTGGATACGCCCACCCCCCTGTGATATCTCGCGTCGACGAACGCGTGCTTGAAGAAAGATCAATTTGTGAAAGCTGTGTTGCAACGCGTGAGCGAAGCGCGTGTGGTGGTCGATGACCAAGTGGTGGGTGACATCGCGCAAGGCTTGATGGTGCTGCTGTGTGCCGAAAAAGGCGACACCGAAGTCACGGGCCAAAAAATGCTCGACAAAATTTTGAAACTGCGCGTGTTCTACGACGACGCCGGCAAGATGAACCGCAGCGTGGTGGATGTGAATGGCGGCTTGCTGGTGGTGAGTCAGTTCACCTTGGCGGCAGACACCAGCAGCGGTACACGCCCCAGTTTTACAAGCGCAGCCTCTGCTGAGGAGGGCCGTCGCTTGTATGACGCGTTTGTGGCGCAAGCCAAAGCGCAGCATCCGAATGTGCAAACAGGTATTTTTGGCGCGGACATGAAAGTGCATTTGATCAACGATGGACCCGTCACGATTCCGATCACGATAATCGGTGCATGACCGATACCAAACACACCGCCACGACCTTTGCTTCTCTGGGCCTCGCGAGCGCCGCACTCGATAACTTGACGCAACTGGGCTATGCCCAGATGACCCCCATTCAAGCGGCTAGCTTGCCTTTGACATTGGCAGGCCGCGACTTGATTGCCCAAGCCAGCACGGGCAGCGGCAAAACAGCCGCCTTTGGCATTCCCTTGGTTGAAAAGCTCGACGCCGCACAGTTCGACGCGCAAGCCTTGGTGTTGTGCCCCACCCGTGAATTGGCCGATCAAGTCACACAAGAAATTCGTCGCTTGGCGCGTGCCGTGGGCAACATCAAAGTCGTCACTTTGTGCGGTGGTGTGGCGTTACGGGGTCAAACCCAAAGTTTGGAACACGGCGCGCATGTGGTGGTGGGGACGCCCGGACGCATCATGGACCACTTAGAGCGTGGGTCACTGAGCCTGCAAGGCTTGAAGATGTTAGTGCTCGATGAAGCCGACCGCATGTTGGACATGGGCTTTTTTGACGACATCGCCAAAGTGGTGCGCCAGTGCCCCAGAGATCGTCAAACCTTGTTGTTCTCGGCCACGTACCCCGAGGGCATTGCCAAGTTGGCTTCGCAGTTCATGCGCGAGCCGCAAACTGTCAAGGTGCAAGCGCAACATGATGCGCAAAAAATCAAACAGATTTGTTATGAGGTGAGCAACAGCGAGCGTTTGCACGCGGTGTCGCAATTGCTCAACCACTTCCGCCCCGAGTCAACGCTGGCGTTTTGCAACACCAAACAGCAATGCCGCGATTTGGTGAGCGTGCTGCAAGCGCAAGGCTTCAGTGCCTTGGCCTTGTTTGGTGAGCTGGAGCAGCGCGAGCGCGACCAAGTGCTGGTGCAGTTTGCCAACCGCAGTTGCTCTGTTTTGGTCGCCACCGATGTGGCTGCGCGTGGTTTGGATGTGGCCAATTTAGAAGCGGTCATCAACGTCGATGTGACGCCCGACCCCGAGGTGCACATTCACCGCATTGGTCGCACAGGTCGCGGTGATGCCGAGGGCTTGGCCTTGTCGCTGGTCAGCATGGATGAGATGGGCTACGTGGGTCGCATTGAGTTGCTGCAAAACCGCGAATCCACTTGGGCGCCACTGAGCAGCCTCACACCTGCTGCGGGTGGCACATTGCAACCACCCATGGCGACCTTGCAAATTGTGGGTGGCCGCAAAGAAAAAATTCGTGCAGGCGATGTGCTGGGCGCACTCACCGGCGAAGCGGGCTTTGCCAAAGAGCAAGTGGGCAAGATCAATGTGAATGAGTTTTCCACCTATGTGGCGGTGACGCGTGACATTGCCCGCGAGGCCGTCAAGCGTTTGAGCGCGGGGCGTGTCAAAGGCAAGACGGTGAAGGTGCGCTTGCTCGAAGATGCCTCAGGTCGCTGAGCGACCTGCAAGTGTTTGGGTGTTAATACGGGCAAGCCAAACCAAGACTGGCCATGATGAGCATCTCTAAGGTCTCCATCTCGATGGCGTCTTTTTCAGAGGTCTCGTGGTCGTAGCCTTGTGCGTGCAAGGCGCCGTGAATCAACAAATGTGCGTAGTGCTCTTGCAGCGACTTGCCTTGCTCTTTGGCTTCGCGTGCCACCACGGGCGCGCACAACACCAAGTCGGCCATCACCATGGGGGATTGCATGTAGTCAAACGTCAGCACATTGGTGGCGTAGTCTTTCTTGCGGTAACTGCGGTTGAGCGACTGGCCTTCTTCGGCGTCCACAATGCGCACGGTGATTTCGGCGTCATGTGCCAAGGCGCTGCGAATGCAACGGGTCACAAAGGCGCGGGGCAGTGCCGCTTTGTGGCGTGCCGCGTAGGGGATGTCGCCAAATTGCAGAGTGAGGTCTAAGGTGGGCAGGGCCATGTTTTTAAGCTTGTTTGCGTGAAGGGGCACCGCTGGTGGCTGTGCGTTGTGCGTCATATGCATCCACGATGCGAGCCACGAGTGGGTGACGCACCACATCGGCACTGGTGAAGCGCGTGGTGGAAATGCCTTTGACGCGCTTCAACACGCGCTCTGCATCAATCAATCCGCTGAGTTGCCCTTTGGGCAAATCAATCTGGCTCACGTCACCGGTGACCACCGCTTTGGCCCCAAAGCCAATGCGGGTGAGGAACATCTTCATTTGCTCGGGCGTGGTGTTTTGCGCTTCATCCAAGATGACAAAGGCATTGTTGAGCGTGCGTCCGCGCATGAAGGCCAGTGGCGCAATTTCAATCGCGTTGCGTTCAAACGCTTTTTGCACACGGTCAAAGCCCATCAGGTCGTACAGCGCGTCGTACAAGGGGCGCAAATACGGGTCTACCTTTTGGCCCAAATCGCCGGGCAAGAAGCCGAGTTTTTCGCCCGCTTCCACCGCGGGGCGGGTCAGCACAATCCGTTGCACGGCGCTGCGCTCCAGCGCATCTACAGCGCAAGCCACAGCCAAATAGGTTTTGCCGGTGCCTGCAGGACCAATACCAAAGCTGATGTCATGCGCGGCAATGTTGTCGAGGTAGGCGGCCTGTGTGGGCGTGCGTGGGCGCAAATCGGTGCGGCGCGTTTGCAGCGTAGGAATGTCTTCTTCCTCCATGCCGCTCTCGCCAGCCAGCATGAGTTGGACTTGCTCTGGCGGAATGGCTTTTGCGGCGCGTTCATACAAGGCTTGCAACACTTCCAAGGCTCGGGTGGCTTTGGCTTTGTGTCCGTCTACTTTGAACTGCTCGTGGCGGTGGGCAATTTTCACGTCCAGCGCCAACTCGATGGTGCGCAGGTGTTCGTCGGTGGGGCCGCATAAATGGGACAAACGCGTGTTGTTGTGCGGGGTGAAAGTGTGGCGAAGAATCAAGTCGATAATCTCGAAAAAGGGTATCCCCAATGATAGGCAAGTTAACAGGCATCCTCAGCGAGAAAAATCCACCCCAAGTCTTGGTGGATTGCAACGGCGTGGGCTACGAAGTCGATGTGCCCATGAGCACGTTTTACAACCTGCCCGCCTCTGGCGACAAAGTGTCGTTGCTCACCCACTTTGTGGTGCGTGAAGATGCGCAAATTTTGTATGGCTTTGGCACAGCGGCAGAGCGTGCCACGTTTCGCTTGCTCATCAAAATCTCGGGGGTAGGCCCACGCACCGCGTTGGGTATTTTGAGTGGCATGAGTGCGGATGAGTTGGCCCGAGCCGTGTCGGACCAAGAGGCAGGACGCCTCACCAAAGTGCCGGGCATTGGTAAAAAAACCGCCGAGCGTTTGTTGCTCGAACTCAAAGGCAAACTGGGTGCAGACCTAGGGCCGAGTACCTCTGCAGCATCGGGCAACCAAAGCGATATCTTGCAAGCGCTCTTGGCGTTGGGCTACAGCGACAAAGAGGCCTCGGCCGCGCTCAAGGCGCTGCCCGCTGATGTGGGTGTGAGTGATGGCATCAAGCTGGCGATGAAAAGTTTGACGAAATAAACCATGAGCATCCAAACCGACGATTTTGGCGACTTCACTCCCGCCCCCCGCGTGGTGTCTGCGGCGCCTGTGTCGCCCAACGAAGAGGCGATCGAGCGAGCCCTGCGCCCCAAGCTGCTGCAAGAGTATGTGGGTCAACCCAAGGTGCGCGAGCAGTTGGAGATTTTCATTGGTGCTGCCAAAAAGCGCAGCGAAGCATTGGACCATGTGCTGTTGTTTGGCCCGCCCGGTTTGGGCAAAACCACACTGAGTCACATCATTGCGCAAGAGCTGGGTGTGAACCTGCGCTCCACCAGTGGTCCCGTGCTGGAAAAGCCCAAAGACTTGGCCGCCTTGCTCACAGGGCTCGAAAAAAATGATGTCTTGTTCATCGACGAAATTCATCGTCTCTCGCCCGTGGTGGAAGAAATTTTGTACCCCGCGCTTGAAGACTACCAAATCGACATCATGATTGGCGAAGGTCCTGCAGCGCGCAGCATCAAGCTCGATTTGCAACCCTTCACTTTGGTGGGTGCCACCACCCGTGCGGGCATGTTGACCAACCCTTTGCGCGACCGCTTTGGCATTGTGTCGCGCTTAGAGTTTTACAGTGCCGAAGATTTGTTGCGCATCGTCATGCGCAGTGCGGGCTTGCTGGAGACGCCGATTGACGAAGCGGGCGGCTTCGAGATTGCCCGCCGCTCACGTGGCACGCCGCGCATTGCCAACCGCTTGTTGCGCCGCGTGCGCGACTACGCCGATGTCAAAGGCACAGGCCGCATCACGCAAGAGATGGCGCAAAAAGCGCTGGCCATGTTGGATGTGGATCCGCAAGGCTTTGACTTGATGGACCGCAAATTGCTCGAAGCGGTGATTCATCGTTTTGATGGCGGCCCTGTGGGGCTGGATAACATCGCCGCCAGCATTGGCGAAGAGCGCGACACGATTGAAGATGTGATTGAGCCGTATCTGATTCAGCAAGGCTTTTTGCAGCGCACGCCGCGTGGTCGCACGGCGACGTTGGCGGCCTATCGTCACTTGGGTGTGACGCCGCCGAAGTCCGCGGCTGATTTGTTCAACGCGTAATTTGCGCTGGCGGCACGCTCAGGTGCTGGTTTCATCCCGTGGTGCGCCGTGTGCCTCGTCAAAGTGGGACACATCGCCCCAGCCCACCAAGCTCAATCCTTGTGGTGTCCACAGCAGCCGGTTGATGGCCGCATTTCCCAAATGCCAGGTACGTGGTGCCTCCACCGATTGGTTGGTGGCGAGTCGATAGAGCGCATCCATCACGCCGCCGTGTGCGACCAAAACAATTTGGCCACCCATGTGTTGACTGGCCAGCGCATCGACACTCTGGCGAATACGTTCACGCAGTGCCGTGAGTGACTCGCCACCCGTGGGTGCCCAGTGTGGATCTCGGCCGCGCCATAGTTTGCATTCCTCAGAATGTTCAGTTTCAATTTCAGCCCACGTCTTGCCCTGCAAATGGCCAAAGTGACGTTCCCGCAACTGCAAGTGCGGGGTGACCTGCAGCGGTGTGGGTGTGCGCGCCGTTAGACGTGCAGGCGCTGTGGCAATGGCTTGTGCGGTTTCAAATGCACGACGCAAATCGCTGCTGTAGATCGCTTGAATGGGTTCCTCAGCCAGCGCATGGCCGACGCGCTCTGCTTGCCAACGGCCTGTTTCATTGAGGTCAATGTTCAGATGGCCTTGAATGCGACTGTCCACATTCCATAGGGTTTCCCCGTGTCGGATGGCGAGAATTCTGGTGGCTTGCATAGGGGTTTAGTTTAAAGATTCAAAAATCATGCAAAATAGCACGACCGTTCTTTTTCTGGTTTTTATTCTTTGATACTTGTACACGATGGCTACACGTCAACCCGCAGCTTCTGAAAGCAAGGCTTTACAAAAGGGCCAACAAACCAAAGCCACGATTGTGGATGCCGCCTTGGGCTTGGCGACGCAAATAGGCTTGGAAGGGCTGAGCATTGGTGCTTTGGCCGAAGTGGCTCGCATGAGTAAGTCGGGCGTGTTTGCGCATTTTGGGTCTCGCGAAGAGTTGCAAATTTCGGTGATTCGTGAATACCACGAACGTTTCGAGACGGAAGTTTTCTTACCCATTTTGCAAGTCGAGCGAGGTTTGCCGCGTTTGCGCCAATTATTTGCCAATTGGACCAAACGTACTTCCGCAGAAATTGACTCAGGTTGCTTGTACATCAGTGGTGCCGCAGAGTTTGATGACCGTCCAGGCCCAGTGCGTGATGCCTTGGCTAGCTCAGTTAAAACTTGGTTAGCGGCAGTGCATCGCACCGTCGTGCAAGCGCGTGAAGAAGGCCATTTGGCTGTTGGTACAGATGCCGAGCAAATGGTGTTTGAGTTGCATGGCCTGATCTTGGCCTTGCAGTACGAAGCACGTTTTTTGCGTTCCTCTAAATCGCTGGCGCGTACACATCAGGGATTTGAAAACCTCTTGCAGCGCTATGGCGCAACTGACATCACCCCTCTTTCTAAAACAAGCGCTAAGCGCACCACACCCTCTAAAAAGTAAGGAGCCAACCATGCCCAGCTACACCCCACCTCTGCGTGATATGCAATTTGTGTTGCACGAAGTGCTGCATGTCACAGACGATTTGAAGCAAATGCCCAAGCACGCCGATATGGATGCCGACACGATTGCGGCGGTGCTCGAAGAAGGCGGCAAGTTTGCGTCAGAGGTGATTTTTCCGCTCAACCAAGTGGGCGACGAGCAAGGCTGCACGCTCAACCGCGACACACACGAAGTCAAAACCCCAGAAGGCTTCAAAGCTGCATACGATCAATACGTGCAAGGCGGCTGGCCCGCCTTGAGTGCGGACCCCGAATACGGTGGCCAAGGCTTGCCCGTGGTGGTGAATCAGTGTTTTTACGAAATGCTCAACAGTGCCAACCAAGCGTGGACCATGTACCCAGGCCTCACGCACGGCGCTTATGAGGCTTTGCACGCGCACGGCACAGACGCACAAAAAGCGCTGTACTTGCCCAAGCTCACCAGCGGCGAGTGGACGGGCACCATGTGTTTGACCGAACCACATTGCGGCACCGATTTGGGTTTGTTGCGCACCAAGGCCGAGCCACAAGCCGATGGCACGTATCGCATCACCGGCAACAAAATTTTCATCAGTGCAGGCGAGCACGACATGGTGAGCAACATCGTGCACTTGGTGTTGGCGCGTTTGCCCGATGCGCCTGCAGGGAGCAAAGGCATCAGCTTGTTTGTTGTGCCCAAATTTCACGTCAATGCGGACGGCAGCTTGGGCGAGCGTAACGGCATTTATTGCGGCGGCTTAGAGCACAAGATGGGCATCCACGGCAACGCCACGTGTCAAATGGTGCTCGAGGACGCCGTGGGCACGATGGTGGGACAGCCCAGCAAGGGCTTGGCCGCGATGTTTGTGATGATGAACGCTGCGCGTGTGGGCGTGGGCATGCAATCACTTGGCTTGACCGAGGTGGCCTACCAAAACGCGGTGACCTACGCCAAGGACCGCATTCAATCGCGCAGCTTGACAGGCGTGAAAGATCCCAGCAAACCGGCAGACAGCATCTTGGTGCACCCCGATGTGCGCAAGATGCTGCTCACCGCACGGGCCTACGCCGAGGGTGGGCGTGCGCTGGCGCTGCACTGCGCGATGTTGATTGACCGTGAGTTGAATCATCCCGACGAGGCCGTGCGCGCCGAGTCTGCTGAGCAAGTGGCCTTGCTCACGCCGATTGTGAAAGCCTTCATCACGGACAACGCATGGACAGCCACATCGTCGTGCATGCAAGTGTTTGGGGGTCACGGTTTCATTCGCGAATGGGGCATGGAGCAATATGTGCGAGATGCCCGCATCAACATGATTTACGAAGGCACCAACACCATCCAAAGTTTGGATTTGTTGGGCCGCAAAGTGTTGGGCAACCAAGGTGCATCGCTCAAAAAATTTGGCAAGCTCATTGCTACGCTGGTGGCTGAGGCACAAGGTGATGAAGACATGGCCGAATTCATCAACCCATTGGCCAAGCTGGGGCAACAAATGACGCAGTTCACGGGTGAGATTGGCTACAAAGCCATGGAGAACGCCGACGAGGTGGGCGCCGCAGCCGTTGACTACTTGCGCGTCGCAGGACACTTGGTATTTGGTTATTTTTGGGCGCGCATGGCGCAGGTGGCATTGCAAAAAATTGCCCAAGGTGACCGCGATCCGTTTTATCAAGCCAAGTTGCAAACCGCACGCTTTTACTTTGCTAAGCTCTTCCCCGAGACAGCATCGCTCATGGTCACTGCGCGCGCAGGCTCAGCTGTGCTCATGGAGACAGAAGCCGTGTTTGCCTGAGTTGTTTTGTGAATCAATTGGAGTAAATTCAAAACATGACAAAAACATCTTTTTTCAAATCATGCGTAGCCTTAGCCCTGTTCGCAGCTGGCAGCAGTTTTGCGCAAATGACACCCGTGGGTACATGGCACACCATTGACGACAAAACTGGCGAAGCCAAAGCAGAAATTCAAATCATTGACAAAGACAGTGTACTCAGCGGACGTGTCGTCAAGTCTTTGCGCAACGACCCCAACGCCAAAAAAACGTGTGAAGATTGCAAGGACGATCGCAAGGGTAAAGAAATCATCGGCATGGAAATCATCCGTGGTGTGAAGCCCGATGCATCTGGCGAAAACCTCTGGGCTAACGGCGGCAAAATCCTCGATCCTGAAAACGGCAAGGAATACACCGTCAAAATGGTGCCGCAAGAAGGCGGTAAAAAACTCCAAGTGCGTGGCTACATTGGCCCGTTCTATCGCACGCAAACTTGGCTGCGCGCCCAATAAACAAGGATTTTCATGAGCGAAATTTTGAGCCACATCGACGCTGGGGTGATGACCCTGACGTTCAACCGCGTTGACAAAAAGAACTCCCTCACTGCGGCCATGTACACCGCGCTGGCTGACGCGGTGACACAAGCCCAAAACAACCCTGAGGTGCGTGTGCTGGTGTTCCAAGGGCATGAAACCGTCTTTTGTGCGGGCAATGATATTGCCGATTTTTTGAACAACCCACCCGCCACGCCTGACGCGCCCGTGTTTCGCTTGTTGCAAAACGTGGCTTCGTTTTCTAAGCCCATGTTGGCCGCGGTGGCTGGCCCTGCCGTTGGGATTGGCACCACGTTGCTGTTCCACTGCGATTTGGTCTACGCCGGCGACAACGCTGTGTTTGCCATGCCGTTTGTGAATTTGGGTATTTGCCCAGAGGCCGCATCTAGTTTGTTGGCACCACAAATGATGGGTTACCACCGTGCTGCGGAAGCGCTGTTGTTGGGCGAGCCGTTCATGGCGGAAGCTGCATTGGAAGTGGGCTTGGTCAATCGCGTGTTGCCCCCCACCGAAGTTAATAGTTACGCGCAAGCACAAGCTCGCAAGTTGGCTGCCAAGCCGTTGACGTCTTTGTTGGAAACCAAGCGTTTGATGAAAGCAGGTCAAGCTGCGTTGGTGCAAAAGCAAATGAATGATGAGGCGGCATCTTTTGGGCGCATGCTGAAAGAGCCTGCGGCCAAAGAGGCATTTGGCGCATTCATAGAAAAACGCAAACCTGATTTTTCTAAGCTCTGAGCTTTACCCAACATGACGCAACCCAGCACAGCGCCCGTGGTCTTTGAGTCGGAATACCTCGAAGGGTTTCGTCAAATCTACGAAGAAAAAGTTGTTTTCAACCGTTTGTTGGGGTTGAAGCTCGTCAGCGTCACGCCCGATGAGGTGGTGGCTCGCATCGACATGCGCCCTGACTTGGTGGGCCACTACGCTTACAACCGCATCCATGGGGGCGTGATCAGTGCAGTGCTTGACGCCATTGGTAGCGCTGCGGTGATGGCGTGCTTGGCCGCAAAGCACATGAAAGAATCACCCGCCGAACGCTTGGAGCGGTTTGCCAAACTCGGCACGATTGATTTGCGGGTGGATTACCTTCGCCCGGGCATTGGTGAGCACTTCACCATTCACGCCCATGCCTTGCGAGTCGGCACACGTGTGGGCACTTCTCGCATGGAGTTTCGCGGGCCCGACGGCATGTTGATGTCCACGGGCACCGGCGCTTACATCGTCTCGTGACGTTCAGTCTTTGGGGATGACGCGAGGTTTACCATCTTTGTCGATGGCTACATAGGTGAGGGTGGCTTGCGTCACTTTGACGTATTGGCCTTGTTCGTTCCAACGCTCGGCAAACACTTCGACGCTCACGGTGATGGAGGTATTGCCCAACTTCACCACACGAGAGAAAAAGCTCAAGATGTCGCCCACGCGCACGGGCTGCTTGAAGATGAACTCATTCACCGCCACCGTGGCAAAACGTCCGCGTGCATGACGAGCAGGCAATACGGCTCCCGCCAAGTCCACCTGCGCCATGACCCAGCCCCCAAAAATATCGCCGTTGGCATTGCAGTCGGCGGGCATAGGGATGACTTTCAGAACCAGTTCTTGGTCTGTGGGCAGTTGTTCGGCGTGGGGGCGTGAGGCGTTAGACATGGGCACAATCAAAGAATTACTTCTTAGCATTGTGCAACATGCGTCATCACGCCCATTCTTCTTCGCCTCTGCCCATGGGGCCGTCTAGCGCTCAACGCCCCGACAGCGAAACACTCAAACGTCTTTTTCCCTACTTGTGGCAATACAAGTGGCGCGTCGCTGCTGCTTTGACGTTCATGGTGGGGGCCAAGGTGGCCAACGTGGGCGTGCCGTTGTTGCTCAAAGAGTTGATCGACGCCATGTCGTTCAAACCGAACGATCCCACCGCACTTATTGTGGTGCCCGTGTCGTTGCTCTTGGTGTACGGCGTGTTGCGTTTGTCGGTGTCTGCCTTCACTGAATTGCGCGAGTTGGTGTTTGCCAAAGCCACGCAGGGTGCGGCGCGAGAAATTGCCCTGCAAACCTTTGAGCATTTGCATGACCTGAGTTTGCGCTTTCACTTGGAGCGTCAAACCGGTGGCATGACGCGTGACATCGAACGCGGCGTGCGCGGCATTGAGTCGCTCATCTCGTATTCGCTCTACAGCATCGTGCCCACGCTCATTGAAGTGGCCTTGGTGCTCTCCATTTTGGCGGTGAAGTTTGACATGTGGTTCGCTGGCATCACAGTGTTGGCGCTGGCTCTGTACATCGTGTTCACCGTCAAGGTGACAGAGTGGCGCACGCAGTATCGACGTCAGGCCAACGAGTTTGATTCGGCCGCGCACACCAAGGCGGTGGACTCGTTGCTCAATTACGAAACCGTCAAGTACTTCAACAACGAAGCTTTCGAAGCGGCGCGTTACGACAAAAGCCTAGAAGCCCTGCGTCGCGCACGCTTGAAGGCGCAAACCTCGTTGTCGTTGCTCAACACAGGGCAGCAACTCATCATCGCCGTGGCTTTAGTCGCCATGCTGTGGCGTGCCACGCAAGGTGTGGTGGAGGGGCGTATGACCTTGGGCGACTTGGTCATGATCAACGCCTTCATGATTCAGCTCTACATCCCGCTCAACTTTTTGGGCGTGCTGTACCGCGAAATCAAACAAAGCTTGACCGATCTTGATCGCATGTTTGCTTTGATGGAAAAAGACCGAGAAGTCGCCGACGATGCAGGAGCCAAAGATTTGGCCTTGCAGGGCTCGCCCCATGTGCGTTTTGACAACGTGGTGTTTGCTTACGAGCCTTCACGCCCGATTTTGCAAGGTGTGAGCTTTGACATTCCTGCCGGGAAAATCGTGGCGGTGGTGGGGGCGTCGGGCTCGGGCAAGTCCACGCTGGCGCGTTTGTTGTTTCGTTTTTACGATGTGAATGAGGGCTCCATCACCATCGATGGACAAGATATTCGTCGTGTGACGCAGCTGAGTGTGCGCCGTGCCATTGGTATCGTGCCGCAAGACACTGTGCTCTTTAATGACACCGTGCGCTACAACATTGCCTATGGCCGCCCCGACGCTTCGGTCAAGGAGGTCGAACAGGCGGCGAAGGCTGCCCATATTCATGAATTCATTGCGGCCACGCCCAAGGGCTACGACACCATGGTGGGTGAACGAGGCTTGAAGCTCTCGGGTGGAGAAAAACAACGCGTGGCCATTGCCCGCACCTTGCTCAAGAATCCACCGATTTTGATTTTTGATGAGGCAACCTCGGCGCTAGACAGTGCCAACGAGCGCGCCATTCAAGCCGAGCTGCAAAGCGCGGTGCACAACAAAACTGCTTTGGTGATTGCACACCGTTTGTCTACTGTGGTCGATGCGCATGAGATTTTGGTGATGGACGCTGGGCGCATTGTGGAGCGAGGGGCTCATGCTGAGTTGTTGGCGTTGAATGGACGTTATGCGCAGATGTGGGCGTTGCAGCAGTCTTCTGAAGCTTAACGCCTTTTTCGTTTGATGTTGCAGCGAAGCGTGGGTGGTGTGCCCCAAACGGCTTACATCGCTGCGCGACGAATGGCGCCTTATTTGGGCACACCACCCACGCTTCTCGTGGTTAACGGTGGTTGACGCTCGCTATGTTTGTGGCGATGGCGTTGCTTTTGTATGAATAAGCCAAGTACAAACCGCCTGAAGTATTTCGAATAGCAACATGCGGGTTGGGGTAGGCAGATGCGGCGCCATTCGTCGCGAAGCGATGTAAGCCGCGTCTGCCTACCCCAACTCGCATCCCCGAGGATCAAAGGCAAAAGCAAAGACGCAAACAAAAAGGGCCTCCCGTAAAACGAGAAGCCCCTGAACAGAAGAGTCGGTACTTTGGTCTACGCTCACATCGCAAGCGATATGAGCTTCTCCCGAAGACTGACAAATGCGCTTCGCTTGGCTCTTACAGACCCGCAGCGGCTTTCAAAGCAGCTGCTTTGTCAGTCTTCTCCCAAGTGAACTCTGGCTCTTCACGGCCGAAGTGGCCATAAGCCGCTGTCTTGCTGTAGATCGGGCGCAGCAAGTCGAGCATTTGAATGATGCCTTTGGGGCGCAGGTCAAAGTGCTCGGCCACCAAGGCAGATAATTTCTCGTCTGAAACCACACCGGTGCCCATGGTGTTCACCGTGATGTTCATGGGGCGTGCCACGCCAATGGCGTAGGCCACTTGCACTTGGCATTGCTTGGCCAAGCCAGCCGCCACGATGTTTTTGGCCACGTAGCGTGCGGCGTAAGCGGCAGAGCGGTCTACTTTGGATGGGTCTTTGCCCGAGAACGCGCCACCGCCGTGAGGGCAGGCGCCGCCGTAGGTGTCCACAATGATTTTGCGACCGGTCAAACCGCAGTCACCTTGTGGGCCGCCGATGACGAAACGGCCTGTGGGGTTGATCAAGTACTTGGTGTCTTGCAACCACTCTTTGGGCAACACGGGCTTGATGATTTCTTCGATGATGGCTTCATTGAAGCTGGCCTTCATCTTGGTGGCTGACTCGCTTTGGTCAGGGCTGTGTTGGGTTGACAACACCACGGTGTCAATGCTGTGAGGCTTGCCGTCCACATAGCGCATGGTCACTTGGCTCTTGGCGTCGGGGCGCAAGAAAGGCAAGCGGCCGTCTTTGCGCAACTGGGCTTGGCGCTCGACCAAACGGTGTGCGTAGTAAATGGGGGCTGGCATCAACTCGGGTGTTTCGCTGCAAGCGTAGCCAAACATCAGGCCTTGGTCACCAGCGCCGATGTTGAGGTGGTCGTCAGATGCGTGGTCTACACCTTGGGCGATGTCGTTGGATTGCTTGTCGTAACACACCATGACGGCGCAACCTTTGTAGTCGATGCCGTAGTCGGTGTTGTCGTAGCCAATGCGCTTGATGGTGTCGCGTGCGACTTGGATGTAGTCGACGTGCGCGTTGGTGGTGATCTCGCCAGCCAACACGACCAAACCAGTGTTGGTCAAGGTTTCGGCAGCCACACGTGAACGTGGGTCTTGCTCGAAGATGGCATCCAAAATCGCGTCAGAGATTTGGTCGGCCACTTTGTCTGGGTGGCCTTCAGAAACAGATTCAGAAGTGAAGAGATAGTCGTGAGACATGAAAAAAGCTCCTTGTTTTCAATGGGTTTGTCGGCGTTGCCGACCCTGAAAACTTGGAGCCTAGCGAACGCTTTAGCAGAGGACTTGGGATTAACCTTTGTCGTCACACCGTGGTGTGTTGTCGCCCTGCAAGTAGTTCTTTAACTCGGCGACAATCAGGATTCTACCGGATTTATCAAAGTCATCAAAGAATTCATGTCAGCCACCACGCGCATCTTTCGTTTCCTTGCACGCCTGCCCTTGCCTTTGATGCAGCGACTGGGCTCGGTGTTGGGGTGGTTGGTGTGGTGGTTCTCGCCTAGCTACCGACGTAGCTTCAAAGCGAATGTGCAAAAAGCAGGGGTGGCCTGGCGCGATGCGCGCCCTGCGGTGGCAGCCATTGGCAGCATGGTGGCTGAGTTGCCTTGGGTGTGGATGCGTCCGCACAGCGCCACTTTGGATGGCTTGGTGAAATGGGATGGGGCAGAGCATTTTGAAGCGGCGATGCAAGCCGGGAAAGGCGTCATCATCATGTCGCCCCACATCGGGGCTTGGGAGATTGGCGCACAAGCGATTGCTGAAAAATTTGGTCCAGCCTACGGCCCCATGATTGCCTTGTTTCGCCCTGCGCGCAAAGCGTGGTTAGAGCCTTTGGTTGCGAATGCTCGCACGCGTCCCTATTTGGATTCCGCGCCCACCTCCCTGGCAGGTGTGCGCACGCTGATTCGTGCGCTGCGCAACGGGGGCTATACAGCCATCTTGCCCGATCAAGTGCCTCCCTTGGGGCAAGGCGTTTGGGCCCCATTTTTTGGGCGTGATGTCTACACCATGACATTGCTTGCTAAGTTGGCACAGCAAACAGGGGCTCAGGTCATCATGACGTGGTGTGAGCGTTTGCCTGCTGGTCAAGGTTTTTGCATGCACATGCGCCCCTTTGAGGCTTCTGAAATGACAGACGCAACGGTGTCACCTGAGATGGCGGCAGCTGCTGTGAACCGAGGGGTCGAGCGCATGGTCTTAGCGGCGCCAGGTCAATACATGTGGGGTTATGCCCGCGGCAAACAACCCCGTCGCGAAGGCTGAGTATGTTGACAAGCTTGGGTCTATGGGTTTTGGAGCGGGTGGCATTTATGCCTTTGGCATGGGTGCGTTCTCTTGGGGCTGTTTTGGGATACGGCCTGTATTTTTTTGTAGGCTCTCGCCGTCATGTGGCCATGACGAACCTGCGGTTGTGTTTTCCTGATTGGACAGAGGAAAAGAGACGTGAGGTGGTCAAAGAGTCGTTTGTCGTGTTTGCACAGGCTTGGCTTGACCGCAGTTGGCTATGGCATGGTCGTGAGTCATGCTTGCAGTCGAGGTTGACCGTGACGGGGCATACTGAGTATCTCCACCAGCAAATACCAACTGTATTTTTTGTTCCCCATTTCGTCGGGTTGGATGCCGGATCCACGGGGTTGACTTTGAATTACGGCACTGCTCTAACCGCAATCGTCACCCCGCAGTCCAACAGGGTGATTGACCGATGGATTCAACAAGGTCGTCAACGATTTGGACGCGTGAGCTTGGTTCAGCGTGAAGATGGCATCAAACCTATCTTGGGGGCTTTGCGTCGAGGCGAGTTTTTGCATTTATCGCCGGATATGAGTTTTGGTTTGAGTGAGTCTATTTTTGTCCCGTTTTACGGGCAACAGGCAGCCACTGTTCCTTCGTTGTCACGTTTTGCCAAGCTAGGTCGTGCGCGGGTCGTGCCGCTGGTGACGCGGTTGACAAAGTCTGGGTATGAAATCGTGATTCACGCAGCTTGGGACGATTTTCCAACAGAGGATGTCACGGCAGACACCGCGTTGATGAATGAAAGGTTGGAGCAACTCATCAACGCCATGCCTGCCCAGTATTTTTGGGTGCATAAGCGGTTTAAGACCCGTCCTCCTGGGGCTTTAGAGCTTTACTGAGCCCCAACTTTTGTTTAGGCGTGCATCCACTGATACAGCGTGGTGGCCACTTCGTCTACGCCTTGCTTTTTGAGCGCTGAGAACAAACGTACTTCACCACCACCGGCTTGCAGTTTGGTGATTTGCAAAGCCTTGTTCGCATCCGTGCGATTGAGTTTGTCGGACTTGGTGAGCAGCACCAAAAACTTCAAACCTTCTTCTACTCGGGGGCGAATCACGTCCAACAAGATTTCGTCCAACTCGGTCAGGCCATGACGTGGGTCGCACATCAAAACCACGGCGCGCAAATTAGGGCGTGTGAGCAGGTAGTTGGCCATCACTTGTTGCCAGCGAATCTTGTCTTGTTTGGGTACGGCTGCGTAGCCGTAGCCGGGTAAGTCGGCCAGTACGGCATCGGTCTTGCCTTGGCGGCCCATGGCAAACAAATTGATGTGTTGGGTACGGCCTGGCGTCTTAGAGGCAAACGCCAAGCGTTTTTGCTGCGTCAACACGTTAATGCAGGTTGATTTGCCAGCGTTGGATCGCCCCACAAAGGCAATTTCTGGCAAGTCGTAGGTGGGCAGATGGTGCAGTTGGGCTGCGGTGGTCAAAAACCGTGCAGTGTGCAGCCATCCCATGGCGTATTTGGCTTGGTCTTTGGGATTTAATAGCTCGAAAGCGGCTTTGGCAGCGGCACGGTCGGCATCACGTTGGGCCTCGAACTCAGCGTTCAAAACCGCGATTTCAGGCACCTCAGGCGCGTCATTGGGGGCGGGGGTGTCGTGTGGGTCTGGCTGGTTCATACGGCATTGTAGAATCTCCGCAGTTTTTCGACGTCTTTGAGACCTTTAACCAAAGAACACTTATGAAGCTGATTGCCTCCTTGTTGATCGCCGCCGCTTTGGTGGCCCCCGCCCTGTCTAACGCCGCCGAGCCCGCAGCACCTGCTGCCAAGGCTGATTTGGCCAAAGGTGAAGTCACTTACACCGCCATTTGTGCGGCCTGTCACGGTGCAGATGGCAACTCTGGCTCACCCGCTTATCCCAAGCTGGCGCAACAGCACCCAGACTACTTGGTCAAGCAATTGCAAGAATTCAAATCTGGCAAGCGCGCCAACGCCATCATGATGGGCATGGCGGCTGGTTTGTCTGATGCTGACATGAAGAACGTGTCTGCATGGTTGGGAACTAAAACGTCTGCTGCTAATTTCGCCAAAGAAAAAGACATGGTCGTCTTGGGTGAGCGCATCTACCGCGGTGGTGTGGCTGAGCGCCAAATCGCTGCTTGTGCAGGTTGCCACAATCCAACAGGTGCTGGCATTCCAGCCCAATACCCACGCTTGGCGGGTCAGCATGCTGACTACACCGTGGCTCAGTTGAATGCCTTCCGTGAACACGGGACCAGCAAAGGTTCGGCCCAAGCGGTGGGTCGTGGCAACAGCGTCCAAATGAGCGGTGTGGCTGCGAAGTTGAATGACCGCGAAATCAAAGCCGTGGCTGACTACATCGCGGGTTTGCGTTAATTCAGAGTTTTCTAGCTCTCCCTGAAAAAGCTGGCCTAGTGCCAGCTTTTTTGTTTTCAGTCGCAAGGTCTTTCGGTGTGTGTTCTGTGCGGCGAGGCACTTTGACCCACAATGCGACCACCTTTTGCATCGAGGAGAGTTCGCGTGCGCTTGAATCAATTTTCGAAACATGCTGACACAGGTTTTGAGCATGGCCTAAGCAGCGAGATCACCCCGTACGCTGTCTATGCCCAACGCCGCGCTTTGCTTAAGCAAGTCGCCGCTGGTGCCGCAGGGCTCTCGATGGCGACATGGGCCTCGCGTGAAGCCTTTGCACAAGCTTCCAGCGCAGCGGTGGTGGGGGCTGGTAAGTTGGCGCCTTTGGTAGGGGCTGTGAGCCGGGTGAGTGGTGCCAACACCCTAGAAAAAATCACCACCTACGCCGACGCCACTAGTTACAACAACTTCTACGAATTCGGCACAGACAAATCTGACCCCGCCAAGTACGCCCACACCTTGCAAACCAAGCCTTGGACCGTGGAGGTCGAAGGGCTCGTGAAAAAACCGGGTCGTTTCGACTTGGAGTCTTTGCTCAAACTCAGCCCCATGGAAGAGCGCATTTACCGCCTGCGTTGTGTGGAAGGCTGGTCGATGGTGATTCCTTGGGTGGGCTACTCACTGGCTGAACTCATCAAACGCGTGGAGCCTTTGGGCAGTGCCAAGTATGTGGAGTTCATCACCCAAGCTGACCCCAAGACCATGCCGGGCGTGCGCTCACGTGTGCTTGAATGGCCGTACGTTGAAGGCCTGCGCATGGATGAAGCTATGCACCCGCTCACACTGTTGAGTTTTGGCATGTATGGCGAAGTGTTGCCCAATCAAAACGGTGCGCCCGTGCGTTTGGTGGTGCCTTGGAAATACGGTTTCAAGAGCGCCAAGAGTTTGGTCAAGATTCGCTTCGTTGAGAAACAGCCCATCAACTCCTGGGGCCGTTCAGCGCCGCAAGAGTACGGGTTTTATTCCAACGTCAATCCCAATGTCAGCCACCCGCGTTGGAGCCAAGCCACCGAGCGTCGCATTGGCGAAGACGGTTTGTTTGCCAAGAAGCGTAAGACCTTGATGTTCAACGGCTACGAAGCGCAAGTGGGGCAACTCTATACGGGCATGGACCTGACCAAGCTGTATTGATGTGACTGCACTTGGACGCAAGGCCTTGCAACACCGCCACGCCAAACCTGTGTTGTGGCTGTTGTGCTGTTTGCCGTGCATGTGGTTGGTGTGGGGAGCTGCGAACGACCGTTTAGGTGCCAACCCAGCCGAATATTTGATTCGCGCAACGGGCGACTGGACGCTGCGCTTGTTGTGCATCACGCTGGCCGTGACCCCGTTGCGCGTGATGTCGGGTTTACCTGAGCTGGCGAAGTTGCGTCGTATGTTTGGCTTGTTCACCTACTTCTATGTGGTGTTGCATTTGCTGTGCTACAACTGGCTCGATATGGGATTTGAGTGGGCCGATATCGCGGTAGACATTCCCAAGCGTCCGTTCATTTTGGTGGGGTTCACCGCATTTGTGTTGCTCACGCCTTTGGCGTTGACGTCATTTAACCGTGCCATTCGGTGGCTAGGTGCCAAGCGTTGGCAGTGGTTGCATCGACTGGTGTATGCAGTGGCTGTTCTGGCGGTGTTGCACTTCTTTTGGATGCGGGCGGGGAAGAGCAACTTTGCAGAGGTGTTTGTTTACGCCGCAGTACTTTTTGTGTTGCTCGCGTGGCGTGTGTTTCACTCTTCTATGTGGCGACAGTTGTCGTGTTCGAGTGGCTTTACTCGCTGATGTGGCTACGGGCGTACGGCCCCTTCCTCATGCTGGAGTACCAGAGATCGTCAGGGGCCGCACACCCGTAGCCACATCGGATTTGAGCGTGCAACCAGATGCTTTTGCGTTGGCCTATCCGAAGCCACGGCGAGCAGTCAGCGCCTGACTTGGCGACATTCGTTGCGCAGCGATGGGAGCCATGTCAGGTGCTGGCTGATCGTCGTGGCGGAGCGAACGAACTCACACGAATACACGAACAGCCAAAAAAGAAAAAGCGAGCCCAAGAGCCCGCTTTCAGAGTGACGAGAGAAAAGAGTCAGCGAACCAACGACTCGCAAGCCATCTGATCCGCCACTGTCTCACGACGACGAATCACATGCGCCTTTGTGCCGTCCACCAAAATCTCTGCCGCGCGTCCACGCGTGTTGTAGTTGCTAGACATCGCCATGCAATACGCGCCCGTCGACAACACCGCCAACAAATCACCCGCTTGCACCGTCAGTTGACGGTCGCGACCCAACCAGTCACCGCTCTCGCACACGGGGCCAACCACGTCATACGTCACCGCCTCGCCTGCACGTGCAGACACAGGTACGATTTGGTGAAAGGCTTCGTACATCGCAGGGCGAGGCAAGTCGTTCATCGCGGCGTCGACGATGCAAAAGTTCTTTTGCTCGCCGGGCTTGAGGTACTGAACCTCAGTCAAGCACACGCCTGCATTGCCCACGAGAGAGCGACCCGGTTCAATCATCAGCTGGCGCTGGCCGTAGCCGCGTGCATCCAACTTGGCCAAGAGTTGTGCCCACAGCTCATCAGCAGCAGGCGGTGTGTCGCCGTTGTAGTTGATGCCCAAACCGCCACCAAAGTCGATGTGGTGAATGGCAATGCCAGCGGCTTCAATCGCGTCGACCAAATCCAACACGCGGTCCATGGCGTCAAGGTAAGGCGTGGACTCGGTGATTTGCGAGCCGATGTGGCAGTCGATGCCGGTCACTTGCAAGCCGGGCAAGCTGGCAGCGCGTTGGTAGGTGGCCAACGCGCGTTCGTGGGCCACGCCAAACTTGTTGCCTTTGAGACCTGTGGAAATGTAGGGGTGTGTTTTGGCGTCGACGTTGGGGTTGACGCGAATGCTGATGGGGGCGCGCTTACCCATGCTGTGCGCCACATCGCTCAACACTTCGAGTTCGGCTTCACTCTCGACGTTGAAGCACGCAATGCCAGCTTCCAAAGCTTTGCGCATTTCAGCGCGTGTTTTGCCCACGCCTGAGAAGATGACTTTGGAGGCATCACCGCCAGCCGCAATCACACGGTCTAACTCGCCACCCGACACAATGTCAAAGCCACAGCCCGCTTGTGCAAACACTTGCAACACGGCGAGCGATGAATTGGCTTTCATGGCGTAACAAATGCGGGCATTGCGGCCGGCAAAGCCGCGTTGGTAGGCGGCCAACGCGCTGAGCATGGCGGCTTTGGAGTACACAAACAAAGGGGTGCCATAGGCGTGCGCGAGGTCAGCGAGTTTGACGCCTTCCAAATACAAATCGTTGTTTTGTGTGGCCACAAAGGGCGCACCGGCAAGCGTGGTGTGTGTCATCAGAAGGCTCTTGAAAAATTAACGACCACCAGCGGATGCAGGGGTGACAGGTGCAGAAGCTGCATTGCTAGGTGAGGTCGCTGTGTTGCCCGGTAATTGGCGGCGCATGATCTCAGGCAAAGTGGCTCTTTGTTGGAACTCGGGGTCATTGGGCAGGTACAGCGCACCTTTTTGACCACAGGCACTGAGCATGGCGCAAGCACCTAATGCAGAGGCCACAACAATGCGTAGGCTTTTGCCCGTGACTAGAATCTTTTGTTCAATACCCATGATGTAAATTGTAATGACCGATCTCGAATTCTTAGACCGAGCAGAACTTCTGCTCAAAGCCGTTGAAATCAGCTGCGATCGCATCAATGATGACGGCGAGACGGATATTGATAATCAACGAGTTGGCGGCATGATCACCCTCACGTTCGAAAATAAAAGCCAAATCATCATTAACTTGCAAAAGCCTTTGCACGAAGTTTGGTTGGCTGCGCGCTCAGGGGGGTACCACTTTAAGTTCGATGGCCAATCTTGGGCTGATACCAAAGGTCAAGGCGAGTTTTTTGAGCGGTTGAGTCAAGATGCCAGCACGCAAACGGGGCAGACACTGACTTTCAAATCGTAGACTTTGTCTGCAACATGAAAAAAAGGGCGCCTCGAGGCGCCCTTTTTTTGTTAGTTCTTGAACAAATCGAGAATCTTTTTCTTCTCATCGTTGGCAGGTAGTTGTTCGCTGTTACTACCGGAACGCGTGTCCATGCCAAGACTGCTCACGCCACCGCCTTTGCTGAACTCGGTGTAGGCCCAATCCCCGCCCTCATGACTCAAGCCTGCAGGTGGTGTGGGTTCGGCAATGGCTACGTTTTGCAAAGCATGCTGCATGTAGCTGATCCACACGGG
>JACCDR012322592.1_pt1 | contig 28343 bp, 33 predicted proteins | sample 7446431 | NCBI WGS metagenome assembly JACCDR01 (sample SAMN15323443, study PRJNA562643) | freshwater metagenome | isolation source: river surface water | place: USA:Blue River Watershed | collected 2017-08-17 | reverse complement strand
GTCAATGTCGGCGTGACCCGCGGCACCGAAAAGGACATCAGTTACGCCTTCATGCTGCCGCTGCGCAAAGGCAACGTTGCAGGGGGCAACGGACTCGGGGTATTCACCCGACCCAAAGACGGTGGCAAGTACCGGCACCGCTACGGGCCCCAGGTCTACCAACTGTTTGCGTACCAGGCTTCGCGCATTGAAGACGACGTGCTGGACGACATGGAATCAAGCCTGACCGCAGCCGTCGTCAAGGCAACCGAGGACTACCTGAAATGACAACTCTCAACCGTGGCTCGGACATCGCTGCCTACATCACCAGTCTGCTGGAACAGATCACAAAAGCCAACGGCTACCACACCGACATTGGCCTGACAGTCATGCGCGGCCGGCGCAAGATTGATGACTCACACCTGCCATGCACGGTTCTCATTGAAGGCGAAGACAAGCCTGACGGGCCAACTGGCCGAACTGAAGTGGCGTTGGATCAAGACTATGTTGTTGGAGGCTACGACTTCTGCGATCCCAACAACCCCAACGATCAAGGGCACCTGATCATCAAGGACATCAAGAAGGCCTTGTGGAACCGCAACACCCAAGGCGACAACTTTGGGCGTCGTGTGAAGTCCTGCAAGTACATGGGTAAAGACATCGGGCCACGTGCTGATGGTGAGCCCATGATTTTTGCTGTTGTGCATCTCCAAGTTCGGTTTTCCGAAACGCTTGACGACGCCTGATTGCACGAAATCGTGCCGCAGTGCGCAATTGCTAAATTGCCGCGAAACTGACCGTCGCTAATGCCTAGCCTCCCGGCTGGCGACCAGTCATTTTTAGGAGCTACGCAATGCCAGCACGCAGTTTCATGGGATCAGGCGATGTCCTGATTGAAGCAATCGTCAACGGCGTGGGTCAAGGGCTCGAAGGCCCGTTCTACGCCAACAAGTTGGCGCTGCAGCCACAGGTCACGACTTTCGAGTCGATCTCGAAAGGCCGCTACGACCGGGGCCAGGTGCTTGAAAGCGTGGCGATTGCCCAGCCCACTGAACTGACGATGGAACTGAAGGAAATCGTCGGCAGCGTGTTGGCCTACGCACTGCTGGGCACCACCAGCACGCGCAGTGTTGTTTCTGGTGCGATGTCGGCGCTGGTCGTGATGGCCAAGAAAGGCAAGTGGGCTGAGATCGGCTTCTTGCGTCTCGCCGCGACCCAAGCGGTGAACGTGCTGACCGCACGCACCGGCACCTACGCTGCAGGTGGCAGCAACGTCGGCAACTTCACTGCTGGTACGGTCACCATTGCTGCCAACACGCTGGTCGGCGTGTACACCGGCACGATGACCAGCGCCACCGCGTTCACCGTGGTGGGCCCAACTGGCGCAACGGTCGGCACCGGCACGTTCGGCAGTGCATTCAGTGCAGGTGGCATTGGCGTGACGATCACCGCAGGTGGCACGGCAGCCGTTGCTGGCGACCGGTTCACCATCACCATCGTCGGCAGCGGATCTCCGACCCTGCTGGTCGAAGGCACCGACTACATCTTCAATCGCCCGCTGGGCCTGATCAAACTGCTGGACACCAGCACCGTTGCCGACAACGCAGTGCTGACGATCACCGGCAACTACGCAGGCGCTGGTGGCACGCGAATCCGCGGTGCGACCAAGAGCGAAGTCCGCGTCCGCATCTTGTTTGACGGCATCAACCAGGCCGACAACAGCGAAGTGACGGCCGAGGTCTACGAAGCGGTGCTGGCGGTGGAGTCGGAATTCGACTTCATGCCCGACGAGTTTGGTGTTGTCAGCCTGGTCGGCAAGCTCAAAACGCCGAGCAACAAGACCGAGCCGTTCATTGTGGATGTGAAGCCGGCTGCCTGACGCCAACGGCAAGCCTGGCGGGGCGACACCCGCAGCCCGAACCCGTCATGTGCCCAGCGCCCTGACGGGTTTTCTATTTTCAACTGAGCGCGCAGCATGGCCCGTGGATCGAATCGCGATGTGACCCTTACCCTGAGCCTTGAGACGCTCGGGGAAGAAGGCGTCAAGGCACTGGGCCAGTCAATCCAGACATTGGCCGCACAGGGCGGCAAAGCTGGGCCAGAGTTCGCGCAACTGGCCAACGAGATCGACCGGATTGCCACACAGCGGCAAGCGCTGGAGGCGTTCAAGGCACTGGGCGATGAAGTCGAGCAACTGGAGACCCGCCAGCGCTCCGTGGCGCAGGCCGTGGACAGCACGACGGCTCGGCTGCAGGAACTCGGGACGGTCACCCAGCAGGCCGCTGCCAAGCAACGCGAAGCGGCCACCGCACTCACAGATGCGCAGAAGTCCTACAACGACATAACTGCGGAACTCAGGAACTACAAGGCCGGCACAGCCGATGCACTCAAAAGCACCGAGGGCTACGTCACCGGGCTCAGGGCACTGGTCACACAGCAAGCGGCAGCCAAGAACGCGATCATCGACGCGCGTACCGCCCAACGTGAAGCCAACAAGGATCTGAGCGAGGCTGAGGCTGCGCAGAACAAGATCGTCGCCTCGCTGGCCAGGCAAGAGAAGGCGCTGCAGTCGGCCAACAACGCGCTGACTGAAAACCGCACTGAGATCGGTCGGGCTGCCAAGGCCGCCGAAGAACTCGGCGTTTCCACCGCCGATGTGGCGGCGGCAGAAGCCAAACTGCTGGCGGCGTTCAACTCGGTCGGTGGCGCAGCCGCAGCGCGCAAGGCTTCGATTGACGAGATGATCGAAGCCGACAGGCTGTTGGCAATCGAGACAGCCTCACTGGCAGAACTCCAGCGCCGCGGTGCAGAAGCACTGCAGGCCGAAGTGCTCGCACAGCGCGATGCGGCCAGGGCAGTCCGCGAGTACGAAGCAGCGGTCTCGCAGGCTGCAGACAACGCAGCACAGTGGCAGCGTGAAGCCGAGGCTGTGGTCGATGCAGCCGAAGCAGCAGATCGTCTGCGCCGCGAGACCGCGACTCTGGTAGCGGCACAGCAAGAACTCCAGCAACAGCGGGCTTTTGAGAAGCAGGCTGAAGAAGCCAAGCGACTGATCCAAGCGGCCGACTATGTGCGCTTCTGGACCGACGCACTTGACAAAGCCGATGCACAGGCTGCACAGACGGCGGCCGGTGCTGAAGAAGCGGCACAGCGCATTGACACTGCGTTCAAGACCCTTGGCATCAGGTCTGTCCAGGATTTGCAGCGCGAGATCGCTGAAGTCCGGGCGGCCATGGCAACGGCTGCCGACCAGGCCCAGCGCACTGGCACCAGCATCGACGGTGCGTTCAGCACTGGTCAAGCTCGGATCAGGGAACTCGAGCGCCAGATCCGTGAAGTGAGCGGCACCCTGACCACTGCCGACAGGGCCGCAGACCTGTTTAAGAACTCAATCGGTCAGATCACAGCCGGCAACCTCATCGCGGACGCGATAGGAGCACTGGTAGAAAAGGTCAAGGAACTTGGCCGCGCGTTCATCACGACCATTGTCCAAACGGAGCAACTGCGCCGAGGTCTAAACGCCGTTTATGGCAGCGTGATCACGACGGCTCAGCAGATCGACTTCTTGCGCAGCACAGCCCTGAGCGCTGGTGTGTCGGTCGGGTCTCTTCAGTCAAACTTTGTGAAGTTCGCCGCGTCGATGCAGTCAGCGAATATTCCGCTGGCGGTGAGCAACGACCTGTTCGGGTCAGTGACCCGTGCGGCCGGCACGCTGGGTATTGCAGGCGAAGAAGTCACAGGCATGCTGCAGGCTCTTGCGCAGATCGCCAGCAAGGGCACGGTCAGCATGGAAGAACTGCGCCAGCAGTTGGGCGACCGTCTGCCAGGTGCCATCGGTCTATCGGCCAAGGGGCTTGGCATCACCGAGCAACAACTGATCAAACTGGTGGAGAGTGGGAACCTTGCGGCGCGCGACTTCTTCCCGGCGCTGTCTGGGGCACTGAAGACGCTCAACGCAGAGGTCAGCGGACTGCGACCGGGGTTTGAGAACCTGAAGACGGCTTTGACCACCACTGCGCAGGCGGCAGGCGATTCCGGCTGGACGCAAGTTCTGGTGCTCGGGTTGAATACGCTGGGGCTGGCACTTGCTGCGGTGGTTGTGCCGTTGCAGTATTTCTTTGAGTTGGTCTTCGGCGGGGCCAAAGTTCTCGGCACGCTGACTGGTGCAGTTGTCACGCTCACCAACCCGATGGAGGAACTGGGCAAGATATTCACAGACGCTGCTAAACGGTTGGATACGGTCACCGGTACGTTTCAGACACTGGTAGACGGCACAAACAAGGCAACCACTGCGACCAGTGCCAACACAAAGGTTACAGCGCAGTCCACAGAAGCCATCGCCGCACAGCAGTTGGCCTTCACGAGCAATGCACAGGCTGCCGCAGCGCTGGGCACACAGGCCATCACTACGGCTGAAGGCATCAAGACGCTTACGGATGCCACGGCGCTGTCGGCACAACTCGCCTCGGGTCAAGCAGAGTCTTACGTCAAGTTGAGCGTGGCAATCGCTGAGACGCTGAAGGATCTGGACAAGCGTCAAGAGGCTGCGGACAAAGAAGCCAAAGCAATCGACATCACGGGCGCTTCACTGGTCAAGATGACCGAGTTGCGTGGCAACGAAAGTGAGGCGCTGCGGGCCCAGGCTGAGGCTGCTGAGAACAACACCAAGGCTTTGGAAAAAGCAGATGCACTGAGGCAGGCTGAAGTGGAAGTGCTCCTGGTGCAAAAGCAAGCGCTTGAGCAACTAGCGATTGCGCAAGACGGCAACTTGGAAAAGCGCAAGGTTGAACTTGACGCGATCAACCAGAAGTTGATCAAAGCCGGTGCAGAAGCCGAACAGTCCAAGGCTGCAGTTGAGCAAGCCAAGGCAGAGGCCTTCACCCGCGGGCTCGTGGCAAAAGCCTATGAAGACAATGCTGCACGAGTTGAAGAGTTCGCCAAGGCGGTTGTTGCTGCACAGGCAGCACTCAACTCTTCATCGAGAGCCTTCGCTGAAGGCCGCGCCAGTGCTGACGACCTGACGGCTGCTAACAAGCGGTTGACTCAGGCCGAGTACTTGTTGCGCGATGCTATCAACGACAAGGTAAAGGCCATCAAGGCTTCCAGCGATGTGCAGCAGGCCAGCATCAACGTGGCGCTGGCAGGCTTCAACGTTCGCAAGGCTGAGATCGACCAACTGATCTCAGCGGCCCGCCAGTACGGCTACGAGGCTGAGGCTGTCTACTACGAGATCGAGGCCAAACGCCTGCAGATCAAGATTACTGAGTTGACCACTCAGGCCAAGAAGTTGGAGGCTCAAGCAACCATTGACGCGACTGAAGCCGAGCGCCAACAGTTGATCGCCACCGGCAACCTCACGCCTGTGAAAGAAAAAGAGATCCAGGCTCGGCTGTTGAACGCCAAAGCCAAGGCAATTGAGGCACAGGCCGGTGAACAGATCATCAAAGGCCTGAGCCGCGAAATTGAACTGATGGAAACAAAACTGGCGCGGACGCCAGTTGCCATCGGGGCAATAAACGCTGAGACGACTGCCAGGCTAAAGAACGCTGAAGCCATTGACAAGCAGACTGCCTCGACAAAAAACCTTGCTGCAGCCGAGAACTCCAACCGAGTAAATACCCCCGAGTCCTTCACCAACACTCCGTTCCGCAGCGGTAGCAGCGCTGGTGCAAATCCGGCTGAGACACGCACAGGGTTCGCAGGGCAGGCTGTCAACAAGCCGACAGAAGGCGAGTGGGTCTACACCACGAATCCCTACGAGGTTCAGATCAAAGGCGTGGACGCACGTGGCAACCCACTGGCGGGCGGATGGAAGCGAGTCGGCAACAGCACAGCGGGCTTGAGCGGTTCGGGCGGCGGCGGGTTCGGCGCAGGTGGCGGACTTGTGCGACCACCGGTTGTGTCTACAGGTGGTGACGCTGGCGAATCTCAGAACGAGGTCAACATTCGGCTTGCTCAAACAGAGGCTCTGCGCCGCGGCGACCAGGCTGAAGCCAACCGCCTTGCAATGGCTGCGTCGGAAGCCGCAAAGGCCCGCGCCGCAGGTGGTAGCGCTGGCATCACCATGAATGTGACTATCGGCGGCAAGCAGTACGGCATTGGTGCAACAAATCAAACCCAGGCTGACCAGATGATTGCTGCGCTTGAAGCAGCGTATGCCGCAAAAGGGGACTGACGTGGCAACTACGCTGACATACAACTCCACCGCTTTGACTTTGCCAGACGACTTGCTGTGGCCTGACGAGTTCTCGTGGGCACCAGTCGCGACCAACGCGAGTTACAGCGCTGGCGGGACCTTGCTGATCAACCGCGGTGTGAAGCTGGCAGGCCGACCGATCACGCTGCAGGGCGGCACATCGTGGGGCTGGATTGATCGCGCCACTGCGCTCACGCTGCTGGACTGGGTGGCAATCTCTGGCGCCCAGTTCACTCTGTCCTACCGCAGCGTGAACTACACCGTGAAGTTCTCTCTAACTGCTGCGCCGCTGGATGTGTCCCCGGTGATCGACTACTCAGATCCGAGCGGCACTGACTTTTACTTTGCGACGATTCGCCTCGTCGTTGTGAGCTAACCATGCCTGTTACCGCTGCTGACCTAAAATTCTTTGCCTCGACCGTGATGACCGACGCCGCAGATGGCGGCGGTGGCCGGTCAGCCACTGTTCTGCAAAACGGTGCATCAGGGCAGTTGTTCCCGGACGTGAGTTCTGCAGATCGCACTACGGGCCGCACGCGGCTGCGGAAGTTCTATCCGAGCCTGACCAACATCGACAGCGCGACCCTGCTTGGGGCCAGCGTGGCGATCAACGAACCTCCAACCGATGCCGCCACGCAGGTGTCGCTGTTTGCGTTCGGCTCATCGGTGACGACACGAGCCCAGGCTGTGCAGGCGCTGGAGCAATCTTCGGCCACGCGGTTGCTGACGATCTACACACGTTACTCCAACGGCGGTGGCGCAAGGCCTGCCACAACTATCCCGGTGTCGTGGACTGGCGGTGGCACAACCCTCACGTACACCTACGATGTGGACCGACTGGGCCCACCCGAAGGCAACTTTGTTCGCATCATGCCGCACCAGGCCGGCACCTACGTCAAACTCGGCAACCATCCAACCTACGTTTCACCACTTGCGGCCGACGAACTGGGTGGTGACATCGGCACTCCCGGCCCCGGCACACGCACGATCACCGTGTCGGTGGCCCTGCCAGGGTCAGGTGCTCAGACGGGCACCATGACGCTTGAAGAAGTGTTCACGCGCGGTATTCCGGTGTACGGCTCGATGGCTGTTCCAAACATCACTGCCAGCGGTGCCACAGTAGCCATTGTGTCAACCCCTCTGGTGCGTGTGGTCCCGTATATCGGCAGCGGCCCGTACCCAACTACCAACTACGGCATAGACCCGGCCCCGTTTGCAGCATCGTTTGGCACGGTCGAGGCTGTCAGAGTTGGTGACTTGGTTACGCTGTGGCACGAGACCGGCACGTCGCCGGCCACGGCGTCCAACGGCGGCACTGTGGATGTTGGGCGCACGAACTTGGACCAGATGGCCGTGGTGGATGCCAACGGCGCAGAGATCGTCCGATTCCTGGCAGGTGGACCTAACCCCGGTGCTTCATGTACTGCAAACTTGACCACTGGCGTTCTGACGTTTGTCAACGTCTCTGGCTTTGCGCAACCGGTGTCGGTTCGTCACCGCATCGCTCACCGCACCACCGTGACCAACGTTGACACGAACGACATCACACTGGCAGACGCCACCGCACGGGCGTTTCCCGCCAACTCGGTCTTGTCTTCCCACCTGCGGCTGGGTGATCTTTCCGCGCGTGCGTTCGGACAATTCGGGCAGCAGGCCTGGACGCGCGTGTTCTCAGACGTACCGATTGGTAACCCTGCGGCCCGGCAGTACACCGGCACCATCGGCATCACCAACCAAGGTGGTGAGAACGACAGGTGGGCGCTGGTGTTCACGTCGCCCACGGCATACCAAGTCTTCAGTGAGTTGCTGGGCCTGATCGGCACCGGCACCACGACATCAAACTACGCACCTGTGAACCCGGCAACTGGTGCCCCGTTCTTCACACTGTCCAGTTCCGGCTGGGCACCCAGCATTCTGGTCGGCAGTGTGTTCAGGTTCAACACAGAAGGGGCTAACAAGCCTGTGTGGGCTGTGCAGTGCATCAACCCAAGCACTGCCGCTGGAACCACCCGCATGGCAGTTCGGATGCACGGGAGCGTCTGATGCCTGAATTGCAAGCAGCCACTCGGTTTGTCTGGACTGGTGCCGACACCGGCACTGTCAGTTCCGACATTCAGGCAGCGGTGCGGTTCTCTTGGGCCGACAACACCGCTGTGGCGGACACCGCGTCCGGGTTCATTCAAAGTGTTGGCAGTGCGTACACAAGGCCCACTGAAGACCCAGTGGTGATACCACCGCCACAGGGTAGCCTGGCCGCGCGCACAACGATCCAGGTGCAGCCGACCTACGACTACCTTGTAACGCTGGCGGCACGTGATCTCCGTGACGACTCACCGTTGATGATTACCGCTGTGACAATGGAACTGAGTGAAGGGTCCATCGTGTGGACGCTCAGTGCAACAACCCGTGGCGACGAAGCCGAAGCGGTGTACCAGACGCTCACGACCGGAGAACAACCACCGACCGTGGCTGTCACGCTGGGCTCAGACGAGTGGCACTTTGTCCTTGATCGCGTGTCGCTTGCGGCCGAGCATGCCAGTAAAGTCGTCAACTTCGGCGGACGGTCGCTCGCAGCGTTGGCCGACGCCCCACGGCAGGCGCCGAGGCAGTGGATTGCTGACGCCCCGACATCCGTGGCGCAGATCGTCGTGCTGGCGCAGACTTTCACAGGTCTGAATGTCACGTGGCTGGCCCCAGACTGGCCGGTGCCAAAAGAGGCTTGGTCTTACTTCGGCAGCCCACTCGATGTCGTGCGTCAGGCCACTGCAGCTATCGGCGGCGTGGCAGAGGCATCGAAGTCTGGCAACAGCATCACGGTGCGTTCGAAGTACCCGGCTCAGCCCACGCTGTGGGCCAGTGTGTCGCCTGAGTGGCAGATCCCGTGGGAGTTCGTTGGCACATCCAGCAGCGAGAACAACGACAGTGTTGAGTACAACGGCGTGTTTGTCGCCGGCCAGCAGCAAGGCGGACTGGCAGACGTGCGGCTTGCAGGCACTGCAGGCGACCTACAAGCCCCAATGGTGACCGACCCTCTACTCACAGACCTGGTGGGTGTCGTTGAGCGTGCCACGTCGATTCTGTACAGCGCTGGCAGCAAGACGCGCGTGACCAGATCAATGCTTGTGCCGCCACAAGGTGTGATTGGCCGCGAGCAACTGGTGCGCTGGGTTGACCCGACTGAGACTTGGGTTGGACTGGTGCGCGGCGTCACGGTTTCTGCGTCTTTTGCTCAAGCGACCCAGACGGTCACGGTGGAGCGTCGGACCTCGTATCCAGTCGGGACGTTTGTGCCAGAGCCAGTGCCACCGCCCCCTGGCGAACGGCCACCGCGGTTGATCACGGTGGCGATTCAGACTGCACCAGGTAGCCCCCTGGTGCTACCCACGCATGCGGCCGGCGACTTGCTGGTCATGTGGATGCGGGCAGCTTCGGGAGACACGCCACCGTCTACACCGTCAGGCTGGACAAGTCACTGCGCGTCTTCTGCTGGCACGCACCGCGGCTGGCGTGTGGTCAGCCGCGTGGACGGCGACAACAGCATCACCAGCGTAAACGAGGCTGACCAGATGTGGGTTGCGATCTGCCGCACTGCGGCAGTAGGGACTGTCGCTGCTGGGGCCTACGGAACGGGCACGACGGTCGCGTTCCCCGACATGCTGTTGAGCCGACCGGGCTTATCGCTGGTGCTCAGCGGAGCGGCTGTGTCGGAGACACGTGACCTGAGTTCCCCGGTTGACCAAACAAAACTCACCGAGGCGGACTTCGCTGGCGGCACCTGGGCTGTGTGGATATCGCCGGATGGCCAATCCAACTACTTCAACAACACAACAACGTGGAGTGGGTCAGCCAACGGGCAAGCCTTCGCCCTTGAACTGACCCCGGCACCAGCATGAGCACAAACCTTTTCAGTCGCTTGCAGGCCTTGCTGCCGCCCAGCCCGTTGCTTATCGCCCGGGTGATCGAGGTACATGCAGACGACACTAGCACCGTGTCACTGCCGATCAATGCAGGAGACACGGTGCTGTCGCCAGGGTTGTCGCAAGGGCGGCTGTTGCGTGTACGTGGGTCACAGGTGCCTGCGGGGGGCAATGCGTTCGTCCGAGACGGCTTGATCGAGTCCAGAGCGCCCGATGGCGACCCTGTGTTGATCGTGATAGGGGAAGTGGCACCTAAGCCGCCGACGACGAAGCAGTTGGCGGTGAACGGGACGATACCTGCACAGTACGCAGCGATAGGCCAGCCCCACCGATTGCTGCTGCCCCCGTTCTGGAAAGACGGGTTTGCCCCAAACAACTACTCATTCACGGGCACGCTGGCCGCAGGGCTGGCGCTCAGCGCTCAGGCTGGCGCCGTCACGGGCGTGCCAACAACCGCAGGTGTGTTCACCATGACCCCGGCGGCCACAGATGGCACTGCGCGCAAGGTGGCGCAGAACGCGGTGGCAATCACGGTTGCCGACGACTCGACCAGCGTTCAAAACTCGCTGCACTTGTCATTCTCTGGACCGACACCCGTGGACCACTCTGGCTTTGCTCACCCGGTCTCCGTGATTGGCGCGGCTCGGATCACCGAAGAGGCGGCAAGGTTCTTTCCGAGCGGGTTGGACCTGTCGGCAGCGGGCTCTGGCCTGGCCATTCCATACCATGCGTCGCTCAACTTGCGCGACTCGATTTTTACGGTCGAAGGGTGGGCACGCAACCCTTCCGACTCGGGCTATCACGCGCTCGTCGAGTTCCGGGGCTCAGGCGGCGTTGGCGACAGTTGGGTCTTGTTCACCGACAACTTCTTGCAAAAGTTGGCCGTGTACGATGGGCCAATGAACTCGTCATTCCTGCTGACGCCCAACAACTCGCTGCCACCGGTAGGTGAGTGGTTCCATTGGGCCTGCGAGCGGACGGCAGACGGCCTGGTGAAGTTGTATATCGCAGGTGTCCCCCTCGCTTCCGCCACCTACAACCCGCCAAACACTCACGCCAGCGGCATCCGTATCGGAGTGTCACATGACGGCGCCAACAGTTGGGGTGGGGCGCTGGACGAGACGCGGATCAAAAAAGGCGTGGCGCGGTATCAGGGAGCGTTCACGCCGTACTCCGGGCCTTTTGCGATCATCGCCCCGCCTGTGTCTCCCTACTGGGAACCGGCAGGGGGCACCGTCTGGACGCTGACGAACAGCGACCGTACTGCGCAAGTCGTCAGTGGTAGTGGGGTGCGCGCAGTAGGTTGCAATGTGCAGCGCGCAACAGGTGTGAGCGAGAAGCGGTACTTTGAGATCGTCTACGTCACATCTGGCTCTTTCGGAGACGGTGTGCGGGACGAGTACGGCATGTCTCGGTCGGTTGCTGGCAATGAGCCATCTGTGCAGGGCATCGGCTATCGCCGCACGGGCAGCATTCGCGTCGAAGGCTTACTCGTGACATCTGGGTCTACCCTGACCGCCAACGACGTTCTGGGCTTTGCCTTTGATCTCTCAACTCGTAAAGTCTGGGTGTCTCTGAACGGTGTGTGGGTCGGCGGTGGCGACCCGGCTGCTGGCACTGGCGAGATCGGGACGCTGACTGCAGGCACTTACCAGCCTCACGTCTCGTCCGAGTCGGGCAGCCCGTGCACGGTCACTTTGAATGCAATTGTGACGCACCTGGCATCTGCCCCGCCGACCGGATTCACAGCCTGGGGCGCGTAACCGCGCTCACACCCCCTCGTACACCTGCAGCCCGTACTTGCGCGCGACGCGAACCAAATGGGGGTCGCCCCCCACACTGATCAGGGCATCGGCCTGTAGGCACAGCGTGTAGTTCCGCTGGTGCACACCCAGTTCGCCGGGCAGCATGGGGCAGGGTGGTATCACGTCCACCGGCACCTTAGACACTGGCGGCACGCTGTCGCCGTTCGTCAAGAACACCGTGGGCACGATGCCGCACATGAACTCGGCATCTTCAAGGTGGTGCTGTTCGATCTCGCCTGTGATTACGACTCGCATGGTCCTGTCCTCGGGTTGTGTCCACATCATCGGCCGACAACACGTCGCCGTTCTTGTTGATCCGCAATTGCCTTGAGATGCCGCCTTTGGCAAGCAGCACGAGGTCCATCTCGCCGGCTGGTGTCCGACCTGGCTTGCGGCCCTTGCGATACACGGCAATGCGCTCAAAGGTGTCGGCCACCAGTTGGCGGGCCTGCAGCCGCGCCTCGTAGTCTTGGGCTTCAACACCTGCGACCAGATCCCGCCAGCGGGTGTCTTCGCTGCCGATGTCTCGCTGACTGGCCTGTGCCACGTCGCGCTCCAGTCGGGCAATGCTGCCCGCGATCTCGGTGCGCTGGGTTTCCAGTTCGCGGGCTTTGGCAACGAAGGTCTGCGGTGGCTTGTCGGTGACCAACAGCAAGTTCGTCAGTCTGTCCAAAGCGGCATCGGTGTCGGCCAGTTGCTGCTTCGCGGCAGCCAGTTCGGCCTTGGGTCCACTGGACCGGTCGGGCCCGTACAGGGACTGCAGGTTGAGCATGTCGCTGCAGTAGGACATCACCGCGCGTTCGATGGGCGCCTCGCTGATGCTGCCAGTGACTTTGCAGCCGGCGCCGTGCGTGGTGGCAATGCAGTTCAGGCGGCGGTGGCAATCTCGCACTCTGCCGTCTGGTAACCTGGGCCTACCGGCCGCGGTCTGTCCAACCATTGCCACGCCGCAGTAGCCGCAGACCAGCACGCCAATACCTGTGATCACGTGGGGCAGGCCGCCCTTCACCCGACGCCGACCGCGAGTGTCCGCAAGCACCTGCAAGTCCTGCCATTGGTCTGCAGTCAGCAGCGCGGGGTAGTAGCCGTCGAGTAAGTAGGTCTCGCCACCGAGGGTCAGGTCTTTGGTGCCCATCAGCCCCCGCTGGCGCACCAGTCGGTAGATTTGCAGCGCCTGGGGCCCGCGCTCGGTTAGGTGCAGCCGCTTCTCTTCCAACTGCTTGACGATGCGACTGGCACCGTAGCCCTTGGCGAACAAGTCCAGTGCGTACCGCACGGCTTCCACGCGCTCGGGCACCAGTTGCCACGCTGTGCCGTCGTGCCGACACCAGGCGGGGTCTTTGCCGTTGACGATCAGGCCGCGGTAGGTGCCCGCCTGCCAAGCCTTGCAGTGGTGGCGAATGGCCGACGACACTCGCTTGCTCTTGGTCTCGGACTCTTCGTGTGCGCGGATCATGACCAGCAAGGACATGATCAGTTCCATGGGCTGTGCGCGCATGGTCTCGCGGCTGTAAGTTCGTTTGTCGGCAGCCGTGACCACCGAGATGCCGGCGCTGACGATGCGCGTCAACTGGGCTTGTGCTTCGATTGGCTCGGCCCGCGAGAGCCGGTCCAGGCCTTCTACGATGAGCACCGAGCCCGGGGCCACCTTGCCTTCTTCCACAGCCCGCAGGAATGTGCCCAAGGCGCCACGCTTGACGTGGGCCTGGTGGTAGGCACTCAGCCCTCCATCGCGCAGCGTGAGGGTCGTGTCCAACGGGATACCATTGTCCCGCGCCCAGTTCACTGCATAGGCAAGCTGGCGAGTCGCGCTCGTACCGGCCGCCTGTCGCGGGTCTGAGAAGCGCATGTAACTGTAGACACGGGGTAGGGGAGTTGGCATGGCAGAGACGCAGCGAGTGGTGAGTATCGGTATAGTATCGCTAGGCTGCCCTAGCGATAGTCTACTGATACACATGATTACAACCACCCGCCGTGTGGACCAATGATGCCAACACAGCAGACTGCGTTGCTGCCGCCAATGTTGTGCCAATTGTCAAGTGCCATCTTCAATCGCAGAGCGGATTTCATGAACCAAAAACGGCGCACCACAACGTGGACACAGGTCTGAGATTCAAAACTGGCGATTAGAGTGTACCGCATCGTCACGGTCCAGGCGCTTCGGGAATCGGACTGTCGGCCTTGCCCTTTGTTGCCACTGCTGCCACGCCGTTTGTAGGCACGTCAGCCGGGCGCCAGATGTGGCCGCAAGAGTGGCACAGGTGGCTGCGGTGAGGTGGGTTGGTCCACGCGCCTGCTTCAAACTCTGTGTTCTCAAACTCAGGCGCGTCGATGTGCTGCACACCGCACTTCGGGCAGTGGAGCACCATGTTGATTGGCGCACGCAGCCGGTCGATCACCCTGAACACAGATGGGAACAGACTACCCTCGCCCTGTGCGTAGTACGGACCAAAACTCAGGGCGTTTTCGCGCAGCCAAAGTTCCATGACCAGGTCTACATCTTCTTCAGTGAGTTCGCTCATCCGCTTATTGCGGATGTGGGCAAATGGGTCTTCGCTCATCCGCTTATTGCGGATGTGGGCAAATGGGTCTTCGCTCATCGCGGGTTCCCCTTCACATAAGTCTGAAGTTGCTTGTAGAGCGGGTGATCCGCCAAGTCCACGCGAACTTCATCCATGGTGTCCATCACGTCATGTTCAATGGTCACTTTGACTGCGCGGATGTAGCCGGCGTGCCCCTTGGTTTCAAACGAGATGTGGAACACGTTGGTTGGCGGCAGTGGTTCATACTTGTTGCTCATAGGGATACCTCTTTGGTGTGCTTGCTCTTAGCGCGTTCGATGGCGGATACCAGGCTGGCATGCCAGTCAAGGCGTAGGCGATCCCCATACCGCCTTGGCAGAGTCACGCGCACGTCTGGGCTTTCAAGGTCGTCGCTCCACTCCACACCGGCTCGGTGTGCCTGCAGCCAGTTGAGCAACACCAGCGCCTCTTCGGCTTCGCCCATGAGTGCCGCGCTCAACCGGTCTATCGCACGACAAAACTCTGCAGCCTGTTCAGGTCCGCAAGATGGGCTCGCATTGATCGCTTCTGCGGCGGACGCGATTGCTTGCCAGTGTGCGGCGTGAGGGTCTTCGCTCATACTGATTCCCCCACCCGCACCGTCACCAACTCGTGGCCGCGGGCCTTCAAGTAGTTGAGATACGCACCTTCGGCAGCGGACTCCACGGCTCGCGCCACAGTGTCGCCGGCCACCAGCACGTGGCCTTGTTCGTCCACTACGGCCAAGCGCATCGGCTGGCCGTTCTGGGTCACCACGAGTCCATCCGTGGCGTTGGCGTGCACCACGATCACGGCTGCAGCACCTGGCGGGCCGCGTCGATGGCCGCACGCACCGTGGGCGTCGGTGGGGCAACGACTTTCATCGGGTCGCCTTGCAGCACAGCCCACGAGTCTTTGCCGTTGCCCAGTTGCACGCGGGTCTTCTCCAACCAGTCCAGGCGCTGCTTGTCTTCCGACTCGACCGGCGTGTTGGCAGACAGTATTGCCGCGATCACCATGCCGAGCACGATGCCGACTGAAAGTGCAACGATGCCGACAGCGAAGTAGATGAAAAAGGGGCTCATGATTCAGTTCCTTGTGAGTTCATAAAAACGGTCGAGGAAAGCCAACTTGGCAGTGGAGGGCACGTGGCAACGGATCGTGAACTTGGCAGGCTCAATACTTGCGGCCCATGTCCACGGGATCGGTGGCTTGACTAGAAGTTGGTCGCGCTCGGCCAGCAGCATGCGCAGATCCGCGTCTTTCACCGAGTCGTCCAACTCCAGTGGAAGACCGAAGTGGCCAGCCACTGCACCCCACGCGCGCTGTTCGGCCATGCGGTAGTCAGGCAGCATGTCCTTCAGCGGTTTTGGCATGTCCACCACGTAGGCTTCGGTGGCGTCATGCAACAGGCCTTGCAGTGCGAACTCGCGCGGCACCATGCGGCTCACGTAGACGCTGTGCTCGGCCACGCTATAGAACGTGTGGGTTGCACCAGCGAAGCGGCACAACTTGGACAAGTGTGCTGCGATGTCCGCAATGTCCACACTGTCTGGGTCCGGGTTGGCAAAGTCAAACGCGCGGCCGGACCAGGTTTGAATCCAGGTCATCGCGTCACCCCTTGGAGACGGTCGGCCACCAACCTGGCGTAGCCTGCGATGTCCACCCAACTGTCGTCATAGTTGGAGTCTCCGTTCACGATGCGACCGATCTTGTGACAGATCATGTCAAGGGCTTCTTGCTGGTCAAATTCAAGGCGCTTTTTGCGACTGCGCAGCGCCTCTTCAATCACCGCTTTCAAGGTCTGCGTCACTTCAGCGTGGCCCACAAATGGCCCGTAGCGAGTGCCACGCTCGGTGAGCACGGCGGTGGTGCTGTCGGTCTCAGCAATGGTCGTACCGACAGGTGACACAGTGCGGTACGCCACGATGTCTTCGGGGTGACCACCGAGTCCCCACTCAAAATGGCCCACTGTGTGCAGGTAGCTTTTGCCGTTACGGCACTCTACTTCGACCATCCTCTCCGCAGGCAAAGGGCACCTGCCACCTTTCCACTCGATCCATTCCGACATTTCGCATCTCCGGTTGCTGTGTTGACGCAGCCAGTTTAGCGTTTGCGAAATGAATGCACAACCCCTGCGGATCGGGGGGGTTAGCGTAGGCGCTTCATTGCCTCTTTGAGTGCGTCCTGTACGCTGGCCTTGCTCTGCAGGCGTGGCAACACCGCGTGTTCTTCAATCGTGTCGCGGGCCACGATGCGGTAGCGGAACACCGCGCAGTCTTTGCCCAGTTGCGCTTGACGCGTTGGGCCGATGCGCTCGATCACTTGCTCGTCAAGTTCAAGATCGAAGCCGCTGGAGTAGTCCACCAAAGTGCGGCAGTTGTGCTGGAGGTCAAGCCCGTGGCCGGCACTTTTGGGGTGCACTACCAGCCCGGGTATGCGGCCCTCTTGAAACTCGCGGATAGTCTTGTTGCTGTCCTTGTCCAGAGTGCGAAAACGCGGGAACGCAGCCATGATGCGCTCTTTGTCTGCCACGTACTGGTATGCGATCAACAGTGGCTCGCCGTTGGTCTCTTCAACGATAGACCGCAGGGCTTCAATCTTTTCGTCGTGCACTGGCGCCCACTTGCCGTCTTCGTAGATCACACTGCCGTTGGCTAACTGCAAAAGTTTGGTGGCCTTCGCGCCCGCAGTGAATGCCTCCAGCGGGTGTTCTTCGATGTACGTGAACAACTCGCGCTGCATCTCGTGGTACTGCTTGCGCGCCTTGGGCGGCAAGTCCACCATGACATGGCGTTCAATGGGCACCTTGATGTCAAACCAATCCTTGGCGTCTATGGTGATGCTGGTCTCGGCCAGCAGTCGTTCTATCTGCTGTTGAGCAAACGGCATGGGTTCCAGGATCTGTTGCTCACGAGTGCTCCCGTGGGCCATGCGAAACCAGCGGTGGCTAAAGGCGTCGAAGCTGGCCCCGAGTCGAAGACCGCCGTCCGTGAACCACTGCTGGCCCCACACATCGACTAGGCCGTTAGGCGCTGGGCTGCCGGTCATGTTGATCCAGCGGTGCACACGCTTGTGGGCAATCTTCGCCAGCAGTTTGGCACGCTTGGACCCTTGACCGGCGATGTATTCTTCTCCGCGGCTGCCGTCCTTCTTGCGCCCGTACTGCGTGCTGACACGAAGACCCTTGAGCCGAGTGGACTCGTCAGCAATCACCATGTCATAGGGCCATTGGTCGCCCAGTGTTTCTATGAGCCAAGGCAGGCCTTCGTAGTTTATGGCGGTGACATCGGCCTTTTGGTGCAGGGCGGCCAAGCGTTGTTCAGGCGTGCCCAGCGCCGCGACCGCGCGCAGGTGACCGAACGACTCGCGCCACTTTTGAATCTCGTAAGGCCACGTGAACTGCGCCACCCGCTTTGGCGCCAACACTAAACAGCGACGGGCTTCACCAAACAACTGCAGTTGTGAGAAGGCCGCAATTCCGCTGCTGGTCTTGCCTACACCCGGACTCGCAAATACATTGCCCCGTCTGTTGTTCCAGATGAAGTCAATGATCAGGTCTTGGTAGGGCCTAGGGACGTAGACAGCCACTCAAAACAAATCGCTGTTGTCGTCGGAGGCAGCCGGCTTGCTCTGCTTCGCGCCAGGCGCAGCCTGTCCGCGTTCTTCAGCCCAACGCCCAAGCGCTGAGCCGATGGCAGGCAATTGGCTCTCGTTCCACAGCGTGGCCCGCTTCAGCTTGCCAGCCTCGGCCACGCCCAGCGTGTCGGTGATGAAGCCCGCTGACATGGTGACGCCAAAGTGCTCGTTGATCTCGGTGGTGCTCAGTTGTCGCATGGTTGTTGTCCTTTCAGGTTTTGGTGGTGAGTTCTTTGACAAAGGTGCCGTCAGGCATGAGGGTGCCCTTGCGGTCCTTGATTTCGTTGTAGGCCAGTTGCAGGCACTGCACCATGTCGATGTCTTTCAGGGCGCAGTAGTTGATGAGGCAGACCACAACGTCACCAACACCATCGCGGATCTCGGCATCGTTCTTCTGGTTCTCGGCCTTGAACAGTTCGGCCAGTTCTTCGAGGCACTTGTTCAACTGGCTCTGCGGCGTAGCGTTGGGGATGATCTTGCGGGCTTCCGCCCAGCGGATCACTTCAAGTTCGAGGTCACGATAGGAGAGGGTCATGGCTTGACTTTCACGATGTTGTAGCGTTTGACTGCTTTGGTGATGGTTGCTCGGGCAAGACCCATGCTTGCTGCCACAGCCGCGTGGGTCTCTGTCTTGACACGTCTTGCAATCTCCGTGTCTCGTCTCCAGGTGGCTGCACGAACTTGTGCTGCCACTCTGGTCTGCCGCACAGTCTGCATATCTCGCTTGTAGATTGGTGGCAGGACTTCAAACGTCTGAAACCGGTGGCCGTTCGCGCATTGCCGTGTGCGGCGCAGCGTATGGCCTTCGTCAACTTCTCGCGTCTCCAACACACTGGTCCAGGTGCCGCATTGCAGGCACTTCACGTCGGCACCTTCAACTGCCCTGGTGAGTCGATCACGTCCACCACGAAGCCCATCTCGCGCAGCCGGTCGTGCTCGCGTTGCTGACTTGCGCGGGGCTTGGCACCGGGCCGTTTGTATTCAACAAACCGGAAGTAGCGGGCCACTGTCTCGCGGTGCTCAGGTGGCACAGGCTGCAGCAGGATGTCGTCGGGCACGCTGTTGCGACCCGGGCTGATGAACTTCAGCATCAGGCAACCGCGGGCCTTGGCGTAGTCACGATCTGCGCTTTCGATCACTGACTCTTTCACGGACGCACACCCCGCTCAAAAAGCACGTGCTCGGCCGATTTCCTGAGTTCGCGGCGCAGTTCCAGCATGTACTGGTTCTCTCTGGCAATTGCAGGGATGGACATGAACATACGCACGCCCTCATTGGAGATGCCGTTGAACACGGCAGGCGATGTGTCGCCTTCTTCGGCCCGCTCCATCACTTTGGTGAATTCCGAATCGGGCCAGCAGAGCACCAGGAGTGCCAGAAGCAGACCGACAAACAAAAGAGTGAGTGCGATGGTGTTCAAAACAGGTCTCCGTTGCGGTAGCGTTTGATGGCGAACAAGTGGTCTATTTGGAATCGGCAGTCCACGGTCGGGTCGTGTGCGCCTTCGCCCTTTTCGTCGGGCTTGTAGGGCACTTGCGGGTTCAGGTTGCGGACGGTGCGAAAGCAACGCTCGTTCCACCACTTCCAAGGGACTGGCGTGTGGTTGCGTTCAAAAGCTGACGACAGAATGCCCAGATCAAATCTCGCGGAGTTGCCCCATGGGCGCACGTCACCGCTGCAGTTGTTACCGATCCAGATGGCGAGATCGCTCAAGACTTCTTTGATGTCGATGCCGCCTTGGAATACACGCCCCCTGGCAACATCCGATTGCTTGAGCCACCAAAGCACGGTCGCTGCGTCCATCGTCCCGCCGTCACGCACAGCGGTGGCCAGGTGGATGTTCTTTGTGAAACGTGCACCGATGGTCTCGGTGGCCAGATCAAAGAACACGGCGCCGATGCTGACCATTGCGGCGTCGGCACGTGTGCCTAGGCTTTCAACATCAACCATCAGATCAAAACACTGGGTCATATGGGTTGGTCCTCAAAGCCATCGGCAGTCGTTTGGCACACGTGGGGCACAGGTGTCTTGCGTCTTGGGTGCAGCCACTGCGCATCGCAAAGAACCCATTTGCCTTTCAACTTGAGCCAGCGCACGGCGAAGATCTTGCATTGGTCACAGTGCGTGTCGATGAGTGGGCGGGTGTCGGACATAGTGGTTTCGCAAACGCGAAACAAACTTTATCGCAAAAGAAACCTTTGCGCTAGTCCTCTTTTTTGTATCGTATAGCGCGAAAGCCTGCGGCGGCCAGCGGCAACCCTTTGGCCCAGACCGGGTTTGTCGCCAGGATGCGGACCAGCCCCTCGGCGTCCGCTGATTCGTCCGCCTCAGTCACGATCTCATCGTGGACCGTGAGCACTGGTGTGTAGCCTGCTGCCTCTGCAGCGGGCAATGCAGGGGCTAGAACGTCTCGGGCAATGGTCTGACAGCAGTTGTGAACGACAACCGGGCCTTCGTCAGTCAGCACCGTGAAACGGTTGCGCGGACCGCAATTCAGTAGGTCATAGACGGGCTTGGTGAGCCCGGTAGGCTTCCACAACTTGGCGTGGCGTGCGCCCAAGATCCAAGTGGTAGGAGACTGCGCTGTGGCTGAGCCAGTTGGGGCAGTAGGCCCGCCAGAACTCGCTGACAGAAAGTCGCTTGCCGTCCATCTCCACGTACCGGTTTGCACGTCTGTTGTTGGCATTGACGATGCGAGGGACCATGCGTAGGTTACCGGGGACGTATCCGCGGTCGTTGTTGCGTCGGTCCAAATCGAGCCCCGATTCATCCCAACGAGGCAGAGTAACAACGTGCCGCAGGAACGCTTCGCGGTCGAGAAGCCAGCGAGGGTGAACGTGAATGCCTCGCGCTCCGTAGTTCTTGTACGCGGGGTGTGCGGGGTCGCAACAGCGTGCCACCATATGCTTGTACCGGCCCAACCATTGGACCCGCAAAGATTCGTCCGCGATGATGGCGGCACCGATTCGTGGCTGCATGGCAACAGCTTCAGAAGTGCATCGCTGGCAGCGAAGACTTTGCTGTCGCCAAAGCTGGCGAACACTGATGCGGCGCGGCTGGCCGCACTCACAAGTACAGTCTGCAAAGCCGCGGTTGCCGGCGTCACTGCGAACGACGGTAAGTGGACCGAAGACAGACCCAGCGACAGGGCGGCGTGCGTAGAGCATGCGTCCAGTCGCGTTACGGGTCTCCAAGAGTCCCCAGCGAGGATCAAGTGGTCCGAAGTGACTTCTGTTCCCAGCCATGTGCCGACTTCCCGATGTCCTTGCTCGACAGGCCCGTCAGTGCGAACCCACTCAACGCCGTCCCACACTGAGTCTGTGTTTTGCACAAATGCGATAGGTATGGCGCCACGCTTCGTCAGGACTTTAGCACATTCTGTAAAGCAGTTCCCGGTTGCTTTGCCCCCGTGCGTCCATATCCGCGTCCAGTGGCGTGTCGTCTTGCCGTCTTCCGCAGCTTCACCCTCGTAAGTGATCGAGCCTTCAATCAGCCTGGGGTTGAAGTACGTGATGTACCGGCCGCTGGGTAACTTCACCACCAGCCACGGCAGGCCCGCGTGCTTGACACACCCAACCCTGATGAACTCACCAACGCGGATGACACGACCCCACTCGTTGATCGCGGTCTTCATCGCGTCTTGCAGTCCGTACCAAAACTGCACGGTGGCCGGATGTCGTGCACGCCAAGCCAGTTTGCATGTCTCACTGGCCAGCCACTCGGTCTCGCTGATCTCCAACTGGGCCTGACTGTCGCGGCCCCACTTGTTGAGGTTCTCTGTGGCCTTGGCAACGATCATTGCGGAAATCTGCTTCTGGATCGTGTCCCAGTGGTCTGCCATGCGAACGTTGTAGGCTTTGGCAAAAGTCTGAAACCCAGCCACGCCACCCTGATATCCACAGGCCAAGTCAGGCACCTTACCGAAGACGTTGCGGTTCTTCTTCTCTACCTTCCACGGGTCGCCGCCTAAGATGGACGCAGCCGTGATGTTGTAGAGGTCAGGGCCGGTGCCGGCGTCGTACTCCCTGAACGCTTTGATCTTCCATGCTTCACCGCTGATCCACGCAAGTACCCGGCCTTCGATGTTGGACAGGTCAGCCGCAAAGATGGCTTTGCCAGGTGGTGCGATCACTACGCCGCGCAGTGCGGCAGCACCATAGCGCATCAAGTCGTCAAAGAACAGATCGTGCGTGTCGGTCTTCAGCGTCTCGATGTATTGCTCGACCAGTTCTGCCTTTGGCAGCCCGCGGCTCGGTAGGTTCTGCGGCTGGAACATCCGTCCCGCCCAGCGGCGCGTGCGGCTGGCGCCAGCAAACTGCAGGCCCCCACGGAACCGCCCGTCGCCCTGCACCGCAGGGTGCAGTGCTGCGTACTTGGCAGTGCTGGTCTTGTTGGATGCAATCGAGAGCCGCATAAGCTCGGCGGCAGTCGGGTCCAAGGTCTCGTCTTTGAGGCACTGCAGGAACGTGTCGCTGCGCGTGTTGTCCAAACCAAGGTCAAACCGACGATTCAACATCTGCATGAACTGGTCGCGCTGTGACGGTCGGTCAACAACCCCTTGGGTGAGTTCGCGGAACCGCACACCGATGCGTGCCTTCTCGGTCTCGGCCGCGCGGATGCCGGCAAGCGTCAACTCGGTGTCCACTTGAAACCCGCGCTCGTTGATCCGCTGGTCTGCATGCCACTCGGCAACAGCAGACTCGTTCCAGTTCCAGCGGGGCATGCGCTTGATGCACTCGCGCATGGCAACCACGTCTTGCACGGCATAGACTTTGAACCGCTCCCACTCGGTCGGGTGCGTGTGCCGGTCGGGTCTGCGGATCTTGCGGTTGCCAGGCTGCGGACGGGTGAACAGTTGCACCAGCTTGCGGCCCTCTTTCAACTTGGCCTGATCTTCAGGCACTTTGAGCACCATGCACAAATCGCTCAATGCCCCTGGCAGCGCGTGCGACAACGCCAGCGCCATGCTGCAGCGCCAGCGGGTCAGTTCAATGCGAGGGAGGCGCAGTTGGCAAAGACCGTTGTGGATCGCCTTGTCAAACTGCGCGTTGTGTGCCCAAACCTCGGATGCCCGCCCCATGGCATCAAACAGGTCTTCAGGCATCTCTTCGGCGGTGCAGTCCCACACCGTGGCAGGACTGTCGTCTACCGCATAGGACAGCAGCAAGTCTTCTGCTGTGTCCGCGTACTTGTACGTGCCGACTTCGGTCAGGTCGTCTTCACTGTAGGTCTCACGGTCCAAGTACAGGATCATGTTCTATTGGTCTATTCCCACCCTTGCCGCGTCATACGTTTAAGGCCGACCGCGGTTGCACAAATTTCACCAAGGCGTCGTTCGTGCAGGTCTCAGTGAGGTTGTGAGGATGGGCTGTGTTATTCCGCGCGACCAACCGCGGGGGCGAGAGGAATCTGTCGGCCCCTGCTGTGTTCGTGTCAGGCCGTTGCGACGTAGGCCGGGCGCACAGGGCGCACGTCGGACGGCTTGCCCTTCTCGGCAAAGTTGACCTTGAACCAGATGCCTTGGCCCTTGCCAGGTCCGCGGTCATCGACGCCGACAAAGCGGCCGGCTTGGCCCTTGACGGTGACGGCTGCGCCGACTTTGATCTTTGGAGTGGTGCTCATGGTGAATTGCCTTTCTATTGGCAGTGGTGGGAAAAGTGGGTGGGGGTGATGCTGTGCAGGGAGTGCGCTTACCGGCTCAACTCGGGACACACCAGTTGTTAAGTGATGCTGCGGCCTTGCCAACGAGTGGCATACGCGCGTGGTCCTTCGTGCTTTCGATGCACTGTGCAGGGAGCACCACCCCCGAAAACATCAGAACAAACCGTCGTCACCGCCAGGGGTGGCGGTGGTCTCGACTTCTTCATCGCCAAAACCTTCGGCCGATGTCGGGCCAGCGCCGAACGCTTCACCGTCGGCCACGAACTGCACGGCTTCCAACTTGGCGTAGACCTGATTCGGGATCATTTCGCCGCTGGCAGCCTTGAACGCTTTGCCGGCAACGAACGACACCTTCAGATTCACGAAGCAGCCGCGGTACGGGGCCTTGACTTCCCAGCCCAGTTCGTTGGTCACGTCCAGGCCGTCCACCAAGCCGCGACCGTCTTCGGTGATGGTCACGAACTTGTTGTTGTGCTTCTTGGGGCCGACCACCTGGGGCTTGGTCTTGTTGCTGCAAGACACGAACAGCATGTCCTTGAACTCGTCGCGGACACTGCCGTCGTCTTGCAGCTTGCTGTTGCCGCTGCGGATGGCCTTGCTGTTGGCGCTGATGTTCTGCACCACGTTGATGGCGTTGCCGCCCCACAGTGCAGTGGCTGCCTCCAGCAAGCCAGCCTTGCCGATCTTGGCCGCCTCGCTGCCGGGCTCAAACAAGGCGACCACCTTGAACTTGGGCTCGGTCTTCTTGCCGTTCACTTCGCCGCTTTTGGCAGTGAAGATGTCGGCCCACTGCAGCCGCACGCGGGGCAGGATCACGGGTTTGCTTGATGCGAAATTGCTCATGTCTTTGGCTTTCAGGTTTGACGGTTAATCCTGCACATCCTCGAAGCCGCTGGCGGCGGTCTCAAGGGCAGGGTGTGGATCTGTTTCAAGGACGATGGACGGCTGTGCTTGCCCCTGTGTAATCAGGTCTTGCATCTCCGACCACGCCTGTGCCGTGATCAGCGGCGGGACTGGTGGCTGACCCTTCAGGGTCCGTTTGCGTTTGGTCAGGTCTTCTGCCATGGCCGGCGAGATCACACGGCGTGGCAGGTAGGCGCGGTCGCCTGTGTAGGTCAGCAGGTGCAACTCGGCACTGTCCTCATCGGTCCACGTGCGCCTGGTGCCGCGGCCGGCGATCAACTTGTAGGACAGGCCGTCACTGCGGCGCACGGGCTGGCCAGACGACAGCGCATCGCGCACACGCTTGGACACTGCCTCGGCCCATGACTGCACCATCGGGATCGCTGCGTACTTGTCACCCAGCGTCTGCAGTTGCGTGTCTTGCACGGCATCAAAACCGTCGAGAGCCAGTGCCGCGACAGCCGCGTCTTGTGGGGCGCAGTTGCCAGAGCGTGGGCAGAAGCGGCAGGTGTCCGCGGTCGGCATGAACTGCGGATTGGTGCGCGTGGCTTCGGCGCGTTCGCGCAGGTAGGCTTCGGTCTCCAGCAGTTCTTCGACGGTGCCCGTCCACTCACTGCTGTGGTCAATCATCGGCTGACTGATGACCAGATGTACGTTGGTAAAGTGACCGATCAGACCGTAGAGATACAGGGCGCCGAGCGCGTACATCGCCAGTTGCAGATTTGGCCTGCGGACTTCGTGCACTGGTTCACCCGTGATCGGGTCTTTGCCTTCTGGGCGCACAACGTCGTATGCGTAGACGCGATGCCTGCCGGCCTTCAGGTCAATCACTCGCAGCACAGGCGGTGTCAACAGGATCACGTCGGCCGATCCCTTGGCATCCGGCTCTGCGGTGATATGCGAGATGGGCACTCGCTGTTCGACCAACACCGTGTTGCCGTGCAACTCCATCAGTTGGTTCACGTAGCCCAACGACTCGGCAACACCTTCGATCATCTCTTCGGTCACGACGACTTCACCGATGAACTCAAGGTTCGGGTCGTTCGGCTCGCCGTGTCCGTCAGTGATATCTTCGAGCCAGTTCTCGCCGCTGCTGTCCGACTCGGGATGAACCCAGAACAAGAAGCGTCGATCCAGGTACGACATCAGGTCGCGGTTCGGGTCAAGCAGCATCTCTTCGTGGATCTGGTGCGCAGTGGTGCCGAAGCGCGAAGCCTCGTTGCTTTCGCTGTGCAGGCCATCACTTGCAGCAGGTGATGCCGTGCAAACGGTCCAGCGACTGGCAGACGACGGCGAGAGACGGGCGTGACGGGCCAATTTATTTGTTAGGTAGTGAACACACTGGAGTGGCGAGCAAGACCCGCCACTGCGCTGTGTTCAACAGCGCAAAGCCTTGGATCAGAGACCGAGGTCGTCGGTCGCACCGGCAGGAGCCGTGCCGTCCAGCAGGGCCTGAGCGGCTGCCAGCACTTCGGCGTGCTTGCCCAGCGGTTCGAGCGCCGGCACCTTGCTGCCTTCGGGCAGGCCGAACGTGCTCAACAGCTTCAGCACACCCTCACGCCCGTGGCCGGGCTTGGTGGACTTGTTGAGTTCCAGGATCTTCGGCATCACATCGTCTTTCCACGACACGGCTTTGACTGCCGGTGCAGCGGGGGCCGGTGCCGGGGTAGGCGCGGCAGCAGCGGGAGCGGCTGCAGGTGCTGCGGTGGCCTTGACAGCCTTGTCGGCTTTGGCTGGTGTCACAGCGGCGGCGCTGCTCAGCGCGGTGTGGATGGCTTGCAGGAGTGCGGTGATCTGTTCCAGGCGTTCTTCAATGTGCATGTGTTGCTCCGAGTGAGTTGACGAAGGTCTGTCGTAGTTGGGACAGCGAACTGGATGCTACACAAGATTTCGCAAAAAGGAAATACCCCGCATATGAGGGGTGCAAAAAAGCAATTTGTTGTTGCGTGACGCAAAACTATTGATAAAGTACAGTCTTCGCAAGTTGATCAGGACCACCCACATGAAGACGTTTGGCAACTTCAAGACCTACAGCCAAGTGCACCAGTCGTGCGTTGAGCAAAGCGTGCCGTTCGATGACTCCGACTACGTGATGGGCGGGTCGTTCGTGACCGTAGGTACTGAAGGCAATGGTTTTGTTGTCTACAACACCGAGGACGGCTCGTTCGCCGGTGCTACACCCGAAGGTCTGGACTTCGTGTCCACCAGCGATGAGTACGAAGGCCACGCCTGGTTCGACGCACTGCTGGCGTTTTTCTACGTTGAGTGATGTCGTGACCACTCGTCGGACGTTCCAACAGTGCCTGCTGATGGTTGACGCGATGAAGCGCAAGCCTCACACCTTTGCACAACTGTCGGACCTGAGCGGCTTGAGCCTGGTGAGTGTTCAACGCTGGTTCAAGACCATTCGCCAGAACTGCTACGTCGGTGCTTACGTGGCCGATGCACGCGGCCGGTTGTTTGTCCCCGCATGGCGCTGGGGCGAGGGCAAGGACGCCCCGCGCCCTGGACAGCAGTACACGGGCGCAGAGCGCATGCGCAACCTGCGTCTGCGGCGGGCTAACCCTGATTTGTACTGATTGACATGGCTGCACGCAGACGCTACGGCAAGCGCGAAAAAGTTCGCCCATACTTCTTGCGCAACCCAGATGAAGAGATGACGCTTGATGACCTGATCGTAATGTTTGACATGAACCGGCACACAGCGTGGGACACCGTTAAGGTTCTGAAGCAAGAAGGTCTCATTGAACGGGTGCGCCTCTATCGTCTGAACACAGAAACAAAAGCCGCACTGCGCAAAGCAGCGGCATCCGTTCCACCGTCACCAGAGATTTGAAATGAAAACTTCAGAGCAACACCCTATGGCCGGCTTGCGACCTTGGCCTACAGGATTCCGCTGGTTGCAGTCCATGCTGTTTGTGTTCGGGGTCATCAACCCGCCAGCGCCGCAGCCCAAGACGCCGTTGCAGATCGCCGCGGACACCTTGGTGCACACTCAGCGGGAACTGCTGGACGCCAAGTTGGAGATCGAGTCTGCAGAGGCTCGCGTCGCTATGCTCACGAAGCGCTGCGCACGGCTGGTGCTGGACATCAACGAACTGAATCCGGGGCAGTCGTGATGAGTGTTGAAGACCTAGGCGCGAAGCGCCGTAGGGGCTCCGCTTGATTGGCGGGTTGGCCCCTGGTGAACGAAGGAGGAAAACCGTGACGATGACTCAAAAGCAGATTGACGACATGCTAAACGCCAGCCGCGAGGCAGACGAAGGCCCGACGCAGTTTGTGCGCCGCGTTGAAACTGCCGCTATGGACGCAGAGCGCAAGCGGCTGTCAGGCGGAAACGACCTCGATGCGATGTGCGAAGCGTTTCACAGGCTCATAGAAGCCTACGTTGTGGGGAAACACCCGTTCCATCAGCCGGTGGCCGCTGATGCGCAAATTGCGCTTCGCGTGTTGCGCGGCATGGTGGCCGAATTGAGGGCCTAATTGAAAGCTAAGCGGGCCACGACGGCCCGCACGGAAGGATGACGATGGACGACGATTTGACCCGGGCCGTTGGGGCTCCGCTTCAGCGACCTGTTAGGCCCCGCGCTCTACTGCTGACCCACAAAGATGGCTGCGAGACGCTGCACCCGATGGACGCCTATGCGATTGCGTACAGAGACACTGCCGTGAGCGAGGCACTGCTTTACGACCAGGCGGCGCT
>JACCDR011856943.1_pt1 | contig 28385 bp, 26 predicted proteins | sample 7446431 | NCBI WGS metagenome assembly JACCDR01 (sample SAMN15323443, study PRJNA562643) | freshwater metagenome | isolation source: river surface water | place: USA:Blue River Watershed | collected 2017-08-17 | reverse complement strand
GTGACTAAGTCGTATGGATCTTAAGGATTCACCAACTAGCCCCACGGGACCCTTGCCTCTTTGTTTTATGTAGGATAAAAGGGGGTATTTATATGTGAGGTCGCGGAAAAAAACGTCTGCCATTTATGACTTGTCAAATATGGTGGCGCGTGCTTTGTCATAAGTGGGGTACGTTGTTGACTAGGGTATGGTTAAAATCGAATAAAAATAAAAAAAAAATTTTTTAAATTTTTTATAAAAATGTCGATTCAAAAGAAGGCTTTGTTTGTGCAATGTGCTAATGAAGACTGCAAAAAAGAAGTGATGTACCGTGTGCTTGGCGTTGGAACTACTGGGCGTCAAAATCTAAAGCTGATTATGAACTGTAAGGATCATCCTGGTGATAACCCTGCAGGTGTGATGAATGGTGTAAAGGTACCTCAAGTGAAAATTTGTGTTGAGCCTGCTCACTCACCTTGTGCTCCTGCTGGTGAATTCTGTCCTTCTTCTCCTAACTACAATCCTGATGAGGTTGTGCAGTGCTCTCGTAAGTCCTGTCCTAAAATGGTATTTGACCATGAGCCAGATCGAAGAAGTCCTCCGTTGTGCATTAGCTGTCGCATGTTGTTTGAACCACGGCCGCCATCCCCATCCTGGATCGATCAAGATAGAAGACCAGTTGTTGATTTGGTGACTCCACCCCCTTCCCCAGTGTTTACTGTTGAGGCCACACCTGTATTCGAGGCTGAACCTGTACGCGATCCTTTGCTGTTGAAGAAACCACCTGTGCGTGCAAACCTGTTGAAACGTGTAATGAAAGCTGAGAACGATGCTGCTATTGAGAAAATGAAGGCTGAAAATGAAGCTTCTATTGAGGAAATGAAGGATGTTGAGTTGGAGTTAACCAACAAGATAGTTGAGCTTGCAAATGTTCGCAATCAAATCAAGACCAAGCGTGTGAATTTGAAGAACAAGGATACCACCCGTTGGATTTATACTAAATACAAAAAAAGACGTGGAAATAAACAAAATGTTGTAATTAAAAATTAAATTTTATTAAAAATACAAATCAACTTCTCCTATATCCATAAAATCTAAATAAAAGTCTTCGTTATTTTTAGGATCATTTACATATATTGCACTTGAGTTCGCTGAGTATGACCATGTAATTGCGGTATAGGTGATAATAAATTTATCAGGTTGGTCGTCAGGGCCACCGTCAGGTAAGTTGTATCGATGGATTACGGTACCAATTTTCGCTTGTTTTAAAAACGCAGTTTCAAAGGCAGATAGGAAGACCATTTTAAAAGGCAGATAGGAAGACCATTTTAAAAAAGTGATGAAGAAGAAAAAAGTTAAAGTATACAAAGGTGGGGGCTCAAAAAAAGATGAAATTATGACTGCTCTAAAAAGACGTAAATACAGAAGACTTGGTGGTACTGCATACACTGATGAGGAAATTAACGCTATTTCTAATCATGTTTTGTCAAAAGCACCCACTGTCAAAAAGAAAAAAAGTAAGAAAAAATCAAGTGGTCTACAGCTTTCTGAAAGTCAAAATAAAGATTACGATTATTAAAATAAAAAAAATTGTATATTTTACTCTGGATTTTCTTCTAAATACCAATACAAGTGATTATTAAGATTACAAAGTTGTATATTCCATTTTTTATATTCATCAATATCATCACACATTAAAGATGATGCGGCATCGGCAACAGCTTCAGTGAAACCCAATTGCATAATTTTCTGCATTAGTTGAGTTTGATAGTCATCATGGTGTAGATAGTATTCATAGATTTCTTTTTTTGCGTCTTTTTTAAAACTGAATCTTAGAAATTTTAAGTAGTCAAGTTTAACAACGTTAATTGTCATATTATTTTGAGTCAAATGCCGTTTTTTAAAAAAAATACATAGGAAAAAATTAATTTGCTACGTAATTTATAAAACAATTTTATTAATCCTCAACAACGTGATAGTAAATGTTTTGCAAAGTCTTATAAATATGTATTGTTGAATTCTTATACTGGTCAATGTCATCTCCAATTATATAAGCAACGGCTAACGCTGCGTTCTCGGCCATCCCTTTTGATATAAAAAGTTCTTGAATTTCAAAAATCCATTCGTCTTCTCCATAGATATGATCGTATAAGAACTTCTGACCTCTCGGGTTTTTTGTTAATTTTAAAAATCTAGAAAGAGACACGTTAATAACATTAAACATTGGAAATTTGAGTTTAATGACACTAATTTTTTAAAAAAAAATAATTTTTACACTCGAATTTTCTTGCGAATTACGTCTCCGTTCTCTTGATCAAATTGCTGTCTCTCCGCACGTCTCAACAATTTTTCAGTAAGTTCTTCCTCCTGACGAGCTAATCTTTCCATGTCCTCCTTAAAATGATGCTTAATGTAGAATTGCATGACGGCGTCTGCAAAGCGGTCGTTACAAAATCCGACTCTATGAGATTCACTTTCAGGAATGTTAAGACCAGCATTAATTGGATTCAAAGCAGCACGTTGTCTAGCTTTCGCTTCAGCAATAATTGCTAGGTTCACAGGTTTATATGGTTTAATTTGACGACCCAGCTTTTCATCCATTTCTTCATAACCGTGAATTTCTCTCGGGCCTAGTTCTTCCTTACCATTTGACCAAGTATACTTCGTATATTCTTTTCCGTTGTCATCGACAACATCCTCTTTCGCAACAACACGTTCAACTCGCAATCTATCCACGCGACCGTTCTTGTAGGTAAAGATTTTCCATTCAAATCCTTCTGAATCATACTCAACTGTTTCAACTGGTTTCAAGGAATCATAGATTTGTCCGTACATAAACGAATCTAGATTAGAAGGACTTGCATATCCAGATTTTTCGTCTAAAATAGTTGTGCTGATTTCAACTTCCATTTTTTGAAAAAAATGACAAGTATCGTTATCGATCCAGATCCAACTATTGTGACGGATGATAATCTTTCTCCTGGATCGCAAACTTTAAGCAATTTTCCATTTATTGCTGTACCACCTTTCTATCCAATACCACAACAATACCCAACCGAGTTAGAATATTTATCAAATAAATCAGTTAGGGATTCATTGCTTCCAACTACACCTTCACAAGAAGAAATACAAGTAGATCCTAGTTATAATGTTAACATGGGTGTCCGAACATTCTATAAAATGAAAGTTCCAACAGGATCTGATATACATGTACCAGTTAAACTTAACTGGGGTGTTGTTTATCATGGTAATTACCCAGGAGTAAAAGGTGTCTACTCCTCGCCTATCGCATACGATGTAATTGTTGGAGACCCTGGTGCTGCAGATGTAGGATTGTTTGGATATTTACAATTAAAACCTAAGGTTACTGGTAGCTTAGGTGTTAAATACAACGTATCAACACCTGCAGGTAAATTACCATTAGGCCCAATGGGTATTCAGGTAGTGGCAGACTGGACAGGTAACGCTCTAGCAGCTGAAGTTCAATCGATAGCTTCTTCAATGTTAATATTCAGTTTGTTAAAAGGTAATTATTCGTCTTTTGTTAGACCTGGTAATAATTTTCCTGTACGTAATGGACCGCCAAGGCCTGCTCCTCCTAGAACACCACCGGGTCCGCCGAGGCCACCAGGGCCAGCTCCACCTAGACCTCCTGGTCCAACACCTCCAGGTCCACCTAAAGGTTTCGAGGATAATTTTTGGCCTCCAGCTGATAAATTCGCTCAACCAATCGAGTACAGTCCATTTAATGGTATGATTGAGATGCCTGAAATTAAAGAATCACAATTACCTACGAGTGAATATACTACTCTAGCCCGTAAAATAAAAGAAGAAAATTTATTGCAAAGGTTAAATACAACTGTACAATTACCTTCGGAGATTGCTGAAATGACAAGAGAAAGAATAAAAAAACTAAAAGAGTTATACTACGTGCATCCTGATTTTGTTGATAACGGGGAAGACAAATGGGGTGTTGTTAGAATTTTTGAACTAGAAGAAAGATTGACTGTTCATGATCAAATATTGGATTTTGCCGTTGAATTGCAAAGTTTAGATCGAAAAGACTTTAAAGACCAAGAAATAAATCAGTTTTTACAGGATAGGAATGATGTTAGAGCAGTACTAGATACTATTAGAAGTAATTTTTCACTGTATCGTCAAAATGGCATACCCTTAGACAATTTCATTGATTTGTTAAACAATATAAATAATCAAGTTGGGAACTTAATGTTTCAAATAGATGCACACCTGCGAGAAATTGAAAGTAGGGTAAATATGGGTAACCCCAGGGAAATTCCTATGTTGAGATTGTATAAGACTTTAAGTTGGCTTATTTGGCATTATCGTGGATTTATTCGATTGGTTATAGATGACTTAGAAATGGAGAAGCGTAGACGATCAGATGAAGATAGACAAAGACGTGAAGAAGATGAAAAAAAGAGAGAGAATGAGATAAAAGTACCTATTGATGATGGTAAAGGACTTGGTGAAATTGAAGAAGATCGAGAAATAATGGATGTAATATCAAGCATTTATGCTAATGATCATTGGAATAACTCTAGGGGTGTATTTTTTGAACGTGATTTTGCAATTGAAAATCTGAGACGTGCAAGTGAAATTTTCAAAAACAAAAGAAACTACATTCTACCAGATTATTATGATTTAATTAATCGACAAAATGAACAGGTGCGAGCTTTAATACAAATGTTGGACCGTCAGGTTGCAGGGTCTTTCATGATTGATTCATCCGATGAACAAGAAGCAAGAAGAGCTGAGCAGCGCGCAAGAATTAGCTCAGAAGCTAGGTATGGTCGAGGTAAACTATCCGACGTGTATGTAGGAGCTGTTGGAGCATCTGCAAGAATTGTTCCTTATTTTAGAGGACAACCTATGTGGTTAATTCAATTCAAACGTAAAATAGCACAAATGGGTCGCTCAATTAAGGATGTATTTGTGGAATTTGGTATTGGAAACGTCTTATCCTCAATAGCAATTGTAATAGCTCGAATAACTCTTTTAATTGCAGAGTTAATGTCTCCTCTTAAACAATTTTTTTCAACTTTTCAAGAAACTTCGGATTGGCAGAAATGGCCTTACTTAACTTGTGGTTCAGAAGAGAAGGGTGCATCTATGTTTGTACAATTTTTTACCACTCCTCCCACTTCTTTAGAAAGAGCCTATGATTTTTTTGGTTCAAGGGTAGTAGAATGGAATAGATATATTGATGCTTTGTTTTATCTAAAAAATATGCCTGGAGGTTCACAGTTGATGGGTACTAATCAAGAAATTAGTAGACAAGACTTGAATGGAGACATTGTTATAGAATACAATCGAATGGTGTATGAAAATCAAAATGCTTTAAGCGAGTACACGACTGGTAAGGATGTATCAACAATTTTAGATAGATGGGCGAATGGTACCCCTAATGTAATTATTACAGAAAAAAAGTACAAATGCTCATTGAATGCTCCTACTGGTAATTTGCTTCCAAGAAAAGACTCTATACAAATGAAGCTAGTGGAGTCTTTAAATGGTCCTGATGTTTGGAGAAACAGAACTAGTGATGCAGGTCCACCACCAGGTATTCCAACAACGTCAACTCTCGATTTTCCAGCATGGTGGAGATTGGATAAAAATTGGTATGGCGGTGATACGGTTGTATGGGACACACCTCCACAACAATTTTATTTAGACATTAATGCAGGACAATTACCAGAATGCATTTTTAGGGATATTGAACGAATAAAATTAAACGAACCTATCTTTGGTGATCAATTGTTTGCACCTGCTCCTGGCAAATATGCAACAGATATGTACCCATTCCCTGAGTTTGTTTCCTCAATTACTACTCATGGTACAACTACTATACCAGATATCCCAAATCCTTCAATTTTACAAGGAATGTCCGTCGAAATAGAATCACAACCTGGTCCTGATTTACACGTGTGCAATATTACATGGTCTCAAATTGGGGGGTTTTACGTAAGCTCTATTATTATAACAGGTCCAGTTGAACCTAGCAGCATTAATGTTATCAAATTATCTATTTTTAGTTTAGTAAGAATGAACGATGAAAATGATGGAGTTGTTTACAGAATTATAATTGATAAAAGAGATCAAAAACAAATAAACTATGTTAACGCGGCTGCAAAAGTAAAGGAACCACTATTGTTTGCAAACTATCTGGCTTTCAACAACAAAGCGATTCTCGATGCGTTATATGAAAAGACAAAGTTACTTCTATTTCTACCTTTACAAGCAAGTACACACTTTTCTGGTCCTACTTTGTTTAAATTTACTACCATTGATCAAAATACACCAGAACCTGATCCACCTGGACCCGGTACTGGATATACATTTACAAATTTAACAATCCCACAATCATCAACTGAAGTCAATGAAATTAAATGGACTCTATCAGGAACAGATGTAATCTCGAACCCTATTTTAATAAATACATCACCTAATTGTGAAGAATATCAACTATCCAGTTTACAACTTGTAAAAACTGATGATGGCTATGTTATTAAAAATCCGTCAGCAAACATATGGCCAGATAATCAATACATAGATATAAAACCTTTTTTACTTGGTAAAATTAGTGAGCAAGTCTATGTTTGTGATAAAAATACAGCTTCGAACAAATCTACATATATCCTATGGAATAACTATAACAAATCTCAACATTCTTCCATTAACAATATCAGAATAACCGAAGAAACTCAAATTTCTATAACTAAAACTGAAGATACATGGAAGTCACAACCGCTATTTACATATAGTGTTCCTGACAAACCAGAATTTAAAATAGATCGTTTTGCTCTATATGATAACTTAAATCCCGAAGGAGCTACAGTTCCTATATCTTTGAGTGGAGAAATTACATTTCCTAATTCTGATTTACAAAAGAATATACCAATACTATCAGTCATAAGAAATCATCTTGCAGTAAGTGATGGTGTTCTCTCTAAATTTATTTATTTATTCACAGTATCAGTTGACCCATTGAGTGGTATAACAGTCGAAAACCCTCCTGTTTCTTTAAATACACTCGGAGTAGTCAATTCTGACAAAGACCATGGACACATACTTACACTACCAATTGGACCACCCGACCCGCCAGACCCTCCTGTGGATTATAAGTACCTGACGTTAACGTTTGAAGAAACTACTCCAACATTCACTAGCACAGACTCTATTTTATTTACAACAAAACCGTTACTTAAAAATATTGAAGTCAATGTAAGTAGAGAAGGTGTGGTACCAGTTGTACAACAAATAGAATTTAAACCAAGTATTTTGCAAGAATCAGCATACAGAGCTCCAAATTCAATTGTACTAAACACAGATTATCGAATGCAAGTTTCCACAAATGACTCTAACTTTGAGGGAATTCTGCGTCTCCTTCAGAACGCTACAAGGGCTTTAAAAAGCGGTATACCTTTCGACTCATTTTTTATTTTTACTATCTCTGTCGGTGAGCAGATAAAACAAGAATCCGGTGAATTACAAAACGTTACAAATAAATCTAATTTACCAAGAAATATAGATACTTCACAAATGACTGACGTACCTCCACCCACACCACCCGAACCTAGTTCTGGACAATTAAATGCATATGGTGTTCCAACTCCAAATGCTAGTCCTGGACCCACAGTTGGTATTGTTTCAATGATTTTCAATACTGTATCGAGAACAGGCGCTTTAAAATGGTCCCCTGTTGGTGGAGTTCAACCTTTACCACAACCATCGATACCAAATGCAATTCCGACACCTACACCTCCTACAGGGCTTATATCGGATTCTTTTTTAGAATCAATTGATGTCGGCCCCTATAGTACCCCTGGAATTGATACATTAGTGGTTATATTTTCACCAAATTTGGTTTTTCCTTTGGAACCTAGACCTGTTACTGGAGGAAAAAGTGCTTGGGCTATCAAAGTTGATTCTAATAGATTACAAGATGCAAATTCTCTAAAGTCTTTTTTGGGTAAAAGTATTGACATTTCTAATTTAATTTATGCTTTTATTAAAAGAACTCAAGCCGATGGTTACTGGTATCTACAAAAAATTGCAAGCACCAGCATAAATGGTAATATCGCAGACCCTGTTGCAAAAACAGCTATGATATCTTTAGATCCTGCAACTTTTAACCTATCTTTGTTTACACCTTCAAGTGTTGTACAACCTTCTGTAAATCTTGGTGGAGCAAGTGTAATGGGATTAACTGGTTATAAGAAAGACCAAATTGACGGAAAAGGTTCCGTAAATGATTTTTTCCCAGACTTTTTAGGGCCAAACGCCCCACAGATTATTGAACAATTTAGATTTTGGAATGATAAATTTAAGGGTACCCGTGATAAATTAGTTGCCATGCGAAATGACCCTTCACAAGCTCAAAGAAAAGCAGCTATTTCAAGTGCATTAGAAGCTATGGGTTTTCCTGAAGCAATGGAACAAATGATTCAACCAGACGAGGCTAACGATCCTAGTGAAATCATTGCTCAACTATCGGATGAACTTCGTATTGCAAAAGAAAAGCTGGACCCAGACCTTCAAAGTCTAGTGTACGATGTTAACAATATTAGAGTTGTTGACCCACGTTTAGGAGAAGTCCGAGCAATTCAAGAAAAAATTAATAAAGCACTAGAAAACCCTATCATGAGATCTCATATGGGTGTTTTGTATGCGTTAACGGCTGGTAAATTTGATGTGGAAGGTATAACACCACTTGGATTTGTACCAGCCAATTCCTGGGCAGCATTACCTCCAAATTATTTTCTAAACAAGCCGAATGTGATGCAAGCAATAAAAGATTATTCGAAACTTCAGTTAATTGCGGCTACAGACCCATTTCTTGTTGAAGGATCTTATGACCCTTTTAAAATTAACTCAAGACAGTTACCAAAAGACAAAGTATTTGATATGTGTAGATACACTTATGGTACAGATCGAATTGGTGTCAAAAGTGTTAAATCAAAAAATCCATCGGAAATTGAAAAGGAATTAAAAATTGTTGGAAAGTCATCTTTAGCAAATCTTGTACCACAAAAGTACCCTAAAGGTGATTTCAATGTAGTTGAATCGTTACAGGATAAACATTTTGAAAAAACGTTTACCACATTTAACCCCTACAATTATCCAGAAAACCCGGAGCATGAAGATAGTATTGCAAAACTTTTTACGAAATGTAAACGTAATATATCTCAGGAATATGATCCTTATGCGAACAAACAAAAATTTAAAAAAAAGAAACAATAAAAAAAATGTCAGATTTACCTGTTCCAATTGATTTAACACAACAATCAGAAAATCCTGATTTTAGTCATGTACCTAAACAATCTATCAACACACAACACAATGATTTTGTACACTCTTCAAAACCTCCAGAACAGTTAAGTCACGAACTTGATCTACAAATAAAAGATCTCGACCAAAAGTACGGGGTTCATTCATCAGAACAAAAAGCAACCCTGTTTGAGGACACAATACCAACAATCGAAATTAGAAACCAGTTCGTAAATGAGAAATCCGTATATGAAAATCTAAAATTACCCGACTATTGGGGTGTTTTGAAAAGTCATTTCGATTGGACACCTCAGCAAGTAGCTACATTTATCCCCAAAAGCACTGACATTGAGGATATAAAATCCCTAGTTAATTCTGCTGGCGATGATATAGGTCTAAAAGAAGCATATTATATTGGTGGATTAGTAACTGGGGTGGCTCCTTTTTATGTTGCAAACAAAATCGGGTTAGCAGCAGTAGATGCATTAGTGAAAGCTATAGAAATAACTGACAAAGCTGTTGAATGGACTAAAAAAGAAGGAGAAGGAAATCTATATAGCATTAAAATAAACCAGGGTATTTATGGTGATCAAACTGTAGTAATACCCAATTACGCAGCACTATCAACAATCGGGATGTTGATTGTTGGAAGTGCTGGAGGTGTTGCAGCACTATCCGGTTATTTACCATATAAGGTTGCTTTGGCTGCAGCTATGGGTGCAAATTATGCAATAAGAAACGTACCTGAGTCTGATATCAATTCATTATTAAAAAAGTATTTCCCAAGTTCAAATGTTGTTATAGAAGGTTTACCACATGGTACAAAAGACTTAGAAGAAATGGTTTTAAGTGGAATTCAGGATTTGTTTGACGGTAAAAAAGGCTCAGCCACAAGAAAATTTGCAAATGCTCTTTGGAATTTTTTGACTGGTTCCTCAAAAACAGAAGCAAAAGAAGTACCAAACTCAAATTTTAAAGGTAGAAATTCTAGAAATGAATTTCAACCAATAAGTTTTAATCAACAATACCAGCAGTATATAGATCGTCAAATTAAGTACTCTAATGTGACGTATAACACAATTAAAAAGCAAAAAAGACCTGTAAAAGTTGTAAAACAAAAAAAGAAAAAATAAAAAAAAATATTATGCCAAAAATTAAAAAAACTAAAATACCTCCGCTTATTGTGAGAGGTCATGATTATCAACCCATAAAGATAAACAAAAAAAGTAAAATTTTGGATCTACGTCAACAAATTCATAAACTACATGAAATTGAAGATGAAAAAGAAATACCTCGCTCTTTTGTTCAAAGAGTGCCAAACTTAAGAAATCAAATAAGATTTGAAGCTCAATACGCACAAAGTATCCATGACGGTGTTATGGGCGGTCATATGAACATGTATACCAGCTCTAAAATGTTAGAAGCCGTCGCGAAGCTCGATTTGTTGAAGCAGCAATTGGAATCAATCCGTAAAAAACAGGCTGATGAAAGAGAAAAAAACAAGGAAGTAAAGCAGCCTGAAATTTCTGAAAATGGAACTGCTGTTTACTACACAGAAGACCACGGGAGGGCTAAGTATGAATTCGAGGAAGTATTAGGAAAACCACCTTTTCTTTTTATTCTGTGTGCACCTCCAGGAGGAGGAAAAACCAATCTGCTAACATACCTTATCAACGTACTTTTTAAGGATTTATTTCAACACAAAAACATATTCGTTTTTACAGGTAATAATGGTATGGACGACACTCTTTCTGCTAACACGAAAATACCAGGCTCAAACTATATTGGTAGCGATGCGAGTGGTTCTACAGTCGAATTGGTCTCTGCTATTACTGAACATCAATCCGGTGAATACATGATCGAAAAGATCGTAGAGATACTTACAAAGCAGGCAACTGAAATAATGAAAACTGGTAAAATTAGTACTGATCACATATGCTTAATATTTGAAGATATGGGAGGTGCAAAACAGTTTATGCACAATCAGTTGTTAACTACTATCGCTGGTTTAATGAGACACTTAAACGTATCAATCATTATTACAACATGGGGTCTATCAATGGTACCATTTGATATTAGAAGAATGTCTAACGGTGTTGCAATATTCAGATTGGCAAATGGTGGAGAAGAAAAGAGTGTATTCGATCAGCTTGGTCTTGAATGGCTCTCTGGAAACGATACAAGGGTTAACGCTGCACGAGTCGCATTCAGACAAATGTATCGACATGTTCTGAATGGTGGTAAAGATAGTGAGAACCCTGATACACACGATCCACAAAAAATAAAAAATAACAAACACAATTTTATCTGGTTTAATCGACGAGCAAATCATAAAGAAGAGTTTCGCGAAGGATTATATAAAATACTTGTTATTAACAAAAAGGGCGACAAAAAAAATGATGACGTAACCATTTCGACAAAATTTGTTAAAGATTTTAATCAAGAAAAAATAAATTCATTAGTAAAAAAATAAAACATAATTTTAATCAATCATAACAAAAAACAAGATCAACTAATTTTTTAAATTAGAAAATCTATAAAACATATAAAATGTCTGGTGTTGAAAAATTGGCTGAAGTTTTAGCTGCTAGAAAATCACTAAAGGAAGTTATGGAAGTTCAGGAACATGCTGATGCAAATGTAGAAAGTGACTCTGAAAGTGACAACGAAGCTGGTGATGAAATGGAACAAAAGATACCGTTAACACAGCCTGACCCCGTTTCATCATCTTCTGTTAGCTCCGATAGTAAAAAGAAAAAGAAAAAGATTCTCAAAAAACGTGCGAAATCTCAAGAAAATCCTCAACAAGGTGATCGCTCGGAACTACAGAAGTCTGTTACAAGAATTCTCGAAGCTGTGTTTGGTAGTTTGCAAGAACCAAAACAGGTGACTGCACCAGTTAAAAAGCGTAATAATTACAAAGGCCCAACGTTCGCCGGTGTTTCCTCAAAAATCTGTAAATTTCCTAAGATGCCTGAGAGGGGTACTGCCAAACACGCTATACTCGTCGCAAAGTTTAAGGATGTGAAAAAAGCGTGGGATGAAGAACACCCGTCTATGGCAGCTAAAAGGCGCATGAAAAAGATGACGGATTGAGAACGTAATATTTTTGTGTGAAATAAAAAACTTATTATTTTAATCTTAGTTTAATTTTTTATTCATTTTTTTTAATTGGGTTTTATTGTCACTGCACACATGAATTCACAACCCATGTCTTCACCTGCTGTTTCAGCACAAATGCCAGGTGTTCCAGGTGCACCAGTAGTCGCACCGACTTACCCAAAAGGAGGAACAACTTCGGATCCTTCCGAAATCCAAGATGATTTAAACATACCACCAGATATCGCAAAAACACTTAACTACAGTGTAGCTGTTCCTGCTACGGCTGCAATTACTGAGAGATTTATTCAGGAATATCAACCAACTAACTCTGCAGAGGGTGGATTTGTTTCAGGTTCCGTTGCAAGATTCGAAATTCAAAGTAGCGGTACAGAAGTTTTAAATGGTAGAGGATCTTGGTTTCAAATGACTGTGTGTAACGCTGACACTATTAGAGGTGCATCGTACGGTCAATTTCAGAGTGAAAATGCTAACGGTGCTGAAGATCACATTCAAACGGTTACTATCCTCGCAGGAGCTAATAAAGTTGTTATTAGTAAATTAGAAAAATATAACTTTCTTGCACATGTGGTTCGAATGTTTCAACCTGCAGACTGGAACCACAAAGATTTCTTTTCACTTGATTATTCTGGTAGAGAAGTTCCAGCATTATCGCTATGTGTACCTATGGACACTCAAAAGACTTCATCTTATGTTCCTACTTTAATTGAAAGTGGTGCTACTGAAACTTTAAGACCTGCTAAAGGTTTTGTAGGCTCGTATGAAACTCAAAACAATCAGGTTTTTCAATTTCAGCTGCGTGCATGCAATTTTCTCATGTCAAGTTTATATATTCCTATCTGTATGTTTGGTGTGCTTATTATTGAAATCCAGTTTGCAGACGGTAGAGAAGCTATTGATTGTAATATTTCTCACACAAATCAACGTTTTGGAGCGTCACATTTTAACAATGTTGCTCCAACAAATGCATCCACTGACTTAGGAACTGTTACAGATACAGTTGTAGGAACATACGACGAGACTTTAATGGGACAAGGATTATCTGTGTCTGTAAAATCAGGAAGAGTTCAAAACTCAGCTCAGGTCCCACCAAGATTTAGGTATTTTAACCTAAAGTTTTTTGCTGATATTCACCAATTATCTAACGGTATGGTGAAGTCAATGAACGCTGTCAAAAATGGTCAATACGGTATTCCATTTGTTTTCAATGATTTTAAGGTATCTGAAGGTACTCTTGGCCCTTCGGATATGTCTAGCAAGCAATTAATGATTTGGGGTACTGCGGCCAATATTATTAAGGGTATAACTCTTTTCAACCCAAGAGCTGCATCTGATCACCCGCTGGGGCATGGTTATAAATTTACATCTGTTCCAGAAAAAATTGTTGGTCTCCAGTATAGTTTGGCATCATACAGATGGCCTCGACAATCACGTCAATCAATTGAAGAAATGTATGCTCAAATGCGATGGGCTATGGATGCAGTAAATATTAGAACTGCTAAAGTACCTTCCTTTGAATCTTATGCTTTACTAGATCCACAAGGTAATCCAATTACGCGTAAAGGAAACACAATGGATCCTGCCTGTATGGCACTCTTTGGAAATGTTAACGATATGGGTACAACAGATATTTACACTGCTATGTCTCACGGGGGTGCACACCCAGAATTTTCTGTAGTTGATGCACTTGACAGTACTGCAGGAAGTGGTCCGGGTTTTAACGGTAAATTGACTGCACTATCTATTGTCACAAACACTGGACATGCTGACTCTGTAGTTTTACTCCCAAGAGTGTGTATTCAACCATGGGGTATTTCTGGTGGATGTAAAGTTAGATTTGGTGCAAAAGGGGAATGGACTCAATGGTTCAGTGTTTATGCAAGTGAAGCAACACAAGCTCCTTGTATAGGAACATCAGCAATTGCTATGAGATTAGAAGGAACTAGAACTCCAAATGTGGAGGGAGCTATTTCAAAAGTCAATGATGCTATCTCGCGATTACAAGTTTTTAGAAAAGCAGGAATTTCAATGTCGTTTGGTACTACAAGCATTCAACCAAACGATCCAGTTAAACTAAACAATGCTGGTAAATTTGGTGGAGGATTAGCACCCGGTTCAGATATTTATAGAGCAGTTTATGATATTACAGGATGTAATCCTGCTTTTCAGTCGAGCGCAGGTGCTTTTGCCCCATCCTTAACTGTAAGTACCCTCGGAGAATTAACCAATATTACAGCAGCAGCAACAGCTAACGATGCAATTGTTGGTTACAGTCCAGTGGGTAGTGCAGGTTCACAAGCTCACTCAAAAAGTGGATACGTTGTAATTAAACCTGTTAGAGTTTACTGTACAAATGGATCTCTAAGATGTCAAAACGGATACTCCACGTTTGGTAGTCCTGCTTTGTATTTAAATCCTGATTTACAATTTTATTTTCCTATTTATGCAAGAAGAAATATGACTTGCGCCTTCGGTCTTGCAGAACAAGATACAAGCGTTGTTTCAACTTCACCTCTAGCTAACGTTTGGCATCCTACAGGACCCGTTCAACAAATTAGTGTAGCAAGTGTGATCGAAGGACCACTAAGAATTCAAACATTAGGATGCCATTATCAGGCTGATGCTTTTAGGACAAGCTCCACTTACAATTTTGATGCTGAACTAACTGCAGTACCCATTCCAAATACTCAGGGTTTGCAACAAGAATATGGTACATTTTGTTTGAACGTAGGTGTACCTGGTCACTATCCTTCAGGTTATAACGAAAAAGTAGAATCTTCTGCTAGCGAAGCTTCTGCAGGTTATGTGAGAGCAGCACCATATGTATCCAAATTTTGTTTTGCACAAAAATTTAAGTTGCACGATGCAGAAGTAATGTCAGGTATTTCCACTTTGGGTTCCAACGCTCTCACAGCAACTATCCAGTTATGGGCATCCGTAACTAGAGAATATTATGTCCGTACCGTTATTGAATACACTAAAATGGCCATGATCGGAGCTCAGGGTAATACCACTATTGCGGAATAATTTATTCTCAAAAAAAATTAATTATTAATAAAAAAAAAACATTTTTTAATTTTTACAGTAATGGAAGATTGTTTATTTTTAGATTCTACAAAAAGAGATGGATATCCAATTAGTATTCGACATAAATTTAGATTAAGAATTAAAGATGTTACACAAGGTTTCCAGAAAAAAAGCATTCACTTGTCGAAATTTGTTGGAGTAAACTATCTCTACAATATTGAAGACGAAGGATACATCAACAATAGACTTCAAATTACACTAGGAGGTACGACTCAAACAGCTATAACAATCACTCCTGGGCACTATTCTCTTGCGACACTGGCAGCGGCAATAACAGCTGCTAGTGCTACACTAACTCTAACTCAAAGCTCAGTAACGGGTTTACTAACTCTAACTGATTCTGGAGGGTTAACTATAGGATTTGTAAATAGTGAACTTAATAAACCGTTACTAAACATGCTGGGTTTTATCGATATTTCCAAAACTGGAACCGGTGGTAGCATCACGGCTGACATAGCTCCAAACTTAATAAAGCACGATTTAATTTTTCTCAAATGTTCTAACTCGGAAGGGTTTTTTGATGGTTTTGGTAACCAACAAACAAATGCAATTGCTACAATTCCAATAGGAGTTGTTGCAGACTGGGGGGACGCGTTTGAGTATGAGCCTACAAGTTTCAACTGGTCCGAAATTGACGTACAGTCTCCTTCCTTCGAATTTGTTGACAAATGGGGGTTTCCTGTAAAAAGAATTGGGGAATTCTTCCTTCAATTTATTATTCAATCATAAATAAAATTTTTTACCATTTTTTTTAAACCATGCCTAAATCTAATATTTCATCAATTTATTATGAAGATATAGAAGATGGTTGGATTTCTTCAGACAAAGAAGCATGGACCTATGTTTCTGCAGATAAACCGACTTATGTTTTTTCTATTTTAGGAAACGTTTCGACAAAATATTACGCAGGAATAAAACTAAAATACAAACAAAGTGGTACCGTAAAATATGCAATTATAACAAAAGTTGGATCATACAGCGGAGGTTCAACACAAATTACTATCTATGGCGGAGGAGGAGATTACCCAACAACTACCAATGCAAACGATGTTGTATACCCTATGACATCAGCTACTATTTCTGAAAAGTTTTATTCGACTAGTGGTAATCCTGTCGGTTTTCCAAAAGAACAATCCGTATGGAGTTATATTGTTCAATACAGTGGAGATTTTACAACGAATAGTACAGCTTGGATTGAAACGGATCCACTTTTAAGAGTTCGTTGCCCTATAGGTAGTTGGAAAATTACATGGAGTGGTGATGTAAGAGGATGGGATGGTGGTGACGATTTTGGAGGTGCAGTTGCTATTTCTAATTTAAACAATTCTCCTAACATTTACGGATTATCAGCACCACTTATTGGAGGTGTATGCTACAACTGGTACTATCATATGGCACATATTTTTATGGAAGCTAATTATACTGTTACCACTAAAACGCTTTTATATACAATCTTCAGAGCCTGGAACGGTGGCGGTAACATTAGAATAGAAGGATCAGCAGGAAGAACTCTTATTACTTTAACAAACGTTTATTATTAGATTTTTAATAAAGACTTAATTAATAAAATATCAGATTCAATTTGTGACAATCTATCTTCGTTGCTTTTTTTAACAGGTTCAGAAGCCAGTAACATTATTTCAGCTTCTATCTCTTCTTGAGTAGGCTGCTGCATTTCAACATCACCCTGCTTAATCCATTTAGTTATAACAGGATACAAATTATCCTTAGACTGCATTGTAATTGTTGCATAATTTAAAGGATTACCAGTAGTTTTTTTGACCAGACTTTGAACAGCTTGAGAAAACTTTAAACTTTCCTCCATAATTTAAAAATGACCTTTTATTCAATTTCTTCTGTATATAGTAAAATTTTACCAGCAACAGTTAACGGATGGAATGAATTGACTACGGGTACTTTTACTTACTCATCGACAGATGCACCCACATATGTAATTAATTCTTCAACAGATATTTCGAGTGAAGTAGATGTAGGTTGTAAACTAAGAATTTATCAATCAGGATCGTACAAATACTTTTTTGTAACAGCAATTGGAGCATTTACTGGTGGTGTACAGTTAATTACTTTATACGGAGGTGGAGGAGATGGTACAAACGGTGTAAACAATCCTGTATATTCTGTAACATCTGCGAGTATTGCAAGTGTTGATTATTCAAGGGATAAAAAACCCCTTGGATTTCCAATAGACCCTACCACATGGACATATAACTTAACAAAGTCTGTTGCTTACTCAACTGCTTCTACAACTTATGTTGAGTTAGATCCAGCATTGCAGACAAGGATGCCAATTGGTAGTTGGTCTGTAGAATTTTCGTTGAGTACCTATTACGGTTCAGGTGGATCGGATTCAGCGGGTTTTATTGCTTTAAGTTCTAGTACTTCTGCACCTTCTACAAAAGAATTATTATGCTCCGAAGGACTGTATACTGGAGCAGCTTTTGTGGTGAATACAAAACCCATGCCTTGCTACATTGAAAATCCTTCTAAGACCACATATTATGTTATAGCGAAAAGAAGTGCCTCAAGTACAATTGTACAAGTTGACGGATCGGTTCGAACAACTTATATTAAATACAAATGTGCTTATTTATAAATAAAATCTACACCATTTTCTAACTAATTACGTATTTAATTTTTTTAAAATTTAAAAAAAATATTTTTTTCAACCATAATTTTCAAAACTTTCCTATCTATTTTAATTTCTTCTGCAAAAACCATGAGTCAACAAAAACCAATTGAATGGGATTTTTTAGATGAACCACAATCAGATGAACAACAACAACAATTTCAAGAAAGAGATGACTCAAAACTACGGGCTAAACTAGAATATGCATGTCAACAAGGTTCTACAAATGAACCAGAACTTGATGCAGGAGATCTTATTGGATTTAAAAATCAATTTGAAATTGCCTTGAACAACTATCAACGAGCTCTTGGTAAAACCACCAGCAAAAAATATTTGTCCAAAGTACAAGTTCTCCTCCTCGATCAGGAACCTGGAGCATCCTTAAAAAAATTTTGTGACACAACACTCAAGAGTGTTGTTAAATGCTATCCAGGTCTCAGTATGAAAGTCAAGGTGTGGCCTGTACAAAAAATCCCAAAATTTCCTCGCGTCAAGTTTCCCTCATTTCTCGACTACATCGACTGTTTCACCTACAAATTCGTTGGAATCGCGCCTGGAAAAACTCGTGTTGACTTTCATTTCAACATCCAGCGAACTCAGCTCTTATAATTATGTAAACCATTTTTTACACCATTTTGTAAACCATTTTTATTAAATATGGCATAAGCCACCATTTTTTCGCAACTTTGTGTTTTTGGTTTTTATTTTTTAAAAAAATTTTTTTTTATTTTTGCAAACGTTTTACTAATCCTTCAGTGTGTCTTGCATTCATTGAACGATTTTTTTTCACTGATATCAGTCTTAAATTAGATTTTCGATTGTCATAAGGGTTAGAATTAATATGGTCCACATCTTTTCCTTTTATATCCTTACCCTTAAACATAGCTCTCGCAGCATTTCTATTATTTTTTGCTCTACGATTTTGTAACATTTGCCGTCCTTTTGCAGTTTTTTGTAACGTAGCCACAGGTATTTTCCAACCGTATTGCATTCTACCTTCTTTTTCATAATTCCTAACGGTTGACATTTTTTTTTCCTGTAGTCTCTTTTTTTAAAAAATGGCACAAAGAAGAAGAAGTCGTAGTGCAACTGTTCCTCGCCTGCTCAGACAAATTGCAGATTTTAACAGAAGAGGGTTAGACGAACTTGCTTTACCAGAATACAATGCCAGAAGATCTCCAAGAAATTCACGTCTCGTTGGTCCAGTACTAAGAAGTGAAGGGAGACCTATCCAATTACCACCAGGACGTTACACTCGATCAAGTAACAACAAAAACAGTAACAGACGTCCCGGTCAGCGTAGAAGGCAAAGACCTTTACCAGAAGAAGTTGATGATGATGACCAGCCAATGGCCGCACAATATAATGATGATGAACCTCAATATGCCGTACATCCTCCTTTCTCCACAGATCCTGATTATGATTACAATGGTTTTGGTAACACTCTTGTTGGCAACTACGGTCAATTTCCTTTTCACAATTATAGATGGGGTGAACCAAATCCAGGTGTTGTTGGTCTCAACTCTTCTTTCAATAATGAGTTTTCCACCGATCAAATGTTTACAAGAAATCATCTAATTTCCCTCCTATCCTATCAATACGCTGACTCCAGGGCATATGGTCGTATAACACCTATGGAAAACAGAATACCTTCGAATCCTCTTACCAGATTTAATTTTGCACGTGTTGGTGTAGACTTTGGCCAAATAAGTCAAGAAGTTGTAAATTATGAAATTGGTCCTTTTACCTACGAGGAACACATTAACATCCAAGCAGGTGCATTTGCTTTTCTTGCCATTGAAGTTCTTGCTCGTAGACTATCTAGACGCGAAAGCCTACTGGGTGCTTCTATTAACCTGCACATAATGATATGGGGTAACGCTCTTCTAATTTTAAACGATCACGGTAGAACATTTTACCAAGAAGATGACGTTGACCCTGCTCAAGGTACTACTACAGTATCTCAACAGGCTAACGATACCTTGCGTGCAATGAGAATTGAAGTAACTTCAAACTTTGATATACCTAACACAAGAGATGAAGTGCAAAGAAGTATTCGAACTTGGTACTGGGCTCTTTTTGGAAACCTTGTTCAAGAGATTTCAACCGCATACAACGAGCTAAATATGCAGTTAAACGTGAATGACCTTGAATCAGGAAACTCAGAAATCTACAACCTTATGCGTAACCAAGGTGTGACCCCAAGTGGATTTGACTGGATTTCAAGTGGTACTGAGTTGACTTATCACATTGACATTGTGCGTGCAGCAGGATGTGGACCACTATCTCAAAATGAAATATTTGGTAGAGAAAAAAAAGGTGTCATAAGAATTCCTGAAACAGAACATAACATTTGTTTACCAATGGCTGTTTATGCTTCCAAACTTCTAGCCGCACAATCTAAGTTTCAGTTTAATAATCAAATTGTTGCATGGATTAACGGCACCCTCAACCTTTTAAAAGCCAACAACTATCCTATTGGTCAGTTTTGGGACCCACAAATGCTCAATGAATTTGCTTACCAATGTGGTATGAAACTGCTCGTGTTTGATGGTGATAGACTAAACCAAAATGTAGTTTTATACAAATCAGAAGACAACATTGCCAACGCTTCTTTACCGTACGCAATCATTTACATACGTAAAAAGCATGCATGGGTTATTTCAAGCGTCACAGCATACCTTAAATGCCGCAACTATTGTATCTATTGCTGTAAACCTTATTATGAGGTGCATCGTTGTTCTAAAGTAACATGTCCAGCCTGCTGCTCAAACCATGTGCACGATCCTCAAATTGATGAAATGAAAATTTGTGATAAATGTAATGGTATCTTTTATTTGGATTGTTACAATCATCACACGCTATCTGGTGCTTGTGGGTACATTTATTACTGCTATCAACCCCATTGCTGGAGTAAAGGAAAACCCATTTTCAGGACAAAAACCGCCATGCAACACCATGATTGCTTTTCCGAAAAACACAAATGCCGTGTTTGTGGGGTTCTTTATGATCATTCGAATGATCTCGAAAGATTTCAGCACCGATGCTTTTTGCAAAAGAAAAAACTAAAAGAACCAAGTGAAAAATATGTTGCTTTTGACTTTGAAACCCACAACGACAAGGTTGTTCTAGCCATTTCTTGCTATGTTTATGACTTTTCCATACCATTGCAATATCACTACGATATTGAAAGCTTTATTAACTTTCTTCTACAAGACAAACATGATGGATACAAATTTTTTGCCCACAACGGTAAAGGCTTTGATTTTCATTTTATCCTATCTGCAGTCATAACAAGACCAAACACAACACCTTATGTTGTATTTAACGGAACCAAAATTGTGTCTCTTGAAATCCGCTTCCCTGTAGCTGTTATTCACGGAAATTCTAAAAAAAGAATGAATTCAGTACATTTTATTGATACCCTTGCATTCTTTTTACAACCTCTTGCAAGCCTACCAAAAACGTTCAATTTTGAAGAGAAGACGAAAGGCTTTTTCGCTCATTGGTTACCTGAAGAAAAATGGAGTGACAACACGTTACCAGCAATTGAATACTATAGACCTGAAATTATGAGCAAAGCCAGACATACTGAATTTATGGACTGGTACCAAAAGGAGTTCGCCTTGAACAATTTCTATGATCATAAAACGATGCTTGTTAATTATTGTGAATCTGATGTGGACATACTTACTACAGCCATACGCATTTTTCGAAAAACTTGTATGGAGGAAGAAAAAATTGATCCATTTACTAATTGTAAAACCATTGCTTCGCTATCCCTAACAATATATTTGGCAAATTACATGCGACCTAATTCTATTGGATTAATGACTGATGCAGAAGAAACCTTTATTCGCAAAGCTTTCATGGGTGGTAGAACCGGTTGTTATTACTTTTCCTATAATTTTAAACCAGGTGAATTCGGGTCTTATTACGATGTAGTATCCCTGTATCCCTGGATAAACTCTAATTGTGAATACCCAATTGGTCATGGCAAATTTATCAACAGCTACAGTGGACCTAATTTAAACAGAGTACCATTTGATATGAAAGGAGTCATAGAAGTTACCGTTTCATCTCCAGATGACATTATTCATCCTATCTTACCTCATGTTTGTCCGAATACTAAGTCTCTACTCTTTTCAAGACATAAAAAACTACAAGGTAAATGGACACATGCTGAACTACAACTGGCTGTTGAATTTGGATATAAAATTTTGGAATTTCATACCGCATTGGTGTGGGATACATGGGAAGCTTCTCCTTTTGCTAGCTATATGAATACAGCTGTATCTAAAAAACAACAATACAAAGGTTATCCTGAAAATTGTAAGACTGAAGAAGAAAAAAAAGAATATATCGAATCCTTTCGCAGACAAGGTGTGCATTTGAAAAATGTGGTAAAAAATCCTGGAGCTGCATATCTTAACAAAATTTTGGCCAATTCTTTTTGGGGTAAATTATGCCAACGTCGTCACCACACTGAAAGTACGTACTGTAACACTGTAGACTTGTACAAAAAACTATATAACAGCAAAACTCACGTACGACAACTACATCTGTTTGGTGAGGAATTTGAAAAAGCCTATATACTATCTGACTACAATGATCCACGAGATGACCCAAGACGTAACAACAAAATAGTACCCATTGTTGGTGTCTTTACTTGCTCTTATGGCCGCATCCGAATAAGCAGGGCCCTGCAAGCGCTCGGCCGTCGGGCCCTGTACTGGGATACCGATTCTATTATATTTGTAAACGATGCTAACTATACACCTCCTTTTGAAATCGGGGAGGCTCTAGGTTGCTTTAAGAACGAGCTATCCAATGGAGAACATATAACACACTGGGTGTGTATTGCTCCGAAGTTTTACTTATACGAAACAAATAAGAAGAAAATGACAAAGAAATGTAAAGGTATAAGAGTAACTAACGATGTCGATACACAAATTACAAAGGACTCTCTGTCTAATGTCATTTCTAACGATGTTGTTGTTGTAAAACAATCCAACCTAATATGCAAATCAAAGCACGGAGTTCCTACAGAATTTAATAACGAAAAAATTATTAAATTTGTAAACAACAAAGGTATTACGCGACTTGACAATGAAGGAAACTTGTACAACGATTGTTTTTCTTTTTAAAAATAAAAAAAAAATGTCTGGTTTTAACTTAGATAAAAGAGTACAAAAATTTATTGATGAATGGGAAGATTTTTTTCCTAATAATCCTGAACAAACTGCTTGGAAAAAATTTGTAAACACAAAAAAAATTTATCAAGGAGATGAAGCGCAAATTGATTCTGCAATTGGGCAATTTAGTATTAGGAGAGATAAAAAAGGTAATTTTTCATTAGATGAAAATAATTCTACATCCAATTACATGGTGTTACATGATGCTACAAAAGAATTGAACTCAATTTACGAAAAAGGAACCAAAATCTTGAAATCTGTTACAAAAGAACTGGAACCAACATCTGATTGTTCATCTGTTTCCACTTCAACAGTTTGCGGTAAATGTACAACAATTAGAGAAGGACTAACAAAAGTACTAAACTGTATATCTTTAATTGAAGGTACACCAATTTACATTATTTCAAGATTTAAACTATCTACAAAAAACAATGAATTTATCGACGAAGTTAAATCTTTTGTATCTGCTAAAAATGAACAAGTTGACTATTATGACCAAGAACTATCCGCACACAAGTTACAGAACGAAAGCGCAAAAAATATAATGTTGGTCAATAGTTCAAGACGTAAACAAGAGGAAGCAAAGGAAAAAGTACGTCAAAGACTTCAAAAAAGTACAGAAATTCTTAGAGAAATAACACGCCTTTGCATTTCAAATGAACATCAAAATACACTACAATCAGCTCAAAGAGAATATGAGAAAATTTTTAATTTATTTTTCGAATATGAAACGGGTGTAAATTCGTTAGAACCGCATACAATAACGATTGCCGAGCTCAACGAACAACTTCTGTACAAGTTAAATTTTTTGAAATCCGTGTACCCGGAAAATGAGTGTGTCAAATTGGTTAAAAATAAAAAGCGCAAAAATTAACAAAAATGGAACCTTTTATAAATGAAAACAATGAATTTTTTGAAGAAGCACCCTCACTTTTTTCTAAGGAGGGGTGTATCTTACCACCACCTTTACCAACTGACAATTTGTTTGCAGATAGTTCTGATGAAGATTCAACTGAATTATTGAAGAAAAAAAGAACTCGATCAAAAGAAAAACAACTGAAGGAAAAAAAGAAACAAGTTGCAAGGAATCATAGACAGCGTAAAAAAACAGACATTCAAACAATATTGGAGTTGCAACATGTGATTGTCAATCAAATGAAAACAGTTGGATCTGCAATGACGGTACTACTACAGCAACAAGATTACGTAATTAAAGAACTTGTAAAAATAAAAAATAAATAAAAAATAAATAAAAAATTTTGTTCATTAATTTCAAAAATGAATTCATACGCTGATGATCCACAAAAGTTATTTGAAAAGTTTTATGAAGAAGCCATCACAGAACTTAAGACGCAAGGAAGCCTGCCAATGCGAGAAGCAATTGAATCAATCATTTTGGACACTACAGCTTCAAATATTATTCATGGGATTGTTTGCGTACTTGTACAAAAAATTTTAGAAAGTATTTATAGAGATGCTAAAAATAAAGAATAAAACATTTTTATTTTTTAATTAATCCATAAGACAAAGCTGTTTCAGGGGTTACAATATTAAACCCCAGAATGTTTCTTGCTACTAGAATACAATCAAATTTTTTTTTATATTCGGCTGCATATCGTGCGTGGTCTGTTACAACGGCCATAACATCTCCTTTCACTTTCTTTTCGTCTTCATAGGCATCAACTTCATCTTCCGTCATTTCATTTTTTTGGTACTTTTCATACCTATCCAGCTCTCTTGCGACGTTCAAATCCTTATCAGCCTCACCATTACATAGCTCTTGAAACGCTTTAAGTTCGCAGTTGAGTTCACGTGTGTACTCTTCTAGAGCCTTAGGATCGTCAATGAGTTTGTTTAAGAAAGTATTTTTTTTATTGCACCAATCTTTAAGCTTCTCAAAAGCAAACTGAGGGTCAACACCAAGTTGTACCAGTCTACGGATTAATTGTTTGTATGTTTCATAGTCAGGATTTTCTGACATTAGTTTTTCAACAATTTCAATTTGTTTATTTTCAGAGTCCATCTCTTTTTTCATTTGAATGTACGGTAGATTAATTTGTTCTCTGAATTCGGGTACGTAATTTGATTTAGATAAATCTGGTAACATATCTTTGCACGCGTCGTACGCATACTGACCATAATAACTGCTTCGCATGGCTAAAAAAGTTGTGAAATATGGAGACTATGGTCAATTTTTAAAAAATAATTTTTCTTTTGAAAAATATAAAGACAAAATTATACCTACAAATAAAATTTCTCAACTACAACAAGTATATGATGACGCATTTTGCGTAACATTTTCTATGTATTACGTTGATGACGTCACTAACCCCGACTTGTTTATTCACACAACCAGTGAAGTTCTCCCTAAGGCAAAAAATATTGACCTCCCTGAGCTAGATTATATGAATAATGTCATAATACCGATAACTTTTACTGAAAATTCAGACCCACCAGTTGTTAAACAAATGCTACGGTCCTATCTAAAATGTCAGCCGGCTAATACATACCATAAATTGTGTCAAGAAAAAGTGAAATCATTTATGGATACGTATTTAGAATTTGTAAAACCAACACATCCAATTAAACTTTAAAATTTTTTTTTATTTTCTAATTTCTGTGGGTGAATTTTTTTGTACAGTTGATTCATCAGATGTTGTTCGAACTAAGTTTACAGTTATTTTTGGCACTTCTTCCTTGCGCTCTTCTGGCTCTTTATGTTCAGCTTGCTCAGCTTCTACTTTATCGGCTACACCTTTGCTTCCCGGAAGTAAGGTCTCAGCTATTGTTTCCAAACAGTCTTCTACGCACTGTACGATCTTTGTCGCTTCTTTTGATTTCTTGTGTCTGGATTTTAAAAATTTTACAAGTAAACCTATACTTACTCCTACAATCAATGTCAAAATTGTAATAAAGATAGGAGATTCCTCAAAAGTCATGTTTGTTTTTAATTATGAAATAAAAATTAAAAAAATTATTTTGATTCAGTTTCATCTTCGCTTACGTCCCACACTTTGATTTCTTTAGACTCTTTTTCTTTTCTTTCAAGAGCTTCCCTGATAGCAGGGTCAGAAAAAGCCTCAGAGCATTTTAAAGCTGAGTATCGTGGAGTAGGAGGGGGTGTCTTTTCAATTTCACCATCTTCTTTTTCTTCGTTTGACATGGATTTTTCCTGAGACAATAAATTGCTGAGGACGTTTCTGTTGTGAACCATGCGCATATGTTCCATAGTTTGAGGGCTGAATGGAGAAACAACTGGTGTTGTGTAGATAGGTTGGCTTTCATCAACTTCAAGTTCTTTGGAATCGTCAGCGTATGTGTATTGTGGATCGACTTGAGTTGGAGCTTCTGTTGGTTGAACTTTGTTGATAATGTTGACAACATGAGCTTTGTTAAACTGAGCAATAGAGATGCGCCCTTCATGAACAGGAATTAATGTTCGATGCATAGTAATTACGTTTAGAAAAAACATAATGATCGACTGGTATTTATAAGCACAGCCACTACAATTTCTGGATTCAGAAAGCCCCACTTGGTGCACATAGGTTATATCAGTGGTGCAATGACAAGAGTCACAGCGCTTTGGGTTAGAAGAACGACAAAAGAAATCACAGAATGGGTCGACGGTATATGCATCGTTAGTTGTGTGGAAGGTTCTTTCACCACAAGTAATGCAGAAATTTGGACAAGAAGTCTTCCAGTCATGCAGTGCACAAGCGATGGAGCAAAAATCAAAAAGACCTACATGAAAGCGAGGAATGCTAAAGGCAAGAGGATCATGTCCAATATTTTGAGGGTTGATACTCATTTTGCACCCAGAGCAAATGTAGCCACCAGGTCTCATGTGGGGTACAACACGCTCACGTCCCTCTTCACGAATTCGAAATTTCGTGTAGGAAAACAGATTATAGCAGCGGTAGGCTTCGTAGTATTCAAGGGTACATTTGAGGCTGCAGAATTTAAAATCAGGTGTGTAGAAATCACCAATCATATAAAATTTCTTGTCATTGGTCAAACCACCTAAAAGGCAATTCTCACAACGGTCAATGGCTTCAACAGGAAATTCACTCATTTTTTCTCTTTTAAAATTTAATTTTTTACTGGGTACTAACTATCTGTGTACCCCACTTATGACAAAGTACGCGCCACCATGTTTTTATTAAAAAATGGCAGACGTTTTTTTCCGCGAGTATAAAAATGTAACAAAATTTATTTTTTAAAATTACAAATACAATTTGAACTAGAATTTAATTTTAGTAAACCCGCTAGAAGCAACTGACGCGCGGTCGTATTGAATTCTCATTTTCTTCCAAGCACAATCATGACCGTGGTTACCCAACATCTCCCACTTGATATTCATTTGCCATAACTTTTTTAAAGTTTCTGCTGAAAGACGTTTGTCACAGAAAGCACATCTTGTTGGACTTTTTAAATCTTTCGGGAGACACTTGTAGGCATGTCCTCCTTCAGGACTGTAGTGAGGGTCCATCTTGGTGAGCCTGATGGTTTCCTCTATATCTTCTTGCGTCCAATATTGTTGAGGTAATGATGGCGGAGCAGGTGCAGGAGGATGAACTTCTTCTTTTTTTTCTTTTTCATTATCATCGTCATCGTCATCTTCCGTATCTTCGTCTTCTTCATCATTGTCGGACTCACCTTCCTCTTTTGGGATTGCACCTACACCAGTACCACTATCTTCGTCCAATTTTGGGCACACGATGTCTTCAAGACTCGGTGGGTTTAGAGGTGTTGAAGCAGTTTCTTCAGAAGGTTGCTCTTCTTTTTTCAATTCTTGTTCTGGAAGAGGTGATAATTTTGAGGTAGTACTAGGATTATCGCTGAAATTAATGTAGCACATTGGTGTCTCCTTGCTTGGTGGATTTTTGAAAATTTCGGAGATTCCTTTATTCTGCCAGATAGCTAGGAATTCATCCAAGGAAGCATCGAAATCATCCTTGATATTTACAGGTAAAATTAGTTGTCTTCGTAAAAACATTTTTGAATTTTATGGTAAAAAAATTTAAAAAAATAAAAAAACTTAAATTTTTTTGGATACGTAATTAGTTTTT
>JACCDR010269526.1_pt1 | contig 28387 bp, 40 predicted proteins | sample 7446431 | NCBI WGS metagenome assembly JACCDR01 (sample SAMN15323443, study PRJNA562643) | freshwater metagenome | isolation source: river surface water | place: USA:Blue River Watershed | collected 2017-08-17 | reverse complement strand
TTGTTGGGTTCGGTATTGGATATGGGTGGGACTTGGCGATGCTGTTCAAAAATACAATTAGCATCATTACGGCCTTGGCGTTACATGCGGTTGTGTTAAACCCAGTCGAGGGTATTGTGAAAGACAGTATGAAAATTGACAAATCCCTTATGGACAAGGAGTAGCTTCCATTTTGTTGAATAACTGGTGAATGATGAACGCCGTCCGCTTGATTGCCGGATGGCGTTTTTTGTTCGTGGAAGTCTATGTTATTCGTATTTTTCTACCATGCCAGCTACATTGTCTTACCTGTTTTACCTATGTGCGTTCCTTGCGGCTAAAAATATTTACACTTTTTTTGAAAATAATTCTTGAAATGTTTTGATGAGAAATAAAATGCGTGTAATTTTGTGTATAATTTAAACGAAATCAAAATTCAGAGTCATGTCCAAAATCATCACATCACCAGCTGCATTTGAGCAGCTTTTTACCGAAAAACTCAATAACCGTCCAACGAATGCCACCACGACATTCGTGGACAAATTCCCACAAATCCACCCTAACCACAGGTTGGTATTTGATTCCCTTTGTGCCTTTGAGGCCGTCAAGTTCAATTGCTTCATGGAGCATGGCGTTGAAAGCAAAGAGTTTGAAATGCAAGTATCCTTGCTCCAAGGCGCAAAGCAAATCACACACAGACTCGGATACCCATTCGAGTTTATTCAATACTTCATGGATAGGTTCGTAAAGGAGGGTCGTAGCAAGTCCGAACTTTCTGCAAAGGAGTTTGAGCGATACCAAGGACTTGGCGTAGTCGAGTTCGAGACATACAATCAATACCTTACTTCATTAGCATGACAACTTATAAAGGCTCCGGCCATTGGATAGAATCCGCACGGGGAAGTAACGAGGTTTTTGTCGGGAACCACTTGATGAGGTTTGATTGGCCTCCGAATGGAATGGCCGAACTGCAAACACTTCGGGTGGGCGAAAAGGCACTCGATATACACGGCAATGAACTTGCCCCTGACTACTGCCGACCTGTGTTCATTGATTCGTCTGAATACAATCGGTACTGCGAAATCAAGTCTCAAATCTTCCAAAACGCAAGCAGATGAAAAGCACCAAACCCATGTATATTTTGAGCGGCGCACGTAGCGAAATGGCGCACGGTGGCGACTGCACCGTGACGCTGGACGGCAAATCGCTTGTCTTGAAGGCATCGCTTGCGCACCTGAACAAAAGCCCGACTGGTTTCAATTGGGGGTATGGGGGCAGTGGCCCGGCGCAACTGGCCTTTGAGGTATGCCGCCGAATTTGGGGAAGGGAGATTGCACTAATGATTTACCAGCGATTTAAAGAAGAATACATCACGCCAATACAGGCTGATTCGTTCACCACCAGTATCATGGTTGCGAATGTCGAAATGTCTGATTATTTCAAGAACGCACTAAAAACGAGTAATGACAACCCGTAAAAGTTCATATTTGACAACCCACGACTTTTTCTGTGGCTGTGGCGGCTCCGCCGCTGGTGCCAAAAAGGCATTGGAAAGGAAACTTGGCAGCAGCGGCTATAAGATGAAGCTGGCCATGAACCATTGGAAATTGGCCATAGATTCGCACAATGAGAACTTCCCGGACACCGACCACGTATGCACTGACATACAAGCTAGTGACCCAAGGTGGTTTGAATCGGCTGATATATTACTCGCTTCGCCCGAATGCACCAACCATAGCTTGGCCAAAGGCACAAAACAGGTGAAAGCGCAGCTAAAGATGTTCGAGAACGGCACACTTGACCCTAGTGCCGAGCGAAGCCGTGCGACCATGTGGGACGTTCCCAGATTTGCGGAATACCATAACTACCGGGCTATCATTGTCGAAAACGTGGTACAGGCCCGTACTTGGCGCATGTGGGATGCTTGGCTACATGCCATGCACTCGCTTGACTACCTGCACAAGTGCGTTTACCTGAATAGCCAATTCTGCCACCCCACGCCCCAAAGCCGTGATAGGATGTATGTGGTGTTTTGGAAAAAAGGCCAGCCAGCGCCCGACCTCGAATACCGGCCCCTTGCTTGGTGCGGCCATTGTTCCAAGGAAGTGGAAAGCTACCAGTGGTGGAAGAACCCAAAGAAACAGTTTGGCGTGTACGGCAAGCACGGCCAATACCTCTACCGTTGTGCTTGCTGTTACAATGAGGTTACGCCCTATTACTACGCTGCATTCAACGCCATTGATTGGAGCAATCCCGGTCGAAAGATTGGCGAGATACCAGGCGGGCTATCGCCCAACACCATTGACCGTGTGAACGCTGGCCTAAAACGCTTTGGTGGGCTTCGCTACGATGTCACATTTGGCGGAAAGGGAGGCCAAGGGCAAATAGCACTGCCTTACATCATCAAAGGAGAGCATACATACCAAATCAACGTCAGGAACTCCGATGAGCCATTGCCGACGCAATGCACCCGTCAAACCCTCTCTATGGTAGTTCCGATGTTGGTGGGCAACTATACGCCCGGCTGGACACGACCTATTCACGAACCAACTGGCACTGTCACTTGCACCGACCATCATGGACTTGTGCAAATGCCGATGGTCGTGGAGAATTTCAGCAATGGCGATTCGAGGCCCATCATGGAACGGCTGGGCTGCATCACCACCGTCAACAAATACGCATTGGTGACGCCCGGCAACTTCAACGCATTCCTTGCCGCCTACAATAGCAGCGGGGCCACCGTGAAGCACATCACAGATACTACCCCTACCATGACCACTATTGATAGGAATGCGCTCGTTACGATGCCGGAAACACTGGACATCAACGAATGCTATTATCGGGTATTGAAGGATAAGGAAGTCCAAAGGGCAATGGCTTTTGACGATGAGTACATTATCAAGGGAAATGCAAAAGATAAGGTAAAGCAATTGGGTAATGCCGTGACACCCCCAGCAATGGAGTTCTTGGCAGGCAGGGTAATTGATTCCTTGATGTAAGCCCAAAATTATTTCAAAACCTTTTGCAAATAGTGTAAACTTTAAACAAAATCCCGTATATTTGTACGGTAATAAAATCACTGAGATTCACATGAGCATCAAGACAAAACAGGCATCGGCAGTTGATTATTTGTGGTTTGCAGCCATGATAATCGGCATGTTATTGGTTTTCAGCGGCAACAACTTTGGTTGGTTGTTGATTGTCCCTTGCCTCGTAAACCTCGACTAATGGAACCACTCCTAATCCCTGCCCTTACCGTGTTGCAACCGTTCGCCTCTTTCATAGAGGAAGGCAAGAAAACGATTGAGACACGGATATGGCCTACAAAGCACCGTGGCGACTTGCTGATTTGTGCCGGGCAAAAATGGCACGATGGTAAGTGCTGCCTGCCACATGTCGGAAAAATCGGCATATCATTGGACTTGCATGACCATTATTGCAGGTCGTTCAAGAACTTTCCAAGGTATTTCAATAGCAACGGACAGGCATTGTGCATTGCCGACCTTTACGACTGTCGCCCAATGACGCCCAATGATGAAGAATCGGCATGTTGCAGGTATTACGAAGGTGCATGGTCATGGTATTTGCGGAACATCCGTCCTGTGAAGCACGTACCAATCAAAGGAAAGCAACGCATTTTCCACGTACCAAACACATTAATCACAATACTTTAAAATGAACGAATTCAAAATCTGCTTAGCCATTGGCTTGCTTATTTGGGCAATCATTGCTCACTTCAATGCCGGACACTTGGTCAAAACCAATCAAAACCCTTTTGAATGAAAGACAAAAAATGGGAGGCCATCCAAGAGGCTGGAAAGAAAGCCCTCGATGAGTGGCGCACATCTGCCGGATATGTGGATTCCGATAAGGACAACGCATACAGTGTGGGGTTCCGCCACGGGGCCGCAATAGATATTTGCTCTGCACCTGTCCAGATATGCACCTTGGCATACGAAAAGGCATGGGGCGCAACCGGCAAGAGCTGGCCACGGCTGAATTCTGGTCTGTACTCAATACTGAAGGCCGTCATAACCCTTGGGCTGGAATTTCAGGAAGACGATATTGCGACCATCTATGCCGAATGCAACGGTGGGTATTGGTTCGGTGCATCGTTGAACTGCAAGCACCAAGGAGAGGGATTTTACCGGGCCGCAAACACCTGTGGCAACCTAACTGCCGCCAAGTCCTTTGAAAAGTGGAAAAGCCGTGTGCCTTTTCTTTCTCCAACAGGTACACGGGTGAGCGAAGGGACGGAATTTAGATACCAAGGGTTGTACTGGCATGTGACGGGATGGGGCGAAGAAAACGACATGCTTATGTGTGCTGGATATGATAACCGCAGCAAGGAAGGAAAGCGCAAGTTGAAAAAGTTCGACCGTGAGCAATGGCTTGCAGAGCGTGAAAACATGACGGACTTCGATACGAAGTCATGGTAAGATAACCTCCTATGTTGGGAGGGGTAGTATTTCTCATGTATGTTCTGGGTGTAGGATGCCGGGAGAACGGCCTGGCATCCTTTTTTAAACGGGCGGGTAGTTCAGAATGCGCTGGTAGAACGTTGGCAGTACGCCGAAGGTCGTTGGTTCAAATCCAACCCCGCCCACACAAATTTTTGACGAAAGGGGAAGGTTGTTGGTGCTAAGAACAAGAGTAGCTAGTCGGTTTGGATACCGATACCAAACAGCCGACCCCGCAAAAAAAAAGAATCATGGCCTTTAATTTTTCGGATATTGAATGGACTACTTTCTCACTTGGATTTTGGGAGGGATGCGACAAGGTTTCACAGGGCTGCAAATACTGCTACGCCGAGCGTGAAGTCAAGGGCAGATGGGGCAGGCAGTTCTTGGGCAACGTCCGCCGCACTGGTGAAGCCACATGGAAGGCACCTGAACGCATTCACAAGCAGCTTACCGGGGCAGAGCCGTTCACGGAGCGCCTTGTTTTCCTTTGCCCAAAAAGCGATTTCTTCCACGAAGATGCCGACGCATGGAGGGCAGAGGCATGGGAAATCATAAAAAAGACGCCAAATCTCATTTACCAGATCCTGACAAAGCGTGACGGCAACATAGCTTCCCGTTTGCCCGATGATTGGGGGTTAGGATACCCGAATGTTTGGCTTGGCGTTTCGTGCGAGGACAACAAAAACGCACATAGGATTGAAACCTTAGCGGGCATCCCGGCGGCTGTTCGGTTTGTATCTTTTGAGCCACTCATTGAGAGCATAGACCTTAACTTAGACATTTCGACAATGGTGAACATCCACTGGGCGATACTGGGCGGGGAAAGCGGCAACGACAAACCTCCGTACATTTATCGCCCATGTGAACTGGATTGGCTCCGCTCCCTGAAAAGGCAAATGGAATCCTACGGCATACCTGTCTTTGTAAAGCAGCTTGGAACCTATCTTGCAAAGGTGAAGCTGAAACTACCTGACCGCCACGGGCGAATCATGGAGCAGTTCCCAAAGGATTTGCAGGTGAGGGAGTGGCCGCAAGAACTGGCCATGCTCCCAGCCGAAAACCAAGAACCCGACTGGGATAATATTGGCAGGGATTATTTGGATGAGATTAGGGAGTCTGACCATTTCTCGCCCAATTATCCAGAGTAATAAATCATTTAAAATCAACAATCCATGCAGTACAGTCCTAAGCTAAAGAAGGCGATGCAGGAAATCGTCAAATTACTAACCCGCTATGACATTGGAGGGGTGATTGCCATACATACGCCGGGTTTTTGCGAATATGGCTTGCACCTCAATACAAGCTATTCAGTGGCAAAAATCAAAGGTGATGAAGTCAGGATAAGGGCGAAAATCCAAGAAGATTACAACGGTGACGTTGAAAAATGGAAAAAGGATGTTGCCAACACCTTGAATATGCTCGAACTTTTGGGGATTGTATCTGGCAAATTATCGCTTCAACTGATGGAAATTTCTGACGATATTGGGCAGAAAGTAGGAGCGAGGCACGACCCCGATGGCCATACAAGTAATGTTCAACAAAGCAACTAATGACACAACCTTCCATACCTCCAATGAGGCCGTCAATCAAGGTATTCATCATAAGCCTATTGTTCATCCCGGCAAGGTACTTTTATGTTTACGGGTTTTCTCTCGAAATATTCAAAGTGGCATGGGAATACCTTGCATTTGAAGTAGCTCGTGTCATATTTGTCTTTACGGTTTACAACTTGGTTTTCAAATGGGATTATGAGTGGCTCAACGAAAAAGAGGGCGACAAAATACCCATATCCAGACTAAGAATGAGATTCCCCCCTCCACCACCGCCAAAACACACCAAGTAATGAAATTCTCCACTTGGTATTCACAACTGTTGCTCCATGCGGCCACCGTGACGAAGGAAAACCCGATGTCCGTGCAATTGGATGCAGAGGTGGCACTTGCATGGTATAAGCGTGGCTACACGCCTGAATTTGCCTACCATCAAATCTGCAACCCCATCCAACAGGAAGTCAAGAAAGGAGCATGGTTTTCCGATTGCAGGAAATACCGTTACCAGCTTTGGAGGATTTGGGACGAAACCAAGCCGTTCGTGACGTTCATCGGACTGAACCCATCCACGGCCAACGAGAGCGAGAACGACGCAACCATCAGGGTAGTGGAAGGATATGCCAAACGATGGGGGATGGGCGGCATGTTCATGGTCAACTGCTTTGGCTTCATATCCACAAACCCATCTGACCTGGTTCCACTGGACAGTGACCCTATCAACGACTACTACATAATGAATGCCGCCAATCGCTCCGCAATGGTGGTATTTGCATGGGGTTCCTTCAAGGTCGTGAAGGACAAGGGACGTGACAAGGAGCTTGCAAGGCTCTACCCGCAAGCATACGCATTGCGGGTGAACAAAGGCGGCTCCCCGCACCATCCGTTGTACTTACCGCTTGACATACAGCCAGTGCCGTACTCATGCAATCAAACCGCATTTTTCAACGTTGCCGGGCTTCCAGCAACACAAAGCCAGTTCAAATGAAAAGCCTTTCAAAACAGTCGCTCAAATCAATCATCAAGTCCTACCTGCCGCTATTGACAACGGATAACGAGGAAGTTGTTGAGATGCTGGGTGTGCCTGTTATTGTCTTCACCACCGACAGGTACACCACGACCAAAAACGGCTTCGAGGTGGACGGCCAGAAATGGCACTTCATCATTGACAACGAGGAACCTTTCGAGAACCCATCCAACCCGCCAAGCTATACGTCCTATGGTGAAGCATTGGAGGCCGCTCGAAAACAACTATCATAATCACCGTGGGTTGCCCCACACAAATCCAGTTTTATGACAATCGAAGTTATGACAGGGTACGACCTTGCACCAAGGGGAACCCGCCAGCCGGATGAAATACTCATCCAACTCATTGGCCTATTGGCCGTCAAATCCGTCTTGCCGATGCGCTCCGCATTTGGTGACGACAACCATGCCCCGATACTTGCCCAGGTCGCCGTGCTGAAGGGCGAAAGTCCGGCGCAACACTACTATGTGGATGAGGAAATGGACGACTACGAGGACGGCGACAACGACACTTACTTTGAGGCCGAACAGGCAGAGCTTTGGTTGAAAGGCCAGCACGACGATGAACACCTGTTCGACTTTGACGACATTCCCGATGGTTCTGCAATCCATGACATCACCACACGCCGAACCTATACCAAGGTAGGGCTTGCGGACAATACCTTCACTCAGCAATAATAACATGACACATCTTCCATACCTCGATTGTGATTTCTTCGAGAACCTGTTGAAACAATACCCGTTTGCGCACAAGGCATTTTTCATGTGGTTTGCCAAATTCAAGGAAAGGCCGGAATGCGTTGCTTTTTTCCACCCAATTAGCGTTCACCCCGGCAATCATCCCAGTTGGGCTGAAATGCCCGGCCCGCTCCAAATAGGCATCTGGATGGAGTTCATCATGGAACGGGGCGGTTGCCAATGGAAGGTTGATGATTTGTTCAGTTTCGATTGGAAGCAGGACATCACTGAAATGTTCCAGTTGATTCACGAAGAACTTTCAATCTCCGAACTAAAGGAAAATATTGTCGAGGAAAGGGCGGCAAAATTGGGTTAAATTCATTCACCATGTGCAGTGCCTGGTCATGCTGGGCACTGCACATAAACCTTCAATCATGTCCAGCAACGACACTACCCCATCTGCGAAACTCTACGTGCCGCTCTCCAATGCTGCACCAATCGTAAGCGCCTATTCGTCCAAGTTTGCTGAAAAGGCATACACGGAACACCTAGGAGGGCTGAACGTCCTATCGCCTGTTTTCGAGGTCATGGGTTCTTTGATTGAGTATGAATCGGCGATGTGGGAGGAACTGCCAATGGCGCTCAAATCCGCATTGGGCGGAATCACCCATTCCAACTTTCCAAACATCTCTTTTGAGTATGACATGGGGCTGAACACGCCGATTGAAAGGGATGGGGAGTGCTTTGTCGTGAAGCTATACGCACGGCATCTTTGATAGTGTGGAATTCATACACAAATTAACCTCGCCAAAAACTTAGTGATTGCTGGTGTTTTGGGTGTACATCAAAAAAAAGTGTAAAAATATTTGCACAATATTTGGATGGCAAATAGAAAGCCTTTACATTTGTGTATGATTTAAACGGAATCAATTTAAACCTTTCAATTCAGAATCATGTCCACAGTAAAAACTTTTAAGCAAATCCTTGACCTTGTAAGGTCATACTACACGCACAAGGCCGAATCATTCCAGTCAAGTGCCGAAAAGTGCCTAGAAACCTTCATCTCAAAGGCTTCATGGGATACGACGTTTTCACTTCAATATGCAGCTGACCATACCAAGAACCTCCGCTTGGCTAATCGCTACAAGCAGCGACTGGATGCCTTGGCAAACTGCGTAGAAGCTGATGAGGCCACTTATTTTCAGGGCCTCATTGATAACGAGGCGGCTATGGTATTGCGTGACATATCCAAGATGAAGCGTTGCACAAGTACCAGCGTGTTCAGGGAAGCAGAAACGGAAATCGAGCAATACCTTTTCAGCGAAAGCGTGAAGAACGTCGTTGAGTTGGATGATATTTGTGGACGCCTTTTGTCGAAGGACAAGCGGGATATTTTAGTGTCAATGTCTTGGTCTCTTTAAAACAGAATCATGGAAAACAAAATCAAAAATATCGACACGTCCGAATACGGCATTCCATCCGTAGGTGACTTCTTTTGGTACGAGCAAGAACTTTTCAAAGGCGACTTTCACGAAGTCCTTAGCATTTACAAACGCCTGAACCCTTCCAAGAAATGGCGGATTTGGTTGATAGACAATGGTTATCGTGTTCAAGTAGTGCCAATGCCAAACCCAATCGAAGGCGATGTTACGGCATCCTATGCGCCGCCGATTATTGGTGGCATTAAAAGCGTTACATTCGCAGACGGGACAAATTGGCAAATAGAGGCTAATAGTGGCCCGGCCTTTGGCGGCATAACGGATAATAACGGGGTATTTAGGAAATTTGGCGAATGGCCTGACGAAACCAAAGAGTGATGCACCAAAGGGGGCGGACGGTTGTGAGCGCCGCCGCCTCCGCATTTACCCAACCAAAGAATTATCCTTTAGCGAGCTGCATAAAACAGACTATGACGAACACGCCGGGCGGCTTCGGTCGCTCGGCACCTTTTCTTAAATTACAAACCTTTTTCCAAATCATGGAAGAGCCAGATTTTGAAACAATCCTAAAATCAATGCGAGCACAGTATGGCGACACGGAATCTGCCATTTGCTTTGCCGCCGAAGAATACGCTATCCAATACTATGCTTTTTATAGGTTGAAATGGGTTGAGCTTAACCAAGTCATTGGGGCTGACTGCGAAAATTTGCCACCGATTGGAGAACAGGTGTTGGTCGAGCATAAAGGAGTTAGGCGTTTGGATACCTTGATAGAAGTCAAGGTTGGAAGAAGGTTAGGCGTGGCAAAGGTTTGGAGTTCAAACACAGCCTTTGTCCCTAATGGAAGGGCTGAACGCTGGTGTTTTATTCCATCGCCTACATGGAATAGCCCAAAACCGAGAAAAGTATCAGTAAGTTAGGAGGGGTTGCGCCTGCAACGGTGGGTGCAACCTTCTTTTGAAGAAACATGATTCTGAAATTGGCGCTCTGCCAATTCAGTAGCAAGCCCACCCACACGGGCTTGCTTTTTCTTCAAATTATTTTACACTTTTTTGAACAAACATTAGGAAGTCATTTCTGCACGGCTTATATTTGCGTATAAATTAAACAATTTTAAAAATCAGAATCATGTCACATCGCACTGAAAAAATCGAACCTTCCAACCTTCCTTTCTCCGAGAACGAGACGGACTTTCATTGGACTATAAATTGGCTCAATGAAATCATCACCAACACCAAGGGCCGTGGACAGGTACACATGTCCAATGGTACGCTTTATCCATTCCTGCACATCGAGGACAAGTACCGTGTAGTGAGGTGCCAAAAGGCCGTCAAGTGCTTTGAGAAGATAGCGGCAAACGGCTATCGCACTGCATACGATGCCATGAAGGACATTGATAAGTGGCTGGGGAAAACTCACCGCTCAATGGTCGGCGCTGGTGGAAATCACATCTACTTCCAGTATCAAGCCACGGACGGCACAAGTACCAGGTTTGCAATCATTTACTTTGACCCATATTTTTATTGATGGAAGCGTTCGTCAATAATGATTTATTCACCAATCAACATTATTCTTATGAAAGCGGAAGACGAAGACAAAGTAGTTGAACTTTGCAAAAGGCGCAAGACGCAATGTGTGATATTGGATGAGTTGCGAAAGGCAATGGCTGTCATGGATGCTGGCCCTGAATATGAACATCCAGGGTTGATAATTGCAAAAAAGAAAGGCACTGGTGGCCACATTTGCAATATCACCGACCCGTCAGTTGTTCGTATGGTCATCACCTATGCAATAAACGAGGCGGAAAACGCAATAAAGACAATTGACGACGCCTTGGCCAAATTTTAACCCAACGTCCGTCCATCGCTTCAAAAGGCGGTGGACGGGCTAAAACCGCAAGAAAACGGCGAACTATCCCAGCCGCATCCAATGGGGTACTAAATCACAGTAAAATGAAATTCACAGCACTTTTAATTTGCTTCGCCCTACTTCCACTTTTCAGCAGGGCGCAACTGACCATCGAGGGTGTAAAATCTAACATTGCGTTTGACGGGGTTATAGGGCAATCCCTGCGGGGTCTGTGCGACGCATGGTATGGCAAGGCATTACAAGACGGCATGACGCAGGAACAGGCCGCAACGTTGGCACTGGATAGCCTTGGGAGTACGCTTTTGAGGATGGCCGATTGGAAGATGAATGACTCGGCTGAAACGATTAGGATTGACGGCGGTGGCGGCAGGGAATATGTCCCTGAAATAATTGGGCCTTTCTCCGGCAAAACAACCAGTAACAGCTACGCAATAGGACAAAGTGCCTTAGACTGCATTACCTGCATTAGCATTGATACTACGAAAAATGACACCAACAGTTACGATAAGTCGGTAAAATTTGGAGACTTCCAAAGCACCCTTATAGCGCCTGAATATTCGAACTATCTATCAATTGGCCGAACACACTACATGCCGCCAGCACAAAAGAAAGATACTATTGAGGTTGATGTTCTGTGCAAGTTTCCAAAGGCCACTAATGTATTGTATTCGACAATGGGAGCGAACTACTCAAACACCTACATCACCCAAATGCAGCAAGAACGGACGCTGGAATACTCTTGGGTTGGTGTTTATACCCCAAATCCAGCTACCAATGGAATCGCAGGGAGCCGCCAATGGGTAGTAAGACAAACCAGATGGCTGCACGATATGGAGGGGTGTTTCCACCTCATAAAAATCACCGACTAAAATGCTTCCAAGGACAACCAACAGCCTAACCAGTTGTGAGATTCGGCAAGGTGGCCCTCCATACTGGATTTGCCTTTTGATACTCCTTTTGGCATTACTACTGCTTTGGCATGAAAGAACTTAACACATTTCAGGTCATAGAATACCTGATAGTTATGGCCACGGCCAATGGCGACATGCAGTTTGTTGAGCTACTCGCAAATCGCCATGCGTCATTGGCCGCTAAAAGTACCCAGCATGAAAAGTGACTTGCAGTATTATTATGAAAAGCGGTTTCCTTCGGATGTAAGTTTTTCATCGTTGAACCAGGCGCAACGCCGACAGGTGGAAGACACCCTTGGTTTTGTCTTATGGCAGGTGAACCAAGACTTGAAGAAACTCCGGCGCTATTTCAAAATAAGACTCCGCTTGACACATGCCAACTCGCAATTCAACAAACTCATTTACAATCTAATGTCATGGAAAAAATAGGATTCGGAAGGGTCAAACGCTTCAAAGTGAGCAACCCCAAAGACGTTGAGCATCAAATTGTTTCAGGTGAAATGCCGCTCAATGAAGCATATAGGACGGCGGCACATCTAAACAGGATAGGTCGTGGGCGATTCTATGCCTACGTTGAAACCCGGCATATTGACACCTTCCAAGTTTTTCCAGTGCGGCGAACAGATAGGAAGGGTCAAATAAAAGAACCCATTCAATTTGACAATCCGAAGGATTTTAGACCCGAATGGATTTTTTACACTGGCGAAATGGACTTTAAGGAAGTCATGTCCGGCGACGATTCCGACTATACCCCGCTCCAATGACCCCCATCACCCACACACTAAAGCACCCGCATAGGTTCCCAGCAATCAGCCATGCACACATCAACGTCAACCCAGATGGCACGGTGTTGCTGTTTGTTTGCACCGATTCACCACCTGATAAGCGTTCATGGATGCCCAGTAGCTTGCTTGGGGCTAAGCAGATATTCGGTAGGGAGTACGGCAACGGGGCGGAATGGGAAAGGGCGGAAAAACCAATACTGCAAGCCTCGGATGTAATGTCAGCCGCTCACCTTACCAGTGTCCCAAAGCGGTTATACTTTGGCAAGGTGTACTTTGACTTTTATTCACAGCTTGCCAAATGCACGGTGTGCAATGCCATGCTGCACTTTCATCACCCGAAATGCACACTGCCTGAATACTGGCGAAACCTATCCGAGTTCTCAATCCTTCACAACAAAACCTGTTGACATGCGTCAAATTTCAATCAATACCACCATTTCATGCCATAAGACAGTTGGTGAAATCCTTTCATCGCTGGCCAATGCTGGAGCTACCCGAATTGAGGTTGCTTACGACGATAAGCTGCCTGTTCGCATTTCATTCATGTGCGTGACGACCTATGATGTCGAGATGCGGTTTGTAATTGAAAGCCAACACGATGAAATCTACCAAAGGATGTGGGTTTCATCAGCGGCAAGAACTTCGCCAATCCTGAAACAAAAAATCAGGGTCGCTTGGCAGCATCATCAAAACTGGATTGAGAGCCAATGCGAGATGATAAAAAGCGGTGCAATTCCTTTTGAGCGGGCAATGGTTTCGTACCTTGTAGGCAAGGACGGTAGGTGGGTCTGTGAGGCGTTGTTCGACAAGGACAAAAACAGCGTACTGAAGATAGAAACGAATGTCTGACATTGCCCTGCATATCGAGCGTGTCAAGTCCTTGACGCCACTTCCACCTGAACAGCGGACGTATGACAGGCAATTGCTTGACATGAAGTTCAGCGAAGCGGCGGCACAGATAGGGTATTCTTTGGCTGTCTCTTATGTTGCGTATTTGGAACGCCTAAGACTGGCAACGAATGGTATTAAACCTGAAATTGTGTTGACTTATGAAAAATTCAAAAAGGCAGAAGCCGCAATCAGGAAAGGAAAGTGATTGCGAGATATGCAAGGGCACTGGCATTGCAACACAGTCGCAGAACTCCGGCAAACCAAGCGTGTTGGCATTGGAAGCGTGTTTGGCATGTGATGGGACTGGCAAGCAGCCGAACGAAGATGCTGAAAAATGAAACTTTTGGTAAGAATAAAGGCCATCCTATCAATCAACAACGGAGTGGATTCCGTATTGCTAAGGGGTGGCTGTTCGTGGCCCCGCTCTGGATGGAGGGGGCCACACTATTAAGCTCAAAATGGAAATAACACCGCTTGAACCGCTTTTTGCGCCCGTGTCGCACATCGTACCGAAATTCCAAGATTCACGGTACAAACGCCTGTATGCCTTTGATTCGACCGTTCTAATTCCCCGTGTGCGGGCGCACGTAGCCCAGCACGGGGGAATGGATGACCGTCACAGCACAATCCCAGTCGGGGTGCTATTCCCACAAGAAACCAAGGGAAAATGCGCCTGTGGGTGCGGGCGCTTCCTGATAGGCCGGAGGCGCAAGTATGCCACCGACGAATGTGCCCAGTTCGTGAACCTGGCCTTTTGCATCGTTGCAGGGTACACGGATTTGATTTTCTCCATGTTGGTGCAGCTTCACGGCTACAAGTGCTCAGTTGAGGGGTGCGAAGAAACCAACGACCTGCAAGTTGACCATATCCATGCAGTAGTGAACGGCGGGGCGCTATCTTGGTTGTCCAATTACCGCCTGATATGCTGCCCGCACCATAAGCAAAAAACAAAACAGGACATCCAGCGTAAAAAATTGAAACAAAATAATTTACCATGTCATTGAAAACCATCATTTTAAGAATCTTCAACATCGAGAACAAGGAAACAACCCGCTTCACCGTGCCGCCGTATGCGGTAAAAAAGGGGCTTGACTACAAATGGATTTTGTGGAAGTTCAAGTCACGCAACCTTAGAGACCACTTTGCCAATTCGCACTGGGATACCGAAACCCGCATTGACACGGCCACCGATGAAGCGCAAAACCTAAACTGATGCAATCAAGCTACTCATTCACCGACCTGAACGGCCTTATGGCCTTTTCCAAGGACGTATCCAAGCACCTCAATTCAAGCCCTACCACCGACGATATGGAAGGCGTTGAAATATACTTGCTTGAATTAAGGTCAATTTCCGCCTCGCTGGCGGGCGCATTAGCCAGCGCCGAGGTATTGTTCGCCAAGGCGATGGTTAGTGTGGTGGAGGAAACCCCTGCCATCCAGTGGGGCAAAATCAAAAACAGTTCTACGCTGGTGATGGAGTACGCAAAGGGCAAGTACCCAAACGAGCATTACATGGTATGCAAGTTGAAGGAGTTGAAAGAGTGCATCCGGCAGGCCACGACCCATTACAGTGTTTTGATTGCGTACAAACGGCAGGAAATGGCCATGTCAACGTTCGGTGGGGGCGGTAAAGGCGAGGAAGGCGAATTTCCAACAAAAGAGCCATGATTGACATAAAACGCAAAATCCAGAAACACCTTCCTTGGTTCATAAAGCACGGCACTACCCGTATAGTGTTTTTGATTGGGCCATACGCCTTGAAAGTCCCAAATGTATTTCGTTGGAAGTGCTTTCTACGTGGGTTGCTGGGCAATATGGACGAAAGGCTTTGGTTCAAGAACTCTCCGGCTGACTGGAAATTGAAAATGGCACCTTCTTACCTGTGTTTGTTTGGTGGGTTTGTGCTGATTGCAGGCCGTGCGGAGCCGATTGATTTGGAAGACTACCAAGAGCTTGATATACAGTCATTCCACCCGTTGCCGATGGACAAAAAGCTGATGAACTTTGGCCGCTATGATAGCCGTATTGTCTTGGTTGATTATGCTGATTCGAGGCAGTTTTGTTCAGGTTGCGAACAGATATTCAAGTGTAAAAAAGTAGTGGACCTGAAATAGGCATTTTTGGCAGTCATTTGACCCCAACTAACTGAATATCAATACGCTGCATGTGGACCTGTTTTAAGGAAACCCACTACTCTCCATCTACGGTTGAGGGTGGGAACCACGAAAACAAAGACGCCATTGATAGCCCAGTCACACACGCAATATTGTTCAATACCATGCCCCTGTTCTTCTTACCCTCCACAACTTCACGGTTGTAGTACCCAAAGGCAATGACCCGTTTAAGTTCCCGCTCCGAAAGCACCTGAACGGCTCTCATGTCGCCGTCATAGAACTCAAAGTACATCGCTTGCAGTTCCTCCAATGTTGCCGCTACCTTATCGGCCAGGATTGCCGAAAACTTCCTCATCCAATACTTCGGCATGTGCGCCCGTATGACCTTGATGCTCTCTGGACAGGCCGGGCAAAGCCTATCGGGTGAAACTTGGTACTCGTTCCACACCTTTATGAGCCAAAGCCATTCCTTGTTGTTATATGCTGCCTTGATTTCCGGCATCATTTCCTTTGGTATCTTCCAAAGGCTCAAGATTGTTGCTGATGTTACCATATTACGGTGTTACTCTTGTGTTTTTGACTTCGTTCCTCTTTTTGCCGTCCGTGTACGCCTTTTCAGCATCCAGTACCACAACCAACCTATCAATGCGGTCGTTTGCGGCAGCGGCGAGATGTGCGGCGTTGTTGGCCAATTGTGCAATGGCTGCACTTGAATCCCCTGCATTTAGCCTTGGGGCATAAACCGGGGAAATTGACAGGTACTTGTCTTGGATTGCCCCACCGTCCGCAAACTTGTAGGAGCGGCTACCAAACGACCTGCCCCAGCCATTATAGGTGTTTGCAGCCTCGGCGAGTGCCCGCTTCCTTGGGTTGAACTGCTTCGGATTCCCTTTCAACCCCTCCAATTGCGGGCGGAACTTGCGGCTGGACTTCTTGTTGATGATGTAGATTTCAGGGCCGTTGCGCAACAGCATCTCGTTCCCCTCAAACTCGACCGGGCGACCGCCAACCAATGCCTTTACCCCTCCCTGTGAGTGCGATGGCCCTTTAATCATTCCCTCGTTTGGTACACCTGAACTTCCATCAACCGGGATAGCTCCACCGTACTCAAAATTCGTACTCAAAATTCGAGCGGTCGCAAACCCCGCATTGGCGATGGCCGCAAGTATCTTCAGTGTCCGCAACACCTCCACGGCGGGCGCTCCAAGGCCAAAGGTTGCGACCAATGCCTGTGAAGCAGCCAAGTTGATGTTCTGGATTTCCCTTTGTAGGTTGATGGCAATCTCCGCAATGGCCAGTGCCTTCAAGATGCCACCATACTTGCGCCGGGCGTTTACGTCCTGTTCAAGCAGCGACCTTGCGCCTGTCACGAAGGAAGTAAGGAGGTCAAGTTGTGCGGCGTTTATCTCCCTTTGCGCCTCCGCTGCCTCCTGCGCCTTGTCTATCTTGTGTTGGTTGACCTCATCGGCAATGGCCATTTGTTGCTCGGCCAGCGCCCGCTCACTTTCCAGCAACGCCAAGGACGCCTCCTGAACGACACCAATCTGTTCGTTGTAGTATTCGGCCTCTGCATCCCTCCTTTGCTGCTCAAACGCTGCCTTGTTATCCGTGCTGGCCTGTTGGTATTCCTGTTCTGTGAGCAACCCGGCCTCCAATGACGCACGGAGCCGTTCGGCACGTTCTATTTCCTGTTGGTCAATCTGTAATTTCTCGCTCTCAAACTGTGCCTTTTGGAGTTCTATTCTGGCTGCTAATTCGTCATTTAACAGCTTTTTGTCCAATGCGAGCCGTTCGGCCTCAATGTCGGCCAAGTCTTGGTTGAGCTTGATTTGTGCCTCCTTTACGCCTGCATCATATTCGCCTTGCAAGATGGTTTGTGCCTCCAATTGCCGTTGCAGGGCCGCAACTGTGGAATTGAAGTCGCCCCGTGACTTTTCGGCGGAAATCCCTGCCCTTTGGTCATTGAAAGCCCTATCGCCACGGATGGCGCTAAAGGTGCCACGGGCATTTGCCTCGACAGAGCGGCGGCTGAACTCCGATAGCTCGTTCTGTGCATCCTCAATTGCCCGTTTTTGTTCATCGGCAATTCGTTTCACATTGTCACGCATGACCTGGATTATCAAATCCGTCGCCTGTTGGATTTCGTCAGGTGTGCCGACCAACGCATCAATGGCCTTTGATGCCTTTTCCACCTCCAATTGCTTTCGCCCTTCAAATGTCTTTTGCAATACCTGTTCTTGCAATCCGATGATGGTATCAGCTATTGTCTTTTCTTGCTTCAACCGCACCTTTTGGGCCTTTCCAAGCTCCTTGTCAAGGGCATTGCGCCGTTTCAATTCCTCCTTTGCCGCCTTTGTATCAAGTGATTCCAGTTCCTCGTTGGTGAGCTTGCGAAGGTCAATGGTTTTCCTTGCGCCGTCCTTTAGTGCGTCCAACGCCTCCTCTTCCCTTGCACGGATTTCAGCCGGGTCAACGGAGGCATTCAAATTGAAGGCTTTGTCAAATTCCTTTGCGATTTCATTTGATGCCTTTTCAGCCGCCGCAATCTCTGCCAATAGATCTTCCTTCTTCGCCCTCACTGCGAATTGCTGCCCCGTCTCGCCCCGCCTACGGCCTCCAACGCCCAGCACATCCTCCCGTTGGCGTTCCAAGAACGTGAGTGCCTCAAACCCCTTCCTTTCCACCTCTTGCAGCTTCAAACGAGCCTCGACGGCCTTGGATAGCTCCGCATCCTGCAAGGCACTTTTCTTGCGCTCCGCAATGCCCTTTATAATGGCCTCGTTCAGGCTGTTTTGCAGCTTCGTCAACTCGCTTACCGATAGGCTTTCAAGGTTGATGCCCTTTAGGTGGTCGGGGTATTGCTTCAAAAGGCTGTCTATGATTTTCTTGCGGTCATCATAGGCCAGATTCACGTCCTTTAGGCGTTCCAAGCCCCTACCGAGCGCCCCGAACTCATTGGCCGCTTCCTCTGCAATCTCCTTTTGTGCGTCACGGAGCGCACGGGTAGCGGCTGTGCCTTTGTCTATTTTCTCAGTGTATGCTTGGAACGCCTTCACGATAGCATATACCCCTGCAACAATCAACAATATCGGGATGGCCTTTTGCGCCTGTGAAAGCAACCGTGTGGCCAGTTCTGCCCGCTTGGTGGCACTGGTGAGGGCTTGATATGCGACGCTTGCCTGAATCGCCTGATATGCCGCTCCAACCGCTTGTTTGTTGAAAAGCAGAATGGCCGTGCCCAATGCGATGAACTCCGCCTTGTTGTCACGTAGCAGAGCAGGGAGGTTGCCAAGGGCATTTATGACCCTTACTATCAGGTCAATCGCCCCGGCGAGGAAGGTTTGAAACTCCGTGTTGACGGTGAGGTTGATGAGGGAGTTTTTGAGTTTGTCAATCTCCGCACCAAGCGTTTTGTTTTTTTCCTCGAAAGCCTGTATGATGAGGCTCTGTTCCCCGTATGCCTTGGTTCCCTGCTCTATGCGTGTGCGGAACAGTTCGGCCTTTGAGCCAAGTACACCCAATACCGTAGCGACACGCTTGCCGCCTCCCTCTGCGTCTGCAAATGCCTCTGCGATTTCCGTGAACCCGTCCTTGTTGTTCTGCAAGCCCTCCGCCAACTGGATAAGTGCCTCGACTGGGTTGGCATTGAGTGTTTTTGCAAAATCGTCCGCCGATTTTCCGGCCAACGCTGCAAACTTTGGAACGTCGCTGCCCAATTTTAGTATTAGGCCGTTCACAGCTGTACTACTTACCTCTGCACTTTGGCCTGTTTCCTGAAATGCCGCACCAATACCAAGCAACTGCCCTACCGTGACAGGCGCAATGCCCTTCAAGCCCGCCAACCTTTGGGTGAAATCAACGAGGAAATCACCACTTGCACTGCCTTGGTTGGAAAGGTACAGGACGGAATTGCCCACATATCGAAGCCTATCGCCCGTTATCTTGCCGTCCTTCTCGAAGACCGTAACGATCCTGCCCAAGTTGTTCACGATGCCCTCAACGTCGTTGCCAAGTTCACCGCCGAGCGCAACCTTCAGTTGGTCGGATGCCTTGATGAAGTCAGGTAGGCCGCTCTGCTCTATGCCTAATTTGCCGCCGATGTTGCCGAACGAAAGCAGTTCAGCCAGCGACGTTCTGGAATCAAAACCCTTCAATACCTTCGCCAATTCATTGAGTTCCGGCACGGTCAATTGTGCGTTACGCTTCACGTCGGCCAAGCTGTCGGAAATCTTTGCGTTTTCGGCCACCAGTTCAGCCGCACCCGTCGCAATTCCCGCCACTTGTAGGAACTGTTGGGATACTGTCCGAAGCCCTTGCAGGGCGCTGGAATAATTACCGACGTTGCGCACATAAATGCCCATTGACGCATCAATCTTTTTCAACTGTGCGTCCAACTGCCTTATGTCGTTGTTGAGTTGCCTACCCTCAATTGAGTTGCGCTGTTCCTCCGACATCAATCGGTAGGTGTTGCGCAGCTTGCCCAGTGTGGCATTTAAGCTATTGTAGGAGGTGATGGACTGGCCTATCTTTTCAAACTCCTTTTGCTGCCGACGGATTTCCTCGTTGAGCTGCTTTTGCTGCGTTTTGTACTCAACGACCTTTTGGAGCGTCTTTTTGTACGACTCGCTGCCCTTGTCGCCTGTGAGTTGCAATTCTGCACGAAGCCTTGCCTGCTCTGCACGGGTCTCCTTTATCTGTTGCAGCAGCTTCTTTTGTTCGGCTGTCTCGTTGGATGTTGTCTTGCTCGAAGGGCTTGAACCTGTCTTGCCCGATGTGTCGCTCACCCCGCTCCCAAGCCCCTTGTTGATTGCGTCCAGTTTCTTTTGCAGGGCATTGACCTTGCGGGTTAGCGCATCAAGGTTCTTGCTCTTTTTCTGGATGTCGGTAAGGAGCCGACTTGATTCCTCCAGCGGCACTGGAATTGCAGATAGCTTATTGACAGCGGCCTCGTCGCCGATGAGCTTCACACGAAGGGAAACTATTTTTTCTTTTGCCATATCAGAAGACCCGTGGCGGGTAGATTTTCTCGGAGTTTTGCGAAATGCCCAAAACGTCGGTAGAGTCCAACGCCGAGCGCCATTTCACGAAAACGCTTTCGGCACGTTCAGTGCCGACTATTTCATAATCGTTTATCTCGGCCAAAATCGCCAAGAACTGGTCATGGCCCGTGTCAATGCGGCGCAATATCTTAAAATCCTCCCCGGCAAAGTCAATCGGGTTGATGATGCCATTTAGCGTCACCACCTGCCCATGCCGAAGGATAGCGTACCATTGTTTGTAGAATGTTGAGAAAAGTCCCGGCACAATGACGCCGGACGGAATCAACTGCACATCGGCATAGCATCCGCCAAAGTAATCGTATCCATCGGGAGCGGTGTTCACAAAAAATTCCTTGTCACGCACTCCAACTATCAGGGGTGCATTGGTGGAGGAAGTATCATCCTCGATGTAGATGAAAAGGTAGTTGCGGTAGATGATGCCGCATTGCGGTTCATGCTCAAAGTCCTTGGAATCATTCTGTACAATCAGGTTCTTGCCATTGGGCAATGCCGAAGGCACCCCACCCGTTACGCCGGGTGCATCCACATTGAGCATGGCCGTGAAATACGGGTTGCGGAAATCCTTGCTCTCATTGCCCCGTGGATTGAAGGACAATTGCACGGTGAACGGGTCAATGGTGTCGGAGGTGTCCTTGTCCTTATGATAAGTAAAAACAGGGTCGTCTTTGTTTTCCTTGAAACCCATGTTGCACAGTCCACCGAACGGAGCAATAAAGTCGATTTGGTAAGCGCCGGGCGGACATTTGACCGTGATGATAGCAGAATTTTCCGTCGAAACCTGCCTGTACCACCCCTCGTATTTCGTGCTAAATTCAGGGCCATCTGGGTCACTGCGTCCATTGAGGTAGTAGTCAAACATCGGTTCGCAATATACAACCTTGGTGATGGGATTCACGAACCAAACGAGGTTGAAAAGATGGGTGATGCCAGACAAAAAGTCCTTGCACGGGTTGTCGTGCAGGCAGGAAGAAACCAAGAAATCAAAATTCGTGTCGCTGTTCGTGTCGCCTCCACTGATTGAAATGGTCGCATCAAACACCGAATCGCCGCTGGCCGTCCCTTGTGCCTCGAAAATCACCGTTTGGCCTGCCGATAAGGTAAGGTTGTGCGTCACGTCAAACACGCCTGAACCTGGGCTTACGGGGCCAAACACATTCCCGTCAATCCTGACTGTCGTGACGGTGGACGATGCCCGCACGAACAATTGAAAGACATACACGCCTGAACTGACAGCCGTGAATGTGCTCGTTGAAGTGTTCCACTGCCCGCACGGGTCTGATAGTTCGGTAGGCATGTTGATTTTCACCACCCCGATTCCGATTGACTGAGTGGATGTATTGCGGGCGGACACCGTGCAGTTCTCTATGACGTTGACCTTTTTAAGCCCGTCCCCTGCCCCATAAACATACACCCAGCGCCGAAAGTATTCCGTGCTGAAAAAATCGCTTTGGACGGAAAACCCAGCTTCCTTGAAGATAGCATAAGTGATTGTCGGAAAGAAAACATGGTAGCGGAAATCCTCTGCCCGCCAAGGGTAATCGAACAAACTTGCGGGCGGGGTCGGTAGGCCGTACCACACAGGCGCAAATATGCCCTTGTCCCCGCCTGTGTAGGTGTTTGAAAAACTGGCCTTGATAGCTGTGATGTTATGGTGCTCAATGCCCAAATCAAGTTCAATCAGGCTTTTCTTTGAAAGGGTTTCCCAAAGTGCGTTGTCCTCGCTGACCATTTCCGTTACGATATTGCCACCTTCGTCCACTCCTTGGACGTTGCACTTGCCCGCAAACATGGGAATGCCGTTTACTGTCAATGTGGCGGGCAATTCGCCTTGTATTTGTGCGGCCTGTGATGTTATCGTCCCTGCAAGCCCGAAGGCTTCCTTGTTCTCGTTTGTCCCTGCAAATATGGTTTTCTTGAACACCCCATCGCCCAAGTCCAAGCCGCTCGTTGCACTCTCCAACGGGGTTATCAAATTGCCTAGCGACTTCGATAAGTTCAAATCCACCTTTCCACCCTTTAATGTGGCGGGCATATTTTTGATGTTCAATCTGACTCGCTTCATATTGCGTAGTTTGTCTGGCTGTTTATGGTGTTTGCATACACTACCTCAAGCTCTATTTCACGGGGCTGGCCAGTCTGCTTGACTTCATGGCTGTTGTTCCTCACCACCACTGGAATGAACTTGCCGTCTGCCCCCTCCAGGTACACAAGTGGGCTTATGAGCAAGTCGGGTATCCAATCCATGTCAGCCGGGCGAAGGTTCTGCATCAGGGCGGTGAACCCCTTGCGGCCTACCTTGGAGACATCCACGCTCCCACGGCCCAAGTCCCACCTCCCAACGCCAGATGTGGCGGTGTGCTTTGGCAATACCGTCTCTATTGTTTCACCATCGAACTCAATGACATCGTCGGCATCGGCGTAAATGTGCATGGTTTCCATGTACCCGTAAGGATTTATGTAGTGCAGGACGTAACGAGGCGTTTTGGAGTCCAAGTAGTAGGTTTTGGTCGTGGACTGGTTCCCGCCAACATACCCGACAAAAATTTCATACCGTGCAGTAAGGGCGGTGACGGGCGGGTTGCCAGTTGATGTAGAGAATGGAATTGCGTTCACGTTTTCTGGCCCTACTCCCAATATTAGCACCCTGTCCGTGCCTGAAAGGCTTGTGAAGTTGTAAATGTTCGTGTCCAATAGCGCCCCATCCTTGTCATAAGATACCACATAGATTGCCATTGGCCCGCCTCCTTTGACGTACACGGCTGAAAATTCGTGTCCATTCCGTGGGGTGATAGAAGTCGGTTTGTTTGTCAACCACTTCCATCCCTCCTCCGCATTTGTGTACAAGACAATATCTTGCGTTTGGCCATGATTTCGGACAATGGGTAACACCTGATATTCATTCGAGAAAACTTCGGTTGCGTCTTCTTGCAGTATATTATCTGCATCGCCCAGCCATGCGGTGATTGATATTTTGAACTTCCTTGCCGTTTGAAACACCACCACCGAACCCGTGGCGGCATTCGGCGGAACACTGGCACGTAGGTCAAAAGCCTTTTTCAAAAAATCCTCACATTCAATCTCAAATGTTGATGTTTTATTTGGAAGGTTTACGGTGATATTGGTTGGGGCCATGTAAGCCCGTGGCGCAAACTCGATATTGTTCAGGAAGAACTTAATCATCAGTGCCGGGGCCACCCTATCGGCCAAGTCCGTATGCGTTACGACGAACGAAACCCCACCTGCCCTGAATGCAGGGATTACCGTGTCCGTGGGTTGCTGTATGAATGCTGCCATTAGATTGAAATTGATATGGGTGAACCTTTCGTTTTTGCTACCTTTTGCAAAAGTGCATCAAAAACACTATCCAAATATTCAGTGGTTATGTTTCCAAGCTCATTTTCCCACCTTCCTTCCCCTTCCTTGATGGTCTCATCTACCCATTTAGTACGCCTTCCATTAGACGTGAAGGCGTAGCTCCCCTTGGTCGGTATGCCCTGCTTTTTCATGTTGCGGGCAATGGCGAAGGTTGCGCCCCAAATGTCCTTGTCAAGCCCCCCAGCGATTCGCTTGAACTTCACCCATTCAAACAATGCCTCTATGAACTTTGATGTTTTGGCCCCGCTGCCGGGCGAAAATGGCACCCGCCGTGGCCTTACCCCTGTATTGACGGGTGCGCCGTAGTCATTGTGCGACATTTCGCCGATTATTTCATCCTGAAGGCTCAAAACACGGAACGAAATGCTTTTTTCGAGCGCACCCGTGGCCGTATGGCCTTGCCGCCGAAGTTCAGCCGCAAATTCCAGTGCAACTGCATCCAGTGCATCGGAAACCCGTTCAATGTAGTCCAGCCTACTGCGCATTGTGTTCGTCGTTGATTAATATTGGTGTTGCGGGTGAACCAGGTGCAAAGTTGACCGGGTAAACAGGCACTAAAGAACCGTTGGGCTGGCATCCGGCCAAATCCACCGAAAAGCGGGCAACGGCCACCACCAGATTGCCGCTTTCTACCATGTGGAACACGTCGCCTGTGATTCCCTTCGTCTGAACGTAGCTCTCCAACCTGTCCATTTCATAGAAACCAAGCACCCTGCCAGCGGTTTGCTCTGCATCCAGCCAAACCTCGTTGTACCAACCTTCCTTCGTTTCGGTTTGGAATTCAACCTCTGCATATATGTAACTGCCAAGTATGGACAAAAAGGACTTCATCAACGCCCTGCACCCATCCGCTACCTGTTCCTCCGTTCGGTTGCCGCACATGCCCCAACCGTCCGCACTGCTCGCATGGGGTTCCTTGCGAGGTGCAAGGTCGGCAATGATGAGGTTAAGCACCTGCCTATCGTATCCTGTGGGTGAAAGGGTGAAACTTTCCTCGGCGACGGCGCAAACAGGGTAATCCAATGCCGATTCAGGGTAGATGTTTTCGGCGGCAATCCAGCGGCGGTTGAAGTAATACGGGGCGGTGGCGTACCTTACGGACTTGCCTCCATTATCGGCGTCAAAGTCCTTGATGGACTTCATAACAGCGAATGTGTTCAGGCGCTGGCACCTCAACTCATCGGCACGGTCAGGCGTATAGACCGGGGCCATGCCAGCGACGGCCTGTGCGCAAATGCCGTAGAACTCGATTAGGTTAGTTAGCGGATGGCTCATTTCCCTTGTATTTTCCGGCCTCGTCGAAGAAATGTGGGTATTTTGCCCGCATTGCCTCATGGTGCGCCGCTGAGTTCATTATGTAGAGGTGGACGGCCAACATCCCGCCGTTCGTGTAGGCTTGCCTCAAATTATCAACGTGGTTGACGGTCTCCATTTCTATGAATGGCACATCATAGGTATTGGTTGCCTCAACAGGGACTACTACCTTGTTTTTCATCACCTCCAAATGTCCTTGGTTGATGAGTTCAATGCCCATCACCTTCCTAGTGCCTTGCTTTTCATTGGGCAAAACAGGCAATTGGTTGGCAACTACATGGATTTGTTTGGTTATTTCAGTTGTGATTCTCCACATTAGTCAGGAATTTTGAAATCGTTCTCCTTGGCAATCCAAATCATGGCCTCATAGAAATTGGCGGACATCGCCGCTTCCATCTTGCTCATTCTTGGATTGCTCCTAAAAATATCAGACTCTGCAATTGTGGAAAGTATGGAGTACCAACCCCAAGTTTCCCATTTCCTTTTGGCTTCCTTCCTTGCTTTCACGCTTGCCCCTGTGATTGGCCCCCCACCACTCTTGAAGCAAAAACTGATGTAAGGGTGGCTATGAAGGCATTGTTTGAACTGCGCAAAAAAAAAGCCGCACTGAGTGCAAGCGTGACAGGGGCATCCTCGAAAAACTTTATCCGCCGCTCCATGAACTCCTTTCGCAGTTCGCTGTTGATGGGCGGCTTTTCCAGTTCGCCACTTGGCAGAACCTTTTGCATAAGTATGGCCAACAGTGCGGCGTCACGGTGGAAACGCCTGTCAGGGACTGCATACTCGCCGCTGGACGTTTTTTGGTTCAAAACATGTTCAACTTGCAGGGCTTCGATTGCATCGCCCACGTTCAGTTGCTGCCCGAACCACTGGTTTCCCCACCTGTCAATCAGGGGCTTGTTTATGGCAAATTGTTGCCCTTTGTGCGTGAAGGTGTCGTCAAAGTTGCCCGGCACGTAAGAAAGCACCATTGCGACTATTTCCGTGTATATGGCGATAAGGGAATCGCCGCCGTCAATCGCCCCGCTGCCCCCCAGTTTCATTATCTGGTCAATGGTTGGCGGCGTTGCGTCCGAATCGCTGGACGTGGACACAACACCGCCAAAAGCAGTCAAAAGCGTGGCAATCACAACGTAGAAATCGCACCACTTGGCAGAGTCCCATGAAGCCATTTCACCCAAGCGCATTTCCGGCGCAAGTTCCTCAAACTGCAAAAACCACTTGGGTTGGGCATCCCGCAATGCATGGAAGTCGCACCACATTCGATTGGTGACTTCCTCGATCTTGGATGGAAAGCGAAGAACAGTATCTACCGTGACCGTCTCCATCTTGCCCTCTACCCTTTTCCGGGTTTTTGCTGTGATTTGATATAGGTTCATGGGTACGATTTACTTGGAATGCAACTCTTTCAGCCTTGCCTTGATGATTGCAGCCACCTGATTGGGACGGTGGCTTGGCTCAATGGTCAAGCCCAGTCCAATGGCAAACTGTTGGAGTTGCTCATGGTTGTAGTGTGAAGCAATGTTGGTCGGCGAGTTGTTCAGGAAGAAGTCAACCATGCCTTCCTCTTCTGTGTCTAGCCCTGCGCCCGCACCATCACCTTCCGCTGTGTCGGTGGACACTGGAAGTCCTTCTGTGCCTGCCAATGGAGCTATGGGTATGATTGGTGCGCCTTGGCCTGATTCCAAAAAATCGCCACCATCAACAGGCCCGGCAGGGTTTTGCAAGGTGGTGGCTTGCGCCCCCCCCGTTATTGGCGGTGGTGGGGTTGTGTTGAACTGGCCACCACCAGAGTTGGAAGTGACGATGTTGGCTGTCAGGGTTGCCCGCAATGCCAAACCCGCCTGTGGGTTTAGGCCCGTGACGGCCTCGACTATCTTGACCTTTACGCTGGATAGCCTTGCATCGCCTGTTTTCTTGTGAAAGGCGTCAATGGCAGTGAGCCACATCTTGCCAAACTCGACCATGTTTTCTACGGTGAGTTCATCTTCTCTAAATGAAAAATCTTCGCTGGACATGATTTGTATTTTTAATGATTGCCAAAATCGGCATGTGGAAAAGAGCCACAAGTTTCGACAAAAAAGCCAATGAAGCAAAATTTACTCCAAAATATTAGAGTAGTGATTTGCAAATACTTTATACATAACTTCATATTTGCCGCAATATGGCGGACGAAAAAACTACCCATGCAGTAAAAAAAGCGGTCAACGTCTTCGACGCAAGGACAGACGGGACTACTTTGAACCTCACCATCAACGGCGAGGATATTGGCATGTGGTGGGGGGTGACGCAGGAAAACATCTTCTATGCCCTTCGCAATAACCGCAACATCAACCGAATCAACATGCTGCTTTGCAGCGATGGCGGGGCGGCAAAGGACGCATTCGCTATCTATGATTTGTTGAAATCCTATCCCGCCGAGGTGCATATCTACTGCATCGGCGAAGTGTGCAGTGCGGCAACAATCATTGCAATGGCAGGTGACAGGATTTATGTCACAAAGCAGTGCCTGTGGATGATTCACAATGCGGCATTTCAGTACACGGGCGGCAATGCCGACCAACTCCAAAAAGATGTGGATTACCTGCGATTGGTTGACAACCGCATCGTTGATGTGTACGACCGTAGGACTGGATTGGGCAGTGACACATTGCGGGCATTGATGGCGGAAACGACTTGGTCTGAGCCAGACGAAGCACTTGCGCTTGGGTTTGTTGATGAAATCGTCGAAACGATTGACGTGAACTTTATGCTCAACGAGCCTGTATATGTCGGCGTCCAGAGCATTGCCCCAAACTACGAATATGCCGCATACGATGCCGTCAATTCTTTCAGGCTAACAGGTGCGGCAAACTACAAAGTGGCACTCAACAAATTCGCCGGGCCGGGCGGCTTTTCCCCAATTTCCGACATAAAGACTAATGCAATCAACAAAC
>JACCDR011271962.1_pt1 | contig 28414 bp, 25 predicted proteins | sample 7446431 | NCBI WGS metagenome assembly JACCDR01 (sample SAMN15323443, study PRJNA562643) | freshwater metagenome | isolation source: river surface water | place: USA:Blue River Watershed | collected 2017-08-17 | reverse complement strand
TTAAATGACACCGCCTCTCCATATGGGAATTATTATGTCTTAGGCGGAAAGGCGATGTCTGGAAGCACCTGTGATAGCTTAAGTAATCTTTACAGCGAATTTATCAAAATTTCTTTGAGTAACATTGATGGAAATGGGAATGATTCTCTTGCCGGATTTGAAGGGGTCTTTAGAGATCCCCAGTCTTCTTTGACAATCAACGGATCACCAAAAACAATCTCAGGTTTCCTGATGCCTGGAACAAGTCTTACCTTTGGAAAAATCAAGGCTTTCAAGCGAACATCCATGGACCACTCAATGAATATCGAGCGTCCAGACTGCTCAAGATTGATATCTCAAGGTTTCGTGCTCACAGGCGAAGATACGACCATCACAGGTGACGCTTTCTCAATTACTACGGATATAAATGACGCGGACGCAGCCGCCGGCGTGGAAGTTGTTTTATGCCCTGCTCTTGCGACAGATATTTTAGCACCAGTGGGCGCTCTGCATTTCGACAGAGGTTGGCTTGGATATTCAGGGCCGCCACCTCATCACTTGAACGTCTCAACAAAGGTCAATGGCGTATCCACGACAAACATAACAAATGGTACCTGTGCCGAACTAAAGCTTGAACTGATGGACTCGTTTAATGTTCCGACGACAATTATTACATCAAAATATTTCCGCCTATCAGTCAACGGCGCATCGATCTCCAGTGAGATGAGCTTTTACAATTCGTTCTCAGACTGTTTCAATTTCAATTCTGCAATAACTGGAGGAGGCGGATATTTAGACATCGCCTTTCCAATGATGGCCACAACGAAGAGTTTATGGTTTCGACCCAAAGCTATGACTGCACTTCCTGCATCGCTAAGTATAGATATTGATACAACGACTCCAACAACTCCTTTGGCACTTCCAGTTACAAACACCAGCAATGCATTTCAAGTTCAAAAACCAAATATTAATGTGACCGGCAGTCTATCATTTGCTGTTGGCGGATGCCATACCCTTAGTTTAACAATGCTCGATAGTTTTCATAGTCAAGTGGTCAAATTCGATGCGGCTGCGACCTCAATTCTGAGTTCGGTTTCAATCGTATCAACTGGAGCACAATCAATAAAATTATACGACCAATATTCAGGCGCCCTCTGTTCAAGTGACGGAACTGGAAACCTCATGAGCAATAGTACTCTTGCGACCTATTCAGATACATCACCAATCTTGGTGCGAGGTAACAGTATTGGAGTCGGACAACTCACGCTGACGAGTTCATTTTTCAATTTTGTTTTGGGCACTCCTATGAACTTAACAATTTACTAGTTGTGCTTTTTTCATAGCACGTTAGGAATGGCTTCAGCGGCGATTTGATCGATCGACTGATGCCATTCACCTGAGTTTTCGAGAACCTTCATGAAATCAAATTCAAGAAGTTTTTCAATGGGCGCTGCTATCCCTGATTTCTTTAAATAGAAACTTGTCGTGGTTTCCCGAAATCTGGGGTTCAACTGAAATGCAATTTTTGCGATGGAACGCATTTGCTTGATGGCCTGAGGCTTTACGTTGAAATCATATTTTGAAAAGTTAAGAATGCGTTGAAATTGCGAATCTTCGAGACGATCATTTTGGAAATGAAAGTGAAGATAGCACAGCATCACAAATTTAAACACCTGAGATTCACCAAAAGTTGAAATTGCTTGAATCAAATTTGAACGTTCATTGAACATGCAGACATAGGAATTCCATTCAAAAAAAATTCGGTGGCTTGCATCTCGCGCATCCACGATTGAAATCAGCTCACAAGTGTTTGCAAAGGATTCTTCTATAAAAACTCTGAGAAGGTGACGATGAACCGAATCTTCGATCTGGGCACCTAGGAGATCAATCTTTTGTTTGCCGAGTATGCTACGAGCCACGCCATGACAGGATTCGTGAAAAAGATAATTTCTCTTGAGCTGATCACAAATATCATCCCACGAAATTTGGTTTTTTGCCTTCAAGTCAACATCTTGGAGAACACCCACATTGTCACAAAATGGAATTGTTTTCTTTTCAAGAATCCAGTCCAATTGGCTCAGCGGCAATGCTTCATAGAAACGATTCTGGGCATCACTAAAGGAGAACCCGTGCCTCAAAACAGCACGACGAATATTTGCAAAGATTTTATTGTGGGTACACAGATAGTGATCACCTAAATTTTGTCCAAGTCCAAATTCTGAAATGACACTTTGATTTTTTTCTAACAGAGCAGTGAGCTTCATTACATATTGCTCCTGAACAAACAACAACAGGATCCTTTTGCTATTTTCAAAGATACTGGCAAGCAGGAACCTCTGAATCTAAAATCGCTGGGGTTAACCATTCGGCCCAAAGATTATTTGATGTCACTCCACCAATGGGACCACAGTTTTGTCCATCCCAGAATCCGTTTTGTACACCATCCTTATTGAGGTATTTGACCTCGTTACTAAAAATAGAAATGTTTTCACAACGGCCAGGATATTGATTCCAGGCATACAGGCCAACATTGGTAAAAGACTGCTGTATAGCAAAAACTTGATTGTGATAAACATCAATTGTACTACCACCAGCCACTGCGATTCCATACTGACCAGGATCGACCAGCTTGTTGTTGTTCGCTCGGATAAATGAAGACACTCCCCCATCGCCAAGCATAATTCCCCCGCCTGCTTTTGAGGGACCGCCACCCTTTATTTTGTTTCCGTAAACCTGCAAATAACTCTCTGGCGTTCCGCTGGATTTAAACACATTGATGGCATCTTCGGGATTGCTTTGGCCCATTTGGTTTTCACCCAGGTTGCAAAAGATTCGGTTAAATGCACCCGTGACCTCGTTAAACTGAACAAATTGCCCTGCAGGGAAGGGGCCTTTCATATTCAAAAATCGATTTTCTAACACCTCGACTCCGGTGCTCTGTTGTGCATAGACGCCGGCAGTACCTCGAGCAATTTGATTTCGACGCACACTCAGATTTTTCACATTCAAAGCATCGATTAGCTTTCCACCGGAATCACGGAGGTAGCTCTCTTTGATTGTGACATTGATGGCATTGCGCACCACGACCCCGGCCCCCTTGCAGGGCCCAATTTCTGAGTTGGTGATTGTCACATCATACCCGCCGATGATTTCTAAACAATTTCCGTTGGGATTGGAAATTCGAAGTCCTTGCAAAACGCGGTGCTCTGCACCTTTCAGAACCATGGGCTGATGGCGAACACCTTTGGGAGGAAGACTCATGCGAGACAAATCGATCATTTGTTTAGGAAAAATATCTGACCTTGCGGAAGACGAGAAGAGAATGGCAAAACTGAATACAATTTTAAAAATGAGATGATTTGGTCTTTGCATATTTGCCTTTCAACTGATCAGAGATCTTAAAGCGGTGTCATACGCCACTTGATGAAAGCCACTAGCAAGCATCATACCGGGAATCTGGGATCCAAGATATCCCCGCTACTACTGACCGATGATTCCTGGATTTTTGTTTTCTTTGAGCTCTTGCTGATTGCTCACGCCATCTTGATCAGAGTCCATTTCACCGAGGGGGGCCCAAACCTCGCTCAATTTCATATTTCTTTTCAAAGTTGAAAAATCTTTTCCGAAGGCGTTTAGAGCAATGCTGGTTGTTGAGTGACAGGCATTGCATCGCTGCGGAACTTGGGCCGAGTAAGCACCCTGCAAAGAGGACAAATACACAGCCTTGGCCTGTGCAGAGAAGCTAAAGCCAAACTGAACTGCAAAAATAAACAACGCTATTTTATTCATAAACATTGGATTTACTCGTCATCGCGTCAAAACGCAAGACACCCTGTAAAGAACACAGGCTTTGACCTTTGAAAATCAATCAGCGACCATTCGGGGATGAATGTAGCCTCTTCCAATTCTATCCGTTATCTTGAGGAAAAAATCCTCCAGTCCATTCCCATCCTTGAAGCCATGGGGATTCAACTCCAAAGCGTGACTCAAGACCAAGCAATCCTCTCGGTTCCCCTCAAGCCCAATCATAACCACAAAAACACGGCCTTTGGCGGAAGCCTTTATGCCGCATGTACCGCGGCATCTTATGCGCTAATTTATTCATTACAAATTCAAGATCAACTCACCCACCGAGACCTTGTGATCACGAGAGGCGAAATCCAGTATCTCAAACCTGTCTCCAGTGACTTTTTGGTGACTGCCTCCATAGCTCCCCAAGAGTGGGAACAGATGACTCTGAGTTTAAGGCAAAGGAAGCCTCAGAGAATAAAAATCGAGTGCGAAGTGACCCACAAACTCGGCTCACTCCGCCTTTGTTTTTTCAAAGGCGAGTTTGCACTTCTCCCCGCTTAGTTCAAACGGCAGTTTTGTTTTTGAATTTGATTTGTTTTCCAATCTTGTTTTGAATAAACCAATTCTTTTGGTCCTTCAGACCCTGCGTTGTGGCTCATCAAAATCGTGATTGCTTCAGCTCCGCTCACAACAGCTGAAATTGACTGGAGCAGATCATGATTAAAACCCACTTCGCCAGTGCTCATGTCCGTCGTTCCTGGATGAGAAAGGACATAGGTGCGCTCACCAAAAATGACTTCAACGCGCTCATTGAGGGGATGTTTCATATTATTCAGAAACGTAATCGATTTAACTTCAAAGGCACAGGTCGCTCCAAAAGCATCCATGCCGGAATATTTTTTCAATTGCAAATGAGCAGAACTCACCATTGGAACCAAAGCCACAACAAACAAACTGATGAAAGAATTTTTCATTTTTTTCTCCTTTTAAATCTTCTGTTCAATAGATTGCTTGCCGGCGGAAATAATTGTCAAACCTTCGATGCCGGCTTGAGGGAGCAGCTGGTCAAGTGAAAATGATTTAAGAAAAATACCCGAGAAGACGCAATGACTCCCCGCCCATTCCTGACTTAAAATGAGTCAAACCAGGAGACTCCTCTGTTTTGATCCCACCAAGATCAAAGGCAACAACTCCCTTGGCCTGCATAACCTCAATAGCTTTCCAAAGCAAAAGAGAATGGGCATTGGTTTTTTTACCAAGTTCAGAATTCCAACCAATGCGGTATGAACCGCACCGCCCATGAATCATTAACATCACGCCGGCCACGACTTGACCGGAGTGTTCGGCCGTCAAAAGAAAACTGTTTTTTCCATTTTGTGCAGCTAAAAATTCTTCCCTCATAAATTGCGATGAGGGACCACTGAATTTTTTTGAAAGCTTGAACTTTTCATATTGAAATAAAAATTCAGCCAACCCGTAGCCTGTCAGATCAACTCGAATGCGCAAATCAGAACGCTCCGCCTTCGCCAACCCATTTCTCCACTTGCCGTTCAGTTTTGTGCGGAGCTCGGACGGCGATTGGGATAAATTGAGCAAGACTGTTTCGTAAGTCTGCGGCATGGGCTTAAAACCAATTTCAATGAGTTCACTGACTTTTTTTTCCTCAAAGCTCCACTCCGGAAGCCAGCGCAGTCGCCTGAGAATCCTCCTTGGATAAGTCCGACGTAACAGCTCTGCAAATTCTAAAAAAAGTTCCCATGTCACAGGTTCAAACCAAAGCGGGCCACGGTGGATTTCCAGAAAATGAACGGGGCCTGCCACGATTTCCTGAATGGCGACCATTCCCAGATCAAGATTCTCTTTGCGAATCAGTGCGATTCGAGTTGATTTGTAATCTCGTCTGTAAATGGCCTTTGCATAAGGCCACGATTGCATCCAGTTTGCTTGAATCGTCTTTTTTAAAAGGTTATCCCAGTCATGTGAGTTTTGAGAGCCCCAAATGAGATGCATCTGTTTTTTAGACTTCATGGACGGTGATTCCGGGTGAAAAACAAATTTCGTAGACGGTTTGTCCTGCCTGAAGATACTTTTTTTCAAAATGGGTTCGCGCAGTAAAATCTGGCGTTTTCATGAGAGAAATTTCCTTTTCATCAATCACTTTCATCTGCCAAAAATCTTGATTGAACTCTGATAACTCCTGCCGATATCTTTTGTCATTTGTCACAAAAATGATTTTTCCGTTCGGCTTTAATTTTGTCAGAATAAACTCGAACACAGGCATGCGAATCCATCTTCGAGAGGGATTCTGAGGCTCTGGGTTTGGATAAAAAAACCAGATCTGATCCAAAGAAGTATCGCTGACAAAATGATTTAAAACGGCCTCAACGTCGGCGTGGACCGGAAAGAGATTCTTAGGGCAGCCGTGATTGAGGTACCTTCTATAAAATTTTTCAAACTTTGTTTTTGTTCTCTCAACAGCAAGAATATGATCACTTGGATGCTTCAAAGAGTAGCTCAGCGGATTTAGCCCAACCCCGCAACCGACCTCCAAGATCAAGGTCGATGCTTGTTCGATGAACTCTTTGAGCTCCTCTGATCTCTGGTTCTTGGTCAAGTAACGCGGCACAGGCAGCGGTGGACGCTGATAGGCACGCCGACTGAACTTGGGTTTCATTTTCTGCTGGCCACAATCCATGGCCACAGTATAATAGAGCAATCACCTCAAGAGATAGGACATTGATGATGAGCCAATCAAAATTCCAGCTGAAGTTGCAGGAGCTCTTTTCAAAGTTGAAAATGTTTGTAGCTCGGCCGTGGTATGCTCCATTTATTGGCTTTTTATCATTCATGGATAATTTTGTTATCGTCATTCCAAACGATGGAATTTTAATCTCAAGTTCCATGCTCAAACCAAAAAAATGGTTATTTTTTGCTCTGTGTATCAGCATTGGCTCAACATTAGGCGCTATAGTCCTTGCTATGCTCGTGCAATTTCATGGACTGCCATGGATTTTAAATAATTTCCCCACGATTGATCAAAGCGCTGGGTGGGCCATGACGGAATCCTTTTTTGAACGTTACGGCTTAATTGTGGTTTTTCTTGTCGCAGCAACGCCGCTTATTCAGCAGCCGGCGATTATCCTTGCAAGCCTTGCTCATACGCCAATCCTGACATTGTTCGCTGTTGTCTTTTCGGGTCGCTTGCTCAAATTCCTCATCATGGCCTACATCGCATCCCATGCTCCAAAACTGCTCTCAAAAATGTGGGGAGTCAGAGGCGAACTCGATGAGGTCGGTGTTGACGTTGATCGCCTCCCGAAAACGAAACTTTGACCATAGAACATCGAATTCGATAAGCTTCCGATAGATCATGAAGATTTTGCATCTGCTCTCACAAACTATTCTCACTGGCGCTGAAGCCTACGCTGTTGAAGCTTGCAATGAGTTTCAGAAGCAAGGTCATCAAACTTGGATCTGTTCAGACACTCTTCATTTAGAAACCCAAGCCACTGTTCTATTAAGACCCGTGCATGAGCAAAAACGGTGGACTGAAACTCTGTCGGTTCTCAAAGACCTTATTCGACAAAACGAAATTCAAATCATTCATACTCACTCGCGGGCATCTGCAAAGCTTGCCAGAAAACTTTGCAAGAGTGCTCCTCAGCTTTGTCACATCCATACTTTTCATGGACTTCAAAAACCATCGTTTTCAAAAAGATGGTTCAACAGCTTTGGTGATACAAATATTTTTGTTTGCGAGAATGTTAAAAAAAGCCTCGACCATCATGGCATTCGCTATTCGTCTCATTATAAGACAATTCGAAATGGCCTTCGTCTTGAAGTTCAGCCTTCCCGCCCCAAAGCCCCCATTAAACCTCTTAAAATCGCCCTAGTTTCAAGACTTTCAAACCTCAAGGGTCAGCGAACGATGGAGGTGTTGCGCGCCCTGATGGCCTGCCCTGTTGCTCAAAATACTGAAATTCACTTACTCGCTGGAGATTATGAATCACGACCTGAAAACGACCAACTCTTGATCCAAAATTGGCTCAAGCAAGCCCATCCTCGATTTTTCTTTCACGGCTTTGTGAAGGATTTGAGTCAACGATTGAAAGAATTTGACCTGATCATTGGAGGTGGCCGAATTGCCGCCGAGGCCCTCATGAACCAAAAACCGCTTTGGGCCTTTGGTGAGAGCGAATTTGTTGGATTGATTGATGAAAATAATCTGCAGGAAGCTCTTGCTTCAAATTTTGGTGATATTACCCCGAAGACTGATCCCTCGCCATGGAATCAAGAACTTCTGTCAGAAAAAATCCATCAAGGCCTTCAGCAATGGTCCCAGCTCATGGAAACATCAGAGACTGAACCCATCAGAAAAATTGCGGTCCGTGTTCAAAAAGAATTTCATTTTTTCGAAAACATTAAAGAAATCATGAGGACATATCAAGAAACTCTCGGAAGGCGCATTTGCTCCAAGACAGTTCCAATCTTGATGTATCACAAAATTGTTCATCAACCCTATGAGACCCCACACAAGATCTACGTCTTAGCCCAAGATTTTGAAAAGCATCTTCAGTTTTATAAGGAACAAGGTTTTACAACGATTCATTTTAAAGACTATCAAAAGTATCGGACGGGCGAATTCCCAGCATCATCATTTCCAAAAAAACCTTTGATCATCACATTTGACGATGGGTACTTGAACAACAAAGAAATTGCTCTACCACTCCTGGAAAAATATGGCATGAAGGCCACTGTGTTTTTGCTAGCAAATCCAAATCTAAAAACAAACAGCTGGGATGCCGCCGCAAACGAAAAGTCTTTTCCACTGATGAGCGCGGCGGAGCGTTTAGAATTTTCTCAAAATCCATTGATCGAAATTGGAAGTCATGGCTTTGCCCATGCGCCGTTAGATTCCTTTTTGACTCGCCAGGAGAGACTCGCAGAACTTGTTGATTCAAAAAAACACTTAGAAACGGAAATATCATTACCCATCTCCGTGTTTGCCTATACCTACGGTCGTCGCAGTTCCGACGCCTCAGATCTTGCCAAAGAAGCCGGATATCATTTTGCCGTCAACACCGACACTGGTGGGCTTCATATTGAGGATGATCCGTGGAGCATTTTTCGTATCTCAATGTTCCCCCAAGAAACAAAAGCGAGTCTCTGGAAAAAGACTCGCTCATGGTATCGCCGATATTATTTTTTCAAACGTAAGAAATAATGTGGTCTTTCTTCAGGCTCTACTGAAAGAAAAGAAAGATCTCACTCAAATTTCTTGCTCCACCACAATCTTCTGCACGAACATCGATGGTGTAAGGGAGCTGCTTGCTCACCTGAGTTGTGACATCAAGTGCCTTCACCGTGCTTGTTCCGCCAGATTCAAATGCGGTGAGTGGCACCGGAGAGTTGTTCATCAAAATGTTTTTGTAGTTTCCAGCAGTGCCCCCTGCAATTTCAATTGTCGAATCACCAGTTCCATAGGCCTGATAATAAGGAGTTAACGCTGTTTTTGTGTCTGCAGGATAAATTCCGACGAGCACAAAATTATCAACTCGAATTGGGCTCTGATCCGAAGCACCACCTGAGAGCTTCACACGGCGATCGCCCTTCAAAGTGAAGTTGACGGTATTTCTTCCCATCAGATAAGGAACGGCAGTCTTTTTGGGATCACTAAAACCATTAGAATGGTCTCTTGCCAGAACACTATCATCTCGGGTTTTCGTTAATGTCGAGCTCCCAGAAGACACGGCGTTGATAATCTTCACTGCATAACAAATCCCTGCAGCAGTTCGCTCTGGAATTTCTACAATATTGTTTGTACTGAAGGTGAGTGTTTGCGTTTGAAGGCACTGGAAATCACGACAGCTTCCGCCCTCTTTGATTCTAGTTGAGCAATCAACCGTTGCTTTCAAATTCAGGGTAAGAACCTTACCCAATGATGTTTTTGCTTCAATAAGACATGTTGAATCAGCGGTAAATTTCAAAGGTATTTTTTGATCACCGACGGCAATGGATCCTTTGGCAAAAACTGATTTGTCTTTATCAACACTGCATGAATAATTCACTGCTGCGACATATTTGCTTGAAACAGTCAGGTTGTTGACCACGTTTTCAACCGGAGTGTTTGTATCGAAATTTGCCTTTAAAACAGGATCTGGACAAACAACGGCTGGTGGAACTAAGGACTTTGTTGCAAGACCTGCAGAAATTTGTCCATCTTCGCATTTGTATTGAGTTGAAAGCGCATAGGTCTGTGACAAAGGTGGTGCATCAACACATTGAACCTCTTCGGTCAGATTTTCTATTTTATTCCATGTTGCTAAGTGCGCGCGCTTAATGCCGGCTTCATCAACACAACTTTTGTAACAAACTGACAAAGGCTCCTGGGCTGTTACGAGCTGTTCCGAGCTGATCATGCCAGCTGTACATTTGTAGGTCGTTTTCACATTGTAAGCCTGCATCAGAGATGGATCATCTGGACAAACCACAGGTCTGTTTTCAGCTTTGGTGGTAGACCAAATTTCACCCTCTTTGCGAACGACCCCAGCTAAATCTGTGCATGTCTTTGCAGGCTCTGGACACATCATCATCGGCGCAACGTCAATTGTCACTGATGACCCTTGTGGCAAAACAGCGCCATTTTGACAGATGTAAGCCTGAGTCGTTTGATTGGCCTGTGAGAGCTTTGTTCCATCCTCGCAACTTTTTAAACTCACGCCAGCTGTGATGATATTCCACTGGTCACCGTGATTCCTTGCCATTTGTTTTTGATCAATACAGCCCCCAGGACAAGGATTTTTTGGAGGATTGACGACCTCAGACATTTCAGTTTGTTGAATCACTCCATTATCACATCGATACTTTTTCGTTGTCGTGACAGTATAGCTTTCATTGATTCCGGGTGCCATAGGACACATGCGCTGCTTGTCCTCGTCAGATTTAACCACCCATGTTGCGGCATTGGCGTAGATTTTTCCGGTTGCTGGATCAGTGCACTCCTTTGGAAGCTCAGGACAAACAGGAACTGGCAACACGGGAGTTTTCTGGGTCTCTCCAGGAACGATCACTTCATTGATACAAACATAATCTGTTGATGATTTGTATTTCTTAACAATGCTCGAGCCATCTGGGCAGACACTGGATTCGCTCTGGTCAACAGACACGCTCCACTGCTGACCTTCTGAATAGCTTTGGCCTGATTCCTTATCTAAACAAATTTTAGGTAAATCTCCATCAGGTGAACGACTGATTGAATTCAACCCCCCTGCTGGCTCTTTGACTTCAAGATTGTATTGAGTCCCACAGTTTTGGTAAGAAAAGAGAACAATAAAGCCAACCAACAACATGGTATAAACAGGTTTTTGCGATGGATATTTCATTGTCTTTCCCCCAAAAGAAGGTGAGTCAGACCTTCTTTTCCCTCTTCTTATTTTCGAGCCTTTCTGCGCGGAACTAAAGGAAATGACTAGAGTTTCTCAAAATAGAACGTCGAACTTTTAGAAAATGTAGATGAATTAGATAGATTCGCTCACTCAGAGAACAGGGTGTGGATTTCATTGACAGCCGGGTAAGCTCATCAATCTTTCGCCTAAATTCCTTCTCCAGCATCCGTCCACGCACCCTGCCCGCGAGTTTCTTCCACAGAAACGCGGACTTTTTTAACGTGATACAGCTTAAAGTGACTGTAAAACTCTTCGGCCAAAATTCGCGAGAGTTGCTCAACACTGGTATTTGTGATGGGCAGCAGAACAACTTCATTTTGGGGAAAAACATAAAATCGTTCACGAAATCGAACTTCTAAGGACGGCGATTTTTCAGTGATCTTCATATCTTTGTGCAAGGCCGGAAGGAGAACCATTTCATCCCACAGATCCAGACGAGCTTTGATGTGCTTTTTAAAGACATTGAAATCGATAAAGAAACCTTGTTCATTGAGATCCAATTCTTGAGGAACCACGATATCGACTTTCACCTGATAATTATGACCGTGAAGTTTTTCCGCATGTTGATCATCAAAAATCAAAAAATGAGCTGACGAGAATTTAAAATTTTGTTTTGCCAAATGAAGTGTTGTCAGTGCCATGATCCAGATGTAAACCGGACCCGAACCGAAGGCAAGAACTGGAAAGGATAAATCAAATGCAATGGCTCTTAAAACAACATTTTCAAATTGAATCCGCCCGTTTCCTTCCCCATTTGCCACCCAGCCACCCTTGCTCCCGTCTCCATGGCCACAGTTTTAAAATTGTTCTCACGCTACGAGGCGGCTTGGATCCTCACATTGGGTGGGTGATTGATTACAACGATATTCAGCGCCTCATGCAACCCCTCTTAAGCCAAATCGATCATCAAGAATTGAACAAAGTTCCAGGACTGGAGAATCCAACAAGCGAGCTCATCGCAAAATGGATTTATGATCAACTTCTCCCCCAGCTTCCACAGCTGGTCCAAGTATCCGTGATGGAAACCTCGCTCACAGAATGCCACTATCCGGCAGGATCAGCTTTGTAAATTCATCTCGCCAGCGCAGACAACCAACAAAGCCTGGCACTGGAGTTTACTCCTGATTTCAGAGCCTAAGAAAATTTTCTCTGACCTGAACAGCACCCTTGATGGGATCAGCAAAATTGATCTGATCAGAAAACTCCCCCGCTCTGCGAAGTTGTTTTTGAAGATGGAGTTTCATTGTTCTATCGATCAAGAGAACGACGGTACTTCCCATGCGGAACCGACCGATTTCTTCACCTTTATTGATTTTAACGGTGGGTGAATAATTAAATTCGCGGGCTGGCTGCCCATGATTTCCCTGAAGTCTGCCATCAAAGGCCATTTCAATGAATCCAACATTGGTTGCTCCGACAAAAACCATGCTGACGTTTCCGTTTTCATTTTTTAAGTTCACAATAGCTCGCTCATTTAAACAAAAAATATTTTGAATATTCTGTGTGCTCCAACCATTGACCGGCCAAAGATCGCCTGGAATGTACTTCATGGTTTCAATTTCACCGGAGACGGGGGCATGAACCCTGTGGTAGTCCGTCGGACATAGGTAATAGGTGAGAAAATATCCATCTTTGTATTTCTCATAGGCCTTTGGATCATCAAAAAGATGATCGACTCGGTATTGGGAACCCTTTGCCTGGATGAGACGCCCGTCGTGCAAATCTCCCTGCTGAGTGATCACGCTATCTGCACAATGTAAAAAGTCCGCAGTTCCCAGTGGCCGAGCGGTTGATTTTAACTTTCGAACAAAGAAATCACCAAGACTTGGAAATGGCACTCCCTCATCATCGACTTCATTCAGATTGATTTTATAGAGTTTGGCAAAGCCCAAGATCATGAGCGTACGGATCGGCCAGGGAAAACGAATGTGCACAAAGACTCCCACCAATCGGGAGATGAACTTTCGTGGTAAATATCGAGTGATGGCAGACATGATCTTCCTTTGTTCCTCGTTAGACAGATTCAGCTGATCTATGTTATATCATGGGCCCAGTGATGCAAACGCAAATTTGACCTTTTTCCGGGGAAACGAGAGCACCCCCGACTTGAGGAGTTATGGCTAAAATCCTTTCCAATATTCAAGTTCCCATCGATACAGAACTTGATGAACATTTGAAATGGATGATGCCAGATCACGGAGAGTTTCGTGTTCTCAAAAAATCCCTCGATGCCCGGCGCAGGCATGATGTCCACTTTGTTTATTCCCTGATGGTGGCCGAGAAAAATGAAAAGCTCGAAAGACCACAAATCAACCTGGATAAAGTCTCTTCACCAAATCCATCAGAAAAACCCGTGGTGATCGGAAGCGGTCCTGCCGGTCTTTTTGCTGCGCTTCGGCTGGTTGAGCGGGGCATCCCCTGCAAACTTTTTGAACGTGGCTCGAAAGCTGAAAAACGAATCATGGGAATCAATCAGTTTTGGCGATATGGAAAGCTCGATCACCGGAACAATGTTTGTTACGGTGAAGGCGGGGCAGGTCTGTATTCCGATGGAAAACTCATCACCCGAATCAAATCTCCCCATATTCCTTATGTCCTTAATCGCCTGGTGAATTTTGGTGCTCCCGCCGAAATTGAGTATCTTTCAAATCCCCACGTGGGTTCCGATCGCATTCGCAGAGTCATCCCGAAACTTCGAGATTTTTTAATCGCCCACGGCTGTGAGTTGCATTTTGACTGCCAAATCACAGGTTTTCAGTTTGAAAAAAACCATGTCTCTGCAGTTATTGATGAATATGGAAATCAACACCCGGCAAATCACGTGATTCTTGCCACAGGTCACTCCGCCGAAGATATGCTCTACAAGCTCCATGAACAGGGTGTGTTTATGGAGGGAAAATCCTTTGCCATGGGACTTCGGGTTGAGCATCCCCAAAAACTAATCAATGAAATTCAGTACCGACAGCATGCTAATCACCCCAAACTCGGATCTGCAAATTACAAACTCACCCACCACGACCATCAATCTGGTGTTGGCGTTTATTCATTTTGCATGTGTCCCGGCGGTTTTGTTCTATCGAGCGGAACTGAGGCCGATCGACTTGTTTGTAACGGGATGAGTAACTATGCCCGGAATTCACCGTTTGCAAATTCTGCCATTGTGGTGTCCATCGATCATCAAAAAAATTTTGGAAACAACATGTTCGGCGGCATGGAGCTTCGTGCACAACTTGAAACCAAAGCATTCCAAACAGTCACTACTCTGGGCGGAACAAAACAGCTCCCGGCACAAAATTTGATTGATTTTTTGGAAAGCCCAAAGGCAAATAAATTTGATTTATTTAAAGGATCCTCACCATCTGGTGCAATTCCCGTTCGCTTTCAAGAAATTCTACCAAATTTTATGTTACAGAAAATTCAGGAATCTTTCTCAGAATTTCAGCGCTCTATGCGGGGTTTTATTTCAAAAGAGGCGCAGCTGTACGGCATTGAATCCCGCACAAGCTGCCCCCTTCGAGTCACTCGGAATCTTGAAACCCTTGAGAGCGTTTCTCACCAAGGCCTTTACCCCTGCGGCGAAGGTGCTGGCTATGCAGGGGGCATCACGTCGGCGGCTTGCGATGGCGTGGCCATTGCGGACCGAATCTATCAACAGTGGCGCTCGCAGAGCATGACCAGTGTCTGAAATACGCTACTTGTATCTTGATATGAATTCTTTTTTTGCCTCCTGTGAGCAGCAAATGCGGCCCGAACTGCGCGGGCGTCCCATTGGAGTGGTACCTATGATGGCAGAGAATACTTCGGTGCTGGCCGCAAGCTACCCTGCTAAAAAATTTGGAGTGAAAACTGGAACCCTGGTGAAGGATGCCCGGAAGATGTGTCCAGGCATTGAGTTTGTCATCGGCAAACATCGAAACTACATTGAATTCCATCACAAAATTATCGAAGCAGCAGATAAAATTCTTCCGGTTCATTCCGTTTGCTCCGTCGATGAAATCTGTTTTGAACTCACCGGAACACAACTGGATATTGAAAAAGCCAAATCACTGGCCGAGAAAATTCGCTCTCAAATTGCAAGCGATGTGGGAGAGGCCCTCACCTGTTCTATAGGAATTGCCCCTAATATATTGATTGCAAAAATGGCGGCAGATATCGTCAAACCCTCGGGACTGACGGTTATTCAAAAATCAGAGTTGCCTGGCCGGCTTGAAAATTTGCAATTGCGCGATATTCCTGGAATCGGAAAAAAAATGGAAGAGCGCATACAACAAAATGGAATTCGCACCATGAAGCAGCTCCTCGCACTGAATGAACTGCAAATGAAGGGAATCTGGAAAAGCTTGATCGGGCCGCGCTACTATCGGCTGCTGCGCGGAGAAGCCTTTAAAATTCCAAGAGGATCCCAGAAGTCCATGGGTCATGAACACGTCCTTCCGCCCAATCAGCGAACTCTCCCTGCGGCTCAACTGATCGCCCTCAAGCTTTTGAACAAAGCCTGTCAGCGTGTGCGTGATGAGGGGCTTCTGTGTCGACGTCTTGGCGTCGGAGTCAAATTCTACAATGATGAGCGTTTTGATTTTGAAGAAAAGGTTTTTGAAACTGCAAACACATCACAGCTTGCAACCCTCATTGTTGAAAAATGGAAAAAGATTCCCAAAAATTTGAAACCCATCAAAGTCAGCGTGGTCCTCAGTGATTTCGTCGACGAAAAAGAACATCAAATTTCATTCTTTGAAAACACAAAGAAAGAACAAATCTTTAAAACCATTGATCAGATCAATAAAAAATATGGCAAAAATACTGTGCATATCGGAATATTGCAGAGCACTTTGGATGCGGCTCCAACACGGATTGCATTTAGCCGCATCCCAGAAATTGACGAGTTTTGATATTTTATACTGAATAGAGCCTTTTGATCAAAAACGCTTTTTTCACATACGATCAGCAATATTCTGAGCCCGCTGCTGGATGGCTTTCTCCTTAGTGTTCCCAGAATTTTCCGTTTGAACATTCCGCGAAGATGCGCAGCCGCTCAAAAATAGACATCCAAGAAACAGACCTAAAAATATTCTATTGAATTGCGCAAACATTCAAACCTCCTTTTTAAATTTTTTTCCTCATGATAAATCCAGCACCGAGTGCAGAATCATCTGTTTGTAAGATGTTCATGGTGTGCAAAAAGGGAAAAAGGAATTTAACCAAGCGACCAAATCTAGATCTCTGCCCAGGCCCGCACTTTGATTGAGGTCCTGTATAAACTAAACTTGATTCTCTTGGGTGGCGGCAGCTTTCGCAGCCTGAAGGTCTGATGATTCTTTGGCAATATCGAGTTTCATCAGTTCCATTAATTGCTCGATGGATTGTTTCGATGTCGACGCGATTCTCTTTTCATCGTCTTTCACGGCATACTGATCATGAAGGAGTTTGTAATCGTGGTCCCGAAATAGCTCTACCGCTTTTACGGCTGCTTGTTTTGAAAATCCTAGATCAAACAAAAGATGCTTAGATAAGGCAAGTGAGGAACTTAATGTTTCACGCCAGATGTCTTGAACTCCCAGATCCATCAGGGCAAAGGCATGGGTTCGATTTCGCGCCCTGGCCAAGATCTTTAACTTTGGAAAATGCTCTTTGACCATCGCTGCAACTTTCAATGAAGCTTCCATGTCATCGATAGCAAGAATAAATAGTTTTGCTTGATCTGCCCGGGCGGCGTGAAGCAAATCAAGCCTTGAGGCGTCTCCATAATAGATTTGATAGCCAAATCTTCTGACGACTTCGACCTGATCTGGATCTTGCTCGAGAGCGGTAAATGGAATTCCTAAAACACGAAGAATACGACCCGGGATTTGTCCGAAACGACCAAATCCTGCAATAATCACATCGTTTGTTTCATGAATAGCATCGTATTGAGGATCTTCTTTTGTGGATCTTCGGCTAAAATATTTTTCAAAAACATAGAGTGCAATTGCGGAAATAGGCATTGAAATGGTGACCAGTGCGATCAGAAAAGCAACGGTTTTTGGATCCAGCAACCCGAACTGCTGACTTGTCGCAAAAACGACAAATGCAAACTCCCCACCCTGTGAAAGAATAATTGCCGTGCTTCGCGATCCAGACTCGGCAACTCCGTTGAGTTTAGACAAGAAATACAGAACAAGTCCCTTGATCACAACCATACCCAAGACTGAGAGAACAAAAATTACACTTTTCTCAGTGATGACTTGAATATCTAAGCTCATCCCTATCGACATAAAAAATAAACCGAGAAGCAGTCCTTTAAATGGCTCAAGGTCAATTTCAAGCTGATGGCGATATTCTGAGTCTGAAAGCAAAAGACCTGCGATAAAACTTCCCAAAGCCATGGAAAGCTCCATCCTTTGCATCAAATACCCAGCGCCTAACACGACAAAAAGTGCAACAGCCGTGAACATTTCCCGCGTCCGAGTACGAGCAATCATTCGGAATAAATGCTTTAAACCATATCGTCCGCCCAAAATCAGAAGGCCAATCACAAGAACCACTTTGCCAACAAAAAGTAGTTGCTCCCAACGAAAATCAACAGAGCCTCTGGCGAGTAGCGGAATAAACGCCAAGAGCGGAATGGCAACAATGTCTTGAAACAGCAAGATTGAAAAAGAATTTCGCCCAAAGTGGGTATTGATATAGCCCTTTTCCGTGAGAAGACCGATGGCAAAGGCCGTTGAAGATAAAGAAAGGGCCAGCCCCACAACAATTGCTGATTTGATATTAAAGAGCGGTATAAACATTAAAATGATCGCAAAGATTGCTGTCGTCGCAAAAACCTGAATAGAGCCCATTCCGAACACTGCGTGCCTCATAGCCCAAAGACGCGAAGGCTTGAGTTCAAGACCAATTAAAAAAAGCAACATCACAACACCCAACTCGGCAAAGTGCATGATTTTTTCAGACTCGTGAAACACGCCAAAAAGCGAAGGACCCAGAATAAATCCAGCGATAAGATACCCAAAAATAGATCCCAGCCCGAGCTTCTTAAAAAGCGGAACGCTTGTTAGCGCTGCAAAAAGAACAACAAGCGATAAGGTGATAAATTCCATTTTATCCTTTCAAAACTCGTTCTAGAGATTTCGCCGGTATTGACCACCCACTTGGTACAAGGCTTCCGACATTTGATACAACGAACAATGGCGGGCTGCGATCATGAGCGTTTCAAAAATATTTTTTCCGGTAAGAACTGCATTCTTGAGCAAAGCTAAACTCTCCTCTGCCTGAGTCGCATGAGTCTGTTTGTAACTCTGCACAGAATTGAGCTGAGAAGATTTCTCTTCATAACTTGCACGGGCAAGCTCAATTTTTGGCGGAACATATTGTGCATCTAAGGTTTTAGGGTCAATGAAAGTATTCACCCCAATGATTGGCAATTCCCCTGTGTGTTTGAGATGTTCATAGAACATAGATTCTTCTTGAATCTTTGACCTTTGATATTGAGTTTCCATAGCACCCAGGACGCCGCCGCGTTCAGAAATCTTTTGGAACTCGCTCAGAACAGCTTCTTCCACAAGGTCTGTGAGCTCTTCAATGAAATAACTTCCTTGTGTTGGATTTTCATTTTTTGACATCCCAAATTCCCGATTAATAATCATCTGGATGGCCATGGCTCGGCGAACAGATTCTTCAGTGGGCGTTGTAATGGCCTCGTCATAGGCATTCGTATGAAGCGAATTGCAATTATCATAAATTGCAAGCAGTGCCTGCAAAGTTGTTCGAATGTCATTAAAATCAATTTCCTGGGCATGAAGAGAACGTCCGCTGGTTTGAATATGATACTTGAGCTTCTGTGATCGATCATTTCCACCATAGAGATCTCGAAGAGCCACGGCCCAAATCCGGCGAGCAACACGGCCGAGGACTGAATACTCTGGATCAAGTCCATTACTAAAAAAGAATGAGAGGTTCGGTGCAAAATCATCAACTTTCAAACCACGTGCCAAGTAGTACTCGACAAATGTAAATCCGTTTGAAAGCGTAAAAGCAAGCTGAGAAATCGGGTTCGCACCGGCCTCAGCAATATGATACCCAGAGATACTCACTGAATAAAAATTGCGAACCATGTTTTTGACAAAGTACTCTTGAATATCACCCATCATCTTTAAAGCAAAATTTATTGAAAAGATGCAGGTGTTCTGACCCTGGTCTTCTTTCAAAATGTCGGCTTGAACGGTTCCTCGAACTTGCGAGAGTGTATATTTTTGCACTTCTTGTCGTTCTGAATCGGTCAGTTTTCGGGAGAGCTCTTTTTCCTTTTTTTCCACTTGCTGATCAATGGCCGTGTTGAAATAGAACGCCAAAATCATTGGCGCTGGACCGTTGATTGTCATACTCACGCTCGTATTGATGGCACACAGGTCAAAACCAGCATAAAGCTTTTTCATATCATTGAGCGTGCAGATACTCACACCGCTCTCACCGACTTTACCAAAAATATCGGGTCGCAAATCAGGGTCTTGACCATACAAAGTCACACTGTCAAAAGCCGTCGAAAGACGGTGGGCCGTTTCGCCTTTACAAAGATAATGAAACCGACGATTTGTTCGCTCCGGTGTTCCTTCGCCAGCAAACATTCTCTTCGGGTCTTCATCGGCACGTTTAAGCGGGAACACACCAGCTGTATATGGAAACTCTCCTGGAACATTCTCTAATTTCAAATAAGTAAATCGATCTCCCCAGTCACGGTAGCGAGGAATCGAAACTTTTCGAATTTTTGTTCCACTCAAAGAATTGCTAATTAATTTTTGTTTGATTTGTTTATCGCGCACCTGAAAGACAAGTTCATCCTGGGCATAACGGCTTTGCAGCTGATCAAAGTTTGTTAATGCGAGCCATTCTTCCTGAGTAAATTCTTCTTGTAACTTTTCAAACTCGGATGAATGGGCTGGTGAACTTCCAAGCAGGTTGCTGGACTGAAGTTTTTTCCAACTTCCGATGAGAGATGCTTTTTCAGAAAGATCTCGGGTTCTTTGTTTATAACGACGAATTGTTGCGACAATCTCTGCAAGATAGTTCTGCCTGTCCGCGGGGATGATGACGGTCTCATCTGCGGAGAGAATATTTTCTTTATAGGAATCACTGATAGCGAAACTGGAATCAAACTGATGAAGCTTCTCCATCAATGAAAAAAATAGGCGATTCACTCCGCCGTCGTTAAACTGACTTGCTTGTGTCAGAAACACAGGAACTGAAACTTCATCGTTAAAAATCTTTCGTGATCTTTTATACTGTTTCGTGACGTCTCGAAGAGCATCTTGAGCCCCCCGTCTGTCTGCTTTATTCACCGCTACAGCATCGGCATAATCAATCATGTCAATTTTTTCGAGCTGAGATTGCGCTCCAAAATCCGAAGTCATCACATACATGGAAAGATCACTGACCTCAGTAATGGCCATATTTCCCTGACCGATTCCTGACGTCTCTGCAATGATTAAATCAAAAGTGAGAGTTTTTAAAAAATCCAAAAGATCTGGCAAACTTTGCGCGATTTCTTTTCCCGAACCACGAGAGGCCACAGACCTCATGAAAACGCGATCTCGCGAGAGAGAATTCATTCGAATCCGATCTCCCAATAGCGACCCACCGGTTTTTCTTTTCGACGGATCAACGCAAACAACAGCAATTTTTTTATTTGGATAGGCATTCAAAAACCGCTGAACCAATTCATCAATGAGGCTGGATTTTCCAGCACCACCGGTCCCGGTAATTCCAATCACTGGAACTGTTCCCTTTGCACGCCGAGGAAGATCAACTTGTTCACCTGTTAAATTGCTCTTCTGTTGATTTTCAATGGCTGTGAGGGCACGGCCCAAAGCAAATGAGAGATCAAATTTTCGTTCTTGAGCTGTAACTGCACTGGTGACTTTCGCCTGCAAAATATCAAAGTCACAACCTTGGATGATCATCTGAATCATCCCTTCCAATCCTAGTCTCCGCCCATCATCTGGATGAAAGATCTGCGCAATTCCATAGGCTTCGAGTTCTTTTTTTTCATGGTGAACGATGACCCCGCCGCCACCACCATAAATTTGAACGTAGCCAGCCCCCTCTTGCACCAAAAGATCCCGCATGAATTTAAAATATTCCATGTGGCCGCCTTGGTACGAGCTCACACAAACTCCTTGGGCTCCTTCCTGAAGAACGGCTTTGACCACATCAGAGACAGACCGGTTGTGCCCCAGATGAATGACCTCAGCACCCTGATCTTGCAATATCCGCCTCATGATGTTGATGCTGGCATCGTGACCATCAAAAAGACTCGCAGCGGTAACAATTCGAATATGGTTTTTTGGTGTGTAGGTCATGAATTAGGTTCCCTGAAATTGAGGTTTTCGTTTTTCCAAGAACGCCTGCGTCCCCTCCCGCACGTCTTGCGTTTGAAAAAGTTCTGCAAACAATTTGGCCTCTTCTTTTTGAGAAGGCTCAACGGCGTGATCCCAAGCAAAGTTGATGGATTTTTTTGCGTAATTCACGGCAACTGGAGCGCGGCTTAAAATTTTATCTGCAAGGGCATTGACATCATTCAATAAATTTTGTTGAGTTGAAATCTGATTCACAAGACCCAGCCGATAGGCTTCATTGGCATCAATCATTTCGCCGGTGTAAGTCAGTTGGCGAGCCTTGCGAAGCCCCACGGCTTGTAGCAATCGAACAGTTCCTCCAAATCCCGGCAAAAGCCCAAGAGTCACTTCAGGAAGTCCAAACTTTGCGTTGTCACTGGCACAAATAAAATCACATGAAAGAGCTAGCTCAAGACCACCACCCAAAGCAAATCCATTGACGGCAGCGATCACAGGAATTCGAAGAAGAGAGAGTTCATGAAACAACATTTGGCCGCGCTGGGAAAACTGAAAAGCTTGCTCTTCAGTGAGTTCTGAAATTTCTTTGATATCGGCACCTGCAACAAAACTCTTCTCGCCACCACCGGTAACAATCAAAGCTTTGGCGTGTTCAAAAGAAATCTCACCGATTTGTCTGAGGAAATCACCCATCTCATTAAGAACATTCGAATTGAGTGCATTGAGTGCGGATGGACGATTGATTTTCAAGGTCCACACGGCTCCTCGATTTTCAATGATCAGATCCTTGTATTCAAATGCCATGATGCCAACTCCTTCATCTCGTTTTTATTTACTTTGCCGCCTGAGAATAATCGTAGAATCCCCGTCCAGTTTTTCGTCCGAGCCATCCGGCCTCGACATATTTGATCAAAAGAGGACACGGGCGATACTTCGAATCACCCAATCCATCATGCAAAACATTCATAATTGCAAGGCACGTGTCCAAACCAATAAAGTCAGCCAGAGTGAGCGGCCCCATAGGCTGATTGGTTCCCAGTTTCATGGATTGATCGATGGCATCGACACTGGCAATGCCTTCATGCAGAACATACACGGCTTCATTGATCATTGGCATCAGGATCCGATTAACGATAAAACCTGGCATGTCTTTCACGGATTCAACAAAAACTTTATCTAAGCTTTCTGCGAAAGATCGAACCTGACGAAAAGTTTCATCTGAGGTTTGTAAACCACGAATGCCTTCGACAAGTTTCATCAAAGGCACTGGATTCATGAAATGCATCCCAGCCACTTGGGTTGGTCGTTTTGTTGCGGCCGCAATTTTTGTGATGGAAATTGATGAAGTATTTGAAAGGAGCAGAGCCTGGGGCTGAACCACTTCATCAAGCTCTCGAAAGATTTTTAGTTTGAGATCCACATTTTCAGTTGCCGCTTCTACAACGGCATCACAGGATTTCAAATCTGCCATCTTTGTTGTTGGCGTAATGTGGGCCAAAAGCTCTTTTTTCTGATCTGGCGTCATTGCTTCTTTTTTGATCAAACGGTCACAGCTTCCAGAAACTGTGGCCAGACCTTTATCGAGAGACGCTTGGTGAATGTCGAACAGGATCACTTTTAATCCTTTTCCAGCTGCCACTTGGGCAATTCCATTTCCCATTTGCCCTGCGCCTACAATTCCAATGGTTTTCATAGTCCTGCTCCTTCGATAATTGAACTGATGAGTTCACTGATAAAGCCAAAGTTATACTGAACTGGCCTTGGTTAGTCTAAGGGGAAATCATAAACTCAGGGAATATGTTTTATCAGAGCAGGATGCTCGCTTTTTTCACATTCGGCATTTTTTTATGCTGCAACGCCCATGGCGTGCCATTTTTTCGTCACCAGAATTCTGCATTTCCCTCGGGGGAAGCGCCTCTTGAAAAACTTCTTGAACGCGTTGTCGGCAAAGATACCCAGGTGCAATTTCATATCTCATGGGATCACAATCAGTTTCTCGTCGCAAAGAATGACCTTTTATTCGACATTGAAGTGAGTGAAAAAGTTGTCACTGTGAATCAGGCTTTTCTGCGCAGTGAACCAGAGTTCAATGCCAATCGCTTGCTCACAATGGCTGCGGGAAAACCAGCGAGAATCCTTAAGTCAACGCAGCTCTGGCTTTACATTGAAGTCATGAATGAATCCATTCCCATGAAAGGTTGGGTCCATGCACAAGATATCAAACCCGACGAATCAGATTTTGGTTTTTACCGGAGTCTGATGGAAGCAAAACTGAAAGAAAAACCTGACTCTTTTTCTACCACAATCACCACAGTTCCTCGCCTGAGCTCACTCCGCGCTTTGGAATCAGAGAGTCAATGGATCAAAGTGAAATATGATGGAAAAGTCGGGTTCATCAACAAACAATATCTGATTTCCAAAATCGATTTTGCTGACTCCGTTTTGGACAAATCAGGTGAGTGGTTCAAGGTCATCAAGATCAAACCAAACCACGTGATTGCCAAAAACACAGAAGGTCAGAAAACGATTCCCGTCGATCGATTGATTAAGATTCGAACTGATGATTCCATCGCCTACATCACGCGCGCTCAGGAAGGCCATGGAAAAACCCCACAAATCGGATCCAAAGCCACTGTTGTCGAAAAGCGAGGCGAGATCTGGTATCAAAGTATTCTCGACGGGCACAATAAAATTTGGTGGACCGAAAAAATGGAGCGACCAAAAGTCGTCACCCTCACCGACCAAGAACTCCGTAAGAAAAAAATCAGCTCAATTTCCTTGATCGATCGTGGCGATAAACTTGGATTGGCTTCGGCTGGAAGCATTTACAAAACTGTGGATGGAATCACATGGAAACAGATCGATGCCTTTCAGAATGCTGAATATCCAGTTTTAGCCCACCCTGGGGGAAATCTTTTTGTTGGTCCCTTTCGCAGCACAAACAACGGTGAAACATTTGAACCTTTTATCAAATGGGATGAGCTGGCCATGATGATCAAAGAAAAATACAACTACGATCCTAAATTTTTCAAAATGACCAAAATGGAATATGAAAGTTCGTCACAAATTAAACTCACCATCGACACGGGCATGCGGAAAATTAAACTCCTCACGGCCGTTAACGGCCTTCAGATGAGACTCGTCAAATAATCAAAGACCATAAGCTTCGCCATTTGCAAAATCACTCTTTCGTCGCCATTCCTACAAAAACTCCCATGGCTCCCCACGCATTTGCATCTTGCTCAAGATTTTTTAGGTCCCGAAAAAGATCGTCCCTTTCTTTGGGGCTGAAGAGATTAGACTCTGCGCTAAATTGATTCGCTTTGAACCGGGTTGTCACATCAAGGAATGAACGCATTCCGCAGTCCTGTGATCGAATGACGTGGATGTGGGTTTGCGGCTGAGAAAAACCAGCTTGGCAAAGAAGCTGATAGAATTCCCGCCCGATTTCACGATTTCCACCACTCTGGGCTTGGCGAAGAGTTGCAGACTCATGAAATTTTTTAAATCCTTTTGGTTCTGGCGATAAAACAAAAAATCGGTCATCCACATCCATCAAGCAGATTCGGCCGCCTGGCTTGAGCACACGAAACAAATTTTCCAAAGCCTTCGCCGGATTTTGCAAATGTTGAAAAACAAAACGGGCATAAACAAAATCAAATGTTTCACCTTCAAACGGAGGATTATAAATGCTTCCCTGAACAAAAGAAAGATTCTGCAGTTCAAGTTGTTTCTGGTTCACGGATGCTTGCGACAAGAGCTCTTCACTCAGATCCAGTCCTGTGATTTTTCCATTTGGCAGGATGTCTGCCAGTGAGCATGAAATGATCCCGGGCCCACAGCCAACATCCAGAACGGACATTCCGTCCGTCAGACCTGCCATCTTCCACATCGCCATTTCTGCCTGGATTGCAAGGCCCGCTTGTTTTTGCAAACGCATGAGCTCTTGAGATTTATCCTGTCTCTTCTGAAAATCATAGGTCCCACCCAGAGAATTAGATTGATCCACGCGTGCCTCGCATTTTCATCGGGTTAAAGAGTTTTGGACTCTGATGATGATTCCGGTGATAGAAAGCTCCTGAAAACGTGCGATTTAGAATCCAAAAAATCCAATTGTGATCCAAGTTTCGAATTTGAACAGTGCCATCGACCTGTCTTTCATGACTGTAGAAATTAATCACAGCAAACGCGAGCTGAGTTGTCACATGGGAGGTAATGAAAAAAAATGTTCCGCCCATCGGTCCAAGCAGTTTAAAGAGAATAATGGCCCTAAGCGCCCGGTTCAATGGCAAAAGCAATTTGATGTGTTTCCAGGAATTCATCAACTCCGGACGACCCTGCCAGGTGCGCTGATACAATTGCGAAAATGTTTGGCGTAAACGAGCCCTTGTGCCATCAATGTACTGCCAAAATGTTTGCCCAGGCAGATTTGGATGTGGATCGAGATCTTCGTGATCAGAATGAATGTGGTGCTCCATATGAAGAATCGCAAAACCTGGAAAACCCGACAAAACCTGAAGCCCCGTCAGTTCTCCAATGATACGATTCAGCCAAAGTGGCTTGATCATTTCATGAGAAGCATTGTGAATCAGAACGTTGCTCCACAGCCCCACAAACACGCCCAAGGCCACACACCCAACAATGGCCATCCAAGAAACTGTCTCAACAGTCAAAAAATAAAGGACGATGGCAATACCCCAGGCAAGAAGGACACTGCGAAATGACGAATGAGCAAAGAGAACGGCAATCAAAGTCCATGGCCAGAGAGTTGTGCTCCAGATGCTCAGAACACCACAGAGCAAAATTAAAGTGATCGAACTGATCACTGTATATCTTTGAAGAAAAAAAGGATCCTTGCGAAATAAGCGGTACATTTAAATTCTCCGTTGAAGTGAAAAGTTTTCTTTTCCGCGGCGCAAGACGAGCCCCGCGATTTTTTCCACCACTAAAGCAAGAGGTGCAAAAAGCGAATAAACAAAATAAATCACTCGGCTTGATCGAGGATGTGGGAGGGAGCCTTCAGCTAAAAGCGCAGACACCGAAGATCGAAGATACCAGTTCCAACGAACAGGATCAGCATGCAGGCCATAGATCCCCAGACGCTTTTGATTTGTCCGCAGCAGCGTGAGCCAGCCAGATTTTGGAAATGAACTCAGAACTCGTTGATGTGTGGGAACAAATCCAATCCAGCGATATCTTTGGGTTAGCCGTGCGTCTGCTAAAACATAGATGTCAGCTAGCTTGTTCCTGACTAAAATTTTAAAGATTTCGCCAAAAACAAATTTCACCACAGATGCCCTGCGCTCTTCCCGGTCAATTCCAAGAAAGTAGATATAAAGAGACTCTTCGAATTGATCTGAGGGAATCTCCAATTGTTGACTTAAATGCTCCCTGGCAGAAGAGCTTTGACCAAGGAGACTGACTGAAAAGGTCCCAATGACCTTGTCGCTGGAACAAATAAAGTAAGCTTGGCCGAATTGATCCATGGGGCTTTCATAGGCTGTCGATTCGGCCGTTTTCCCGGATTGGTGATAAATCCTCTGCCGCAATTCTTTGAGAGCCTGTTTTTGCTCCAGAGTCAGAACGGGTTTGATCCAAAATTGCTGTGTTTTTTGAGCCTGATTCATATCCATAACGCATTGCTTTATACAGCTGAAAGCCTTCGGTTTTCTACAAAAGTCCACATTCAAAATGTGCGAAAAACGTTAGGATCCCCTTCATCTTGCTTTCACTTGAAAGATTTTCAGATCACCATTGAAGGATGGGCGGCGATGCATGGCAAATTCGAATGGATATTTTGAACCTTGTGCTCATGTCAGAGGTCACCAAGGGACACCTGAAATGGAAAGTTGCCGACCTGTCCCGTAAGCTCAATGTCAGCCGCAGTCTCATCTATTATCATTTTGGCAAGAGTAAAGACGCTATTTTGGAATCCTGTTACGACATGATTGCCCAGGAGTTTTATGGACTCAACCTGGACAAATCGCCTCTGCGTAAACTGGATGAGAATCTCATTAAAAACTCTCTCCTCAAAACACAATCGATTTACCTCAACAATCCAGCCATCGTCATTTTTTTTCACCGCTGGAGAATCAAGCCCTCAGAGATTCAAACCAAAATTATCAAAATCGAAGATCAGTTTCGCAAACAGCTTCAAGCCGTTTTCCCAGAGCTCAGCCCGACAGATATTAAAACCCTGCACACACTGATGCACGGGGTAGTTACAGCCCCCTTTGCCTCTCCTGAGGTGGTTAAAACAGTGTCCCAATTGATTCAGTCATTTTTGCGCCAGAAAATGCAACCTGATAAAGCAGATTAAATGAATCACCTTGGGCAGATTCTAATATACAACCATGTATCTGCCGTTGGATTCGATGACTCTCATGTTTAATTGCCTTGCCCTGTCCTGAATGTATCTTATCAAATTATCTCTTGCATCTCCCGAAATTCTACCGACTTGAGCTCCCATGGACGATAGCTCATCTCGCATGATATCTCGTTGCATTCGGGAGATTGTTCGTCCTACCTCCTCACTTGCGCCAATGAGATCACCTGTTTGATCATCGAGTCGAATGGGTGATTGTCCTGGGTTCTGCGCATTGTATCTTTCAACGGCTGTTCTTTCTGCGGCATTTCCCCAATTTCTTCGATCTGCTGTGGCGACGTCATTTGAAAGTGAAACATTTCTTCGATTACCACTGATCGCCTCAAACCTTTCCAAATTACTTCTTGCGGCTAGCTCTTCTGCACCAGTCATTTCATGGCTATGGGCTGAAATTCTCATCCGGCTCTCAGCAGCCGCACGGCTTGAAAAAGGAATGACGGTTCCTATATCATCATGTGCTCCGGCCACTGCCATTGTAAGTTCATCCA
>JACCDR011442827.1_pt1 | contig 28435 bp, 25 predicted proteins | sample 7446431 | NCBI WGS metagenome assembly JACCDR01 (sample SAMN15323443, study PRJNA562643) | freshwater metagenome | isolation source: river surface water | place: USA:Blue River Watershed | collected 2017-08-17 | reverse complement strand
ATGTTGACCAAAATGCTTTTAGCGAAGAGGGCAAAGCTTCGCCAGTTGCCAGCATCAAGTGGTCTGTCAGCGATGGCAAGGCCGATGCAGTCACATGTCAAGCTGTATTCTCGTCTAGACACCGAGTTGACCTAACGCCTTTAAAAGCCGCCTTCCGCAAAGCGTTTCCAACAGCTGAGGGCATTATCAATTTGGGTGAATTGGGAGAATATCGTTTCTAACCTAGCGAATCTTTTTAGCAGTAAATAAAAATGAAACAGCGCTTACGGGCGCTGTTTTTTTGACTTATACACGCTTACAACTGGGCAAATAGCGTTAACTGGGAAACGCGAATAAAGGACTGTTGGGTGGCCTGTAAAATGAGCGTTTGTTGCGCCAGCCGTGTGGAGGCCTCGGCATAATCCAAATCGCGAATATCGGACAACACCGCCTTACCCACCAAATCAATATCAATATGCAGACCCCGGGTGCTTTCGAGCGTGTTCAGCCTTGCGCCGATGGAGGCGGTGGTATTGGACACGCGCGTTTGGGCGTTATCGAGGTTAGCAAGGGTGGCGGCGATTTGATCTGACAGCGCTTGGCGGCTTTGCGTGTCGCCGGTGTAGGACTTCATGGATTCGCTAAAGCGTGCCAGGGTTGTTAACACGTCCTGTTTATCGCTGGAATCCATCAAGAATCGATCGCCTGGTCGCGCCCTTTGGCCGTTGTCGATCAGAGCCCCTTGATCGGCATCTGTCATGCCGAGCATCGCCGCTATAGCCGGTGAGGTTTTGCTGAGCGAAAAGGCTAGGCCTTGAATCTGTTGGATGCCCTGGGCATCGGCGCTCAGTCCTAAACGCTCTAAGGTGGCGGCGTTGCCCGTGGCACTGTCATTGAGACCAGCGGCTAAATCGGCCAGAGAATTAAAAGTCCCGCTCAGCGTCAAGGTTCCTGTTTGCTCCCCGACTTGGAGACGCAAAGTTTGGCCCGGGGGCGCCAGGGTTACGGGAAAAAGCGGCGCCTGTTCGGCACCAAAAACCCACTCGCTCGGCACTGCAGGTTCGCCCGAAATGGGGGCGCCACTGATGCGCACCGCCGCACCTTGAATGCGAATTTCCTCACCCGGCACATAAATTTCATTGGCCACCAATACGCGTTGAGTCTCGCGCTCGGTGATGGTGAAATTCTTGCGCGGCGGTGACACGCTGTTATCCGGATTAAACGTAATGACAAGGTCGCGTGGATAAAAATCATCGTAAATAGCCTGATCGTACACTCGCCCCACATTAATGGCCGCCGGTGGTTCACTGCGATTGTCGGGGCCTGGGTAGGTGTTAAACGTTTTGCTCTCGCTGGGGACCTTCACAAAGGTATTGAGGCCAGAATCCGTGGCGGCTACGCGGGTGTTGGGTGCAATCTGAATAAATTGCTGCCCCTCATCCCCGGCATACCGAAAACCTGAACTGGCCTCGCCAACAAAAGGCGCACTGGCCGATTGATAACCGCCAAAAATAAAATCGCCGTTGGCATTTTTGGTATTTAGCAGGTTGACGAGTTCTTTGAGATGCTCGTCCACTTCGCTGGCCAAAATACTGTAATCCTCACGGGTCAGGGTTGCCGTATTAGCCGACTTCACCGCCAGTTCCTGGGTGCGTTGGAGCAGCGTTGAAATGCTGGCCAAGGCCGACTCCTCGAGCCCTAAACTGTTCTCGGCAATATCGATGTTTTTGCGAAACTGCTCGGTCTGGGCAAGGCTGTGGGTGATTTGCAATATCTTTACTGCCGCGACCGGATCATCCGCTGGAGTCAACACACGCTGACCCGTCGAGATCTGTTCTTGGGTGTCTACTACCTGCCGATTGACCTTGGCCATATTGCGATCGGCAATGTTAAAAATATGACTGGATGCGACACGCATATACTGACCTCAAAAATCTCAATTAAAACGATGGTAGCTAAAACGATTGCAGCAAACTATCAAACAGGCCTCTGGCCACTGAAATCACCTGCGCATTGGCCTGAAAAAACTGTTCATAGCGAATTAAATTGGCGGCTTCTTCGTCCAGATTGACACCTGAGACACCGTCGCGCAGCGTCTGTGTTTGCTCAAGCACAGCGAGGGCGGCATCGGCATTGATTTTGGCGGTGCGCGTGTCGATTCCCACGGTTTCGACCAGGGTACCGTAAGCATCGGTCACACTGGCCGTACCCTGGTTGAGCAGCCGCGCATTTTCGATACCGCTGAGTGCCAAGGCATTGCGGTTGTCGGAGGCCGCATCGCGATTGAAGGTCAACGTAAACCGATCCCCCACTTTGGGAACACCCGAGAGGCTCACAGCAATGCCTTTATAGGTATCGCGCAGCCGATCGCCTGAGCGGGTGTCGCCAAAAATGAGGCTGTCTGGTGGATTGCTGCGAAAGGCGACCCCAGGTGCCAGCTGCACATCCAAAACACCACCAATTAACGCTTGTGCGGGACTGCCATCACCCGCTGCGACCAGTGCTACCGGCGCATGAGTGCCATCGCTGGCTAATAGGCTATCGCCTGGCTGGCCGGTGAGCGACCAGTGCACATCATCGCCTTCGCGACTGTAGACGCGCAGTTCAATGGCGCCGCTTACCGGGTCCTGCCCTGCTGCCGCAAAAATACCGAGCTGCGACAACGCTGGGTTGGCATTGATGCGGTTAGCGAGGTATTGATTAAAGGCGTCCGGGTCGGCTTGTGGGTCTGGCACCGATTCGGACAGGTACACCGAGGTGCCGTCAGCCTGGGTGCGATATTCGAGCAGGTCTTCGCCATTGAGCGTCAATTGCAAGGGGAAGTCGCGCGTCAAATCAAATTGCTGCAATTCGCTGTAGGTCGAGGCATTGGCCTTAACCCCCGGAACATTGCCGAGTTGGCTGGCAAGCTCCCGCGCACTGGCATTTTGGCTGTGCAACACCTGGTACTCGGGCGCACGCAAGCCCGCCTGGCTGGGTGGCAAGGTGATGCTATAGGTTTCTTGCGGGTAACGGTTGCCAAGCTGACCCAGCCCTTGTGTGCCTTGCGCATTGCCGACGCTAGTTGCGGTCGCCGTCTCGATGTTCCAATTAAAGAGCGCATTGGCCGCACCCGAGGCCGGGCCGGCAAAACCGTTGACGGTGATATTGCCGTAACCCGGCGTCAGCGAGGTGATGGCAATCTGGCTGTTACCTGCGGCATCCCGACGCTCAAACGCACGCATCCCCTGGGGGCCTAACTGTGCATTTAAATGGGCGATGACCCGATTGGCATCGGTCAGCTGGCTGCCGTTGACCGTCACTGTCACACTGGCGTCGGCCTGACCAGAGAGGGTGTCGGTCAGAGAAACGACAAAACTAAATTGTGCTGCACCGGAAAAATCCGTAACGGCAAAACTCATCCGCGAGGCCCCGGCTGCATCGGGGGGGTTGACTCTCGGCGGGTTTAGTGTCGCCTGGGTCACCGCTTGGCTGCCATCGGCAAGCCCGGCAAAATCGCCAACACTGCTGAGCTGCCGCTCACCGGGAGTGGACGAAAACAGGTTATTGGTGACGCCCGGAATAAACCGCTGATTGCGGATGGGCGGGTCCAAGGGCTTAGGGTGAGCAGGATCGGTGTTGTCCAGAATGTCGTAGGTGGTATCGGAGGTGAATACCACCACCATCGGCGGTGACAACTGGCCGGCTTGGGCAAATAACGGCAACAGGTCGCCGTTTGCATCGCGCAGCGATTCAATGGCTCCGGGGCTCACGATGCCGCTGCCGCGATTGCCGACTTCCGATTCGGTGACCAAGGGCGCCGCAAAGGCAATGTCTTCCGGATTGGCAATCTCCCGCGCAATAGCGCCGGCTCCTTGCTTAAAGGGCTGCAAACTGAAGCGATCGCCGGTTTGAAACTGACCCGCCTCAAACACCAGTGTCAAGCCTTCAAAACTGACCTCAAAGGGCATGCTGCTCGGAATTAAACCATTAGCCACCTCGGCGCCATCACTGTCGCGGGTGATACGAAAGAGCCGCCCGCTGGTAATTTCCAGCTGATAGGGGCTGGTGCTGGTTTCAAGGCTGTTATTGAGCACCAATGACAGGGCTCTATCCGACGGTGGCGCATTGGTGCTCGCAGGTAAGACCCGGCTGCGCGCCAGCGTTTCGCTATTAAAATCGGTGAAAAAGAGACTGCCAAACTGGTTCGCGGGGGTGATGCCTTGCTGATGCTGTCGGTTGATCGACTCGGCGAGGACCACCGCAATGCGGCCAAGACTGTTGCGCGCAGGCTCCAGTTGCTCCTGCCGGTAGCGCAAAAGAGCGCCCAGCTCCCCCCCCTGAATATCGCCGGTAACCACCCGCTCGCCCTGGCCATCGCGCAAAATGACATCGGTTTGCACCCCTGGGTTGCGGCCTGACTCCAAGTGCAGTGAATAGGCATTCTGCCCAACCACCAGCGGCACGCTGCCCGCAATCATCACATTGACCTGCGCTTCGCTCTGATTGAACGTTTGAATCGGCAGCATTTCGGCGAGGGATTTTAAGGCCGCATCGCGTTGGTCCAGCAAATCATTGGGCCCACCCTTGGTGCCAAGGCCCATGACATCGGCGATACGCGTGTTGAGTCTCGCGATAGTTGCGACCAGCGTATTCACCTGATTGACGGCAACCGTCAGGCCCTGCTCGACCCCCGCATTCAGCCCCGTCAAGCGGTCGTCGATACTGTTAAAACGGTCGGCAAGATTCTGCGCTTCGCTGACGACCAGCTGCCGTGCTGGCAAGGCGGTCGGATCGTTGGCGCCGTTTTGCATGGCAGCAAAAAAGGTTTGCAGCGCACCTGACAGGCCGGTGGCCTCATCAGACAATAAATTATCCAGTTGCGATAGCTCCGATAACTGGGTGCTCATTTGGGTTGAAAGGCTGGTATCGGTTCGCAGTTGCCGAGTGACAAATTCATTGGCAATGCGCTCAATACGGCTGACATTGGCGCCATTGCCGATAAAGGCACCTTGCTGCAAGCTCGCCGGATTGGTCGCGATAGTGACGCGCTGTCGGCTGTAGCCGTCTGTGCCGGCATTGGAAATATTGTGGCCCGTGGTGCCCAATGCCGATTGTGCGACCCTGAGCCCGGTAATACTCACACTGAGCAAATCGCTACTCATTCCATTCTCCCGATCTGGCCTGACCACAGGGCAAGTGCCCGGATGACGCGTTACCGTTTTGACGTTATTGCCGCCAAGCGCCGTTAAAAAACAACCCTTTAAAAGTCAGCAAAAAAAAGGCCATGTCGTTATGCGCTGTGGCAGAAGTCTCGCGGCGGGTTTGGCTATCCCTATATCGCCAAACCCTGTATCGCCAAGCCAAGCCGGATGAGACAAGCCGAGGTGACGGCTCGGCCACTTAAAAGATCGGGTCGCTCGCTTCGGTAAAATGGTGCTTGAGCTGGCGGTAGATTTGCTGAATCTTGTCGGCGTAGGCCGGGTCTGTGGCGTAACCGGCCTGTTGTAATCCCGTGATATAGGCCTCGCTATCGGCGGCTTGGCGCAAGGCATCCGCGTAGCGCGGCGACTGGCTGATAAACCGGGCATAGTCATCGAGACTGTGCATGAGACTCGGGTAACGGCGAAACTGTGCCGTTTCTTTGACAGGCCTGCCCTGGTAATACTCGAGGGTTTGGGTCGCAACGGCTGGGCCCTGCCAGCGCGAATCTGCCTTGATGTTAAACAGGTTGTTGCTGCCTTGGACCATGTGCCGCCCCCAACCGGTCTCCAGGGCCGCTTGTGCAATCAGCATTAAAGGATCGACCCCCAATCGGCCCGCCACAGCGCGTACCGAGGGCAATAATCGCCCGACAAATGCCTCTTGCAAGCGGCCCAATACCGTTGGTGCTCCAGCGGCTTTAGGATCGCGATGAGACTGACTCTCAAAGAGCGCCAAGGCGCGGGCCAAGGTCGAGGGTGAGGCCGCACCGGCTGCAGGCGCACTGGCTGAGACGTCATTCGCTGCCACCGCTTTCGCCGCCGCCGAGGCCGTTTGATCCTCACTCGCCACCGAGGCCGCTGTCACAGGCACCGCATCACCAAAATAGCGGGCAAATAACGCGTCCCAGTCGTTCTGTGACAACTCGGGTTGTGTCGGCGTAGGTGACATTGACGCCACAGTAACGGGCGCCACAGTAACGGGACCCAAGGGAGCGCGGGCGGGTAAGGCTTGCATCGAATGGCCCCTTGTCGGCTCCTGTCGATCCGCCCTATCCGCATTGGCTAAGCCCGCATTTTTCGATAATTGCTGGTACACGGCCTTGGCAATGCCGAGGCCCCGACCTCGTGCGATATTGAGCGCCATCTGTTGGTCGTACAGATCGCGGTAAAGCGATTCACCCTGACTATTGCCAAGCTCAGGGTTATCAAAGGCTGATTGGGCTTGACGCATATTTTTGAACAACATCTGCACAAACAAGGACTCAAATTGCTGGGCGACCTGATGCAGCCCTTGGTCCTTGTCCAGGCGTTTGATGTCCTGCAAGCCGCCTAAATCCGTCACCAGTTGCGGGGCACCGGTTGCGAGACTTGCGGTTATAGACGGGGGGCGAGCAGGCGCGGACTGAGTCGGGTTGAGCGGGCGCATGGCCTAGATCACCACCACGTCAGCCCGCAAAGCACCCGCTTGTTTGAGAGCCTCGATGATCGCCATTAAATCACCGGGCGCCACGCCCACCGCGTTTACGGCTTTTACGAGGTCATCCAAGGTCGGCCCCGGCGCAAAATTAAACATGGGTACCCGTTCCTCTTCCACCGAGACGTCACTCTCGGGAACAACGGCTGTGTTGCCCGTCGCCAGTGCATTGGGCTGGCTAACGGCCAGGCTCTCATTGACCGTCACCGTGAGGGAACCATGGGTGATGGCCACCGGAAAAATGCGCACATTCTGGCCCACAACCAAGGTACCCGTGCGCGAATTGATGATGACCTTGGCCACAGCTTCAGCCGGGTCTACGTCGATATTCTCCAACAACGACAAGAATTCGACGCGGCTACCCGGGTCGAGCGGCGCCTGTACCGAGATGGACACAGCATCCAACGCCTGAGCCGTATCGGGCCCCACCAGCGCATTAATGGCGCCGGCGACGCGTTTGGCGGTGGTGAAATCCGCGCGATTGAGGTTAAAGACCATTGAGTCTCCTTGGGTGAAGGCCGAAGGCGCTGCCCGTTCGATTAAGGCCCCGGAGGGAATTCGGCCAACGCTTGGCACATTTACTGTCACCTTGGAGCCGTCGCGACCCTCGGCGCCAAAGCCACCCACAATCAAATTACCTTGCGCAATGGCATAGACCTGGCCATCCACACCCCGCAGAGCCGTCATCAGCAAACTGCCGCCGCGCAGGCTCTTGGCATCGGCAATCGAGGCCACGGTGATATCAAGGGTTTGCCCGGGCTTGGCAAAGGCGGGTAACTCGGCATGAACGGCCACCGCAGCCACATTTTTGAGTTGAAAATTCACCCCTGGCGGAATGGTGATGCCAAATTGTTTCAACATGGCATTAAACGACTGAGTCGTAAAAGGGGCCTGGTTGGTTTTGTCGCCCGAGCCATCCAGCCCGACCACCAAACCATAACCCACCAAGGGATTCGACCTCACGCCCTGCAGGCTCGCCAAATCTTTTAAGCGATCGGCCTTCGCAGGCGAACTCGCGATAAAAACCACGCCGCAGCCGATGGCCCAAGAAGCCAAACGAGGCCAGAGAGCACGCCAACACACCTGCATAATTAACCTCCGAAATCGACCGCGGCCACTTAAAACGGCCAATAGTGGCTATTAAAAAAACGACTCAAGAACCCCATTTTTTGACTGGATGCTAATTCACCGGAGCTGGTGTAGGTGATTTTCGCATTGGCGATGCGGGTCGATAAGACTTCATTATTTTTGGAGACATCGTCCGGGCGCACGAGGCCTGCGATGCGAATTAATTCATCCCCCCGGTTAAAGGTCATCCATTTTTCACCTCGAACCACCAGGGTGCCATTGGGCCAGACATCCACAACTGAGACGGTAATATTGCCGCGCAAACTGTTGCTTTGAGCCGCATCTGCCGCACCGGAAAAATTGCGATCGGCTGTGACCTGGTTGGCAATGGGGTTGCCATTTAAGGTGGCGGCAGCGCCCAATAAAGTGGGCACCGGCAAAGCCAGATCGGCACTTTTACTCACATCCACAGAAGCCGATTTATTCGAGGTGGTTTGCTCGCTGAGCACCACCGTAATCAAATCGCCTGGGCGCAGGGCTTTTTTATCGGCAAATAGATTCATTGCCGAATCCTCACTGTAAAGCGAGCCGGCTGCGGCCGGCCTCGGCGTCACTGCCGGCATGACGACGGGCGCGAAAAAGGGATCTCCCGCTTTGAGTGGTGCCTGCTGACTGCAGCCCGACAAGCCAAAAACGCAAAACATCACCACCACTAGCCCTATCGACAAAGATCGCAGCACCAAACCGACACTGGCGGTCTCGGGTATCAAGGCAGGATCCATCACAAGTTGAAGGTCCATCACCGGTTGATAGTGTGTATTTAACGGCCTCATGGGCTCGCCTCCTGTGCGCCAGGGATTACACATTTTGTGTAATGAATTGCAGCATTTGATCGGCCGTTGAGACCACTTTTGAATTCATTTCATAGGTACGCTGAGTGGTAATCATATTCACCATTTCCTGAACGATATCCACGTTCGAGTTTTCCAGCATACCCTGTTTTAATTGGCCCATACCCGCGAGGGCCGGCACGCCATTAATCGGATCACCACTACTGGCCGTTTGCAAAAACAAATTGCCGCCTACCGCTTGCAAGCCCGCTGGATTAATAAAATCCACCAGAGTAATTGAGCCTAAATTTTGCGGTGTCGGGTTGCCCGGCAAGCTGGCGCTGACCACCCCATCCACACCAATGGTCACCTGATTGGCGCCTTCCGGCACTGTGATATTGGGTTCCAGCAACAGGCCGCTCGCATTGACGAGCTGACCTTGATTATTCAATTTAAATTGCCCATCGCGGGTGTAGGCAATTTCACCCGATGGCTGCAAAATCTGAAAAAACCCCCGCCCATCAATTGCAACATCCAGGGCTTGATCCGTCACCTGTAAACTGCCCTCGGTAAATTGTTTTTGCGTGCTCACGACCCTGACCCCAACACCCAGTTGCAAGCCGGTTGGCAATCGCGTATCAGCAGTGGAGTCGGCCCCGGGCTGGCGTTGAATTTGATAGAGCAAATCCTCGAAAACGGCTGTATCGCGCTTAAATCCAATCGTCGAGGCATTGGCGAGATTGTTAGCGACAGTCGTCAATTGTTTATCCTGCGCTGTCAAACCGGTTTTACTGACATAAAGGGCCGCGTGCATCCTGTCTCTCCTCACCCGCAAGGGGTTTTACTGCTGTAAACACTGGGGGTTATTCAACACATCATTAACTATTAACTATTAACTATTAACTATTAACTATTAACTATTAAACTGTAATAAACGGCCTGCGCTCTCGGAGTTTTCTTTAGCCGTTGCCATGAGCTTGACGTGCATTTCATATTGGCGTGCGAGGCTCAATAGATCGGTTAATTCTGCGACGGCATTGACATTGCTGGCCTCTAAAAACCCCGATATCACCCGCACGCGGCCATCAGCCGGCGCGGGTTCTGCTTCATCCAGCTGGCGAAACAAACCGTCCTCACTCTTTGACAGGCTATCGGGCGGCGGGTTAACCAATTTGATGCGGTCAATAATCGCCGGTGCGGCAACACCTTGCCCTTCCGGAATAATCGACACTGTGCCGTCTGTGCCAATTTCAGTGCGGCTATTGGGCGGTACGGCAATCGGGCCCGCATTGCCCATGACGGCAAGACCGGCTGCTGTGCGCAAATTACCCAGCTCATCGATCACCAAATTGCCGGCACGGGTGTAGGCTTCATCACCCTTGGCCGATTGCACTGCAATCCAGCCGTCACCTTCAATGGCAATGTCGAGTTCACGGCCCGTTTGCTCCAAGGCGCCATGCGCCAATTGAGTCGCTGGGCGCTCAGCCATATTAAAAGCCCGCGTCGGCAAGCCTTCACCAAAATACACCGGCATACTGCGAGCCGTGGCGAAATCGGCTTTAAAACCATGGGTCTCTAAATTGGCCAAATTATTGGCGTGCGCCGTTTGCGATAGCATGGTGTGCTTGGCACCCGTCATGGCAATGTATAAAGCCCTATCCATGTTTTACCTCTCGCGGTTAACGTAAATTAATGATCGTTTGCGTCACTTGATCAGCGGTTTCGATCGTTTTGGCGCTGGCTTGAAAATTGCGCTGTGCGATAATTAAATTCACGAGCTCTTGCGATAAATCTACGTTAGACTCCTCCAGTGCACCCGACTGAATAGCACCCAAGGCACCACTTTGCGGCGCGCCTATATTGGGTGGGCCTGAGTCATAGTTTTCTGCCCACATAGTATCGCCAACCGGTTGCAAGCCCTGCATATTGCGAAAATTCGCCAGTGCAATCTGCCCTAAAACCTGCGATTCACCGTTGGTAAAGCGCGCAAATATAATGCCTTCATCGGAAATGCTTAGGCCCGATAATCGTCCAGTGGTAAACCCATTTTGCGCCACATCATTGACCGAAAACTCGCTACTAAACTGGGTAGTATCATCCAACGAAATTAAAAAATTGGAGCTAGTTGGCGGGTCTGGAATTAAGGTGCTGCCGCCATTTAACACATTCACAGGCCCCATGGCTCCATTGGGGTTGCCTTCAGCATCCAAAGGCACCCAGTTGGAAATTAAAATATCGTCTGTATTCACCCGATCCAAGGAGCCATCTTGATTAAAAAATAAATCAAACCCCGCGCGCGTTGGCAAGGTATTTTGGGGCGGCGGCAAGGCCGTATTCGGGTCACCAATATCCTGGCCGTCAATGCGCACATACATCACCCAGTGATTGGCGGAAGTCGTCGGATCATTCACGTCATAGTCCTGGCGCACAAAATACTGGGTCATAACATGCGGATTACCAAGGCTGTCGTAAATAGTGGCTTGGGTTTCCCAGTTATAGGTATCCTGATCAGCCGGGTCAAACGCATTAATAATTTCAGGCGTAAACGCTTGTGAGGTGAGCGGGCCAAATAAACCCACTGATGGCGGCACAGCATTGCTCGCGCTATAGCCCTCGGCTAGCACAATATCAATCCGGCCACCGACCACGACGGAATTGGTTGCGGCCGGCAAGGCTGACGGATTATTTAATACCGCATTGGTATTAACTTCGAGCACGGCAGGTGGCGCATTGAGATTGCCCTGAATTTCAAGGGCGTCGCCATCATCAGGGCTTGAAATACTGATTTTGAGATCATCGCCCACCGCTGAGCGAATAATTAAATTACCGGTTGCCACATCCACTTCGGCACTGATGCCGGGCAAGGTACGGGTCGACAATTGATTGATGCCGTCGGCAAGCACCGTGAGATTATCGGCCGGCAAGGCGACACCGTTTAAAGACACCACCATGCCATTATTGGTGTTGATAAAACCCGATAAGGGAATCGTCAGCTCAGTTTGCGCTGAGGCCGTCACACCGTTAAGTGCGTTTAACTCGGAGGCCGTTTGCGCCGCACTCGCGCCTTGAGCCGCGGTGTAGGTCACGGTATTGCCATCGTCATCGGTGATGTCGAGCGTTTGTTGCGGGTAGCCATTATCGACACGCGGTACGCCGGTTGTCGAAGTGCCCGCCGCCAAACCAATGCCGGCACTGTTGGCTGACACGTTCAATAGGCGCACTTGACTGGGCTCGCCTTCTTCAGCCGCCACCAAATCTAAACGATAATTTCCACCACCCAAATCCACCGCCTGCGCCAGTACATCGATTTGGGTTTGTGGCGGCAAGGGTTGCGATAATTGTGCGTTAATAACCCCAGCGAGGGTGCGCAGGTCATTAAAATTATTGATGGTGGCGGGAATGCCTGCAGCCGTATTTAAATTGACCGAAACCGTACCATTATTGGCTCCAGCCGCTGTTAATTCAACGTCAAACGTCATGGTGTTAGTATTAAAGTTAAAAGGCACTGGCATGGCAAATGCCGTGCCGGGCAAAGTCGAGGTCGTGTCATTACTGAGTCCCGCTTGCGTCACCCCAACGGCATTGCCCTCGGTGGTAAAGCGCAAGCCTTCACTTTGCAGAACCGGCTCGCTGGCATTTAAATTATAAAGCCCCTCGACCAAGGTGGTCGCGCGTGGCGCGAGATTGCCAGTCCTCACCCGAATATCATCCTGCAGGCCGCTAATATTGCCGGCACCGTCGGCGGGGAAGCCCTGAATGCGCGCGCTCACGTTGTTAACAACATAACCGTCTTGATCCAAACCAAAGGTGCCGGCACGGGTATAAAATTGCTCACCATTTTTTTGAACAACAAAAAAGCCATTGCCATTGACGGCCAAATCCAATTCATTTTCAGTAAATGCCATGCTGCCTTGATTGAAATTTTGGGCCACGTCCTGTAGCCGCACCCCGCTGCCAATCGCGTTGGAACCGGATCCCAGCACGCTGATGGCGTAGACATCCCCAAATTCCGCGCGCGAGCGCTTAAACCCCGTGGTTGAGGCATTGGCGATATTATTGCCCGTAATTTTTAAATCCGATGACGCGGCGCGAATGCCACTTAAGGCAGTATTAAACGGCATACAATTCTCCCACCCTGATCACAAAAACCCCCGCGATAGCCTGCACGATGGATGCTGAGCATAGGCATCTGCAGGCATTAATGAAACTGTTTAACATCACTTAATTTCATGGGCCCTATACCACTTAAATTCAGCGTCAAAAGCCCATCTTTACCGACGGTGACACTGTTGACATTGGCCGTTAATGCAGCCGCGAGAGCAAGTGGTTTACCCTCGGCTTGGGTTTCAAATTCAAACCGGTAAAGTCCCGGCGGTCGCCCACCCTCTACCCGACTTTGCCAGTTGATCACCTTGCCATCGACCTCCAGTTGAGCGCCATTCCACCGAACGGCATGCTCCCCAGCGGACTGGACACCCAGGTTGGCCTCTTCGAGCAAAGCCCCATTTTCGCTGTAAATTTTGAGTGTGACCTTGTCGCTGCTTTCGGGCAGCTCGACACTGGCACCCACTACCTGCCCGGCCTCCAGCTGGGCGATTTTGCTCGGCACCGAGACCTGCCGCCCGACCAAAGACGAGGCTTGCAACGCTTGATTGCCAATAAAATTGTCGCTCAACCGATCAAATTTATTGTTCATACTATCGAGAGCCTCGACAGAACTAAATTGTGCCAACTGCGCGATAAATTCTGTATTTTCCTGCGGGCTCAATGGATCCTGATTTTCCATTTGCGTAATCATGAGTTTGAGAAAAGCTTTTTGCCCCAACTCATTCGTTTTTGGTGCTGCCGAGGTTTTTTTGGCAATAGACAGATCGTCAAACAGGCTCGATGACGTAACCGCGTCGATACTCATAAGCTAACCTCACTGTCCAATCGTCAGCACACGCTGCATCATTTGTTTAGCCGAGTTCATGACATCGACATTAATTTGAAACGAGCGCGAGGCCGACATCATATTGGTCATCTCCTCCACAACATTCACATTGGGGTAATAGACGTAACCTTGCTCATTGGCCGCCGGGTGATCTGGCTCGTAACGCGGTTGCAAGGGCGCGTCCGACTCCACTATGCCAAGCACGGCTACGCCAGCTGTCTCATCCTGCCGTGCGGCAAAGGGCAAACCGCCATCGCCTTTACCCAGCATCTGCTCAAAACTGGCCTGAAAGACGGGCTGTCGCGCGCGGTAGACCGTATCACTGCTACTGGAGGCCGTTTCAGCATTGGCAATATTGCTCGCGGTGGTGTTGAGGCGAACGCTTTGGGCGTTCATGCCAGAACCGGCCACATCAAAAATCGATTGAATGCTCATGTCACTAGCCTCTCCTGTCGGGGTTATTCGCCTTTAATCGCGCCACTCAAGCCTTTAAAACGGTTATTTAACAGCGTAAATGCCGCTTGAAATTCCAAGGTATTCTCCATGAACGCAGCATGCTCGACCTGCTCCTCGACGGTATTGCCATCAATACTGGGCTGCGTTGGGCTACGAAACTGCAAACCGGGGCTGCCCTGGCCGCCAAATACTTGAAAATGTTCCTGATGTGTCAACAGCAATTGCCCGTTTGGCGCTGTGGCGGCGGCACCGGCGCCTTTGAGGGCGGCGTGAAAATTAAAATCGCGCGCCTTGTAATTGGGCGTGTCGGCATTGGCGAGATTGCCGGCCAACACAGAGGCGCGCTGACTGCGCAGCGACAGCGCCTTCTCAAACAGACCCGAAAATGACTGAAACGAAATCGACATGGGAACAGGCCTCCGATTTGACGCCCTTTTTGACGCTTTGCCCTCCTTTGCAAGCCGAGGGCCAAAGCGTCATACTGCCGCCCATCCCCGTTTTGCGACCACACAGCCTTGTTTTATCAGGGGTTTTGGGTCACTCAGCCTGCGACAAGCCGTAAGCGGTCAGTTTTAACCGCCGGAGGCGGCAGCAAAGCGGGTTATGCCAAAACAGCAGGCGGCAACTCCTTGCCGCCTAAGGCGACACCTAGCCCCCGGAGCCTCTATGCCAGACGCCTCAACCGCGCAAGACAGACTCTATGCCACACCACAAGCCCTGGTACCGGGTTTTGAATTTGACAGCCAGGTGGTTGAGGTTTTTCCGGACATGATTTTGCGATCAGTGCCAGGCTACAGCACCATTATTCAAATGATCAGCCAGTTAACGGCCCGTTACGCTCAGCACGGCACCTGCTGTTATGACCTGGGCGCGTCGCTCGGCGCTGCGAGCTTCGCCATGCGCCAGGGGCTTGGCGCCAAAAACTGCCGCATTGTCGCAGTCGACAAGTCCCCCGCCATGCTAAGCCAGCTCACACAATTGGTGGCGGCAGCCCCCGCCGGCGCGCCGATTCAGGTGCTGGCAGAATCGCTCGAAAGCCTGGCGTTAGAGCCGGCCTCGGTGGTGGTCTTGAATTTCACCCTGCAATTTTTGCCCATCGCCGAGCGCGCCCCGCTTCTCGCGCGTATCCGCCAAGCGCTGGTGCCCGGTGGCGTATTGATCTTGTCGGAAAAACTGTGCTTTAACGACCCGCGCCATCAAGACCTGATGGTGGATCTGCACCACCACTTCAAGCGCAACCAAGGCTATAGCGACCTGGAAATCGCGCAAAAACGCCAAGCGCTGGAAAATGTCCTGATTCCCGAAACCCTGAATGACCATCGCGAGCGCTTAGGGGCCGCAGGGTTTGACAGCGTTGAGCTGTGGTTTCAATGCTTTAACTTTGCCTCCTTACTGGCCTTCGCCAACGAGCAATGAGGGCCTCTATGAGATTGTCGCATGTTTGATTATGCCCAACTGGCGGCGAGCCTGGCCGAGGGGCCACTGCATAAATTGGCCAGCGCCATACCCCAACTCGTCGCCGAGGGGCTGAACCCCGGACGGCACCCAGAAATTGCCCACTGGCAAGCACGCCTGGCGAGCTGGCCCAAACTGAGCCCCTCGGTTGTCGATCTCCAAAGCCGGGTGCACATCGGCCTTGCCACAGATCTTGACTCTGCATTTGCCCCCCAATTTCACGCCGACTTGCAACAGCTGATTCCCTGGCGTAAAGGGCCGTTTTCGCTCTTTGGGGTCGATATCGATACCGAATGGCGATCGGACTTTAAATGGGATCGTGTCATGCCGCACTTGCCGCCACTTGCCGACAAGTCAGTACTGGATGTGGGTTGCGGCAGTGGTTATCACGTGTTGCGTCTCGCGGGTGCAGGCGCAGAGCAGGTCATTGGCATAGAACCCCTGCCGCGTTTTGTGTACCAATTTCATGCTCTAACTCATGCCCTACCGGCCCTAAAAGCCGCCGTCTTGCCCTGCACGCTCGAGCAACTCCCTGCCAATATGATGGCCTTTGATTTGGTGCTATCGATGGGTGTGCTCTATCACCGCCGCTCACCGCTCGACCATCTGCGCGAATTAAAAGATTCTTTGGGCAAGGGCGGGCAACTGCTCTTGTGAACTTTGGTGGCCGATGGTCCCGAAGGCTATAGCCTGACCCCCAAAGACCGTTACGCCCAAATGAGCAACGTCTGGTTTATACCCTCTGTGCCCACCTGTGTGCAGTGGTTGGTGCGCATGGGTTTTGACAGGATTCGTTGTGTCGATGTCACACCAACGACTCCGCTGGAGCAGCGCACGACAGACTGGATGCCGTTCCACAGCCTGACCGAATTTTTAATGCCGGGCGACCCTTCGCGCACACAAGAAGGCTACCCGGCACCCAAACGCGCCATTTTTACGGCAGAGCGCCCCTAAGCCATGCGATAGATCTACGTCATGTGATAGATCTAAGTCATACGATAGATCTAAGCCATTCGGCAGATTGCCTGCCGGGCTAAGCGAAAGGGGCATCGCATTTACGGCAAGCCGGGGATAGGCATTGGCAAAGCGAGTAATTTTCCATCGGTAGTCGTGGCGTATAGGGTTTTACGATCGGCACCGCCAAAGGCCAGATTCGTCGGCTGGCTGGGGGTTTTAATCACACCCCATTTGTCGCCGCTGGGTTTAAACACTTCAATCCCGGCCGTGGTCGTGGCATAAATATTCCCGACATCATCAACGGCAATACCGTCACTCACTGCATTTAACGTGATGTGTATTTTCGCATTACTGGTAGCGCCGTTAGCCGCAAGGTTGTAGCGCCAAATATGGAACTTGGTGTTATCCAGCGTTTTAGCGGTGACATACAGGTATTTTTCATCGGGTGATAAGGCAATGCCATTCGGGGCATAACCCTCGCCAATTAAATCCACATTATCGTTGGTGTCGATGCGGTAGGCGGCGCGGCCTTGTAAATCCGTGACATAAATAGTGCCATCGCTGCGCACCACATTATCGTTAGGCATGGTAAACGCTTTGCCGTTGTATTCGGTCGCGATGCTTGCCAAAGTACCGCCGTATTGACCGCGCGCAACACCCGCTGGCTCACCTTGGCACAAGACCAGGTAACCCCGTGGATCCCAGCCGGCGCCGTTGGTGCGCTTGTTGGGCTTTAAGTAGGTATCAACCATATTCGGCGGCGTTAAGCGGTAGGTGGTATTTTGGCGAAGATCAGAAAATATCAACACGTTTTCGCCAGGGATCCAGGCTGGGCCTTCGGTAAATTCACCGCCAGTAAATAGCGTTTTAATAGTTCCTGGGTTGGCGGTGGGATTAATGCTGTTTAGATTGGCGGCGCCGGTTTGCCGCTTCGCCCAGTCTAACCATAACCAGCGCATCATACGCTTGCCTTCACCCCGCACCGTTCTAAAGGTGTGTTCGCCGGTCGTGGATTCGACATAAAAATAGTTATAGCCACCTTGATCGAGGGCTTTGGTGAGTGGCCGATGCAATTGGCCGCGATCGCTGGCAACGGTCAGCAATGCGATACGCACTTTATTAACGCGATCGCCTTTTTTGGCCCAATCTAAATAGGGTGCAAAGGCGGTATTAAACATGCCCGCTGAACTGAAAATACGGCCAAAAAGGGCGGTGTTTTGCCATACCATCCAAAACGCAGCAGAGCCCCCCGAGCTATGCCCAGCAATCCCCCTTAAACCTGGGTCATCCGTGATGCTGACGGCATATTTTGTTTTCACATCCGCAACAATTTTGAGTACCGCATCGGTAAAGGCTTGATTGGGCGAGTCGTAATCCTCAGCGCGCAGGTTAAAATTGATCGGGTCAATAAAAACCCCCACCATAGGAGGGATTTCTTTATTGTGGATTAATTCATCCATCACATAGTGCATAGCCCATTCCTCAGGCGCACCCGAAAAACTTTTTCCATCGTTAAACACCATCAACGCGAGGTTATTCATCGTCTGATAGCCATGGGGTAAATAAACCCGCACCGTACGATTTTGGCTGGTAAACAGTTTAACCTCCCCCAAGGGCACGCCAGCGGCGGGCTTCGGATGGGGTTGATCATTTGCCGCTAACACCAAGGTGCCAGCGCCTTCGGGATCGGTTAATAAATACTGACTGGTTGACGACTGGCTGCTGGGTGCAGAAGACGACGATTTGACCAGACTACTGCTCGACGAAGCCCGCAGAGAACTAGAGACCGCTATCGAGCTGGACGACAGGGCCACCGAGGATGTCAGGCTGGATGAGATTCGGCTAGATGACGAAACAGAACTTGATGAAACAGGGCTTGATGAAACAGGCACTGAGCTTGAAGCCCCGACAGCCGGGCGACTGCTGGAGGCAAGAATACTGATAGCACTAGACGACTCGCGCGCACGGGATGAGGCGATCACAACGCTTGAAAAATGTGAAACCTCTGGCAGCGAGCTTGTCGTCTGGGAGCTTGCCGCCAAAGAGCTCAGGCCCTGCGCCTGAGGTGAGCTAGAACTGCCGGGCGTTCCGCTACCCGTACAAGCCGATAGCACAAGGGCTCCGGCCACTAAAATTAAAAGGTACCTTTTCATGTTGCGCGACTCGACAGTTAACGGTGAGAGGTCAATTCATGACGCAAGACGCGTCTACACAATACGGGGAGGACGGTAAGGGCTCAAAACTCGCGGGTCAACAACCGAATCACCGAACTGTGAGGTCAATTAAAAATATATTAGGGGTATATACCACCAAATTCGCTTCGCAATAGGGGGTTTAGTCTTCCAAACCATCGTCCTCGGTGGCCGGGGTTGGCGCTGGCAGCGGTGGGGGAAGCGGGTCGGGCGGCGGCACCGGCAAAATACCGAGGTGATAAGCGGCAAAGCCCGGCAGCACAAATTGATCCAGTGCCATGCCGATCACTTTGCCGGCATGGCTCGCCAGAATACGGGTTTTTTCGCCGGAAACCGGGTTGGTGACAGTGCCCAAAATATCGCCCTTTTCCACTTTGGCGCCCAGCTTCACTTGGCTAAACAAAATGCCGGAGCTTTGCGCGCGCACCCAAGTGGAGGCGTAAATAGCGGGCGCTGGTTCGCGCCAAAAAGCCGAATGCTCAATCATGTCCCGTTTTTTCAGCAAGGTCATGATGGCGCCAACGCCTTCGCGCACCACCGATTTTTGCAAGCGTAAGGGTTCGCCTGCCTCTAATGTCACCGCCGGAATACCCTGCATCACTGCGGCTGTACGCAAGGAGCGGCTGTTGCCGAGACTGTTGAGCACTACCACCTCGCCAAAGCTGCGCGCCAATTCCTGCACCGGGGCCTGACTCAAATCCGCGCGCACTTGCAAATAGTTGGTGCGATGAAAAGACCCGGTATGAATATCGACCAAGGCATCGCAATGGCGCACCAGGTCATTAAAAAAAGCCCAGGCAAAGCGCGAAGCCAAGCTGCCATTGGGGTTGCCCGGGAAGTAGCGGTTTAAATCGCGCCTATCTGGCAGGTAACGCGAATTTCGCGCAAATCCCATCATATTGACAATCGGCACACCAATCACCGTGCCACGCAACTTGGCGGGGTTCAAGCCAAAGAGTACTTGCCGCACCATTTCAATGCCATTGAGTTCATCGCCGTGCACGGCGGCCGTTAAACAGAGGGTCGGCCCCTCATGGGCGCCTCTCACCACCAAAACCGGCGTTTTTACGTCTAAACCACTAAAAAACTGGGAAGGCACCCACATCAAGCGCGCGGCGACCTGGGGTGGAATGGCATGACCTAACAAGGGCATGACCTCACCGGGTTTGCGCCTTGGCGGCAGGGGCGAGTAGGCCTCGACTGAGCCGTAAAAAGGATGGCGACTGACGGAGGTGCGCGGCAGTGTCGCCGTGAGGAGATCGCCCTCGGCGGATAAGCGACTTGGCGGGTGAAGCCGTTTTAATTTCTCGGCCGTGAGCCAGGTAGCAGGCTCATCGCTCGCCCAAGCGTTATGGCCCGCCGAGACGCAAGCGATCATTAACGTCAGCCACCCCAAAGCCCGCATCACCCGCACGACTGGCCGACCCAGCGCCTTAGCACACACGTCCATCCCCGATTCCACGCAATGACTCAACAGCGGTGGATTGTAGCGGCCATGAGGGGGCCGGGGTATCCAAATTATCCCATCGCGCCCGAAAACCTTATGGCGCAGACCCCCTTGATACAAGGCTATACCACTCCCCTATCCAAAGATGGCCTTGCAAATACAGCATAGAGTCAACGCGACCTCCCTCACAAAAACCATATGTGAGAATTTTTTATATAAATATGGCATGTACTATGGGCATGTCGCGGCCACGACCTCAGTCCATAACCAATACAATCACACTATTTTAGGGGTCAAACATGTTTACACGATTCAAAAAAAATTCAGCCGGTGCCTTGCCATTCGCTCTGGCCACCGCATTGATCGGGGCCTTCTGGACGGGAGCTGCCACCGCCGAAACGGCGCCCGGTGAAATCATCACGATCAACAACGGCAAGAACATTGTCGCCTTAGAGTTTGAAGAGTGGTCTAACCAGACTAAACAACTGGCGGGAGAAATTAAAACCGTCTACCAACGCATGGCTAAATACGCCCCTAATAGCACATTTATCGCGCCCAACATCTCGCAAAACATTTGGAATACTGACATTACCGCATGCAATACCAATCCCTTACAAAACGGACCTTTCTATTGCGTAATCGACGAGGTCGTCGCGTTTGATACGGATTATGCGATCGTTTTCAGCTTAAGCCGTGGTGCGACACGCGGCATTATGGCGCACGAAATGGGACATGCCGCGACGCGGCATAAAATCGGCGAAACCCGATTTTTAGACCGCATCAACATCGACGATGCGAACACGCGAAAAATAGAGCTGATGGCCGATTGCATCATGGGCGCTTATTCGGTGGAATTTAAAGACGCGCAAGCGGGACAAGAAGGGGTTCGTGCGTCGTCGCGCGGCGACTTGGATAATCCCTATTTTGACGATGTGACACACGGCACACCAAAACAACGTGAAGCGGCCTACCGTGCTGGGATTAAACTCGCCAGTGTCGATAAATGCATTAAGGATAAACGTTATAACTAATCGTTAATCCCAACAATAGCGACTCAACCGACTGCGTTGAGTCGCTATTTTATTGGCTAAGCAAAAGGTTTTTGTAAATGAAAATATTACGCGCATTATCCCTACGGCTGCTCCTATTGCCTATGCTCGCTATCGTTTTAGCAACACACGGAATCTGGTCGACAAGCCCTAAGGCCGACAAAACTATAGCGTTTAAAGCTCCTAGCAAAACCGAGCGCACTGAAGAGCGTGCAATTCCAAACCAAGCCACTGAAGAACGCTCAACAAACTCTACTCTAGACGCTCGCGTGAGTGCAGATGATGGTCGCAATACCATCTTACAGCCCGGCGATACCGAGTCACCCGAGCAGGCCATACAAAAAAGTCTGCTATCGTGGGCCAAATTGACGTTTGGCAGCAATACACCGGACAATATCGAAAAAATCATAACCGATTTATATTACGATTTTTTACACGATGTCGGTAATGATCCGAAAGCCATTTCATTGACACTCATGCAAAATGAGATTGTCGAGTATGTTCAAAGTACTGAGATGGCAAAGCTCGGTTATAACGATGCAATGGAAATGGATCAATACGATTTTGATACTGTGCAACATCTCGCCGCCAGTGGCGACATCAAGGCCATTCAAAATCTAGCGGATACTTACTATTTCAGCGGCGATGACATACCGATAGCGTTGTTAGAAAAAAAGAGCTTGGCCGACTACAAAGAACACGCAAAACAATTGTATTGGGACAGTTTGGCGATGGGCAGTGCACGATCAGCCTCTGTATTGGGTGAAATTGCCGTTATCGAAAAAAAACCAACTGAGGCGCATGCGTGGTATCAGTTGGCACAAGAACTCCAGGATTTTCGCTTCACGCGATGGTACGAAGGTAAGGATTTCGCCAAACAATTGAGCCAAGCCCAAGTCGCCGAGTCTGCGCAGCTCGCCAGCCAGTATCGGTCACGCATCATCGCACGCACGAGTGAACTCAATGGCAAAACGCTTTTTGATTAATCCGTCGGGTCTGGCATGCCAAACAGCACAGGCATCCCTGCCACCTTGGCACTTTTGCGCTCTAAACGGATGACCTGACAGGTGTATAGGGTATTTTTAGCTGGCGGCACCCGGCGTTTTCGTTAAAATGCCGGGCTTTTGGCCACTGGTTTGGCCAGCGCCTAATCACTACCCTAATGACAGCGTTGATGACTCACTTATGAACCTTTCAGCCCTCACAGCTCTATCCCCCCTCGACGGCCGCTACGCCACCAAAATGACCGCATTACGCGGGCTATTTAGCGAATATGGCCTGATCAAAGCCCGCGTTGAGGTGGAGGTGCGCTGGCTGCAACAGCTGGCCGCTCACCCCGGCATTCCCGAGGTCCCCGCGCTCAGCCAAGACGCGCAGGCGTTTTTGGCGCGGCTGCTTGAAAACTTCAGTGAGGACGACGCCCAGGCGGTAAAAAACGAAGAAAAAACCACCAATCACGACGTCAAAGCGGTTGAGTATTTCATCAAAAGCCGCCTGGCCCAGATGCCGGAACTGGCCGCCATCAGCGAATTTGTCCATTTCGCCTGCACCAGTGAAGACATTAACAACCTGAGCCATGGCCTGATGTTAAAACAGGGGCGCAAGCTACTGTTAAACCAGATGGCGCAACTGGTCAACGCTATAGGCCAATTGGCGGAGGACTATGCCGATGTGGCTATGCTGAGCCGCACTCACGGCCAAACAGCCTCGCCGACCACTCTCGGCAAAGAAATGGCCAATGTCGCAATTCGGTTAGAGCGCCAGCGCTTGCAGCTTGCGGCCATTCCGTTGCTCGGCAAAATTAATGGCGCTGTCGGCAATTACAATGCACACCTTAGCAGCTATCCCGAGGTCAACTGGCCTGCCCTGGCCCAGGATTTTATCGCGGGGCTGGGTTTGACCTACAACCCCTACACGACCCAGATCGAACCCCACGATTACATGGCCGAACTCTTCGACGCCCTCGCCCGCTTTAACACCATTTTGATCGACTTTAACCGCGACATCTGGGGCTATATTTCGCTCGGTTACTTCAAGCAAAAAACCGTTGCCGGCGAAGTGGGCTCCTCAACTATGCCGCACAAGGTTAACCCGATTGATTTTGAAAACTCCGAAGGCAATTTGGGGCTCGCCAATGCGCTGCTGCAACACCTGGCCAGCAAATTACCCATCTCGCGCTGGCAGCGCGACCTCACCGACTCCACCGTGCTGCGCAATATGGGGGTGGCCATCGGCTATGCCGTTTTGGCTTTTGAATCGGCGCTCAAAGGGATTGGCAAACTCGAGCTAAACCCAAGTCGCCTCAGCGATGACCTCAATAACGCCTGGGAAGTGCTGGCCGAGCCTATTCAAACCGTCATGCGCCGCTACGGCATAGAGCAACCCTACGAAAAATTAAAAGCCCTGACCCGTGGCCAGGCCATCACAGGCCCACGCCTGCAGGACTTTATTAAAACCCTCGCCATTCCCGCTGAAGCCTGTGATGCACTTTTAGCCCTGACGCCCGCGAGCTACATTGGGAATGCCAGCCTGCAAGCGCGCGACCTGCCCCGCCAGCTGGCCGCCTTATCGGCCAAGGGGTAGCCTATGCCCAATCCCGGCAAACCTATGCCAAACCCCGGCAAACCACCCCTGGGTGAGATGAGCGTCGACACCTTTCTCGCCGATTACTGGCAACAAAAGCCGCTGTTTATCCCGCAGGCGCTGCCCAACTGGGAAGCGCCGCTCGATGTCAACGATTTGGCTGGCCTCGCCATGGAAGAGACAGTCGAATCGCGCTTAATCATTGAAAAGCCGGGCACTGGCGCCTTTAACGGGCGCTGGTCCGTCGAACAGGGGCCCTTTAGTGAGAAGCGTCTTGAGCGACTGCCGAGCAGCCACTTCACCATTTTGGTGCAGGCACTCGATCAAATCTGCCCCGACATTCAGGCACTTTTGCACCGATTTCGCTTTTTACCGAACTGGCGGCTGGACGACATCATGGCAAGCCTTGCGCCAACAGGTGGCGGGGTTGGCCCTCACTTTGATTACTACGATGTGTTTTTGATTCAAGCAACGGGCAGCCGCCACTGGCGCCTCGGTCAGTGGTGTGATGAGTCAACACCGCTCGCCGAAAACTGCCCGCTCAAGTTGCTGACCGACTTCAACACCACCGCCGAATATCTGGCCAAACCCGGCGATATTCTCTATGTGCCGGCACGCCTGGCCCACTGGGGTATCAGCCAAAGCGAGGATTGCTCGACCTATTCAGTGGGGTTTCGCGCGCCGGCTTACGGCGACATGCTGCTTGAGTTGAGCCAGCACCTGGCTGCGCAGGTCCCGGCACATTGGCGCTATAAAGACCCGGATTGGACACCCGCCCAAAGTCTCGGTCACCCGGGCGAACTCACGCAGGAGGTCATTGCCGAGGTGCGCGAGACACTGCTGGCACTGATAACGCCTGAGCAAGTGGGGAGCTGGCTGGGCGCACATCTCACTGAAGCCAAACGACAGGTTCCGGACATTACCACCGATGACTTCGCCCCCGCCTATGCCTTGGCACCTCACGTGAGGGCCACCTATGTCGCAGAGGGGCCCGATCAGGCGCTGACGTTTATTGACGGCCATCGCTTTCTGACCAGCTTAGCCTTGGCGCAAGCCCTGACGGGCTATACTCCCGTGACACCCGACCATTACAGCGCGACGGATCAAGTCGTCATTGCGGACTGGATAGCGAATGACTACCTCAACCCCTCTTAGTACACGATCTGCGCCCGCTGAGCTGATCAGTTCCTCAGTCATTGAGTCGGCGACGGGCCAACCCACGACGGTCCAAACTACGACTATGCGCAAACCCTCAGGCGCCCAGGGCGAGATTCTGGGTCTTGGCGTCAAAGTTCGCCGGGTGCGCTGGCCGCAGAATGCGTCTGAGCTGGAGTTTTTACGTGATGCGGTTTTTATTAAGGAGCAAAAAGTCCCACCACACCTCGAGTGGGATGGCCTGGAACAGGAATCCGATCATTTTATTGCCTACCTGGAAGACACCCCAGTGGGCACAGCTCGCCTCGTCAAGCACCATAAACTGACGCGCATGGCTGTACTCAAACCCTACCGGCACCAAGGCATCGGCAGCAGCTTGATTCGCGCTTGCTGCCGCTCAGCTCTGCATGCGGGCATGGCCGAACTCATCGCCGACGCCCAACTGGATGCCCTGGGTTTTTACCTCAAACAAGGCTTTGTCGTCACCGGCAACAGCTTTTACGATGCCGGCATATTGCACAAACCCATCGCTAAACGTCTCAACGCTTTCGTCTAGCCAGGCAATGCCCCGATACATCCAGTACGCCAATACCCCCAGCACGCCAATACACGAAGCTCCAACCACACTCAACTCCAACCACACTAAGCCCCAGCGCATTGCTCTCTAGGATTGCTCTCTAGGATTGCTCTCTAGGGGCTGCGCTTGGCGCCAAAATATGCGAATATTCATATATTCGCATATTGAGATTAGCCATGCCGGACCTCGTACCCCTCCTTAAAGCCTTAGCCGACCCCAACCGCCTGACGTTATTGCGCTGGATACACCAAAAGCCAACCTGCGTCTGCGACCTGATGGTGAGTGTGGAATTACCCCAGCCAACGGTATCGCGGCAGCTTGCGCTCTTACGTCAAGTCGGCTGGGTCGCCACTGAGCGCCAGGGCCAATGGGTTTACTACCGGCTGCACCCAGAGCTACCCGACTGGGCGCTGGGGCTTTTAATGTCCTGCGAGGCGGCCTCACCCGCACTCGCCGCCCCAGGCTCCCGCTCCTGTTGCGATAGTGACTAGCCCACTTTTATGAACCTCTCCACCGCAGGCATCATGCTATGAAAATGTTGTATATCTGTACCCACAACCGCTGTCGCAGCATTTTAAGCGAGGCCATTACCAACCAGCTTGCGCAGGCTGCAGGCGCCTCGCTTATCGCCAAAAGTGCCGGCAGCCAGCCCGCTGGCGAGGTTCACCCCTTGACGCTGAAGTACCTGGCCGAACGGGGCTTCACAACAGCAGGCCTGCAGAGTGAATCCTGGGACAATTTCGAAAGCTTTGCGCCCGATATCGTCGTCACCGTTTGTGACAGTGCCGCAGCTGAGCCCTGCCCGCTCTGGTTCGCGCAAGGTCTGCAACTGCATTGGGGTCTGCCAGATCCGTCCAAAATCCAAGGCGATGAGGCGACACAAGCGGCGGCCTTTCAGGCAGTAATGGATACGATTGCGCGGCGCGCACAGGCATTAATCGCCCTGCTGCAACAGGCGCCGGAGCGCCTTGATGCTGCCGCTTTAGCCGCCATTGGCGACATCGCTTAATGTCATTGCCGGCCTGGGCTTAAGTCTGGCAAAGCTCCCTATCGTCGAACAGAGGACAGTATCATGGGTGTATTTGAACGTTATCTCAGCCTCTGGGTCGCTTTGGCCTTGGGGTTTGGTTTACTACTGGGGCAGTCGCTGCCTATGCCCTTTGCCCAACTGGCGAACTGGCAATACGCAGGGGTGAATATCCCGATTGCCGTCTGTATTTGGATTATGATTTACCCCATGCTGGTACAAATCCAGTGGAAGAGCCTCGGCAGTAGCCTGCGTCAGCCGCAGGGACTCGCGCTCACGGTGGTCATGAACTGGCTGGTCAAGCCCTTTACCATGGCGGCCATCGGCTGGTTGTTTTTTCGGGTGATTTTTGAACCCTGGATAGACCCGGACACAGCCACCGAGTACTTGGCCGGTGTGATTTTGCTGGGTGTAGCGCCCTGCACGGCTATGGTGTTTGTCTGGAGTCACCTGGTGCGGGGCGATGCGAACTACACCTTGATGCAGGTCGCCGTGAACGACTTTATTCTCATTTTTGCGTTTGCGCCCTTGGCGGGGATCCTGCTCGGCCTCAATCACATTCAGGTACCCTGGCTTACGCTTCTGGCGTCGGTCGGCCTCTATGTTGTGCTGCCACTGATCGCAGCCTTAATCACCCAAAAAATGCTACCCGACGCCCATCAGCGCGCCGCCTGGCTCAGCCGCTGCAAACCCCTATCCATGGCCGGGTTACTCCTTACCGTACTGCTGTTATTTGCCATTCAGGCGCCCGAGGTACTGGCCAAACCTATCCCGATTGTTTTGATTGCAGTGCCATTACTGCTTCAAACCTATGGCATTTTTGCACTCAGCTACGCTATCGCCTGGAAACTCAAGCTACCCCATGCCATAGCTGCTCCCGCCTGTTTGATTAGCACCTCCAACTTTTTTGAACTGGCTGTCGCCGTCGCGATTGGGCTTTTTGGCGTTCACTCAGGGGCAGCGCTTGCGACAGTCGTCGGGGTTCTGGTTGAAGTGCCGGTGATGTTGTCGCTGGTCGCCTTTGCCAATCGCAGTCGCCACCATTTTGCCTGACCGGCGCCTGCACAGTATTCGGGCGCCATTAGGTCATCAGCTGCCGCAAATGCGCCAAGCCCGGATGGCGTTCCAGCTGGGCTTCAGCACTTTTGTAGGCGCCAGCCAAGTGGCGCTTAAGGTGCGGTAACACCTGTTGGCGCGGAATCTGTTTCAGCCGGCAAAAAATCGCGAGGGCAAACAGGGTTTCACTCTCACTCAGCGAGGCCTGGCGCAAGGCTGCTGGATTGACGCAGCGCGCACAACTGCCGCGAAAGTGATAGGCCGACTGTGTCATCATCACGCCAAAACCCATAAAAATGGCGAGCAATTCTGCCATGGGTTTAAAGGATTCAGGGCCGCCCGGTGGCACCAGCTGGCTTTGCCAAAGCAGATGCTGGGCCACCGTCTGCGCAAAGTTGGCGACAAGATGCGCAGGCTGGCTCAGTTGATCGGGGATCACGGGCACCCACAAGGTCGCGCCCTCGGCCTGCTGCCAGTCGTGCAGGGTGTTGTCATCCCGCACCATCACATTGAGCCCCAAAAGCGGTGGCGGCTCCAGGGGGCACTGATCAACAAACCCAAGGCGCCAAGGCCAAAACGGCAGGCCACAGACGCGTGTCACCTGCTCAAACGCGTAACGCATGGCCGCCTGCGGCGAGGACAACTGCGCCGGGAAAAAATCAGCCGTTGGCAACACTAAAGGGGTATTGCGCACAAAACGTTGCCGGTCAAAATGCTGCAAGGCCCAACCGAAAGCTTCGATCAGCGCATTGGCGCCTTCATCGCTCAAAGCGGGTTTATACAAAAACTGCCACCACCCCATGATTACCTGCCCAAAAGTATTGCTATTCAAGACGCTAACGCCCAAAAAAGGGGCGTATTTTAACCGGAACAGCAGAATCTTCTTGGACGCAGTCCTGACTTTTGGCAATCGCGGAGGTTGCTGTTGCGTGGCAATGGGTGTTGTGTCGAGACTATTTAGCGACGACTGCATTGCCCCCTAAGCAACTCACCTACCACTCAGTGCTCGGCGAT
>JACCDR010856304.1_pt1 | contig 28457 bp, 30 predicted proteins | sample 7446431 | NCBI WGS metagenome assembly JACCDR01 (sample SAMN15323443, study PRJNA562643) | freshwater metagenome | isolation source: river surface water | place: USA:Blue River Watershed | collected 2017-08-17 | reverse complement strand
GCGGACTGACCGACGGCAGAAATCGACGTCTCTTCCCTGCCCTTGGCAAACCGCCCGAGCTGCTGCCGCAAATTCTCGACGTACACCCCACGGCGCCCGCTGGCCGCCTTCTCTTGGCAGCACAGCGCGATGGCCTTCCCGAGCGGGATGGACTCAACCTTCGGCTGGTCCCGCTTCATCTGGCGCCATTCGGCGAAGATAGCGGAGAGCGTCGTTCCTTCGACCTCAGCTTCTTTGGCCAGCGCGGCCAGAACCGCGCGCTCCCGATCGGAAAGCGTCGCCCACGCGGCGCCGGCGTTCACGTCCGCCCGAAGTGCCGAGGCGGCCTGTTCAGCGGCTCGCTTCGATGGAAAAAACTGTCGAGTCCGCCCCGTGGCTAGGTGTGCATCGACGCACCAAGTCTTGGCGCCCCGGACCATCCGCTCGTGAACAGTCACCTTCACGGGCGGCACTGTTGCCGGTTGTTGCCAGTTTTTCGACCGGTTTCCGCCTATCGGAACCAACGAGGACCGCCTTGGACCGTTTGACCATCTCCAAAGGTAGAAACGAAAAACCCCGGTATTCCTGAGGAAATCCGGGGTTTTCTTCGGGTTTCGAAATGGTGCGCGCTCCAGGTTTCGAACCTGGGACCCCATCCGTGTGAAGGGGAAATGATGCTCTGATTATCAGCGGTTTCCGTGGATTCCCGGCCCGGTTCCCACTCTGTTGCCACTTTTCGGAACTGAGGTCACAGGGCCACGAAGCTCTGGAAGTTCACCGTTTGGAGGTCCCGGACACCATAGCTTCCCCGGCTGTTCCCCTGCGACTGCATTGACGATGACGGAGTGATCGAGAGCGCCGTCATCGAGGACGTGAAGTCGTCGTTGTACCTGTCCCGGAAGACCCGCACGAAGGAAGTCCAACCAACCGGGAGCGACTCGAGGAATAGGAAGCCATCCTCCAGGAATCCGCCCTGCCGTTGTGGGCCGAACCGATCGTAGGAGTCGGTCAGGACATTCAGCGGACGGAGGCTGAATCGGAGGTCCGTCGCGGCCCCGCCGTTGACCGGATCCGACCAAGTCACCAAGCCGTCGTTCTCTCCCTCGAATGGCAACGTGCCGGCCGCGAAGTACGTCGGCGGCGTGGTCACCGGGAATTGCAAGATGAGCGGCTCGTACACCGCGCAGCTACCGTCCCGAATCCCGAACCCGTAGAGCCCCTGCCCCGACATGAAGCTCAGGAAGTCCGCGATGGTGACGTAGGACAGGCTCCGCGAGATCGTCGTGGTCTGGTCGGAGCTGGCCGTCGTCCGCGTGTAGGTGCTTGCCGTCATTCCCCATTCGGACGTGATCGACGAGTTCACGCGGAACACGCCGTCGTTCGGGACCCGGTAGAACAGGGCGTCGCCAGACGGCCGCGAGAGCGTGTTGTGCTGGTGCTCGAAGTTCACCTCCAACGCCCTGGCAAGCGGCATCCAGTCCGAGTAGGGCCCCGAGTTGCCGGTGGAGCCGTCGCTGGTCTGGTACCGGATCGGGAAGTCGAACCAGTCCACCTGGAGCGTGCCGCGGGTCCATGCGTTGACCACGTAGGCCAGCACGTCCCATTGCCACTTGGAGAGCGGGATCCGAAGCCACAGCGCACCGCCAGAGCCAGACGGCAGCGGGAACGCTCCCGACGACGGATGCCGGAAGGAGACCACGGGATCCCCCGGGAGAGCCTTGCGGCCGTCCGAGCCGGATGACGGCGGACTGATGAGCCGGTTCCGGTCGCCGAGGCGCGAGACGGCTTGAGGCGTCACCGATGCGTCGGCCGTGGCGGCCTCGCCGAGCCACTTCCCGCCCGACCACTCCGCCCAGTCGTTGCTGGACGAGTCCTGCGCGGCCGTCTGGAGCAGGTAGGGCCACGTGCCCGGCGGGACCACTGCGGGGCCAGACAGGCTCGGGAAGGTGCCGAAGTCGGATCCATCCCGTCCAGAGGTGAACCAGAGCCGCCGAGGACATCCGATCGTCGAGGAAGAGATCGTGTCGAAGACGCTCCCAAGCGGGACCAGGTCGAACCCGGATTGCAGTCCGATGGACTGGGTGACCTGCACGGACCACCCGAACGGCGTCAGGGTCCACCCGGAGACCGTGGCCACCGCCGCCAGCGCCGAGGCGACCGCCGTGGCCGCCGTGGTGAACGTCGAGGTGAACGTGGCCGGCGCCGATGTCTTTGCGGCCGTCCGCCATCCGCCACTCCCCGAAGCGGTCGAGAACGTCCAAAGCTGCCAGCCCGGTAGGAAGTCGGCGTGTGCGTCGTGGGGGAGGACGTTGGGGACCGTCGCCGGCCAGATAATGCCGGTCGCCGGCGCGTTGCCGAACACGGAGCACCCCGGGCCGTCGAGGTAATGCCCCGTGGGCATCGTTCGATTGCCGGACCCGTCGGTTATAGCCCCGACCGTCGAAAGCGCCGTGGCGACCCCCGCGGCGTCCGAGACGAAGGCGTCCGCTTGGAGCGTCCAGACCCCGGAGACGCTCTGGACCCTCTGGATCCGGCCGAACTGGTGCGCGAGGTCCCCCATCTTTCCGGTCGAGGGGTGCCCGAAGAACCCGCCATAGACCCCGGAAATGTCCGGGGCCACCGACGGGTCCATCTCCTGCCCGAGAGCGTTGAACCACTCGACCAGCAGGGAGACGTTGCCGAGGTTGCTGGCCGCGAGCGTGGCCTCTGGGGACATGGCCGCCAGAGTCGATCCGAGGGCCGCGTTGCCGCCGCCGGCACGCCAGAAGGGCACGTCCCCCGAGACGTAGGGCCAGAAGTAGCGACAGGGCACGCCAGGGGCCCATTCGTGCAGGAGCGAGCCATCCGCGAGTCGTCGCACGGCCCGGGATTCCCATGGAGCGAGCGTCAGCACGGCGTTGCCGCCCGGGGCGCCGACGGCCGCCTCGAACGTGATCGTGAGGGAGCGGTGCTGGAGGTTGTGGACCCGGAACAGGCCGAATCGTGTCCACGTCGCCGGAATCGTTTGGGACGTGACCCCGTCGAAGCAGAGTTCGGCCACCGCGAGAGGGTGCGCCCGGAAGTGCCAGTTGAACCCGGCCGCTCCCCCTTGGTTGACCACCGAAACCTTTCCGGCAGGAGTCGTCTCCTCGATGCCGACCCCGAGCGAGAACGCCTCTCCACCGACGTCCACCGTCACCGGTATCATCGACCCCATGAGCACTTCGAGGTTCGGGGATGCGGCCGGAGCGTATCCGCCCGGGCTCATATAGCGGTCCCGATAGCTGATGTTCCGGTCGCCGTCGTTGAACTCGGCATAGCCAAACCCGGACAGGCCACCCGAGAACTTCGCCACCTCGGTCGCAACCTGGGCCTGGTTGTGGGCCGCCGGCCACGGCGCGGACCCGGCCACGGCCCAGATGCCCGGCGAGGCCATCCGTCGAGGGGACACAGACGTTGTCGCGGTGAATGCGACGATCCGACCAAGCGGGAGCCCCGACATGGTCCAGCGCCTCGCCATGAACAGGCTCTTGTCCGTCAGGCAGGCAGCCGCCTTCCGGTCCGCCTCGGCGTAGAGATCGTTGAGGTTTGCGGCTGTCCAGATGCGGCCGTCGGCGGCGTAGGGAATCGCCGGCATGGGAGATCAGTAGAAGGTTCCGCCCGCCGACGAAGTCCGCACGGTCCTCCCCGGCAGCGCGGTGCGCGAAACGCCCGACGTGCTGAACCGAGTCAGCGTGCCAGCCCCGCGAACCGGACGGAGCCGGCGGAGCGCAGTCTGGATCGCAGAGAGTTGCTGCGTCAGCTCTCCCTGCGGTCGGATGGTGGGTTGGTTGAGCATGGTCAGGTAATCTCGGCGCCGTAGAGATATTGCGCGAAGTAGAAGCCGGACTCGTACTCCTGCACGATCTGGAACAGGCCGCCGGACAACTGTTCAACGACCGGCGCCTTCTTCAGCCACTTCATCGACGAGAGGCCGGAAGCGTTCAGCAATGCGGCGGCCGGCAAGGTCGGCTCGGAAGTCGTCAGCGCGGTGTACGTGTACGGCCGATTAACGTTCGTGTGGATGGCCTGCAACGCGGTGAGGTTGTTCACGACCTCTGTCTTCCGCAGCGTGTACAGGGTTACGATTCCGGTCGCGTTAAGGTCGCGAAGAAGGATGTCAAGGAGTCGCCCAGCCTGGGCGATCTCGTCGGACGTGGCCCCGGAAGGGCTTGCTGGCGTCGAGATTGTTGTCGTTGGTGGTGCTGCCGGGTTCAGCGCCAAAGCCTGCGCCACTCGATCGGCGTAGTTTTCGGCATAGGCTTTGATCCGCTGCGGCCAAGTGCGGTCTCGTTGCCAGAGAGGAATGGTTGCTGGGTGGTTCAGGATGTGGACCTGTTCCTCCGTCGGCTGCAGGGTCCACGTCCGTGAGATAAGACCGGGGTCTTCGCTCCCGCCGGCCGTTGTCGCGACGCCGTAGGTCAGTTCGATCCGAACCCAGTTCCGAACGGTCGGATCCGTCGTAGACCTCTGCCCCAGCGGACGGTTGGACTCACGAAGCGCGATGTATCCCGCCGGCGCAATGGACGCAAAGAAGGCGTCCTTCTCCTCCTCGGGCCCTTCCCAGACGCGGACCAGCTGGAAGCCGGCCGTGGCCGTCCAAGTCCGTTCGGATGGCTGTTCGGTGAACATGGTTCAAGTGAACGATGCGCGGGTGATTCGAAGTTCGGTCCGGATCGACTTCAGCTCGTCGAGCATGGCCTTGAACGTCGGAAGACCGTTCGCGAACCCGTACAGGGACCCCGCGGTCGCAAACCTGCCCGAGTTGAAGTCGCCCTTGATCCGCATCCGGTCGAAGATGTTGCTGGACTGCTTAAGCCTATCCGCCATGGACATTTGTTCGATTTCTTGAAGGCCACTTTCAAGGAACCGTCGTTTTCCATTTTGGTCGACGTTACCAAGCAAATCCGGCCGGAATCGTGTATCTGCGTCTCGATTCAGAAGCTCCCGGCGAAGATCGAGATACATCGGAAGCCCCAGCAGCTTGTTTTGAAAGTCGAAGTCGAGAGCGTCACGCCCTAACTTGAGACGATGAGCCACCTCGTCGGGGTCCTCCTGTTTAGGAAGCAACGCTTTAGCTTTCTCCCAAAGGTTTTCCAAATGCCTAGTCTCAGCGTCAATTCTGTTGAACTCATTCGATCTCCGAAACCCAATCTCATCCATGAGGCTGGCTTTTGCGATAGATCCTTGTGCCGACATTCCGCGAAGCTTCTCTTCCTCAGTTAGGCCGGCTGCGGATTTCAGTTGCTCCTGAAGCCTGAACGCCGCTGCTGGGCTGAATGCCTTTAGCCGATTGACCCGACCAGCGAGCGAACGGTCGATTGCAGGCGCTGCCGCCCTTGCCTCAAAGCCACCAAGCGCTTCTTCCAGTTCAGAAACGACCTGATTAGTGATCTGCGCTACTGTTCCAACCAGTAATCCGCCGAGCCCTGCACGTAGTCCGACAGATCCAATAGCGCTTCCGGCAAAGCTTGTTGCGCCAGTTCCGAGCCCAAGTTTCCTGCTAGCTCCAAAAGCGCCCGCAAAGGTAGCCCCTCCAGCTAGCAGTGGAGCGTATTGAATTGCTCCAACGATACCTGGCGCAAGGACGTTGGTGATTGCCGCCTCAGCTACTCGGCCAAGGTTATTGAGGCCAGCCTGCACCTCTGGTCTCGATAGAGACGCAGATACTTGCGTAAAGGCGTCTTTCATGGCCTCAAAGGCCGGCTTAGACGCCTCTCCAAACATTTGACCGAACTTGTCTTGGAGGTTGGAGAACTGCCCAGAGAACGTCTGGTTCGCCCGGGACCCAGCTTCGGACAAGCCGGACAACCGCTGCTCCAGGAACTCCATCATCCGACCTTGGGCCTTCGCTTGGTTGACCATTTCGTTCGTGATCCCCAACGCCCGCGCGACCGTCGAATCCGGCCCGATGGTACCGGTTAGGATCGACCGGCCTTCCTGCGGGAGCTGCCACGTCGGAAGACCGAGACCCGCCACCGCTTGGGCAAGGATCTGGGTCAATCGGACCTGCTTCTCCATCGGGATCCCGGCAGAGAACGCCGCGCCGGCGATGGACTGGTAGGCGGTCAGCAGGTCCTCGAAGGTCGCCGTGGTCTCGAGCGCGGCTTTCTTCAGTTGGTCGACCGTCTTCGAGGACGCCCCCATCGCCTTCTCGAAGTCGGTGAACTGTTTCGGCTGGAACTGCCGGTAGATGCCGGCGAGCCCAAGCTGGGTGTCCTCCAGCTTCGCATTGAAGAGAATCGCCGCTTTGGCGCTCTGTTCGAAGGCTTGGGCAAGCCCGTAGGCGCCGGCAGCGCCCGCAGCGACGCGGAAGCCGTCCCCGACCCCAAGCGCGGCCTTGTGCGTCCCCTTGAGGGCCTCGATGGCCTGCGCCGCGCCCCGGACGTCGGAGCGGATCGCCAACAGAATCTCGGCTTCCGACTTCATAGCTTCCTCAGTTCATCCGCGGCCTTCTCCGATCCCATCCCTGCGGCCGTCGACAACGCGATCACCGCCGAGAGCGACCGAAGGCGCCGCTCTTCCTCAGCCGCCGCGCCTACCTCCAACATCCGAAGCTGGTCCATTGAAAGGTCCAGCGCCTCCGACAAGGTCAGCCCGCACCGGGCTCGGACCCGGGCAATCCACTGCTCCAGGGTCAACCCTTCGTCTTCGGATCCGGTGCCGGCGTCTCCGACAACGACCCGAGAAACCGACTCCGGGCGACGGTCCGGGCGGCGTAGGCTCCGAAAGGGCCGCGGTTCATCTCCTCCCCGGCCGCCAGGACCGTCTCGATGGACTCGGGGGTGAGAGCGTCAGACCACTCGGGCTTCTTGCCGGTGTAGAGCTCGATGAGGGTCCCTTCATCGTGGGTCAGGTAGGCCGACGACAGGCGCGGCATGAGCCGGATCGGAACTGCCCGGACGTCGATGCTCTCCTCGTGCCCGTTGTTGTAGCGGACGGGTACAGGCTTGGTTCCAAGGATCGTGTTCATGGGGTCAGGCGCGGAACTTCCGGAACGCGGGGCGGATCTGCTCGGGGATCATGTCCTCGGTGACGGTCGGATCGTTGGCCAACGCCACGAACTCCTCGGCACTCATGTGCCCGTCAGCCATGGCGGCGGTCACCTTCTGGACAGCAGCGTCCAAGTCGTTGGAGACCCCACGGAGATCCGCCACGCCGGCGACGTGCTTCTTGATCGCGGCGCCCACGCTCGGCGGTGCCGTCTCGACGGCCTTGATGAGCGTGTCGCGCAGGATCTCTGCCTTCCGTGCCGACTTGGTCTTCCAAGCGGCGACAGCCCCAGCGGCGACGGTCGCGAGGGAGAGTCCCCAGTCGACGAGCGGAGCGGATGGCGTCGGGTTCAACGCGGAGTTCAGCCGCCTGCCGTTCTCCACCGCCTCCTGGAACTGTGGGTTCACCGCGAATCCGTTGGTGGCGACGACGCGGTTGGTGACGAAGAGAACTTCGTTCGTGAACACGATCACCGGCGCCACGGCCTGCACGTTGGTCACCACCAAGACTTGGCCGGGCAGCACGTTCGTCACGGTGACGGTGTTGGTCCTCCACTCGATACGCTCGATGGGGCTCAACACCTGCGTCACGACGTCGTTCGTCTGCACAGACGGGACGACAGGCTTGTAGGCACCAAGAACGCTGCACCCGCTGAACAGGCATGCGGCGAACAGGGCGAAGATGGCGACGAGCGCCAGGCCGAAGGCGGAGGCGCCAACGGCGAAGCGGTCGTGAGGGTCGAAGGAGTAGTGGCGGGGCTTCATGGTGTCAGGGGTCAACGGCGTTCGAGGGATCGGATGCGGGTTTCGTGATCGGCCAGCCGCTCGTTCTGGGCGGCGTCATCGGTGCGGCGCTCCCGGAGGATCCGGAGTTCCGTGGTGAGGTCGGTGATCTTCACGGAGAGGGCCTCTTTGACCTCGCGGTCCGCCTTCCGGTCGGCCTCGTATGTCTCGCGGGAGACGAACTCGCTCTTGGCGAGGTAGAGGGCGACGAAGAAGCAAACTTGAGCGAGCTTCCACAGCCCGTCTCCGTGTCTGGACACAAAGTTCAGCACAGGTTTCCAGTCGTCGTCTGGGGTTCCGTGGTTCACGCCTCGGGCTCAGGCTCCGGGGCCGGGGCCGGCGGGTTGAACGTCGCCTCGATGGCCGCAGAGAGAGCCGCGTGAACGGCCGGAAACTCCGCGATGGAAGTGACGTTCGCGAGGACCCGGGTGTCATCGGACCCGGCCAGCTTCCCGACCACATGCCCGTCGTCGTCGAGAATGACGGTCGAGCGGGTGGCGGTGACAACCGGGACAGGCGGAGCGCCTGCGGCCCGGGGCGGAATGTCGATGACGATGCGAGTGGTCTGGACGGCGGTGTTCATGGCTTAAACTTCGACGATCTCGTACTTGACGGTTACGCGGGTGAAGATGGCGGAGGACAGGTTCGCCCAGAGTGCGCCTCCGACCGAGAAGCGGCCGGCGAGAGCGACATCCTGCAACCCGAGGTTCAACGACTGCGCGTTGACGATTTGAGTGCCGCCCGAGCCAGTGCCGAGCGACAAGGTCACGGGGTTCGCTGCCCACGCGGTGACGGATCGAATCCGGGCGTTGGTCGGCAGGCCCCCGAGGATCTGCGTGTTCCCGGATGCAGTCAGGTCGAAGTAGACTTCGCCCTCCCGACGTTGAACAAGGTGCCTCCAGTTGTTCGTGGTCCCGGCGGACCCGTAGGACATGACAGCGTGCAACCGGTTCAACGACCGATCCCGGAACCACTCGCCGCAACCGGGGCTTAGGTCGATGTCGAGCAAAGCACCGATGCGCTGGACTCGGAGGTTCTTGATGTAGAAGACATCCGTCCCGTTGCCGGCATAAACGTAGTTGCTGCCATTGAGTCCGTAGATCGCGAGTCCGTTGTTGTTGGATCCGTTTGGTACGAACTCCACCGCAACGCTCTGCCACGATCCGGTGGTGGAGACCGTGGCGAGTGAGTTTCCAGTTCCCGGCCCCTGTAGGGTCTGGAAATCCACCCGGTTAATGAGCGCCTGACCGCTCGGGATAAAGACGTCGCAAGTCAGGCGGTTGCGGACACCGGGCGGGAACAGGGACGCCGACAACGAGATGAAGTGGCCAGCGTTGGCCGAGTCCATCGTGAATCGGAGCGTGTCGTCCTGACCTCCAATGCTGTCGATGTTGCCAGCGATGCTTCCAGCGACTCCCGCAATGTTCGCCCCCACTCCGGCCGAGTAGTCCCCAACGTAGAACGGCGTCAGAGAACCCCAGCGGTCCGCGAGGGCGATGTCGTGGTTCGACAGGTTCCGGACGTCCGTCGCAGAGAGGGCACGGTTGAACACCGCGAACCGGTGGATGGCGGAGTGGTAGTTCTGGTAGGAGACGAAGTAGCCGCCGATCCGGAACTCTGCCGTGGAGGCCAAGCTCCAGTTTCCTCGATCACTGGTCGGACCGAGCGTCGAATTGAACAGGCTTCCGTTGACGTACAGCGCGATGACGCCGGACTGGCGAACGAGGACGAGGTCCACAACGCGCCCGTCGAACTGTGCGAAGAATTGCGGGTAGGTCGTGGTCGTGTTGGTGGTGGAGCCCTGAATCGAACCGTCGATGGTCGCGTCCCCGTTGCCGACGTTCGAGAAACCCATGTAGTTCGCTATGGGCGATCCGTCATTCCCGATGATGGAGAAGAGCGTCGGGTTGGGGGAGATCTGAGGAGAGGTGGCGGGTGCGCGATCATTCCGGATCCGGGCGCGCACGAAGACAGAGAAGTCTCCGGTGCCGAGCGCGACACCAATTGGAACAGTGCGAGCAGAGACTTGGGAGTTGGTACCGAGGTCGCCAGTGAACAGGAGTCCGCCCTCCATGGCCGCTCGGCGGGAGTTGAATGCGATCCCGCCGATGGACAGGTCACCGACGCGGCTACGCAGCGTGTTTCCCGGACCGCCTACGCCGATGGCGAACTCGTCGTCATTCAGGACGTCGGCCTCGCCAACCATCACGCGCCGAACGCGGCCGGTCGAATCCCGCTGGGCGGTGAACTCGTTCGCCGGGAGAATGACCTCATGGTCCGGATCCCGCGTGCCCCGGTAGATGGCCCACTGGGACGTGGCGCCGGCAGTGCCGGAGAAGCTCCGGAGTCCGATGTTCCGCAGGTCGCGGACGCGGATGACGGCAACGGTCGTGGAGCGGACCTCCTCGACGTGGCCAGAGTGGAACCCGTTCCAGCCTCCGGTGAGTCCCGTCATGCCTTCCATCAGGACGCACACGTTCTCGCCACGGGCCAGCCCGTGCGCCGTGCTCCACGTCGCGATGAGTTGGTCAGTGGGGCCGGCGGTGTCGCGAGCGAGCGAGACCTTGTTCGCGTCGTTGACGATGGCCCCAGCCTGCGGGACCTGCACCCGCCAGTCGGCGTTCTGGGTCGAGACGTCGGCCGCCTGCGAGGCGTTCCAGTGGTTCGCGTCGAGGCCGAACAGGTCGATCTGGGTTTCCCACGTGTTCGTCGCAGCGCCAGGCGCGTTGAGCGTGTTCGCGGAAACCACGGTGCCCGAGTAGGCCGCCGCCTCGATGCCGGCGACCTTGCGGTCAACGCGGAGGACCAGCTTGGTCCCGGCGGTCAACGAGGCTTGAGAAGCGGTGTACCGGACCTTGACCCGCAGCGTCCACGACGGGCTCGCCGGAGTGCCTCCGCCGATGGTCGAAATGGAGTGCTCGGAGCCAAGGTCGGTGAACAGAATCGGGGCCTCGAACCCGTGCAGGTTGTGGATCGAGGTGCCATCAGTGCGGCCGGTGTAGATGAGCTGCCCAGACCATCCAGCCGTGTTCGATGCCGGCCCGTTCGGATTGAGGATCCGCTGCTTGAGGTGGGAGTGGTCCGCAAGGCTCGCGAATCCGTTCGGGATGCCGGAGCCGATGGTCGCGGTATGATAGAAGATCGGCGACCCTTGGATGACCGGATGGATGCCGATGTTCCCCGCGCCCGTGGTCGAATCCAGCACGGTGAACGTGTTGCCGTTCCACGCGAACGCGCCGCCGCCGGAGAGTCCCGCTTGCGCGACGATCTGCTCGAACTGCGCGACGACCTGAAACCACGACCGGTTGTTCGTGCTGGCGTTGTAGTCCTCGGGCAGGACATCGCCGTCAGCGCCAGCGCGGAGCTGGTAGGTCTGCAAGACCCCACCGATGAGGAGGCGCCGGACAGTGTTCGTCGGGATCCCTACCGTGGACACCTTGTCGAATGCCGTCGCCTCAGCGCCGATGAGCGAGGTGATGGACGCGTCGAAGTCGCCAAGGGCCGACACGGCCACCTTGACGAGCGCCCCGTCCGGCATCTGAACAGGGATGTACGCGAGCGCCGGGATTGCGGCCGGTGCGGCGGGTAGGTCTTTGATCTGGCTTTCGGGCATAGGGGTCAGGGGTCAGATGATTCCGGTGAGCTTCGAGCCGTCGGCCTGCTTGATGCCGGCGAGCCGCATGGTGATCCCGATGGGGACGTAATCCGGGACGAGGTGGGTTCCCGATTCGGTTCCGGTGGATGCTTCGAGCGGATACAGGTCGAGCGGTGCAGAGATGCCGGGATCCACAGTCGCGGGAGCGGATCCGGTGGGATCGGTGATTCCAGTTCCGGCCTCAGTCGGAACCTGCCCGGCCCAGTAGGAGGCGCGGGTGAAGGTCATCGCCGGAAAGGTCCCGGTGTAGGTCCAGGTCCCCGCGTAGTCCCCATCCGAGACGATGACCTTTTTCCCAGTCTCGAAGTCGTCCTCGTCGTTGGCGTCCAGAGGCCGGTACCAGCCATCTTCAACGCCGTAGTCCACGACGAAGATGCCGCTGCCGACAATGCTGGTGACGGCCGCCACGCGGTTCTCGTCGAACAGCAGGAAGCGATCCCCGGTGTTGAGTTGGACGCCCTGCACGAACGAGCCGCCCAAGACGAACGACTCCAGGTCCGACAGGTCAGAGATCCGCCGGAACGCCACCTTGACCGGAGTCCAGAATGGATTCGTGAGGGACATCTAGGCTCAGGCGAAGTTGCTCAGAGAGCCGGTGTTGAGGGGGTTCTCGATGACCATGCCCTCGACGTCGTGGGTGACGAGCTGCTTGCCACCAAGCGTTGCTCCGGCGGGCACGTCGATGGCGCAGAACACCTCGCAGTTCAGGACCAAGACGTCGTTCTGGTCGTAGGCCTGGAACTTCGCCCACCCCTTCACCAAGCCACCCTCCAGCGGGTTGAACTGAACGTTCGTGCCAGCAGTGAGCGGCAGGCTCTGCAGGATGAGTTGCCAGAACAGCGGGTCCGGCTGCTTCAGCTTCACGGTGAAGTCCATCTTTCGTCCCGCCTCGATCACGTCGACGCGACCCATGCGGCCAGGAAGCGGCCCCTCCTGCTCGATCTTGTCCTTGGTCGGCTTGAGGTTGAGGGTGTCAACGATCCCGCGCTTGATCCAAGAGGTCGGCTTCGTCGACGGAACGCCGGCGTTGAAGTAGAAGTGGATTCCGAGGGCCTGATTTTGGGGCATAGGTCAGAGGGCTTGGAAGGGGACGCTGATCTGGAAGTTGACGATCCGGCGCCACACGCCGCCCTCCATCTCGAGGTCGGTGAACGGCGGGCTCTGAAGCGAGAAGCCGTCCAGACAAGCTCCCGCTCCCTTGGCAACGATGGCCGAAATGATGGTCTCAACGGCTTGAAGGCCGGTCATGCCGACGCCGCCATCGGCGATGCTGCGGCGAGCCTTCTGGACGTTCTCCTCGACGATCACATGGACCGTCACGTCGTACAGGCCAGCGCCGGCGCCGAGGTCCGCGATCTGGTCGACGACCGAAGTCGGCTGGGGGCTCCAGACGCACACGAACAGCCCGCGGGAGTTGAGCACCTTCTCGCGACCGTCGATCTTCGGATACGTGCCGTCCTCCGCCTGGATGATGAGGCTGGCGGCGTTGTCCGGGAGCGCCGCGAACGCGGGCACACCGCGAAGAGCCGCCACGACGAAGTCTTGGATCTCGGAGAGCTTCACCGTTGGCCTCCCTTCAAGGCGATGGCAAGGCCTCCACCGAGACGCCGGGTCAGTTCCTCGGCGATGTCCTTCCCGCGGGAGCGCATCGCGCTTTCCATGACCAACTGGGCCGACTCACGGTCCGCGGTCCACGGGGAGAAGTTCTTTCCGCGAATGAAGGCACGGACGGGATCGCCCGACTTGTCCTCGAAGGTGCCCTGCCCGTTGTGGCGGCGGATGTAGGCGGTGACAACGCCACCAAGCCCCTTCATTGCAGGCGCCCATCCGGCGCGAGCCATGCCGACGTTCCGCTTCTTCTTGTCGATGTAGTTCCCGAGAGATTCGGTGTCGAAGGTGCCGATCCCAAGCTTCCGCGCAGAGACTCGGCCACGGGAATTGCGGGCCTGTTTGTGCAGAACCGGCGAGAACGGGAGCACCTCCTTCAGGCGGAACTTCTGCCCATCGACCTGGAGACCGATCCCAACCCCACGGACGTTCTCAAGAAAGGCGTTGAACCCGCGATAGTCCTTCGCCGCCGCCAACTCCCGAAGGCGCGGGCTGGTGAACATCTCGGACGTGATCGGGCGGATGGCGCGGCGGATGTCCCGCCCAACAATCCGCTCCTGGTCAGCCTTGCCCTTCTGGTTCGGCGTGAAACGGATAGCCCGGCCGAAGACCTTCCGGCCCTCAGAGCGCAGGACCTCCCGGACGGTGCGGCCCTTGGTATCGGCCCACGTCTTAAGCAACGCCCCAAAGGCGCCCGCTTCACTGGTGGCTGAAATCGCGTTCACGTCGGCTGGCTCGTCTCGACCGGGAACCGCACCGCGATGTCGATGGGCACGTCCCGGACTTCGGTTACGCGGTGGAGTACACCGCCCTCTTGTTCGAAGGCCTGCCCGATGGTTGGGCCGGTGTAGCCCGCCGCGGTCAGGTCTTCGCGTAGAACGGCGAGGATTCCGGATGCCCGGTCAGCCTCGCCTTGCACGTACTGCCCCGACTGGGGCGGCTGGGTGTCCATCAGAGCGGAAACCCACGGCAGATTGCCGACACGAACCCGAATCCCTCGAACCCCGAGCGAGGCCCGGAAGCCTTCGGTGCGGAGCTGCTGGGCTTCGGTCATTGTTAGCGGCGACTGCCCTTGCCCTTACCCTTGGCGGGCTTGGAGGGCGCGACATCGTCGGTGTCGTCATCCGGAGGCGGGACCTCGCCTTCGACCGGGTCGGGATTGCCGTCGGCTTCGGGGCCGGCATCACCCTCGACGCCAGCGTCACCGACGGGGGCCTGGGAAGGCTCAGCGGCGGCCTCCAGCGGGGGCGTGGTGACCTCGGGAACGCTGGCCAGGGTCGAAACCGTAGCCGAAGGCTTGGCGGGCTTGGAGGGCGCGACGGCCTCGACCGGCACCGGCTTGAACCGGTGCTTGGCGGTGATACCGCCATCGCTCTGCCACAGCTCCAGGGACTCCCACTTGTCGTGGTTGTCCCCGGCCAAGCGGAGGCGCTTGAACTCCGCACGCTGTTCGTCGAGCGGCGTCTCCCGACCCCGAAGGAGTTCGGTGATCTCGCCGCCGATGTGGACCGCGATGAGTAGGGCTGTACGCATGAGCGATGACGGTTCGGTGCCTCAGCCTTACGGCTTGGTGATACGCTTCAGCGCAGCGGCCTCGCCGACGTTGAAGCCGTAGTTGCACTCGATGACCTCGTACACCGTGTCCAGCTTCGGGTCGGCGAACTGGCGGTATTCGAGCGAGAGCCCGGTGTCCGGATCGGTGATGATCTGGTAGTCGACGACCTTGCCGAGGCCCGGGTGGGGCTTGATCGGCGCGAAGGCGCAGAGGATGGCGGACGGGTAGATCGCCGCGCCGACGACCTTTTCCGCGCCGTTGTCGGGCAGGAGTGAAACTTCGTACGGCTTGAATCCGGCGACGAGGCCGTCAACGGAACCGTCCCGCACAGCCCCCGGGGAACCGTAGTTCTGATTCCCGAGGCGGGTGTCCTTGTGGAGGTTTTCGAAGTAGGCGCCGTCGAGGATCAGGCTTCGCGGAACCTTGGGCCAGTTGGCCTCACCGCAAAGGCGGCGGAGGGACGATACTTCGTCGAAGTCGAACGCCGACGCGGCGCCCGCGGCGATGGTGGTGCCCGGATAGTTGGCGGCGGTGACCAGCGTCCACATGTCCGCGAGGACATCGTCGGCGAGCTTCTCGGCCTCCAGCTTGATGAATTCCTCCTGACTCAGGAACGGCTGCCGGTTCCAGTCGTCGGAAGTGAACGCCACGCCGCGGAACTTCCGCTTGTTCACGATGACGTCCCTCACCTGGAGGGCCTGGTTCTGGCCGATGACATAGCCGGTGACCGGGTTCCAGTCGGTGCTGGCGCCGGACGCCAACGGAAAATAGGGCACGCCGACCTTGTTGGTGCCCTCAAGGGGCACGTTCTCGAACTTCCGGGCAAACGCCATGACCGGAAGGATGCGGTTCTTGAAGGCGCGCATACCCTGCCGCAGCAGGACGTCACGCTTTAGGCCAGAGGGAACGGTGATTGCCATAGGTCAGGTCTCGAAGAGGTTGCGGGTCAGCGGGTGTTGAGGATCTTCCGGAAGCGGTCGCCGTTCTTCTCGATGAACTCGGCCTTGGCCTTCGGATCGGTGATGGCGGTGTAGGCCGCGACAAGCTGCTCGTCGGAGGTCTCGCCCTTCAGGTCCTTGCCTGTGGTCTCGGGGGCCTCGGCGCGGATCCCGCGCTTGGCCAACTCGGCGGCGACCTTGCCGTCGAAGTCCTTCTGGGACGCCTTCAGCGTGTCGCGCTCAGTGGTCAGGGCCGTGAGGTCGGCGTTGGCCTTGTCGAGCTTGGCCTTCAGGTCAGCCACCTCAGACTGGGAAGCCGTCAGGAGGCCCTTGGTGGAATCGATCTGCGCCGTCAGGTCCTTGACCTGCCCGGCCAGCGTCTCGTTCAGAGCCAGGATGTCCGCCTGGTCGGGTTTCTTGTCTGCCATAGAGGCGAGGGGTGATCGGTTCAGATTGGGCGTGTTGCCCGTGTTCACAGAAACGCGGAACGCAGCAGTTGGACCCCGTCACGCGCCCCGCCGCTTGGCCGCCTGCCGGGCCACGGAGAGCGCGAACTGGAAGTCGCCGATGCGGTCAACAAGGCCGAGGCCTTGGGCATCCTGCGCGGTGATCACCTGCCCCTTCATCGCGCCATCCTTCACCTCGGGGCGCTTCGCCTTGACCATGTCGCGGAACATCGCGAACCCGGTGTCCGCGCGGCTCTGGAGGTAGGCCTCCCGCTCCTCGTTCATCGGGAGGATCGACTTCAGGGTCCCCTCCTTGTTGGTGAAGGTGTGGATCTTCACGCCGAGCCCCTTCAGGTACTCGGTCCAGTCCATGACGCTCAGAATCGTTCCGATGCTGCCGACCTGCGCGGACCGGGTGGCGATGATCTCGGACGCCTGGGAGGCGACCAGGTACCCGAGCGACGCGCAGAGGCTGCCCGTCCACGCGATCACCGGCTTCCGGGTGTTCAGCTCGGCGACGGCGTCGGCGAATTCGATGCCGCCGGTCATCATGCCGCCGGGGGTGTCGAGCTTCAGGACGGCGGCGCTGACCTCGGGATCCGCGCCCATCTTTTGAACCTGCTCGGTCAGGAGCTCGAGGTCTTCCGCCTGCCCGAGGACCATCGACCAGAGGTCCGGGTTCATCATCAGCGCGCCGGCAACGGGCAGAACCGCAACGCCGCCGGACGCGACGGAGTACTGGGGCGCGAGGGCGGCCTTGTACTTGGCGATGGCCGGATGCGCGGCGCCTTGGACATTTGCCGCCTTGGCGACGTCGTCGGCCGTCATCGACGCGAGCGCGATCAAGCGGTCCTCCAACATCATCGGGATGTCGGTGGAGAGGCGGAGAAGGAACGGGTTCATGGGTTCAGTCGGGATCGGTTTCGGTGTCGTCCGGTTCGGCCGCATCGGCCTTCTCCTGCGCCTTGGCGACGTCCTTCGCCGCGGTGAATCCACGGGCGGAAAGCAGTACGGCAATGGGGATGCCGGTGTCCTTGGAGATGGCCTGGCACTCCTCGATGACGAAGCGGTGCTCCCGCGAGATCTGGCGCTCGTTGTTCTGCCAGTCTCCGCCTCGCTTTCCATGGACCTCCTGCCGGGTCCGGTACCCGTTCTTGAGGCCGTCGGAATCCGCCTTCTCCTCGTCCCCGGTGTCGATCGAGATGGCCGGCGGGGAGAGGTAAGTGATCTTGTCCCAGTCTGGATTAGAGGGCAGTTCCCCGCGAGCGATGGCGTCGCCGATGACGCGGCGCCAGGTCCACAGGACGAACTTCCGGAGCATCCGCTTCTTCTGGTTGAACACCCGCTGCGCCTTGCCGTTGACGCTGCGCGTGTTCGGTCCAGTGCCCTTCAGGTCGAGAAAGAAGGCGGGAGGGATTCCGAGGCCGTACACGAAGTAGGCCGCGAGCGCCGAGATGAACTCGGTCACCGGCATCGCGTCCCGGTTTTCCGTGAGCAGCTTGAGTTTCTTCCCGCTCGGAAGGTTCGGGATGTCTCCGCCCAGCAACTCCGCGAGGCCCAGCTTCTTCTCGGCCGGAGTCGCATCGGCCGCCGGCGCGTTGGCCACGTCATCGCCCCAGACGTTCTCTTCGATGGGTGCATCGCCCTCCAGGACCGCTGGGATGGATGCCCGGACCTTCTGGCAGAGCTTCTCCATCGCCTTCAGGTCGTCCGTGTCGCGGATGTCGTTCATCCCGCGCCGGAGCGGTGTGATACCGCGATACCGCGACGGGCTGTCGATGTCGGCGGCGAGGAACGCCTTGTTCACGTCTACGAACTGCGGCTTCCCGTCGTCGCCTTCGAGGTAGTAGCCCAGCACCCGGCCCTTGGCGTCCTTCTTCACGCCGTCGCCGCAGAAGTCTTGGCTCTCGCCACCGCGGATCCGCCAACCCTCGTTGAGATGGAGCTGCGGAAGGCCGTTCTCTCCGACCATCACGACCAGAATGTCGCCGCCGGTCAGCGCGCTCTTCAGGACCTGCCGCTGGGATTCCTCGAAGTCAAAACGCCCAGTGAACTCGGCTTGGTCACACCACGCGGCGAAGTAGTCTTCCGCCTTGGTGTTCCAGTCGTCGTCCGCGCCGGCAGCCTGGGGAATCACCGGCCCGGAGTAGTTGCACACGGTGTCCACCGCATAGGAAACCATCCCGTTGTTGTCGTACAGGTAGGCGCCCAGCTCGGCCATCGTCTGCCGGTCGACCGACGAGATGAAGCCGCGGACCTCCGGCGAGAAGATCGGGAGTTGCGTGCGATCGTGACCCCCACGAAGGGCGGACCAATAGCCGCCCGTACCGTTGGTGATGAGCGCGGGACCGCCTTTGACGTCCCCGTGGCCGCCCGAGGATCGAACGGCAGAGCGAACCGAGCGAATCGGACCAACCGCCTTCAAGACGGCCCAGCGGATCGGTTTCCAGAGCGGGTTCATGCGTCAAAAAGAGGCCTGCCGAAACGACGCCCGGAGACGCATGATGCGACGGGATTGGACGGTCGGGTTGAGGGGATCCGGGGAGGATTCGACGATGCGGAGAGCCTCGTCGCAGATGGCCATGACCTCAGCCGGGCCAAGATCGGCCGGAAGGATGAACTCGACCGACCCGCCGGCCTCGGTGGTCCGGATCAAGGTCCGCCCGTTGGTCGCGGACGACGTGAACTGCCCCAGAAGGATCCCTTCCAGGATCGACTTCGGGGTGTTCGGGCTGCCCAACGCGGTCGCCCGAATCTTCGCGGCACGGACAAACGTGCGGGCCAACGTGGAGGTGTCCGCCATCTACCAAGGCGGAACGCAGCAGGAATGCTTTTCCTCCAGCTCTGCAGCACACGGACTTTTCATTGCTGCTCCGGCCATAAGGCACCGAAACTCGCCCGATGTTCGACACTAGGAATCGATTATGGATCCCCTTGCTCCTCTTCGCCTTGGTTTGGGGCGCGGTTGCGGGTCCAGCCGAACTACGAATTCGCCTCGTCCCTGAGGTTTCATTGGAGGTCGAACCTGGCGACCGCGTCTCGGTGCAGGCCTCCGACCACATCGAAGATGGGTGGACCAGTCTATTCGACCAACTCGCGACAACTCCGAGTGTTCGCGTCTACGACGGAGCTGCAAATGGACTCCGATTCTATCGATCTGTCGTGACCCATCAGGTCGGAACGGCAGGCATGGCGTTCGTCCCTGGTGGGGAGTTTGTGATGGGGAGCGAATCGGAGGGAATTGGAAGCCGTCGAGTTCAGGTTTCAGGATTCCGCATCGACCGCTTTGAGGTCTCAAAAGCCCTCTGGGATGAAGTGCGGCTATGGGGATCCACGAATGGATACGAGATTCATCCCGGACTGGTTGGGGGAACCAACCACCCGATCACCGGAGTCAATTGGTTCGATGTGGCGAAGTGGAACAATGCCCGGTCAGAAATGGCTGGTCTAAGGCCGGCCTACTACACCGATCCAAACTTCAATGAAGTTTACCGGCACGGACAGACAAGCCCGTTTGTCCTCCTTGGGGCGGGGTTTCGGGTTCCAACCGCCGCCGAGTGGGAGAAGGCTGCGCGCGCTGGATCAACGGGGCTTCCTTTCTCTTGGCCGGATCTCGGCGACATCAGCCCGGCTCGGGCGAACTACCGAGACTCCGGACTGGCACGAACAGTCCCAGTTGGAACCTATCAGGCCAACAGCCTCGGAATCTTCGACATGACGGGAAATGTGACCGAGTGGTGTTTGAACCGGGTGGGGTTTGAGACGAACCAGAACGGTTCCGACCCTTCAGGACCAATTCTAGGCACCTTGTTCGAGACCCGAGGCGGATCGTTCGACAGCCTAGGGCGTGTCTTCAAACTGAGGACTTGAGCCAATCGAAGATGGCGGCGAGTTGGACGAAGCCGAGGAAGTGGAGGGAAAGCTTCTCGTAGCGTGTGCCGACGCGGCGGAGGCGTTTGATGCGTTGGAAGAAGTTCTCCACGCGGTGGCGGAGCTTGTAGAAGCCTCGGTGCCAACGGGCCGGGTTTTTGCGGTTCTTGAGGTTGGGGATGCAGGGACAGCTCCCTGCATCCCAGATCCGGTCACGGAGAGCGGTGGAATCGTAGCCCTTGTCGGCCACCAACCGGTGACCCGAAGGAATCTCGATCCGATCCGCGCATCGGATGTCGGCCTGATTGCCTGAATCCACGACGAGCTGGAGGGCGCGACCCTTGGAATCCACCAGTGCGGTGACCTTGGTGTTGAGGCCACCACGGGTGCGCCCAATGGCCTGGTGTTCCTGCCCACCGCAGGGATTGGTGCCGTCCTGATGGGCTTTCACGTGGGTCGCATCAAGGTGGACCAGGACGCCTTGAGGCTCCGCGGCGACGACCTTCAGCAGACGAGCCCAGAGCCCACTTCGATTCCATCGTCGCCACCGCGTGTAGACCGAGGACCAAGGCCCGAAGTGCGGAGGCAGATCCCTCCATGGGCAAGCGACACGGAGGATGTAGAGCATCCCCTCGATCATTTGGCGGTCATCCTTCGGAGGACGGCCCCGGCGCCGCGAGGGCTTCGGCCCCGGCGGTTTCTGCCCCGACCCGGTCGAGGGCGTTTTTGAACCGCTTCCAGAGCGGTTCTGGGATCCGATATCTCAGGTTTGTTTCCATTGGAACCTCATCGCTGACAACGAGATGCGTAGCATGTGCTATGCCGTTCCAATTTGAAAACACGCCCTAGGATCGGATTGTCGGGTCTTCATCACTGAAGGCTCCCGGAGCCCCGACGAACGAAGCTTTCGGATCGGGTTTCGGTCAGTTCTCAGAGTCAACTGACCCGAGAATTCCTCTCCAACAAGTCAATTCTTAGGGCTGTCTTCAGCACTTCCATTTGAAGCCGGTTTGCTGGGCTGGCTCATGCTGGATGGCCCTTGGGTCGCCACAACCTTGGTCACGACAGCCGCCACGAGAATCATCAGCTCGCAGTCCCACAGGTGGTTGTCCTTCCGAACCCGCTTCCACACGAACCGGAGCCGGCCGCGTGCGTCCTTCGTTTCCTCGCGTCGTTCGGCCGTGAGCTGCTTCAGGTAGTCCCGCCCGATCCGCTTATGCCCCGGAATTGAGAATTCGCCGACGAGCCGCCCGATGTACTCGGCCAGCATGTCCTTAGTCGGGTCGTTGGCGAACTGGAACAGCTTGATTGGCCGGAACTTGCCCGCCTGCGCCGTGCCGAAGTGCGGATCGACGTAGGTGTAGCGCCAGATTCGACGGACGGTCCGCATCTGGCCGGGCTTCCCTGGTACCGGCTCATGGAGTAGGAAGAACGGCGCATCGTCGCCCTTGAACGCCTTCCAGCCGGTTGCGGCGCAGAACCGATAGACCTCCCGTGCCTTGAACCCCGAGTCGAGAATCGCGTTGGTGTTGGGCACGTTGTAGGTCTTCCGAATCTCCTCCAACTCGGCGAACGTGTTGCATCGGCCATAGCCAAGGAGCCGAGACTTCCCGAAGGGGCCAAAGGCACGGACGACCCACCAGTAATGCTCGCCGCCGGACTCCTGCTTGTCGGCGGCCATGAACCGCGCCCGTTCATCCGGCCACGGGTCGCCGAAGTCATAGTCCTCCATGCACCCCGCGAGGTTGTCGAAGTCGTCGATCTCCCCGAGTTGGTCCCGCCACGACTCGCCAAGGCTCTCGTTCACGAATGCTTTGAGCGGCGAGAGGTCCCCAGTCCGGGCCGCGGCCTGCGCGAGAAGGAACTCTTCGACCAAGCTCCGCCAGGTCACCCAATGCGGGAGCAGTGCGTTCCAGGTGAACGAGACGTTGGACCGCGGCGCGTTGGGGTTCATCCGGATGAACCGACCCGTCCGGGCGATGGTTCGTCGATCGACCGGGGTGTCCCGGATCACGTGCACACAGGCGACGCACTGGTACCGGATGGTCTCTGCGAGCGCGTCGAAGTTCCACTCGCCCGCCGGCTTGGTCGCCTCGTTGGTGTCCCAACGTAGCTGCTCCATCTTCAGCGGTTGGAGCTGGCCGCAGGCGGGGCACGGGAAGTGAAACGTCCGCTGGTCGCCTTCCTTGAACGACCGGTCCACCGTGTCGCCTTCCATGTCGGGGGTGCTGATGATGAATTGCCGGCTGTTCCAGAACGACCGCGTCCGCTTCAAGACCGTGTCGAGGGCGCCCTTGGGGTAGTTCCGGACCTCGTCGAGAAAGAGCCACCGGATCGGCTTGGATTGGAGCTTCGACGGCGAGCCCGCGCCGACGAAGTACAGCGGCATGGACGCGAATCGGTACGTCAGTCCTTCGGTATCCAACAACAGGTCGGACACTGGCTTGCAGGCTCGGAACGTCGGGTCGATTCGATCCTTGAAGAGGTCCTTCGCGTCGTCCTTGGACGCCATCACCCACATCGCCGGCCCCGGGTCCTCGGCGATGGCCCAGCAGAGGATTCCCATGATGGTCTGGGTCTTCGCCGACTGCGCCGAGCACTTCACGGTGACGCGGCGGACCCGGTTGTCCGCGGCCACCTCGGCGATCTCTTTCACCCACGGCGAATTGTCGGACCGCCAGTTGCCCGACATCGACGAGGTGTTGTCGACCAACACGTGGTCCTCCATCCATTGCCACGGAAGCCGACGATCGGATGGGCGGACCGCGGCCTTGAACCCTCGGAGGAGCGGATTGATCACTCGCCGCCCTCCGGGTCCGGTTGGGTCGCCGACCTCTCTTCGAGGATGTGGAGCTTCGCCAAGATCTCGTCCTCCATCTCCCGGAGACGCACCTCGGCATCCTGGACCTGCATGCCCACGATGGAGGGCGCCACCCGGTGTATCTGGCAGATGACCTTCCGGATCTCGGCGCCGAGTTCGGATCCCCACCGCTCGACGTCCGACGCGGGGACGTACTCCCGCCGCATGACGGCGATCTGGTGCTCTAGCTTCTGGTTCTGCAGGAGGAGATGACGCGCCTTGAGGGCGGTGACGGACTCCAGTGGGGCGCCCACCGTTTCGCCCTCCCGCGCGGCCTTGAACGTCCGCCACGCCTCGACGTTCCACCGGCCGTCCGCTTCGGCACCCGGGTTGCCGTCAACCTTCCGCCATCTCTGGATGGTCTTCCGCTCAACCCCGATGGCTTCGGCGAGTTCGACCTGGGTGCGGACGTAAGCGGACGTCGATGGCGCACCGGATCCGGCCAGCGAGGCCAAAAGCTTGCGCTCTCCAGCAGAAAGCGGACGCCCGGCCTTCACCTTCAGGGTGAGATTCCGGATGTCCGCCCTCAGCAGCGTTTCCGCGTCCGACGAGTTAAGAAGGCCGGCAGAGCCGCCGGTAGGTGATTTCGTCCCCATCCATGGAGGAGGAACGCAGCGTTACAACATACTAATCCGATCCGAGTGACGCTGATGTTCGGAAATCATTCCCTTGAACCTTTCTGCCAATGTTGCGGCATCATCTTCCTCGAGTACTTCAGCCTTTTTGCCATTAGGTCCAGGAATTTCAGTTAACAACGACTTCACCTGATTATACGGCTCCAAAAGCGACTCACTCGATGGACGCGAGAGAATCAAATAAGGGGTGAAATCCTCACTGGCTTCAATAAGCGCACTCCAATTCCCGGCCCAGCTTCTAGCTTTCTCGCGAATATCGTTACCATTTAGGTAGTCAAAAGACATAGGCTTAAGGCAATGCCATTTTCCGTTCTGCCAAGCATGATCGAAGTGCATTTGATCAAGCTTACCTTGCACGGAAAACCCCGTCAAATAACGAGTAACACCTCTTTCATCAAAGTGGCGCTTAATCCCAGTCCAAACGGCTGCGTCATCTTTTCGAGAACGCTTAACGACCTTAACATTTCGCACCAAGGACTCCATTAAAATGTCCGCTTCAGCCTCGATGTCGACAGTAACACCACATCCACCAAAATCAAAAAACACAGAACTACTATCCTTAGGGAGAACCCTCGAAACAAAATCGCAAGACGACTTAAATTCCTCCGAACCGAACAAGTCATCGTAACTTAACAACGACTGAACAGTCAAATCACCCGCAAGGCGCTTTAAATATTTCTCAGCAAAGCGGATACGCAAAGAGGGCCACAATTTCGAGACATGACCAAGCCTTGGTTGCATGCGCACAGAAATCTGGCGCGCATCCCGTGACAGAAGCACAACACCCACATTAATCGATTCACCAGAGATCAAATCCGGACGAAATCGAATAAGCGAATAAGTATAAGACTTCATAAAGCCCTAACAAATAAAACCATTCTCCTCTGCCATCTTCAAGAAACTATCCGGATCAGCAGCTACAGAGTCGAGATATTTTACTATTTCACCCAAACCCGAGTCAGCACCATTCCATTGTACAGGAATGTTATCTAAAATCCATTTTTTAATAACCGACCACTTTGACGCAAACTCATTCACAAACCCACGAAAACACTCGGAAGTAAATATGTTAATATCTATATCAGAAACCAACGCATGCTGCCAATGGAACGAGATATCGGCCTCCGGGGAAAAAACTTTACGAAAAGCTCGCTCATGATCGATAACATACAATTCACCACCAGAAAACAACAAGTTCGGATTGTCGGCTTGCCTGTCAAAATTCTGTATTAAAAGATCAAACGCCCAAATCCTAACTAACTCCCTCCCCATAAAATCACTATCAGTCACCACACCAGACCTATAAACAGTGGATCCCAAAAGATATTCAGACCCCCAATGCAAACCAGATTCCCCAAGTCTACTCCTGAAAACATCACTATCGCGGGCGACAGACAAAACGTCGTTCGATACCGAAACGCCACAACAGCGCGGAATTTTCACTCCAAGTGACACCGCTATAGCATGCGCAACGAATTCAGCTGTTCGACCAAGCTCCCGGCTGAATATTTTATTCGTAAACTTAAGAACTATATCACGCCGCTTTTTTGCCCCAAAACCATCTCCGCACTGAACAAGCAATGGAGAAGAAAAACCTGATAGTTTTTCCCTAGAAATTACCAAACATTCAAGCGTTAAGAATTCAGGATCCATGCTTTGATTGAATGGCTATAATAACTAGCTAATTAATTATTATCCTGCTTTATACGCAAAACCAATCTCGGGACAGCGGTCATTTAAACACCAAGTGCGTCCACGCTCAATCGAAAACACACCTCCCCGCACCAGACGGTCGACGCAAGCTCGGAGCTTTGTCGACCACGGGACCGAGGACCTCCGAAGCTAGTCGGTCGCGCTGCTTCAGCCAATTGTTGTCTGGTCGGCGTCAATCCCACCTAGCGTAGAGGGGCAAATAGGCGCCGGGAACTTTCGAACAAGCTCTCCGTCCAGCGTAGTCCCCATCTCGGTCCGCGGCGCGGCCGACTGCTTGAAGAAGAAGGCGGTCCCGGCCACTTCGCACGCGGCCCGCATGCCCCGCGCCCATCCGACGTCCATCTTCCGGAACCCGGGGCCGGATTCGCCGCCGAAGATCACCCAGTCGATGCCCGCGAGGTCCACGGCGCCCGCGAGAGGCTCCAAGGCAGGCTCGTAGGAGATGAACCGAACCGCAGCTGGGACCTTCCGAAGGTGTTCCGCGCGCCACGCGCCGCGGGCTTCGGAGATGGACACCCCGAGCCAGACGTTCGGGTAGCCTTCCAGGCCCCAGTCCTCCGGCAGGTTGTTCAGGATCCGGTCCGCGCGCTTCGTCAGGACCTGCCAGTGGAGGTTCGGCGTCGCCCGGATGAGCGGCCAGAGCTTCGCGCGCTCCTGGTCGATGGTCGGGTGGTCCTCGAAGACGTCGCACATCGACGAGGTGAACACCAACGGCGGCCGGCCGGCGCCCGCCACCGAGACGGTTTTCCCCTCGCGGGCCAGACGGTCCCACTTCAGAGGTTCATCCCAGTGTTTCGGACCGAACGTCCGCCGCGGCTTGCCGGGGCCCCACACGTCGAACCCGTAGCGGCTCGAAAGGGTGTCGGCGTAGCAGTTGGCACAGCCCGGATCGATCCGGGTGCATCCCCAGGCGACGTTGAAGGTGTGGTTCGTCCACGCGATGATGGTTTCGTTTCCCATGGTCTTGAACGGATAGAGGTTGAGGTTCCGCGCGTTGTAGGAGTCGCGCCCCTCCGTGCCATTCTTCAGTTCGTCGCGAGCGCCCAGCTCTTCGCGACCTCGAACGCGCGCTCCTTCAGCTTCGCGCCGCCGCCGTCGACGATGTACCCGAGGTCCTCCGCGGTCCGTGCGTGGTCGACGTACTCGGTGACCGCGTTGTACGCGCCCCACAGGGTCCCGCGGACGCCCTTGATGTCGTGACCAACTCCTCTCTCATGGAGTTCCTCGACCTTCAGGATCCGGTTCCGGGTCACCGGGTGGAGATCGTCGAGGTTGTCGAGGCGAGTGCCGGTGATGACCTCGGAAGCAAACCCGCGGACGTCGGCGGCCTTCATCGACTGCCGGGCGAAGCTCTGGAAGACCCCGGCGGCTTCGTCGAAGAACAGCCCGGCAGCCCGGAGGAGCTTCCCGGCGATCTCGAGCTTGGCCTTCACGTTCCCGATGTGCTGGACCCGCATCTCGCTGGCGTTGGTCGCCATGGCCGCGGTGAGCGTGTTCTGGCAAACGACCCGGATCGGGGTGAACCGGGCGCGAACCGGCTCGTTGGTGTCGAATCCGTTGGTCAGAAGGAGGAACTGGTTCACCGCGTCGCCCTTGATGACCTCGAACTCACCCGGGAGGCGGGCCAGAAGCCACACCCGCTCGCCCTGCCCTAGCACGCCGGCGACCTCGTACCGGGCCTTGTCCTTGCCGAAGGCGCCGTCGAAGAAGGCGAAGGCGTCCCGGTTCTGCAGGGGCTGGTACATCCCAGCGCAGACGCCGAGGACCGCCTTGGTGTCGGTGCGGCGGAGGCCGTAGCGGTTCGGGACCGGCTGACCGTCGGCGGTCATCAGGCCGATCTTCTCGACGGTGTAGTCCAGGCCGCCGTGGGTCAGGGCCTCGGCGGCCGTGAAGGCTTCCGGAAGGGCAGTTCCGAGGCGGTGCCACGGGGTCTTGCCGGTCCAAACGATGCTGTCCTTGCCGTTGTTGCGGTTGATGTTGTGAGCCATGTGATGTTTCGTTCAGTCGCCACCCGCCGGCTGCAACCGGTCGCCCTGTTCTGTGTGAGCCGAACGGGGCCGGGTGGCTTTTTCGTTCTGCTCGCTGCAAGTCACTCACTTGCAACGACTTAAGGAAACACCAAGACAGTCTCTTTCACAACAAAAAACTGTCTTAACTTGCTCATTTTCAACGACCTACGCGGATTCATTGGCGGAAACTCGCGCCAGATGAACGCCGATGTACCGCGCCCGGCCTTGGGGGAACGCTTCTTGGACCTCGACGGCCTCCAATCCGTGCTTTCGGGCGTCGCCGAGGGCGTAGTCCAACGCCCATCCGTTGAATCGGGAGCGGAGTGAGGTCGGGAGCGGTCGGGAGAAGCGACATCCGGCCATGTCCAAGACGGTCGCGTCGCAGTTCGCGGAGAGGCCGAACATCTTCACCATCCCGAAGGTGAGGAACACGCTGACCCGGTCGCCGCGGAAGGTCCGAACCAGGTTGCGCCAGTGGGTCCACGGGGACCCGTAGGCGTCGAGGTCGACCACGTCCGCGTCCCAACCCTCCTGTTCGAGGATCCGCGCGGAATCGATCTTCAACCGGCCCTTCTTCGGCTTCAGGTCAACGCCCCAGTATGACCCGATCGGGAACTCCGCCCCGAGCTGTCCCCAGATGAGTCCGGATCCCTGGAAGCAGTCGAGGACCCGCGGCGCCCGGTCTCGGTGGTACCGGCCGAGGAAATGCCGGCGGAGAAGCAGCTTCGTCGCGGGATTATGGTTGTCGGTCTTGGTGCTCATTTGTTCGCGACGGTGGTCTCGACGATGGAGTCCGGCCGGGCCGCGATGGCCTCGATCTCCTTGGCGATATCCCCAAACTTCACGGTCGGGATTCCGACGAGGATCCACGACATGGCCGGCGGGACAGCCGGCTTCACCTCGCGCAGCTCGGCCGACTCGATCTCCTTCACGATGCCGGCGATCTCGCTGTCGATCCCTGCCCCTTCGAGTTGCCGCAGAATCTTCCGGACCTCGGCCTCCGCGGTCTCCCCCAACTCCGGGAGCTTGTTGTCGGCGACCATGTGTGCCAGCTCGGCTTCCTCGCTTGGGAAGTCTTGATCGTCGACCGGGACCAACTTCAGCCCGAGACGCTTCAGGGTCTCCAGGAGCCCGTGGCCGCTGACCACGTACCCGCTCCGCTTGCTGACGACGATGGACCGACGGATCCCCTGCTCGCGGATGACCTTCTCGAACACCCGGAGTTGTTCGGGCGGATGCCGCTTCGGGTTTTGCGGATGAGGCGCGAGCGATTCCGGATCAGCCATCCGGCTGAACTGGCAGTGAATCGCGATCTTGGGGGGAGGCTTGGGCGTGGATTTCATGGGACAGACGGTTTCGGGTCGGCACTGCGTGGTCGACGGGATGACGCCGACCG
>JACCDR011137790.1_pt1 | contig 28459 bp, 29 predicted proteins | sample 7446431 | NCBI WGS metagenome assembly JACCDR01 (sample SAMN15323443, study PRJNA562643) | freshwater metagenome | isolation source: river surface water | place: USA:Blue River Watershed | collected 2017-08-17 | reverse complement strand
CTCAGATTCATCGATTGGCTGAACCAGCTGCCCGAGCAGCTGAAGCCGCTGGTCAGCAGGGAAAATTCTTCCAATTCCACGATTTACTATTCCAGAACCAGGGCACTTGGTCTAATAGCACTAACCCTGCTCAATTCTTCTTGCAGTATGCAACCGAGTTGGGACTTGATATAGATGCATTTACCCGTATGCAGCGTTCGAGTATCTTGCGTGATCACGTACGTGCACAGTTCGAGGAAGCTCGTGCTGCTGGATTCTCTGGCACTCCATCATTTCTCCTCAACGGTGAACCGATGCAGTTTGAAACGTTTGATGATTTTCGTAATCAGATCGTGAACGCCATTGACCCCACTATTGACGTAACTGGCGGACTGGATGTAACGGTAGGTGATAATTCTGTAACTGATGTAGTACTCGAAACCGCAACGACCAGTAACGCAACTCCAACAACAGCGACTCCCGCAGTCCAGTTTGGGATTTAATAAACCACCAATAAAAAAGCACCATCTTTAATGGTGCTTTTTTATTAACTGCTTTTTATCGAGTTTTGTACTTTTGTATTAAATCAAGAATATAGTTAATCGTTTCGTTACTGAATTTAGTTCCAGTAATCGCATCGAGACTTTCCCAACCTGGCTGCCAGTTGAGTTCGAGGAACAAGCACTGATTGTCTTTGACAAACACATCAAGACCGGCTATATCAGCTTGAAAGGCTTCGGCTACTTCGGTACCGAAGCGGGCGAGTAGCGATACTCGTTCCGGTTCGGTCGCTACCATGGTACCGCCGGCATGAAGGTTGGCACGGAAGTCGTTGATGCTTGGTACTTTTTTATAGCTAGCGATGTACTGATTGCCGAGCATATAAATGCGGTATTCATCGGCACCAGTAATCAATTCCTGAAATATATGACGATCGTATGAATTTGTTTTGCATAGATTGGTGAGCTCTGCTGGCGATTTAATTATCCGTACATCGGTACCATGTGCGCCTAGGTCGGGTTTAGCAACAAAACTGCTACCCAAGTGCTCTGCTAATATAGAATATGACGGTTTGGTCATACTCATACTTTTTGGCTGCGGAATACCTCGTTATTCTGCGATAAGCGCTTGTTGCACTTTGCGGTGACTCCCCGCATGGCGTGAGCCATTGATGAACGGTATATGTGCTACAGACAATATACTCGTCAGATGATCTAGAGCGGTGTCTCGCAATCCCGTTCGGTAGTATACGGCATCATAGGTCAAGGTAGTCCGTACTAAATCACTGGTGGTAAAACCCGATAAATCGAGATAGGGGACTGGGATTTGTTCAAATAGTACACCAAGCACTCCAGCACTTTTTTTGAGATCTTTATATGACTGACCATGGGTGAAATTTGTAATAACACCAATACGGGGAGGAGTGGGTATAAAATATGAGAAGCGATAATCTCGCCATAGTACAGCCTTTTATGGAAATGTATAGCAATTATTGAGGTACTATAATAAGCCCAGTAGGCGCACTATCGACAAAATAACTCTTTTGTGATATAAAGTTAGCTCACGTTTTCTCCGACACCTATTTATTTTGCGTGAACCTCTATCACCAAGTAGCAACCAATATGAAAAAAAGGTCAGAAAAAAATATTATTTTGTTTGTGTCTGATATTTCGCGAGGCATGATTACTGCTGTGCGTTCCTATGAAGAGCAGACCGGCAAGAAATACCGCATCATGTTGCTCCAAAATAAGCAGCGTAACCATCGCTTTCCACTAAAAAAGTTTCCCGATCTCGATATCTTCCTTGAAATTGATTTTTCACGTTCAGAGGATATTGAACGAGCCTTGCTGCCGTATCGTAAAGAGATTGTCGCAGTAACAACACGTAGCGAATCAACCATGACAGATTTCATTGCGGTGGTTCCTAATGTCCCGTATTTAGCAACGCCAACTACTGAGTCGCTGAAATGGGCTAGTGATAAGTTACAAATGCGTCGTCGGTTTATGGCGTACGACAAAAGTATCACCCCACGTTATGCTTTGGTGAAAGATGCTTCTGATGAGGAACGCGAGCGTGTTATTGCAAAGATTGGTTTTCCAATGGTAGTAAAACCAACCAACCTCACCCAGTCACTTTTGGTTAGTGTTTGTTACCACGAAGAAGAACTAAAAAAGGCATTACGTAAAGGCTTTAATGATATACAAAAAGTGTATGCAGATCATGGACGTACAGAAGAGTCAAAGATTATCGTTGAAGAATTCATGGATGGTCTCATGTATTCAGTTGATGCCTACGTTAGTCCAAAAGGACAGGTGTATTTTTGTCCCTTGGTTCGGGTGAAGACCGGTAAAGAGGTCGGCTTCGATGACTTTTTTGGATACCTGCAGATATCGCCACCAAAGTTATCCAAGCAAAGTATAGAAAAAGCTGAGGAAGTTGCTCGAAAAGGTATTTATGCACTAGGTCTCCGTAGTGTAACCGCACACGTTGAACTGATGCGTATTGATAATGATTGGAAGGTCATTGAAATCGGTGCACGTGTGGGTGGTTTTCGTATGACGTTACATAAGCATACTCATGGTATTAATCACATCATGAATGACATCTTGATTCGTATGGGCAAAAAACCAATTTTGCCTAAAAAAACATTAAAGACCGCGGCTGCTATGCGTATCTATGGGAAAACAGAAGGAGTCATTAAACGAATTTCCGGAGTAGCAAAGATTAAGACTTTGCCATCGTATGTCTCGCTGGGACAGGGTAAAAAAACTGGTGACAAAAATATTTTTGCTAAACATGGCGGAAAGTCAGTGCTGAGTATCATTTTGGCACACCAGGATCGGGCACAACTATTGGCTGATGTTCGCCGAGTGGAGGAATTAGTTGCTATAACCATTGAATAATATGGATGTCCTCGGTATTAATTTTAGTTTAGAAGACGCCAAGCTCGTGGCCGATATGGAACGAGAACTAGCGTCTTGTCAGGTAGTGATGCGCAAATTGCAAGCATCGGATATGGTGTTGTTCCTGAAAGACGGTAGTGTCACCGTATTTCATGAGGCAATGCCAGTTGATCTCACCTCAGCGTGGGCGTTTTTGCGCGGGCGCGGTGTCCAGGCGCATATGACCAGTTTGTTCGTGCGGTTACTCAAACATAACCATATCCCGATGCTTGGCTCTTCAACGGGGGTGGAGTTCACCCATAACGACGGAAAAATCACCCAGATGGTTGATTTCACGCTTCATAACCTTCCCATTCCTCATACCTTTGTCTTTTCTAAAAAATCCGCCAAATATGTACCGACTATTTTAGATACTATCAAAGTCAGTTTTCCATTAGTGCTCAAGAAGACTGGTTCAAAAGGTTCGTCGGTTTGGAAAGTGAACTCTTGGGCTGAAGTTGAGTCCAAGTTCGAGTTGGTAGGGTGGGGTGACTTGTTTATCCTCCAAGAGTTTATCCCAAACAGCTTTGACATTCGTGCCTTGTACTTCAATGGCCATCTACTTGGTGCGATGGCGAGAAAAAGTGCAGACGGCTTTTATAACAATGCGAGTAAAGGGGCTGATGTTGAGGCTATCAGCATTACCGACGAGGAACATGCTTTAAGTCTGCGTGCTTGTGCCGTGTTGAGTCAAGGTTTTGCTGGTGTTGATATTGTTCGTAGCGAACGTGGACCACTCTTTTTTGAAATCAACAATCGCCCTGGTTATGAAGGTTTTGAGCGTGCGACTGGTATAAACGTCGGTGAAGCAATTACCAAAATTATTCTTGCCGATACAAAATAAAGTAAGGTGGTGATGGGGACGGGGCAGACACGCCCCGTCTTTGTTTGGTATGATACTGCTATATGGTACGAACCCGTGATTTTCTTTTGTTCCTCCTCACGGCGGCGGTTTTACTATTGGCGATTGTCGGGACTGAGGTGTGGCATGCTTGGCGTTCTCTACCACTCGTACAGGTACTCGTAGGTGAATCAGATTCATCTCTGGAATACACCGCTGAAGTGCCTGCTATGGCAGACCCACGACCAGCTCGTCTTGAAGAGCTACGAGCGAAAGTTGTATCCCGACTTGGCAATGAGTCGGTAGCAGTCGCTCCTGAAGTGGTAGATACTCCTGCGACTTCAAGCCCTTCGGTCCCAGCCGCCACATCAACGACAGTAGCTACAATTAAGCAGTGTCCGTCCTACCGCACGCTCACTGTCCCGTGGACACCTCAAAGTATTATCCAAGAAAATCGTGAAGGGGTACGAGTCTACTACGAACGGGGATTGCCTGATTCCTTATCCTCTACTACACCGGAATTGCTTCGTGCGGTTGTGCCGTTGCGGTCTTGGCCATTACCGAACCCTACCTGTCTCCCGACTGATGTGATCGGGATCGCTATGGATGGTTCACTAATTCGCAATGATGAGTTGGCACTCTATACGGTATTTGGAGCTGATACCCTTATCGGTTACTCGCTCGATGGCTTCCCCATATACGGTGCAAGTACTATCAATACAGATGCTTGTGGTGGGGCGATGGTTGGCGGTACTTATCGATACGTTCTTGATGCAAAGCGCAAAGGACTGATTACGTGCTTCGCCGGTGCTCCTGCGGTCATTAACTAGTGCTCCCTATGTATACTCTCATACTCGATATCGAAACAGTAGGCGAGGAATGGGGTACTATTGATGAGGTGACGCAAGCGCAGTTACTCTCGTGGGTGTGCAAAACCGCCGGCTCTGAAGCTGAGTATGCAAGTCGGGTCGATGATCTGAAGCAAAGTCTCGGTTTTTCTCCGTTTACCGGCAAAGTAGTGGCACTTGGTGTCTATGATCAAACTCGAAAGCAGGGTACGGTGTACTACGAGAGTACACAAGGTGAAGATGATCGAGTCGGTTCATTCTTCTATCGGCCGCGGAGTGAGGCTATGATGTTGGCGGAATTTTGGGAAGGGGTAACCCAATACGATACAGTGGTTACGTATAACGGACGGGCATTTGATATTCCTTTCATACTTCATCGGAGTGTGGTGCATGGTGTGATGCCGACTGTTGATCTCATGCGGTATCGATACCTCACGCAGCAGGTTCCTCCGTACCATATTGATTTGGCGGATCAACTGTCCTTTTATGGGGCAATGGGGAAGCGACCTAGCTTGCACCTTTTGTGTCGGGCATATGGGATTGAGAGTCCGAAGTCACATGGAGTTACTGGTCATGAGGTCGCTGCGCTCTATCAAGCTGGTCGAATACACGATATAGCGACCTATAACACACATGATCTGCTCGCTACTGCTTTACTCTATGAAAAATGGTGTACTTATTTAGCCCCTTCGTTGTTTCGTCAACAAGCGGAAGAATTTGATATTTGATATAATTTGAGCTGTATGAAATTACCTGTTGCATCTGAATCCAGACTTGAGATCCTTCTTGATTATTTGATGCTTCCAATCATGTACATCTTGCAATGGAATTTTTTTGAAACTCCACAACGAACACACTTCTGGAATAACACAAAATTGGCAATACTCGGTACACATGCGCTCGATAGTACTTCAATGATATCAGTTCCAGGTGATAGCACTGCAACACAACGCTGGTTAGGTTATGTTCCCATATTTCATATGCCAATATTTGGTGGTTGGAAAGAGTATGTTGTGATAGCTCCACATGTTGATCAGGATGTTTGGTTTGTTGGCTGGCTGGTGGGTGATACGGCTGGTATTTCACGAGTTACACTTAGAAGTCCTGTTCGTTTACTGCTCGGCAGTAGTCCGGCTCACTTTTTTGGATTAAATGAACACGGTGAACAGATAGTTATTCGTGAGATTGGTCGCGGTACTATAGGTAAACGGGGTCAATTTAGTAAATATCCATTATTGTAAGTTTTTACATGAAAAAAACATTTCCCGAAGGATTTTATTGGGGGGCGGCAACGGCAGCATATCAGGTAGAAGGTGGAATCGAGAATACTGACTGGGCAGCAGCTGCCCGCGAAGGGCGTGTTCCGGTATGTGGGCGAGCCTGTGATCACTATCATCGTTTTGAAGCTGATTTCGATCTAGCACAAGCACTCGGACATAATGTTCACCGTTTTTCAGTGGAATGGGCACGTATTGAACCAGAAGAAGGAACATTTGATCGGGAAGCAATCGAACACTATCGACAAGTTCTACAAGCGCTCCATGCCCGTGGTATGACACCTTTTCTCACGCTGTGGCATTTCACACTACCTCTTTGGTTTACGAAAAAAGGCGGCTTTGAGAGCAAAGACGCTCCAGCATTGTTTGCTCGCTACTGTGGGTTTGTAGTGCGTGAATTAGGTGATTTGTGTTCCCATTTTTCAACCATCAATGAACCGAGTGTGTTTGGGAGTAACGGCTGGTTACGCGGATCATGGCCACCGTTTAAGCGGTTCGCACTCACTGATCTCGTGGCGATTACTAACTCTGGACGTCAACACGAAGCACGAGCCGATAAGGGTATCAAGTACTTTTTCTTGTGGCGGCAGGTGATGAAAAATCTAGCCAAGAGTCACAATGCTGCGTATCGTGCCATCAAAGCGGTGAAGCCTGAGGCTGAAGTAAACTTCGTACATCACGTCATTGTTTTTGATGCGAATTGGAATCCTTTTAACAAAATAAAGGCGTGGGTCGCTAATTACTTGTGGACACATGTATTCATGCGACGTACCGCCGGTCACTATGACACCATCGGATTAAATTATTATTTTTACACCAAGTTTGGCGACAAGAGACAGTGGAAGAAGACTGATATGAATTGGAATTTCGCCCCCGAAAAGATCTATGATGCCTACCATATGCTTCGCCGGTATCAGAAGCCGATTGTGCTGTGTGAAGCAGGGCTCGCCGATCATGACGATAGTGATAGGGCTGAGTATATTGAAAAACAGGTTGAAGCGACCTGGCGAGCAATTCAAGACGGCATCGATGTTCGTGGACATATCTATTGGTCATTGTTCGACAACTATGAGTGGGCGCTCGGTTTTGAAAAGCGTTTTGGCTTGATTGAAATTGATTACACCACACTCGAACGTCGGGTGCGTCCTTCAGCGTACGTGTACAAGAAAATAATTGAGCAAAATGGTCTGGTAGAATAAAGTCAGCATGGCTTGGATTCTACTGGCAACCCTCGGACAATTATTAAGTGCTGTTGTCGCAATACTCGATAAGTATATTGTTTCAGACGAGAAGGCGATGCCAAAACCTTTTGTCTATGCTTTTTACTCCTGTCTTCTGACGGGAGGCTGGGCGTTTGTGTTCGCGCTTGGTTTTGTTCCTGGTATGCGAGCATTAGGATTGCCGCACCTCTCGAATCTCGAAGTGCCATCGATTCAGGTTGTAGCGATGTCATTTCTCGCTGCGTATACGTTTTTTATGGCATTGGTGTCGATGTATTCGGCCTTGCGTGATGCTGAAGCGGTCAATGTGATGCCGATTATTGGTGGCGTTTCAGCGCTCGCTGCGTTTGGGATGAGTTGGCTCTTTTTGGCAACACCGCTTACGCTCAACTTCCTGTGGGGTGTCATTGTGCTTGCTATCGGTACCATGATGGTGGCTCAAACACTGCCTCATCTGGATACTGCGTTACATGTTTTTCACAGTGGACTTTTCTTTGCGCTTCACTTTGTGACAATGAAAGGGCTCTTTTTAGAGACGAGTTTTGATGACGGATTCTTTTGGTCGCGAGTCGCCTTTGTCCTTTTTGCTCTGTCACTGCTTCTTGTGCCGACGTATCTCAAGAAAATCAAAGAACAATCGGGCAATACTAGTCGCCGAACAGGTTTACTCGTTATTGCGACTAAGGTACTCGCTGGGGTGTCCGCCTTCTTGATCCTCAAAGCCACTGACTGGGGTGATGTTGCAGTAGTACAGGCTCTTGATGGAGTAAAATTTGTGTTTATCTTACTCATTTCGATATTCTTTGCTGCCTGGCTACCAGATTCAGCAGCCGTGCATGAGCCCCGGCCACATGAAGTGATGCGACGCGTGCTTTTCGTGGCGTTGATTGTGGTGGGATACTTTATACTTTTCTTATAATTTATGAGCTTTCGTCGTATCAAAAAAATACTCCTCGGTTTCCTGATAGTTCTTGTTGTGCTCTTCGTGGCGCTCGCTCTGTTGGCATACAAGCCTGCACCCGAAAAAATTTCCTACGGCATGTCCTTTAATACACCGTATGCTCGGGAACTAGGGCTAGATTGGCAAGAAACATACGATGCCATTATAGACGAGCTGGGTGTTCGCCAGTTACGGTTGGCAGCGCACTGGCCAATGGTTGAACCAGTAAACGGAACATACAATTTTACAGAGCTCGATTATCAGATCAAACGTGCTGAGGAGGTGGGGGCGACCGTGGTATTCGCGGTGGGACGGCGATTACCACGTTGGCCAGAGTGTCATATTCCAGAGTGGGTACGTGGATTATCACTCGAAGAGCAACAGCGCGAACAACTTGAATACATGACCGAGGTGGTAAATCGCTACAAAGACAGCCCTGCAATCATTTATTGGCAAGTTGAGAATGAACCATTTTTGTCACTTTTTGCCTTTGAACATTGTGGACCGCTTGATGAAGCATTTTTTGCGCGTGAGATTGCGCATGTCAGATCACTTGATTCTTCACGACCAATTCTTGTCACTGACAGTGGTAATCTCGGCACGTGGGCTGGACCATTTCGACATGGGGATGCCTTTGGTACGAGCGTTTATGTTTATTTTTGGAATCCCGAACTTGGTCAATTTCGAACACTTTTACCACCGTGGTTTTATCGAGCTAAAGAACGGGTGATGAAGTTATGGTATGGCGATCGCCCGACATATCTCATTGAGCTCTCCGCCGAGCCGTGGCTGGTTGCACCAGTGACTGAGGTTTCGCTTGAAGTGCAATTTACCCGCATGAACGTAGAAAAATTTAACGATATCCTCGAGTATGCACGGGCGACTCGGTATAGTGAACAGTATCTGTGGGGGGCTGAATGGTGGTACTGGCTGAAGCTTCAAGGACACGAAGAAATGTGGAATCGTGGGAAACAACTCTTTGAGGATTCTACCGTTGAAGCAAAAAGTGCGGATCAGGTATAATACACACATATGAATACCGCAAAACAAATCATTCTTTCGAGTGTGATCAGTGCGTTTATGGTGCTTGGGATCATATACTCGTTTCGTTATGAGTTAGCTCGTTTAGTGACAGTATCACCGTCAGAGCCAGTTACAGTTACAAAAGTTCCTGATACTTCTCAGACAACGATACCGGAGATTGTCGAACGGGTGGATGCAGCAGTGGTGTCGGTCGTGGCCACCAAAGACGTACCAATTTACGAACGATACTTGGAGGAATTTAATCCATTTGGTGATTGGTTTGGTGGCTTTTCTATCCCTCGAGTACGTGAAAATGGTACCGAAGAGAGAGAAGTGGGAGGGGGTACTGGTTTCCTGGTGACACCAGAAGGACTAATCGTCACGAATCGTCATGTGGTAAGCGATGAAGAGGCTTCGTACTCAGTGGTACTCGCAGACGGTTCCGTGCACGAGGTCGTCGTCAAAGCCAAAGACCCTGTGCTTGATATTGCGCTCCTTGAAATGACGAGCAGACCGGATACCACGCTGACCTATCTTAATTTCAGTGATTCAACTAAAGTGCGTCGGGGCGATAGTGTGATTGTGATTGGTAATGCCTTAGCAGAATTTAATAACTCTGTATCGGTTGGCATTATCTCGGGCATTGGACGCTCCATTGTTGCGAGTGATGGACGTGGTATGACAGAACAATTATCAAATGTATTTCAAACTGACGCAGCTATCAATCCTGGTAACTCCGGTGGTCCGGTACTAAATCTTCAAGGAGAGGTGATCGGCGTCAGCGTCGCTGCGTCTCTTGGAGCAGAGAATATCGGGTTTGCGATTCCAAGTCAGGCAGTGTCGCAGATTGTCGACTCAGTCAAGAAATACGGTGAGATTCGACGACCATTCCTCGGGGTGCGCTATACGATGATTACTGAGCGTATGGCAGAGAAAAACAATCTTGGGGTGACGTACGGAGCCCTTATTGCTCGAGGAGAAACTATGGAAGATCTGGCAGTGATGCCTGGTTCACCCGCCGATAAAGCCGGTCTCCGTGAAAATGATATTATTATAGCCGTTGATGGTCGGTCTCTTGAAAATACTGATCTGGCAACAGTATTGCGAACACTACCAGTCGATGCGACCATTTCCGTGACCATTGTCCGTCAGGGTCAAGAAGAACTAGTGTCAGTTACACTCACTGCAGCACCAACGTCGTAATCTCAATGAAAAAACAACTTGAAAAAACAGTCACCGCAACACTTGATGTGCTCGATACCAAAGTAGTCGAAGTTGGCAAGTCGTTCGATACGATGGTTACACCGGCGCGTGAATCATTCGCCAAACGGTACCCAACATTATTTTCAGTTGTTGCGACACTGGGGGTTATCATGACCTTTCTTGGTGTCGAACAGCTCTTGTTGGCATCTGAGTTATTAGTACGCTACCCAATCATTATCCTCTTCTTTGGTATAGCGCTTCTGGCACTCACTGGTACACTATACAAAAAGCTTGGTTCCTAACTACTTATGTCTTTTTGGCAATTCGTCTTCTTCTTTCTGTATGTGCGCAATTGGCACACTGGTCAACATGAAATTTCACGACAGAGGCTAGCGCTTTTTTGTGGAGGATTATTTTTGGTATTACTGGCTTGTTTACTTGTTTCAATCATGCAAACGCCGGTAGTGTATGTTGCTTCTTAAGGTAGCTAATACCCAATAGTATCGCCAAAACTGGTTTTTTGTGTTATATTTTGCCGTACTATGAAATACATTGCTGCGTTCGTTGTACTCGTTGTTTTGGGCGGTTTCTCGTTACCAGTATTTGCAGAAACAGTGGTTCGTACGGGTGAAGTGGTATCTATCGCCGACGATCAACGAGTCGAAGGAAATTTTTATGCACTTGGTAGCTCTGTGTCGCTCTCTGGTACAGTCGCTGGAGACGTCATTGCTGCTGCTGGTACGGTATCGATTAATGCTCCGGTCGAGCACGATGTGCTGGCGTTGGCTGGAACAGTCGGCATCAATGCGACCGTTACCGAGGATGTCCGTATTGTAGCTGGAGATGTCACTATTAGCGAAGCTGTGGGCGGATCGATTTTTGTGCTAGGTGGACGACTCACGCTTTTGTCGACAGCCGTAGTGCAGGGTGATGTGCTGGTATTAGCTGGTGATGTCATAATAAATGGTACAGTACAGGGGGATTTATTGGGAGTAGCGGAACACGTTCGTGTTGATGGGGTAGTGGGTAGTGTTGATATGGAGACACCAGCTCTGGTGCTTGGTGATCGAGCGGAGGTTAAGGGTGACGTCAAGTACACGAGTGCCACTGAATTAGTCCGTGCGCCTGGAGCTGTGGTGTCCGGGAATGTAGTGAGAAATGATTCGGGTATGACCGGCGAAACGGTGTCGTATCGTACTGTCGCCATGGCGTTTTTGGTGTCACTATTTGCTTCACTTTCATTGTACCTTGTAGCACGCAAGCCACTTGCGCTCTATGCTCGTCAGGCAACCCACAACGTGGCACGAGAAGCCTTTATCGGCTTTGCACTCTTGGTTGCTGTACCGATTGCTATTGTCGTTTTGATGGTGAGTGTGCTTGGTTTATTCCTTGGTCTCATTGGTCTTACAATATTTTTGATGGCAGTTATGTTGACGTTACCACTGATGAACATCGTGGCTGGTACCTTGATTGGTCGTACGTTCCAACATACCCACGAAGTGAATATTCTCCTTATTACGTTGGGAGCTCTCTCCGTGCAGGCGATGCTATTTGTGCCAGTTATTGGTCCGATTCTCTTGTTTGTACTATTTTTGATCACGATTGGTGGCATCGCAACTGCGCTCTATCGTTTGTTAAAAATGGCCTCGTAAGGCACCAGGGCATTATTGTGCTATACTAGGGTATTCTAGTATGGTACGAGCGTTCTGGTCAGTTATAGTCGATCTCTGGTACTTTTTGTGGGGTTTAGAACCTCTCGTTGATCTACATCGGGGTATTGAAGCTACTACGACACCCTTAACTCTGCCGCAAGCTACATTCTCCTCTCCAGTACTCATACCACCTCCGCAACATCCAGTACTACTTACGTCCACCATCACAACACTAGTTGATGGAGCGACTCCTGGAGTATCATATGTAGTACTTAATCCACATGGTACACTGCTATATCAACAATCTCATGTGGCTTTTGATAGCGTGTTAAGAAATGTTCCTTACGGTCAATTAATGACGTTTCGGCGTTTTGTTGGTTCGTACGCGGAAGTGCTTGTGTTTGGACAAGTTGGCTTTGTTAAAAAAGATGATATTACGCCTCGTATTGAAGATGTTTGGCCACAGTTTGTCAGCGGTGTGGTGTATGATGCCACTCACCAATCTACGTTATTAGCACGAGCACATCTCAATGATAGTTTTCTTGGAGGCATACTCCAGTTGCCACTTACTGCTGTAGAATACGTCACATTGCGATTATTGCGGGATCGATTATCGATTCCATGGCCACCAGTGCGACCCCGACCAGCGGGGCAGTGGCACATAATACTTCGAGGCACTCATGGGGTACATAGTGGCGTGTCACCCCAAACAGATAGTCTGATTGAGTGGATCGCTGATGATGGTGAAGGTAAGATTGGGTATGTCGAGACAGTGCTCAGGGATAACACGATTAAGGTGAGTGCAGTTGGTGTAGTGGTGCCTGGAGAATACACCGAATCGATCATTCCGGCAGCAGTATGGCGAGAATGGCGGCCTGTTTTTATTAGTATTCGGTAATGGTGATAATATGAAGAAAGTAGCATTTTTTGATATTGACGGCACTCTATTTCGATCGAGTCTCTTGATTGAACTCGTTGATGCACTGATTCTTGAGCAGGTGTTTCCACCTGAAGCACGTGATGCCTATCTTGAAGAGCGTCGGTCATGGTTGAATCGAGAGGGTACTTATGATGCCTACATAAGTGCAGTGATTGACTCATTTTTGATGCACATTAAGGGGGTACATTACGGCGAATTTGCTGATATTGGTAAGCGTGTCGTTGCTCGCCATCATAAGCGTGTCTATCGGTATACTCGCGACCTCATTAACGAACTCAAGGCTGATGGCTATTATCTGGTTGCGATTTCTCAATCACCAAAGACCATTCTCGATGCCTTTTGTAAGGATTATGGCTTTGATAAAGTGTATGGTCGAATCTATGAGATCGGCCCACAGGATCGTTTTACCGGTGAAGTGCAAGACGAGCATTTGATAGAGAACAAAGCCACTATTGTGGCGCGCGTCTTTGAACGTCACGCAGAGCTATCTAAAGAAAAGTCTGTTGCGGTGGGGGATACCGATGGCGATATTCCACTATTAACATCTGTTGAACGCCCGATTTGTTTTAATCCCAACGCCGCTCTCTATGCACATGCCAAAATGATGAAGTGGCCGGTAGTAGTGGAACGGAAGGATGTTATTTACCATTTTGGGTAGCAGTAATTGGCAAAAGAATGGTAAATTTTGTGCCAGTTTTGTTCGAGCTTGTTACTTTTATGAGGCCATGATGTCGATCAATGATTTGTTTCGTAATGGCAAGACCGAGGCCGGTACCTGAAACCTTTTCATGGTTCTTACTTCGATAAAATGGGGTAAATATTTTTTCTATATCCTCTTTTTGGATGGTAATACCAAAGTTATGACAGGTTATTTTGGCAAAGGTTTTGTCTTTTGTTAATGACAAAGTGATTGTTGAGTCGCTTGTCGCATATTTGATAGCATTACTGATAACATTTAAGAATGCTTCACGAATGTGGGTTTCATCTCCGTTCATAAATAGTTTTGGTTGGATAGTTGAAATCACATGCTTATTTTGTGCTTCTGCAATAATGCTGACTTCTTCAGTAATATCGCCAAGGAGAGCGCTCAGTGAAAAGCAGGTTTCGTAATGAGGTTCTTGACCGCTTTCCAGGCGAGCGAGTCGAAGGAGTCGTGTGATGTAGTTGGATACATCCTGGATTGATCGTTCAAGACTTTGAAATTGAATAGGATCAATGTACTCTCGAACCTGTTCGAAGTGAGTAGTGAGAATAGTAAGTGGTGTTTGTAGGTTATGAGTCAATTGGAGCATTTGTACACGTTGTTGTTCGAGAATATCTTTAATTTGAATAGTTCGCTCTTCAACTCGTCGCTCTAATTCTTCTGCACGGTCAGTGACCTCTTTAAAAAGAAGGGCTCGACTGAGTGCTACCGATATTTGATTAGCGAATGTTTGCAACAGACTATTATCTTCATTCGTGTAAGGGCTACCGGACTTTTTTGGTCCTATAAATAGTTTTACTTTTGGATTATTTGGGATAGGAATTACTAGCACGGTGTCTTTTGGTGCTTTCTGACCAATTGATACAAACATAGCCCGTAAAATTGCTGATAACTGCGTTTCGGAGTGTGTAATAAGCGTATTGAGATCATTCTTCTCATTAAGTGTGGTGCTGAGTTCATGAAGAGCTTTTTGGTACTCATACTTACCGGCAAAGAAAAGAGGATCAGTCAATCGCCGTAGGAGTTTATCTAGCGCTGGAATGGTAATGAGTGCGAAAAGTATTGCACCGACACCAAATAGCGTTCTATAAAGATTTGATATACCTCCCGTATAATAGTTACTAGTAAATGAAATAAAACTTGAATAAAGAATAATGATCAATGTGAGTAGTGTCGCATATATTAGACTACGCTGCGCAATGACTTTAATATCAAAAAGTTGATACTTGAAAATTGCGTAGCCTGTCGTGAGTGCAAAGATAAGTGCAAATTGAGGTGCAATGTTAAAAAATCTAGTTTCCCCAAGAATCGGTAGTATGACTTGAAAAATGAGTTGTCCAATAATAATGCTACAAAAACCAATCAATACATATATGGTCTGTTGCTTCTTAATACCCGATACTTTTTTATAGTGTTTTATGAGTACTACTAATGAGACAAGTAGTAGTGTAAAGATTAAAAATGAAGCGAGAACGTAGAGATTGCCTGGTGTAATGGTATTTGGTTGTGTTGTATAGACTTGTGTTTCAAGAATTGAGTAGGGTGAAAAAGCAACTGGTATTGTGAGTAATGTTGGTGTTATATACAGAAAACCAATTTTATATGAGGGGAATTTTTCGGTAATGAAAGCATAGATAAGAAACAAAAATGCAGAAATTTCAAAGGCACCAGCAATAGTTGCAATTCCACTCCAAAGTAATAGCTGTTCATGTGATTGTACAATATCTGCGACGCTATTAGCGCCTATCCAAGCTGCCGCGGTTGCAAGATAGGCGATAAACGTTTGCAAAACTGCCGTCTTATGCTTTTGTGTGACAAAAAGAACAGCAGCTGCACTGGCGAGGAGTACTGCCACGGCAACTGCTGTCCAGGTGAAGAAATACATGTCCCTATTGTAACGTATGCGGATATCGGCTGATGATCACTGCCCCCAGTCCGTCACTGTTGCTGTCTTCAGGCATCATGTCTACGATCTCCAAGAGATTGAACGGTAAGCCATGAGCATTGTATCTAAGAACAGGATCAGGTCGTCGAACTGGGGGGTATGTTGAATGGTTGTTACCCTGGTCAGAGGTTCCGTTTATCAACCGGAGTGACTCCAGGGCGTACCATCGAGCCAAAGACTTCTTGTTTGCTACTGGTAGGTCTGCAGACTTTCGGTACCGATTGAATAGACCGAGTCTCGATACGCCGATTATATACTCTAGGCGCTGTTTGATGTAGCGTTCTTTGGCGTAGCGATGTAGTGCCTCAGCGGCTTGAGGTTTCAGTGAGGTAACGCTCATACTGTAGACAGCGTTACCTTTCGTATCGCACTCAACCTCAGCTATGCCGTGACTAATCAGTGTACTGCTGGAGACAAACCGAGCAATACTCTCCTCTGAGAAGTCGAACTGTATTGGTACGGCATAGCTGTAGCCGATAATGGTTGATTCTTCGGTAGCAACATAGAAGTGTGGTGAACCAGTCTCGTACCAAGTCAGTAAATCATCATAAGTCATTGAAGGAGCACCAGCAATTCTCCCCCAGCGTAGCTCTTCGACTTCAGCAAGGCGTGATAAATCATTCATCCCCACCTGACGAACTTCAAGCATGTTTCTTTCTCCTGGTTTTCTCAAGCACTATTGCCTGAGGAGCTTCCAAACTTTTCTCCACGAATGAGTGTTTTGGTGTCACATGTTTTGATCCCAAATGTCTGGCGCATATGCTGTTCAAGGGTTGACGTATCAAAGCTTTTACACGAATATACATCTATTGTGATGAAACCGCGCTCCTCGTACGTATGTACACTGATGTGCGACTCCATAATAAAGACGAAACCAGATAGACCTTTAATACCAGGCTCATCAATTTTGATGATGTGAGGGAAGCCAATACGGGTCATGCCAATCCGTTCAGGGAGATGGAGTAAAAACTGATAAAGTATGTCAACGGATCCAACCAGAGATGCATCTGCTTCGTAACCATCAAGCAGAAACTGCTGCCCGTAGGCAAATTCAGGGAGAGACATATTTATTTAATTATAATCGGAGCAACCATGGTCTTGGCTTGCCAGTACTGACATTCGGGAGGTGTGTCTAAGGCTGAGATCTGCTTGTTGATATTTGTGAAGCCAGCTCCTTCTAGCTTTTTGCGGTGAATAGGGGAGAAGTCATCAATCTCATCAGAGTAGTAGGTGAGTATTCCACCGGGTTTGAGGATACGGTACGCTTCATTAAAAAAATCAAAGTGATTACAATGAATCTCATCTTGAGTGAGTGGGTAAGTATCAAACAATATACCATCAATTGAGGCGTCATCAATTTTAGTGATCACATCCTGCCAGAATCCGAATAGAGGAGTGACTGGTTGAAGAGCCTTTCCGGCAAATTTCTCTAATTTTGCGTACACATCCCGATTGGCTTCGATAATAATGTGCTCGTTAATTGGATGTTGTTGAATGTAATTCGCTGATATACCCATCCCAAAACCAACTTCGAGGATCACCCCACCGTTCTTGGTGGCGATTGAGGCTAAATCACGCATGTAAGAGTCCTCCCAATCTTCCATCACTGGATGTCCACTGATGGTGAGTGTATGTTCAGTAAATTGAGCTGGTTCAGATTGCCACTTACCATATTCATCTTGGAATCCGATGTCAATTCGGTTCTGATAAGTTTTATTTCGTACGTCTTGGGTACTATATTGCATAAAGAACAAAAGAAACTTGTAATATATTTTACTTTAGTGAATTGAGTATCATAAAAAAATCAAAAAAATCTAAGAAGGTTATAAAGTAAAAATAAAAAACCCGCTCATAGGGGTTAATTACAACGTCTTACGGTTCTTATCCTGTTGTGGAAAACTTGTAACCCCTACCTGAGACGGTTTTAATTATTGGGTCGAGCTTATTATTGTCGTTTAACTTTTTACGGAGACTAACAATGTGAGATTCAATAGTATTAGAAAAAATATCAACACTCATATCCCAGACATGTTCTAGTATCATGGCGCGAGTTAGTACCGTATCGTGGTTTCGCATCAAATACTGGAGTAACATAAACTCTTTGCGGGTTAACACTAATGGGATATCATTAACTTTGACCTCCCCCCGTTGACTATCAAGATGAATATTTCGAAAATCCATCACATCTTCAAGTATACGCAGTGGTCTACGTAATAAGGCGCGTACCCGAGCAACGAGTTCAGTACTCTCAAACGGCTTAGTTAGATAATCATCCGCACCAGCATTAAGGAGACTGGTTTTTTGCGCAGTCTCATTTTGCGCAGACAGTACCAAAATCGGCATCACTCGATTATGGCGTCTAATATCAAGACATACTTCACGTCCGTCTTTTTTTGGGAGACCATTATCAAGAATAATGAGATCGTATTCGTTACGTAACACTAAGCGTACCGCTTCATCCCCGTCACTGGCGACATCAACGGCAAACATCTCAGCCTCCATAGCCCCGCGTAAAAACTGTTGCAGGGATTGATCGTCTTCGACGATAAGGAGTCTCATGGAATTTATTGTATCATAAAATTACGTTTGTAGGTAAAAATAGTGGATTCTGGTATACTAACATTATGCGTAAAAAAGTAGCTAGAAATAATAAAAATGCTCTGGTGGCTGGTGTGGTATCCGGCTTGGCAGATTATTTTGAGCAAGACCCGATACTGTTTCGATTGATAGCAGTTGCGATGTTGATTCTTACGGGCGTATTCCCTGGTCTGTTACTATACCTGATTGCTTGGATCATGATGCCACGGTCAGAACGACCAAGAGCAGACTACACTATTGATTCCTAATCACTATGATTGATCAAAGACGTCTTGCTGCATTGCAGGTTGGTGTACGAGGCGATGGTCCTGTGGTTTATGTAATGGCTCGTGAACAGCGGATACGTGATAATTGGGCTCTGTACCACGCGATGACAGAAGCAAATAAGCGGGCTGTACCACTCCTTGTGTTATTTGCTCTCGGTCCGATGTTTCAGCATGGGAGCGCTCGTCATAACGAATGGATGGTTGCTAGCTTGCAGGAAGTAGCAGACAATCTTGCATCAAAACGTATTCCTTTTTTTCTTGAGATGGGTGCTTGGACAGAGGTGGTGGTACAGTTTGCAAGAAAGTACCAGGTGAGTGAAATTATCTTAGATTTTAACCCGCTCGAGCCGGTACGATCCTGGCGTGAAGCGTTGGTGGGGCAGGTGTCTGTTCCGATTACAGTAGTTGATGCTCGAAATATAATTCCGGCTTGGGTGACGAGTAACAAAGCGGAGTTTGCTGCCTACACCATCCGCCCAAAAGTACACCGACTGCTGCCTGAGTTTTTAGTACCAGTATCTACGTTGCCGACTCCCCAGGTGTCTTATAGTCATGAGGTACCCATTATTGACTGGAATACCGTCCGCGCCTTTAGACAATGTGACTATACCGAGATTCTTCCAACTACTTTTATACCAGGAGAGCGAGCTGCCCATGACCAGCTAAGCTACTTCATAGACTATATACTTCCTGAGTACGAGACCAAACGTAATGATCCAACCGAAGTAGGGACTTCTGGATTATCTCCATATATCCGCTGGGGAAATATCTCTGTGGCGACCATTGCTCTGGCTGTCAAAGCGAGTGAAGCATCTGGTGCTGCTAAAGATGCCTTCTTTGAGGAATTGATTGTCCGTCGAGAACTTGCTGAGAATTATTGTTATTATACTAAAAATTATGCGACGGTTGGCGCAGCTCATGCTTGGGCACAGACGACGATTACGGAGCATGCCAAAGATGCCCGTGAATATCTATACACCTACGAACAATTCCGTGACAGCGAAACACATGATGACCTATGGAACGCTGCGCAACGGCAGATGGTAATTGAGGGTAAGATGCATGGTTTTTTACGAATGTACTGGGCAAAAAAGATTCTAGAATGGACGCCTGATGCACAGACCGCTATCAACATTGCGCTGCGACTTAATGACCACTACGAACTTGATGGTCGTGATAGTAATGGGGTCGTTGGTGTTATGTGGTCTATTTGCGGGGTGCATGATCGTGCTTGGAATGAGCGACCCATCTTTGGCAAAATTCGCTACATGAATTATGCAGGTTGTAAGCGTAAATTTGATGTAAAGGCTTTTGTAGGGAAGTATACAGATACAGCCGAGCGTTCACTGTTTTAGTATGACTGGGGTCGAGCAGCGTTTTATCAAAACGGTCTGGGACTACTACCAGAGTCAGGGTCGTCACTCGTTACCGTGGCGGCAAACCAAAGATCCGTATCGGATACTGGTATCGGAAGTCATGTTGCAGCAGACGCAAGTAGAGCGAGTCATACCGAAGTACGAAGCGTTTTTGAAAATATTTCCGAGCTTCACTGTATTGGCAAATGCTGCACTGGCGGATGTACTTATTCACTGGCAGGGCTTGGGCTACAACCGACGCGCAAAAATGCTTCATGAGTGTGCGAAGGTGGTGGTGCGTGATTGTAGTGGTAATCTACCCAAAGATGAGGCAAAGCTACGAGCGCTACCAGGAATAGGTCCATATACGGCGCGGGCGGTACTGGCTTTTGCTTTTGATACGGCTCTGCCGCTGATTGAGACCAATATCCGGACGGTATATATCCACCACTTTTTTAAAAACGAGACGGATATTACTGATGCTGACATTCTATCATATATGATAGAAACCCTAGACAAAGAAAATCCGAGAGATTGGTACTACGCCCTCATGGATTATGGGTCGTACCTGAAGCGTACGGTCGGTAACAATATCACGAAGAGTAAACACTATACGAAGCAATCAGTCTTCATCGGGAGCGATCGCCAAATCCGTGGTGCAATTGTTCGCCAGCTCATAAAAGAACAGAAACTCACTCGTGCGAAACTACTTACGCTACTTACGTTTGATGAACTTCGGATTGATGCTCAACTGGAACGATTATTAAAGGAGGGTCTGGTGGTAAAAAATCGAAGTTGCTATAGCTTGCCAGACTAGTAATCGAAAATTAAGCTTATAAACAGACACCAAACATTCTATCATATATGATAGAATGATGGGAAAAATAAATGAGGTGAAAAGTCACTGTTGTTCAAAAGTGGAACATTTGAGTTACATGAAATGTTTGTGAAGAAGTAACTGATGTTCTATTTGGTGTCGATGAGATAGCGAGGAATGAAGACGCCTAAGGTGAGAATAAAACCGCCGACGATAAAGAAGAGTTCAAACGATAATAGAGCAAGACAAATGGCACCAAGGATAGCTCCGACCACGTTGGCGGCTGGGCGCAGAAGACGAAAAATGCTCATGAGGGATGCATTACTACCGTCAATCTGCTTAAAGAAGTAGCTTTCAGTGGTGACTTCAACAAGGCTGGCGCCGAAGCGATTAATAAACATCAGAAGCATAAAACCAATGATACCAAGACTTCCGACAACCCCAATGGCTGCGGTGGTAACAGCGAGGATGAGGAAACCAACACTCATCATTTCTTGTTCACCAAGGTATCGATCAGCAATGATACCGATGGGGTACTCAAAGATCACATACGCCATAAGGCCTGCTGCGATAATGACACCAATTTCTTGCCACGAGAAATGTAATACACTCGATAAGTATAGCGGTACATAGATAATAATCCAGGCAAAAAAGAGTTGTAGCAGAAAATGCGAAGCAATGACTGTAGCGATGTTCTTGTCTGCCCAGGCTGCTTTGAGGAGTGGTCGAAGGGGTGGTGTTTCATAGACCGGGTCATAGAATTGTCGAAATACACCAACGACCAGTGCAAGGAAAAGTAATCCTACACCTGCTGAAGCAAAAAAGAGTTGAGTGTAGTCCTCAGTGCTTCCCATCAAATACCCCATTGAGAGGGGAGCAAATACAGCCGCGGCACTCATGAGAGCAAGGGTCAGGCCTCGCTTTTTGCCAGTATCACCTTCGCTTTTGCCGATTAGCGTCTCTGAGAATACATCAATGACGAGGTATATAAGTGGGTTAGCAACAAGGAAAAGAGCTAATGCTGGTATGACGACGAGTGGGTGACTCCCGAGTGCGAGTACAAGAAGCAATAGTACCGAAATAATCATGACAATGCTCCCCACGACTACATTACCATAGCGATTCAAGAGGCGCGGGAAAACTAGAAACACCGCTATGGCTCCGAGTGCGCCAGCGCCATGGAGCACCCCAACAGCCGTGGGATTGACATACTGCCCCAAATAGCTCGAGGTGTTGTAGGCTACCAGTAAGGTATGGTAGGAAAAAATGACTGCCAGTAGGTAGACAAAGCCAAAATGAATATGACGAGTTCCCGTAGCGAAGCTACCATGTTTGTAAAAGTCCATATCATGTATAGTGTACTACAAAAGAGACAGTCCTTGAGGAAGTGTTAGTGGAGAGGATACAAGACAGCCCGACGCTAAAGACGTCGGGCTGTCTTATGTGATCCAACTACAAGCCTATCAATACAGGAATGACCATTGGTGATTTCTGCGTTCGTTGCATAAGGAAACCTGAGACTGTATCAGTGAGTTCATCCTTCACATAATCAAGGTCGAGTGGATTCATTCGTTCAGTATACTTTTCGATGGTCTTTTTGATCAGCACACGAGCTTCCGAAAGAAGTTGTTGGTTCTCACGGAGGTAGATAAATCCGCGTGAGATGATATCCGGTGACTTACGGAGTTTACCTGTCTTGGCATTCACGGTGGCGATAATGACAAACATACCATCTTGTGCGAGAGACATACGATCGCGCAGTACGACCTCTTGTCGGGCACCAACCGTAAAACCGTCGACGAGGATTTGATCATTTGGAATCTTCACTGAAAGCTTGGTGATTTCGGTACCATTTTTGATTTCGATAATTGAACCATTATCTGGCACTACGATGTTATCTTTTGGGAAACCGTTTTCAACTGCGGCAAATGCGTGACTCTTGAGGTGGTAGTGATGACCGTGTACGGGAATGAGGAAGCGTGGCTTCACGGTCTGATGTACCCAGACGAGGTCGCCGGCATTACCATGGCCTGATGAGTGAACGTGTGATCCTTGGTAGTTGATGATGCGGGCATTACGACGATAGATGTTATCTTTGAGTTTTTGGACGGCGATTTCGTTACCGGGAATGACTGAGGAAGATAGTACAACTGTATCTCGTTCAGTGAGGTTAATTGTCTTGTGTTTCTCTGTTGCCATACGCATCAGGGCCGCGTATTCCTCACCTTGGGCTCCGGTTGAAAGAATAACGATCTGGTCAGCTGGGTAGTCACCCATATCAGTGGCATTGATGAAGGTTTTCGGGTTGACCTCGAGGAGTTTTGCGGTTATGGCAATATCAATGTTGGTCTTGATACTACGACCTTCCATCACGACCTTTTTACCAAGCAATTCACAACTCTTGATGACCGAGGTGAGACGATCGAACTGTGAGGCAAATGTACCAATAATGAGACGTCCACGAGTTGTGCGGATGATTTCTTCTAGTGTTTGATACACCTTTGCTTCGGATGCTGAAAAGCCACTACGATCAGCGTTAGTTGAATCACAAAGGAGTGCGATATTGTTGTCTTTGCCGATACGTTCCCAAGCCTCACGTTCTTCAACAACTACTTCGTTGTTTTCGGTGACGACTTTGATGTCACCAGTCATCACCACGTTGCCGTGCTTGGTCTCAAACGAGAGTCCCATTGCGTCAGGAATCGAGTGGGTCACTGGGAAGGTTTTTACCCGCATATTACCCACGGTGAATGTCTCACCCTCCTTGACGATATTCATATTTACCGGGTCAAGGTGTGGAAATTCTTCTTGTCGCTTCAAGACCATGAGTGACGTAAGGTACTGAGTGTAGATTGGAGGATTGCCGATACGTTCGAGAATAAATGGAATACCGCCGATATGGTCGAGGTGGCCGTGGGTAATAACGAGAGCCCGGATTTTGTGCTTCCTTTCTTCGAGGTACTGGGTATTCGGAAGGATGTAGTTTACTCCTGGTGCATTACTCTCTTCTGAAACAAATTGGAAACCAGCATCAACCACAATGATGTCGTCTTTGGTTTCGATGATATTCATGTTACGGCCGATTTCCTCCACGCCAGAGACCGTGATAATGCGTACTGTATCTTCGTCAATTAGTTCAGGAATGACTGGACTCTTTTCATCGGTCACCGTCATGCGGTGAGTCAAAGCTGGGCTGGTCATACTTCGTCGGCGGTCGTTTGGACGACGACGATTCGGACGACGACGGTTAGTGTCTGAGTCTTTGGCGTCGTTATGAGGTCGAGGGCTTGTACTGTGCGGTGGTCGGGTCGTTTGATCATTGCCACGTGGGCGACTATCGCGGTGGCGATTACGATTAAACGGTCGACGACGATCGTTTGGTCGAGCGATGCTGTGGTTCTGTGTGCGGTTCTGTTCGTTTGATTCTGGTGTCATAATGTATTTTTAGTAATCTTTCTGTTGTTTATAAGTAATTATCGAAATAGTGGCCAGCGGTCTTCTTTGGCGACATGCCAGGTTCCTATATTCATAAATCGTTCTTGTGGCTTACTCAGTCCTTCCATCGGTGCAATGGTCACGTCGGTATGCACCACATAGGTCAGCGTTGGTACATAAAGGAAGAGTGCAGGACGTTCGTTCTTGATGATGTTCATGGCTGTGGTCGCCTTCGCAACTCGTTCGCTGGTACTGGTCGCGGTGCGTGCACTGGCAAGGAGAGTATCAACCTCAATGTTAGCATACTGCGCAATATTGAGTCCGGGATCTTCACGTTGACTCGAGTGCCAAAATGGATACAAGTCTACAGTTCGACTCATATCAAGACCAAAAAGGAGTATTTCAAAGTCGCGGGGGCGAATGACGGCTTGGAGAAGGTCGCTTTGTTCATACTCTTCGATAGTCACTTGGATACCAAGCGCCTGCCAAGCACTCGCTACTTCATTAGCACTATCAGCAAGGAGACTCGTGTTAGCAGTACGGAGTGTAAACGCCAGTGGAACGGCATTGCCGTCAATACGCTTTTCCCAGACCCCATTACCATTCTTTTGCCAACCAGCACGAGTCAGTTTCTCGGTGGCGTTTTTGATAGCTGTCTCATGTGCGACCACTGTGCCTGGAGTCGTCGTACTCGGTGGTAGCGGTAATTCAGTGGCGATACCGTACCCGAATAATGTCTTTTTGATAAGGCTCTCTCGGTCGAGTACCATCTCGAGTGCTTCGCGAACAGCGGCGTCGCGCAAGGCAGTCGATTTATTTTGGTTAAAAAATACCGCAAAGACACGAGGCAGAGGCTTTTCTATAACTTGATAATCGTCTACGTTGTCCGTTTCTAAAGTAGCAAGTGTGTCCAGAGGGAGATTGGCAGTACTCGTAATGTTACCGGAGAGAAATGCTTCGGTGAGACTACTCTCGTTTTGGAAGAAGCGTACCTGTATTACTTCGAGCATCGTCGTGTCTGTGACGCGCTCAAGCAGGTAGCTATCGATGAGACCAGCATCGTTACGTACGACTTTCTTGATCTTAAACGGACCAGCTCCAATCGGCTCAGTATTACGCTGACTAAAAGGTACTTGTTCAATAGGTAGTTCACTCCATATATGACGAGGGATAATGCCTATTGTGAAGTTTTCAATAAACGGAGTGTACGCTTCGTCCAAGACAATATTGAGCTCATATTCATTGATCTCCTCAACGGTTACGCCTGCCCAATTACCACGCAGAGGGCTCTTGAGATCAGGGTTTTGGATAAGTCCAATAGTGAAAGCGACATCACGTGCGGTTAGTGGTGTGTTGTCATGAAAACGGATGTCGCGTTTCATGAGGATATTATAGGTGCGACCATCATCAGAGACGGTGACACTTTCAGCGAGGTCAGGAACCAAGATGCCCTCAGTATTAATTTTCATGAGGCCAGCAAACACGAGCGCTGACATGTCTTGATCAGCCCGCGTCACCGCAAGCACGGGATTCACAAAGCGGGGAATGCCAACAATCCCTTCAGTAATGGTGCCGCCAGCGACCGGGGTAGCTTGAAGGTAGGAAGCACTCACGGCATATCCACCCCACAAGAGACAGGCAATACTCCCAAAGAAAAGCACTCGAAGCACAAAACGATCGCTTGTTCGTTTGCGCTCTATACTGTCGATCAATCGACCGAACCATTGTCCTTTTTGAGACGAACCACTAAATGATGACATAGAGAATAAAGTCAATAACAACGCACGTAGAAAACGATTGTGGTACAGGCCAGGTGAGCAAGGCTAGTGAGCTCTGTTAGACAAGAATGTTAACAAATGCAGCCAAGACAAATAGCACGGCAATACCAATCGAAAACTTAAACAGGAAAAGCTCTGCGCCACGACGCTTGTGGAAGGCTGAACTGAAGTTGTCGCCACCGAAGGCTCCGCCGAGACTAGAACCACGCTGCTGCAAGAGAATAGAAGCAATAAGGAGGACAGCGAGGATAATCTGGATGAATGGCAACGCAGGTTGCACGGTCTGAATGATTTCCATGTGATAAGTACTATAGCATAGGGTCGGGAATAAGTAAACGAAGTCGACGGGGATGGTTTCAAAAGGCTTTGCCAATACTTCTACAATGTAAACCCGTACAGAGTCATTGTTGGTACGCCGGATTGGAAGAAGTTTCGAACCTGGTGTGTGGGGTAGGGAATAAGAAAAACAGCCTTACTATAGATGCGGTTATATTTACTTGAATTTTCTAATTGACTCAAGTTTTATCTCCCAATCCGTAGGGAAACCCATATTTTTTGGTAAGATTTTGTACTCGTTGATCATCTCTTTTAATCTGTCTTGCCATGACGAATCAGGATTAATGTTATTCAAAAGTATCTGAAGAATGATTAGTTGGTTGTACATGCGATTTGTATCGACAAAGAATGCCTTATATCTTTTACCTATTTTAGGTTTTAGTGTTAGATCTCGGTTCCATAAACGAGAGTGGTGAGCATAGTGATTTCTCATTACAGCTAAGCCGTGCATCCAGCTGGATAGTAGTGTTTCATCTATACTAAAAGTATTCGCAACAAGTTTCCTGTTCTCGAGGGATAAGGATTTGAATAATTTTACTGTTTGACCGAATGACAATAGCTCAATAACTGACCAGAAAGGTGGTAACTCCGGCTCTCGATATGTTGTGTTGTAGTGATAAATACTTGTTTCTCGGCTATTCTTTTTCACTTCATCCTCAAACATTTTTATGATATCTACGTGAGCATGTTTGTTGTAATACATCTCTGGCGCTAAGTAGCAATGCGAATCATTAGTGTTTATGGTAATGCTGTAGGTGATGCGGCATTTGAGCGCTTTTTCGAGTCTTTCAAGTAATTCCAAAAGAAGTTGACGAAGTTTATTGTCAAAAATGTATACACTTAAAACTTCGCTAAACGTAGTTCCGGGTGTAAATATGTCGTTTTGTTGAAAAAATTTGAAATAGATAGACAAATGGTAGTAGTTAACATTTTGTAGGTAGTACCGTAGTAGACCTTCGTCATCAGCAGGTAATTGTAAACCTCGAGATCTTAATAGCGTTACCTGTTCGTCTATCGACAGCGGCTTTTTGGAGTATATTTTTCGATTATCAGTCATTTACAAATAATAACATCTGTAGCTTGCAAAGCCTGGTAAGTATTGCTATATTATAAATATCAATACCCGCCACGCCTCTGCTCCCAAGCATGCGCACCAGGCGAGTTTGTCGTTACGAAAGGGTGTCGAACCTGGAAACCTCCCTACAAAAAATACCATTGCAATGCAATAGTATTCTTGACGCGTGCGCCGGGTTGGAGTTGGTTCGAACTATGAGCATGATATGATTTTACATATGGAACCCCAAACCAATCGCCTTGAGAGCGTTATTGCACCACTCAAAAAAGTCACCCCTTTATCAAAATATTTAGCAATGGTTTTGTTTATCATCCTACCGTTTTTGGGTGGTTGGATTGGGTATACCTTGGCACCGGAGAAGATTGTAGAGAATGTCACTACTGCACCAGCAACAGTGAGTACCGAGATAAACAATTACCGACCAGGAGATTCAATCGAACGAAACGACACAGTAGTTGAAGATAATAGAGAAGAAGGTGAAATTAATTATTTATTGGCAACTAAGTATAAACCCCCTGTTGAAGAAGCAAATTATGGCATGGGCAGTATCGTTTTAATTGGCTCAGGAAACGAATTAGAATTACATTCTCAACCAGTAAACGACAAGAGAGGATGCATCGCATTGGAATCTCCCATCTCTGACTTTTTGTACGAAAAGTTGAGTAGCCTCATTAAACAGAGAAGTAACATCATAAATCATGCGAGTTGTTCATTCGCAGGAAGCGGTGTTAAGGTGGTTTTATATAACGACAGCGGTAATTTAAAGGTTGTGCGACTAAGGGCAGAATCTTGCGAAAATGTTTCAGGCTGCGATCCTTATGGAGAACCCGAGATAATTTGGCAAGAGTAAGATTCTCTGGTGAAGGTCATCGCGGTACTCACTCCGGCGTACGCAATAAAAACGCCCGACTTAAAAGTTGAGCTGTTTTTATCATAAATTATAGGCTGGATTGGAAGAAGGTTCGACAATTTTGTGCTACTATTTGAATATGAAAGTATACAGAGATAACATCTCATACATTTTTAAAAATGCCGGCTTCGGAAGTTTACTTATTTTAACTGGAGCTGTATTTGGTTTTGTTAATTATATTAGGAACGAACCTGATTATCTTTCGTACGCAATACCAACTGTCTTGTTACTCCTCGGTATTAAATTTTTGGCTCTAGACTAGCTTAGAGTTTAATAAACTTCTCTAATACATCGAGTATAACACCTTTGTGATTGTATCTAAACTCACATTCTTTGAGATGTAGAAGGAAGGTTTCTCGGTTGACGCCGTTAAACT
>JACCDR010021054.1_pt1 | contig 28461 bp, 23 predicted proteins | sample 7446431 | NCBI WGS metagenome assembly JACCDR01 (sample SAMN15323443, study PRJNA562643) | freshwater metagenome | isolation source: river surface water | place: USA:Blue River Watershed | collected 2017-08-17 | reverse complement strand
CTCGAGTGGTCCTACGGTAAGCTTAATGACAGGGAGTAAGTCGAAACAAGGCACGGGTAGCGGAAGCTGCTCGTGGATTAATTCAAGTGAAAAAACATTGTTCTCACGAACAATACTTGTCGATCATCCTGTATGTTTACATACAAGATAGGAGAGCATCACTCTTGAAGGATGCTGTGCATAGACACATTAAAAACTATGACCCCAGGGAAAGACCTGGCTCAAACAGAACAGAATAATCTGAACAATGTTGAGTTCTTGTCCAAAGCAATAATTAACTTTTAGTTTTCAAAAGATTTTATACAAAAATAAAAATACGATCAGAAATGATCGTATTTTTATTTGGAAAGTATTTTTAAAATTTAAAAAAAGATATCCACAAAATTTCACACACATTTTCTTTGATTAGAGTTTCATATCAATGTATAATGTTTTGTATATGAAAAAATTTATTTCTGTACTTTCACTTAGTGTCATTTCTGCACTCGTATTATCGCTTATGTCAGCGTCGATCGAGCCATCAATTGTTACTGCTGCAACAGCTTCAGATACAGTAGTCGTTACTCTTAACGTTACTGCCGATATTTCTATCTCAGACTCAGCGAATGTATCTATGAGTCAGCCTCTTTCATCTAGTGTGAATACTGCGGTAGGAACAAGTACATGGAATGTGGCGACGAACAATGCCGCCGGATATACGCTCACTGTTCGATCTACAAGTTCTCCTGCGATGCAAGCGACAACCACAGGAGATACAATTGCAAATGATCAGACGGGAGCACCTGCAACATGGTCTGTGTCTTCAGGCCAGGCTGAGTTTGGATACTCTGCGACCGGAACAGATGTTTCAACGGGTACATGGGGATCTGCAGGATCAGCTACATGCAGCGCTACAGGAACAGCACATACGATCTCAACTACTCTTAAGTACAAAGGATTCACAACATCTGATGTGACTATCGCAACACGATCAAGTACAACAACTCCCGCAGGAGTTAATGCGGTTCTCTGCTACGCTGTAGAACAAAACGGCTTCTATATCCCTTCAGGTACATATCAGGCTACAATTGTAGCCACAGCTACTACACTGTAGTAGTATACGAGCATGCCGCTAACACATACATTTAAAAAAATAGCCAGGAATTTTCTTTTACTTGTATTTTTGGTTGGACTAATTGTCCCATCTTTTGCGAGCGCATATTCTGTCTCTCGAGTAGAGATTGAGAATAAAAACGACTTCGTGGTAGGTCCTGGAAAAATTGAAATTTTCGCTAACCCGGGCGAAACAATTCGAAAGAATATTTCTGTAATCAATCGAACAAATCGACGAGCTACTTACAATGTTGTTACAGAAGACTTCATGGGTTCTGACCGTAAAGATGCTCCCGTGGTTCTTCTTGGTGAAGACAAAAGCCCATTTTCATTTAAAGACAACTTGATTCCTGAAGTTGATAGTTTTTCTTTAAACTTCTCTGAAAAAATTGATCTTCCTGTAACTGTTCGAATTCCTCAGAATGCTCAACCGGGCGGTTACTATGCATCAGTTATTATTGCGAGCGTTCCTGCTGCAAGTGATGTGCAGCAAGCCGGCGCACGATCTATTTCTCGAGTGGGTGTTTTGTTTTTTGTACGAGTTAACGGCGATGTAAAAGAAGAGGGTAAAATTGGAGATTTCAGAGTGACAGGAGATAGAAAACTTTTCCTCCAAGGAAGTCCTTACAATTTCGAAGTGCAGTTTAATAATACAGGTACGGTGCATCTTGTACCTTTTGGTAACATTGTGATCAGCAACATCTTTGGAAAAAAGATTGGTGAAGTAAAGGTTGATCCGTATTTCTCAATGCCAGGATCACTTCGGTACCGAGAGGTTGTTTGGGATAAGGATGGACTTTTTGGCCGTTATACAGCCGAGCTCACATTAAATAGAGGTTACGGTGGTAATGTTGATGTGATGAAAATCGCATTTTGGGTAATTCCATGGAATATGATTGGTATAGCGGTGTTGATTGCGCTTGCTGCGTATCTGCTATTCTTTGTGTTCACACGAAAATTTGAATTAAGACGAAGAGAATAATGAACATTAGATTACACAAAGCGGTGTACGCTTGTGTGGCAGTTCTGTGCTCACTAGTACTTGTCCCACAAGCTCTTTCTTCCTATGTCATGGGAAGTTCCAATTATCGTATTGATACTGATAGTGTAAATAGTGGAGGTCTTGATATTTCAACAAGTTCAAATTATGGTTTGCTCGATACGGTAGGAGAGATTGGTACTGAGTTTAGTTCAAGTACTAATTACAATATATACGCGGGATATCGGCAGACGCTTTCTGTTGAATCAACTATTTCTATCTCATCTCCAGCTGATGTGAATTTGGGGAGTATAAATGGTCTTATTGGTGGTGCTGCGACCGGTTCTTCTGAGTGGTTGGTGACAACAGATTCTCCAGCCGGCTATACTCTATCGATCAAAGCCTCAACAAACCCAGCTCTTAAGAGTTCAATTTCTTCGTTTGCAGATTACACTACGGCTGGGAGCGATCCGGATTATGTATTTTCGATTGCTTCATCAGCCTCTGAGTTTGGTTTTACCCCAGAAGGAGTGGATATTATTTCTGATTTTAAAGATAACGGATCGACTTGTAATACGGGTAGTTCAGATACAAGTGATCGATGTTGGGATGCGTTTACGACGACGGACGCAACTATTTCGTCTAAGGCTTCTTCGAATTATCCTGCAGGTTCGACGACAACAGTGAAGTATCGCGCAGAAGTAGGAAATGCAAAAGTTCAAGATTCAGGATCTGATTATTCGGCCACTATTACTGTGACAGCAATCACATTATAATGGGGGTATGATTGTTTCTCGAGGAGAAAAAGTAAAAGTATGTATCCTGATTGGAAGCATTTTTTTATTTGTTTTTTTTCCATCTTTGAGTAGTGCGTTTACTACGTCCGACGCATACAAGGTGGAGGTCGTTATTCAAAATTGTAACAACGACAATATTTGTGAAGAGGATAATGGAGAAACATGGTACGGTTGCCCGCTCGACTGTGAAGCGCCTGTATCTACCTCGACCCCGACTTCTACTCCGCCAGCTCCTGCTGCACAGTCTGCGATTACGGGCGGATTCTATGGTGGGCAATCTTTGAGTGAAGTAATAAATCTTTTTAAAACACTATTTGGACAGAACTATTACCAAAACAATTTTGAAAATGGAACAGTAAACGGGCCGCAAAAGCCAACAACTGTAAAACAAAATCAGAATACGAATCAGGGGACAATTAAAAATCAAGATTTACCTCAAGAAACCGTGCTTGTACCATCCCCATCGAATGTGCGAGTAAGTTTTGAGAATGGAGAAGTTATTCTCACGTGGGATTATGTTGCTGCTGAAAAAGTACGTTTTAGAGTGCAGCAAAGTACAAATGGATTTCCTACTGACTACCTTTCTGGAAAATTGGTGTATGAAGGAAGTGGAAACTATGCGAGAGATCCGAAAGTTGTAGCGGGAAGAGAATACTATTATTCAATCTATGCAATCTTAAATAAAGGGAAGGGGCAGTCGGCACCTCTCGTCGTGAAAGTGCGGGTACCAAATGACGTTGTAGATGCAAAAAAACAAAAAGTAACTGATCCTCTCATCGAAGATTCACAGCCAGTAGCACTTGAGCCGCTTACAGGAAAAGATTTGTTGTGCGATTCATATCTTGTTCCGCAAATTTCAGCAGAAATAAAATCAGGAAAAAATATTTCTGTACAAAGCTTGATTGAAAAAGGGTACGGCACAACATACAATGTTGCCGTTTCGCAAGATGGAAAAATTACTCTTCCCGTTTCGGGAATTTATAATATAAAACGCTCTCCACTGGTTGTAAGTTTTGATAAACCAGAATTGTATGACAGAGAATCGATCGTCGGAATGTGTCTATATCGACTTAACAGCGACGAAAAGACATCAAGTTATCTTTTTTCTCAAACTGCTAACCAAAAAAAATTATTTTTAGTTTTATCCCCAAATTTCATCGAAAAGTATCGAAATCCACAGTACATTTTTAGCATTAGAATGGTAAAATATGGTCATAGTCCGGTGACGCTGGCGCGTGGAATTATCGAGGTAAACGATAATCAAACACAGACTATACAAAAAGTTAAATATACTGAGTTAATCGAGCCAGCAGGCATCGGGCTTTTGAGGTTGGTACTCAGAAAGCTTCTAAGTTTCTAGTCCACTTCTACAATCATCTCTTCACAGGTGACGTACTTTAAACAATTAAAAAATCCATTACAGAAATTAATTTCATGCGCTTTAGCGGTGGTTATTTTAATTTCATCAGTTGTACCAACATCGCTGTTTGCTGCTTTTAACGAGCAGATAAATTACCAAGGAAAACTTACAAACAGCGTTGGCGCGCCAGTGTCAAACGGAACATACAACATGGAATTCAAGTTGTATGCAAACAACTCAACAACAACTGCTCTTTGGACTGAAACCCTTACGGGGTCAGACAAGGTTACCGTTACGAATGGTCTTTTTAGTATTATGCTCGGATCAACAACTCCATTTACCGGAGTTGATTTTGACCAAACACTTTACCTCGGTGTAAACATCGGAGGAACAAGCACACCATCTTGGGACGGTGAAATGTCGCCGCGAAAAGTTCTCGGAGCCGTGCCAGCCGCGATGGTTGCCAAGAATGCGAAGCTCTTTGACGGAAATTCAATTGGAAGCTTTGTTCGTCTTGGAGTTGATAATGCAACGAATACATCTTCAACAGCCTTGAAGGTGACACAAAACGGATCGGGTAACATTGTTGAATTTGTTGCCACATCATCATCTCCGGCACTTGTTGTAACAGGCGGAGGTCTTGTCGGTGTTGGTACATCTACTCCAAGTGGATCATTTGTAGTTCAAGGCCAAGGAAGCACAAATCCATTCATCGTCGCGTCGTCAACGGGAACGCAGATGCTTACATTGCTCAATAACGGCAATTTTGGAATTGGCTCTTCTACTCCAATGTCCACTCTCTCTGTTAAGGGAAGAGGGGGAGTAAATCCATTTACTGTATCATCATCAAGTGATGCCGTACTCTTCACGGTTAATCAGTTTGGCTCAACAACAATCGCGTCTTTGGCGTCAGGAGGGTGCGACGTTTTGTCTGACAGTTCTGGAAATTTGTATTGCGGAACAAACGGCGGCGGTTCAGGCAATTCTGCCTTCACAATCGGAAATGGTTTTATATACAACGCAACATCTTCGGACTTTATTGGTATCGGGACAACAACTCCAGGAGCAAGACTTGATATCTGGGGAGACTTACGAGTGGCGACAGGTAGCGTGCCGCTATTTTATGCATCGACATCTTTGAACAGAATTGCGATCGGCACAACATCTCTAAACTCACTTCTCAATGTTGGCGGAACAACAACTACTCAAGTACTCACAGCGGGCAAATATTCAGATGGAAATAAATCAGCATCTTTAGTTGAGTTGTATCGAGAAAGATACTACTCAAAATTCACGCAGTACAACCCGATGGTGGCGACAACTACGCCTCATGTTCCAACGAACTATTATCTTGCAACATCAACAACTGCGCTCACAAGTCTTCCTACTGATACATCCGGCGTGACGTACTATCCTGGAAATAATTCGATCATGTTCAACCGAAACACAAACGGTTCTCAGGGTATTAACGAATTTACACCTGATGGAGGAAAGTTGTTGCGAACAATTACTCTCGCCGGGTTCTCTGACCCAGAAGCTCTTGGATGGATGTATGATGACTGGTTTGTAATTGGAGAAGAAAACACAGTAGGTACGTCAACAGGTGCTCGACTCGTTATTGCACAAATTCCTGACGGCGCGACAACAATCAATCGAAATAATTTCACTCAAATCGATTTGAGTAGTGTGATTACTGTTGATAACACAAGCATTGAAGGTGTTTCGTACGACCCAGACCGAGATGTGTTCTATGTTGCAGAAGAGCAGGGTGTCGGCCTTACAGGACAGGATGCGAATGTATTCCAAGTAACTCGAAGTGGAGTAATTACCACAATTTGGAATCCAAGCACTGCCGTGATGTCAGCGCTTAACTTTGGAGATTTTTCAGATCTTTACTACGACCGAAACACTCAGCATATCTTCCTTGCGGTTGACCAGTGTTATAACCAGGCGAACGGAGGCGTAGGATGCGATCAGATTATTGAAATCGATTTGAATGGAAATGTAATCGATCGAATCACTGCTCCAAACGGATTTAACCAAGTTGAGGGTATTGGTTTTTCACCTGACGGCGAAAACATGTACATCTCAGGTGAAGCATCAATGTTTGCATGGTATAAGTTCCAAAATACAAGTGATAAATTCTTTGCGTATCAGTCATCATCTTCTACTGCATCATCTTATGGTATCGGGACAACAACACCATCAGCCACATTTACCGTACAAGGTAGAGGGGGAATAAATCCATTTATTGTTGCGTCTTCGACAGGAACGAACCTTTTGACTCTTTTGCAAAATGGTAACTTTGGTATTGGCTCATCTACTCCCGGAGCTCTTTTGGCAGTACAAGCAAGTGCGAGTACTGCGTCTACAACACCACTGTTTGATGTCGCATCATCAAGTGGTACATCAATACTCCGAGTAATAAATAATAGTGTTGGTATTGGGTCTTCATCACCCGCAGCAAAACTTTCAATTCTTGGAGATAGTAGTGCTACAACGGCTTCGGCTCCTTTTGTAATCGCGGCATATGGTGGATCTGGAGGATCAAGTAATGGTGTTGGAGGAGGGTATTTATTCCAGGGAGGAACAGGAGGATCGAGTGGAAATGGTGGTGCGTTTACTGTAGTCGCGGGTGCTGGAGGAGCTACGGGTGGAGGTGGAGCAATCTCTCTTACTGCGGGTAACTCTGGTAGTGGTGGAACTACAAATGCTGGAGGTGCAATCTCGCTCACCGCAGGTGCGGGAAGTGGAAACGGAGCACCGAGTGGTGCTGGGGGTGCGGTGACAATCACAACGGGTGTTGGGGGTAGTGGTTCTGGAACTGGTGGTGCAGGAGGACTTCTTTCTCTTGTAGCAGGAAACGGAGGTTCGGGAAGTACTCCCGGAGTAGGAGGCGCTGTGGCAATTACTGGAGGTACTGCAGGCTCAGCTTCTTCTGTTGCGGTCGCTGGAGGCGCGGTAACAATAACCGGAGGCACGGGAGGTATTGTTTCTTCAGGAACGCCGGGTGCTGGAGGTGTTGTTGCTCTCTTGGGAGGTTCTGCAGGTACTGGAGGCACAGGAGGTGCTGCTGGAGGTAATGTATTTATCGCCGGAGGCTTGGGAAGAAATGCAACAGGTACAGTTGGAGATGTGGTTCTCGGTATGTCCGATGCATCAACGCAGCGAGGTAATGTTGGTGTTGGTAGTTCAACGCCAATAGCTCGATTGTCTGTGGTGGGATCAACATCGTTATCAGAAATACTTACTGTCGCTTCTTCAACAAACGCAAGACTCTTTACTGTATATAGCGCGGGACAGGTGAGTATTGGTACTACAACGGTAACAAGTAAATTGAACGTTGATGGAAGTGTATTTGTTGGATCAGGGGCATATTCTGCAACTCTGGCTGATAGTGCAAATACAAGAGCTGGTTATTTCGTAAATACTACAGATAACCATGTTGCAATATTTGGAAACCGAGGAGGAGCGGCACAATTTAATGCATCTTCACAAACTATTTATATTGGAACAACAACATCAGCTATCAATGTAACCACAAACGGTATTCCTGGAGCATTTTTCAATAACAGTACTGCAACAGCAATCCTTGCAACGAGTACATTTGCCGGAATCTTCACAGGTGGGAATGTGGGGATTGGTACAACATCGCCAGTAGCCACACTCGCAATAACAGGTTCTGGTGGAAACAGTCCATTCCTTGTTGCGTCATCAACAGGGTCTCGAATGTTTGAGGTAAATGCGTTGGGCGCACTGCTCCTTAATAATGATGCGGGAGTATCAGGGTATGTGCTTCGATCATTCGGCGCTGGAGCACCTCCGCAATGGGTTGCTACATCAAGCTTAGGAATTAGCGGAGGATCAGGGGGCTCGTCCCAGTTTACAATTGGAAATGGTTTTATTTATAACGCAACAACTACAGATTTGTTTGCGATTGGAACAACGACGCCACTTTCTAAGTTGTCTGTTTATGGCGATATCTTTCTTGAAGGATCATCTCGATATATCAACTTTGGTACTGCAACAGGAACATCTGGATATGGTTTTAGAGATAATGCTGGGACACTTCAGTTTAAGAATGCTGCTGGAAGTTGGAGTAGTTTCACATCTGGAACGGGAACTCCAAGTGGTGTTGCCGGAGCGATTCAGTTCACTGATGGATCAACATTCGCGAGTGATGCGAGCAACTTCTTCTGGAATAATACTCTCAAGAGGCTGGGTATCGGGACATCAACACCTGGTACTGCATTGACGGTCGTAGGAACAACAACATCAGACTATCTCGTAGTTGGTGGAGGAACTCCTCTTGCGAATTCAATCGCCCACTTCGGAGCTGATACAAATAGCTTCGCACAGGTAAATGTACAAAATAGAAATGCTGGAACAAGTGCGTCGTCAGATTTTGTTGCGACATCAGATAATGGTAACGATACAAAATATTATATTGACCTCGGTATAAATAGTTCTGGCTATAACAATCCTGCGTACTCAATTACAGGTGCAAACGACGGGTACCTTTATACATCAGATGGTTCACTTGCTATCGGTACCGCATCAACAACAAATACAAACGCAGCGCTTAAATTCCACACAGGAGGAACTCTTGCTGCCAATGAACGAATGAGAATTACATCTGCGGGTAACGTGGGTATTGGAACTGCAACCCCTGCGGAAAAGCTTCATGTTGCGGGGAACATTCTTATTGGTGCGCAGACAGACAGTGCACCGACATGGACAAAACGATCAGATGCAACTGCGGGTACGATTGATAGTGGTGGTACATCCGCAATTGGATCTACAACAGCGATGGCTGTGTTCAATGGTTCCTTGTATGCTGGTACAACAAAAGCTAACTCTGCTGAAGTATATCGATATAACGGTGGAACAGATTGGACGCTAGTTTCAAGTACAACTCCTGGTGCGTTTGGAACAAGTACGACTGTTAACATCAACGGTGTTGCGAGTATGGCTGTGTGGAACGGAAACCTTTATATCGGAACTGCTGAACCGGCAGCCGCAGAAGTGTATCGTTATAATGGCAACAGCTCTTGGACAAAAGTATCAAGTAGCACAGCCGGAGCAATCGGAGGAAACAGTACAACAACGGCAATTAACGAAATCTCATCAATGACTGTTCATGGCGGGTATCTTTATATTGGTACTGCAAAAACTGCAGATTCTGAAGTGGCTCGATATAACGGTCCGTTGCCTGTTGTCGGACATCAGTGGACAAAAGTCAACGCATTGGCTAACGCAAAAACATTCGGTACAGAAACTACTGGTGTAAACGACGTGAGTGCACTTGTTTCGTTCCAAGGCTATTTGTACGCATTCACTAGTCGTGCAAACGACGCTGGTATGCATAGATACGATGGTCAGAACACGACCGGTACGGGGTGGACAAGTATTATTACCACTGGTGCGTTCTCGGGTAACGGACCAGCTGGAGCAACTACGCTAGCGAACATCGATGAGGTAACTGCGGCGGCGGTTTACGGGGGACGACTCTATTTTAGCTTGTACGATACTGCCAATGGATCTGCGCGAGTTGTAAAGTGGGATGGTAATCTTACAGCCGGAGCAATCTTCCAATTGGTATCGAGTACAACAGCTGGTGTAATTGCTGAAGATTCGGGATCTCAAACGGGTATCGATCGAGTAAGTTCGATGGCTGTATACAACGACGATTTGTTTATCGGTACGGCCGATACAACAGGAATTGGTCAAGTTTATAAGATTGATCAAGGATTAACGTGGTCTCTTGTATCAAGCACAACAGCGGGAACAATCTCTACAGGTGCCGGCGCAACAACTGGAATTAGTGGTGTTACATCGCTTCAGGTATATAACAATAATCTTTGGGTAGGTACAGAAAAAGCTTCTGCCGCTGAAGTTTACTCATTTAATGTGGCAGAAGCTGAGTCATATGATCTTATGTTCCATGCCATAGCCGATGAGGCTGATGCGGAACAAAATGGCTTCCTGAACACAGCGTTTATTGAATTCCAAGCTGAGGAGTCTGCATACAATAATGCCGGAAATCAAAACACCGGAAAGTTTAACTTTAGTCACGGATTGAATACTATTACTGGTGCATACGACTTAGCTGAAGATTACCCAACTCATGATGATATGCTCGGTGTTGCCGATCTCGTGACTCTTGATACGCGCGATAAAGGTCTCGTAAAACGATCTACCGGAAAAGGAGATCGAAACGTAATTGGTATTTATTCAGAGAATCCAGCGCTCCGTCTCTCTCAAAAAGATGCATTTATTGATGGGGCTCGAGCGGTACCAATCGCCCTTGCCGGACGAGTACCAGTTAATGTGACAATTGAAAACGGCGCGATTGAGATTGGTGACTATCTTACTGCTTCGGTTGAACCTGGTAAGGCGGCCAAGGCAACAACTCCCGGACGAGTAATTGGACGAGCCTTGTCACCTTATAACGGCGAAGGGGAAGCTCGGGTAACTGTGTTTATCGGCATGGAAACTATTGGATGGACTGAAATTCAGCGTGCTCAAACAGATGTCGCAGCTCTCGATAACGATCAGATGGAAACGCCTGATTCGTTTGAAGCATATGTCGAACGGATTAATGAGGGTGTTTCTGATATCGCACTTGCTCTTATTAGTAAACTTGAAAACACTACGCTCTTAGTGGCAAATAAAGTAGTGGCACTTGTGTTGAACGTGAAAGAAGCATTTATCGCAACGCTCACAATCCTCCCTGATGGAAATATTGTTCTTCCATCAGGACAGGATCAGATCGCAGGGGTGGGAAGTATCCTCGGGGGATTCAGAGAAGTATTTGTGAAGAATGCTCAGGTTGATGAACGATCAATTATTTCAATTACACCAACGTCACCAACAGAAGTTCCGCTATATGTTTCAGAAAAACGACCAGGTGAAGGATTCGTTGTCCAGATGTCTCGGGTGACTCCAGATACTATTTCATTTACATGGGTGATTTTCAAAACATACGAAAAGATGGGTAACGTGATTGCATCAAGCACTGATTCTGTTTCATCAACAACGGAGACAACCGTAGTAAATGTGAATGCGGATACAGTGACCAATACAGTTATTAATGACCCAGTATCAAGTAGTGGAGAGCCTGTTACATCATCGGGTGATACGACGGTTGTTAACACCGAAGGACACTCTTCAAGTACCGACTCAGCTTCTTCAAGTGGTGGCGAAGTGCCGAATTCCGTAGCAGACCCGGTATCATCTGAAGGTTCTGGTGGGCAGACTACCGCGACAAGTGAAGGGGGAGCAAATGAATCTGGTGGAGGAACACCCGCTGCTCCAGTATCCTCTGAGCCTGGACAAACCGTGACTCCAGAAACGCCGACTACACAAACTCCTGAACCTGCACCTATTCCTGAACCGGCACCAGCTCCTGACCCAGCCCCCGCACCGTCTGAGTAGCGAGTATTGTTAAGTAAAGCAACGAAAATCTGTTATAATCGATAAAAAGAAAAAATATGAAAATCTTCAGAATAATTAAAAACTTCTTCGTAATTCTCGCCGAGACCGCGATAATTAAAAAGTTTTTGATAGGTCTCGTTACCATTCTCGTTATTTGGTATCTATTTTCGACAATTATTTCATTTGGGGCTTGGAAAGCTGTGTTTCTTGAGAATGGGCAGGTCTTCTTCGGCAAGTTTGTAGATGTGCCGTTTTCTCAGACTATTACCTTACGAGAGGTGTTTTATATTCAGGACGACAAATCAAATCCAGCAACAACAACTTTTCAAGTGGCGAGAATTATAAACGACGTTCAGGGTCCGACGGACAAGATGGTTATTACAAAAGATAAGATTTTGTACTTTGAGATATTGCGATCTACGAGTCCGTTTGTGAAGGGGTTGAACCAAGAGGTGGCTCGATAATGGCTGTCTTGGGCCGTTTTTAGACATCCAAAAAGGTTGCTAATACGGGGTTTTTTGCTATTATGGCTCATATTGCGCGCATAGCTCAGCTGGTAGAGCATTCGACTGATACTCGAAAGGTCCTAGGTTCGAACCCTAGTGCGCGCACAGAATTTATGGAAAATTCAGATAAAAAAGTCTATTTTCCTCATCTTGATGCGCTCCGTTTCTTTGCCTTTCTAGCAGTTTTTATCTCACACGGATCTTATTTTTTGGGATTTGATTTCGCGAGTAATACGTATAAGGTTTTTCAGAAAATGTTCCTCGTACACGGAGATCTTGGTGTAGGCTTTTTCTTTGTATTAAGTGGATTTCTGATTACAACGCTTTTGTTTCTTGAATATGATGTGAAGGGAAGAATTTCTATTTGGAAATTTTATTTAAGAAGAATCTTGCGAATTTGGCCTGTATATTTCATCACGCTCATTGTTGGCTTTTTTACTGTTCCTGCAATTGGAGCTTTGATTGGCGGATGGGGGATCGAATCGGTCGGACTGTATGCGGCTGATGTTTCTCGCATCAACTACTACTTATTTTTTGCAGGAAACTTTGACATGGCATACAACGCGTACATCTCTCCGATTGTTGGTGTTCTATGGTCAATCGCAGTGGAAGAACAGTTCTATATTGTGTGGCCAATTCTTCTCTCTGTCATATTTTTAATCTTCCAAAGAAAAAAGAATGTCGCGCCAGTTGCGATGGTAATAGGTTTGCTCGGAGTGATAGTCCTGTCTCTTATATATAGATATATGCATATCGATAATGTTTCTATTATAAAGTACGCAACCCCATCTGTTGTCTCTGATCTTGCGTTGGGTGCGCTCATGGCGACATTGATTAGAAAATACAATTGGGATCTTCTGGGGCAATATGTCACAAAGAACCTGTCGAAGATTGTCTACAGTCTCCTCGTTTTGTTTGTTATTACGCGTAACCTCATTGATTCGACAACGGGGAGCCTTGGTGCGATATATGAATCATTCGAACCACTTATATTCTCTTTGTTTGCTGCATATATTATTTTTGAGCAAAACTATGCAAAGAGTTCTCTCTTCAAGTTATCGAATATTCCACACGCGAATTATCTCGGTAAAATTTCATATGGCCTCTACGCGTACCACATGATCATGATTTTTGTTATTTCGACTCTAGGACAGAAGGCGGTAGGTGCGATGGGGTTAGACCTATTTACACAAATTTCTTTTGGCGCGATCGTGCTCTACGGGCTGTTTGCCATTAGTAGCTTTGCTCTTACTATCTGGTTTTCAAACCTTTCGTATGTGTATGTAGAGAAGAAAATTCTTGCTTTTAAAGACCGAATCGCAGCATCTCACTAGGTTATTTCAGATTAATTTCTATTAATGCCTGAAAAATAGATAAAATCCATGAAAATGGCTTAAATAAAGGCTTTCTTAGGCTTGTAAATAAGCCCTCCAATTGTTATATTGGTTGTCGGCTTAGACAAAAATTAAACTTATATATGAATAAAAGAAAGACAAAAGTAGTAGCAAAACTTGCCGACAATAAGTCGGAAGTACCTTTCCTTAAAGGATTATTAGAAGTAGGTATGGACGTGACATGGCTGAACACGGCTCATCAGGACGAACCAGCAACTCTTGAAGTGGTAAAGCGAATCCGAGAAGTGTCAGAGCACCTTCCGATTCTCCTCGACACAAAGGGTCCAGAAGTTCGAACTAAGAATGTTGCAGAGCCAATTGTTGTTCAGAAAGGAGATATTATTTACATCACAGGTGATGCAAATGTTACAGGCGATAAACACGTTCTTGTATCATACCCAAACTTCCATAAAGAAATGCCAAAGGGAGAAGTAATTCTTTACGATGATGCATCAATGAGCATGATTGTTGAAGAAGTACTTGCTGATAAGATTGCTTGCCGAATTGAAAACGGTGCAACAATTAAGAATAAGAAGTCTTTGAACATTCCAAATGTGCATATTGACCTTCCAGCGCTTACAGATAAGGATGTTGGATTCGTACATTTCTGCGCTAAGAACAATATCGACTTCATCATTCACTCATTCGTTCGAAATGTGAAAGACCTTAACGAAATCAAAGATATTCTCAAGGCGTATCCTGATTATTCTGGAAAGATTCTTGCTAAAATCGAAAACCGAGAAGGTTTCGAGAATGTAGAAGAAATTCTTGATAACTGCGAAGGGTTGATGGTTGCACGAGGAGATCTCGGGGCCGAGGTTCCAATGTGCGAACTTCCATATCTTCAGAAGAAAATGATCGATGCTGCGGTTAAGAAAGGTAAGTATGTAATCGTTGCTACTGAAGTATTGAACAGTATGATCAAGTCTCCGCGACCGACACGAGCTGAAGTAAACGATATCGCCAATGCGGTTGTTAACCGAACAGACATGATGTCTATGAGTGGTGAAACAGCATACGGAGATTATCCAGAAGCTGCGACAAAAATGATGGGGGACACAATGCTCTTCACAGAGTCAAAGCTTAAAGAGTTTACTAATCTTGCACCTGTAACATATAAAGCATCTCCAAAAGCTCAGGCTGCATTTGATGCAATAGAAAAGCTTGCTGCATCAGAAAATATTGATGTTGCAGTAGATCTTACAAATGACTACGCATTCACACGAGAAATTTCTGCTCTTCGACCATCTGTAACTGTTTGTACAACACAGACAAATATGGAATATGTTCGAGATCTTATGCTCGCATTTGCAATCCGACCTGTATTTGCAGGAACTGATGCAAAGGCTGCTGCAAAGAAAGAGCTCGGCTCAATTGGAGGTAAGGTAATCGTGATTGATGCTGATTATTCAGTATCAGTTAAGGATGCTTCAGCTCTCTAATATCTAATCTCTCGGCAATAGGCCGAATATAAGTTACAAAAAGCGACCCACTCCATGGGCGCTTTTTGTTTTTTTGACTTTTTCTACAACAGCTTAAAACTGGTACAATAGAGCTATGTTAGTTGTCCTAGACGTAGAAACAACAGGGGTAGACCCAAAAACAACTTCAATCATATCGATCGGGGCGGTTATTCTCGAAGATCAAACACAACGATTCTATGGAGAATGTAAGCCATTTGAAGGTGCGATCATTAACCAAGAAGCGCTTAATGTAAATGGAGAAACACACGACACGCTATTTCAAAAAGATCGAATGACTGACATTCAGCTCATACAAGATTTTATTAAATGGTGGAATGATATTAAGCAACCAAAGATTGTCGCGGGGCATAACACTGCGTTTGATATTGGTTTTCTTAATGAAACCGCGAAGCGAGCGGGAATGATTGGAACATGGGGAAAGAGATCTATTGATCAACACACACTTGCTTTGGCAAAGATGTTGGAGACTGGACATGAAATCCCTGTAAAAAATGGTGTGTATGCTCTCGATTCAGACATGATCATGAAATATGTGGGTTTGCCAGCTGAACCAAAACCTCACAACGCGCTCAATGGTGCGCTTTGGGAAGCAGAGGCGATTGCAAGACTCATGCGAGGGCAAGGCGTTATTCCTGAGCTCAAGCAACATAAAGTACCTAGCTATTTAGTTTAAGACTCCCCGAGAAGTGTGGGGCTATATTTGTGTATGGTATAACTTCGTTGATATAGCTATATGACAATATATAATTGAAATATTAATAAAAGCTAAATGAATTAATGATGAAAAGTTCACAGAGTGGTTTTGCGGTAGTGGGGGTAGCGGTCGTAGCCGTCCTTCTTCTTGTGACAGCGGCCTATACATATAAGAACGCTGGTACTGAGAATGATTTAGTTGCACTGGCTGAGAGATCAATAAGTATTAAATCTTTTACATCTGGTTCGGGAAGTGTTGGATCGGGAACTAAGCCACCGGTAGTAGATCAATCTTGTTATGACGATTGTGTAAAAGAACAAGAAGCTTTGAATGATGCAAAGAGGAAAGAGGCAGATCTGAAAAAAAGATTAAAGAGACAGTACGATATCACATATCCAGAACCCACAGAGTTTGATCCAAAAACTGGCATAATAAAACCTATAAATAATAAGCAGTATGCGATATATAGCAGTCTTATGGAACAGTGGTTTACTGCACTGGATGAAGTGACGAAAGCTCAAAAAGCATTAAACGATTGTTTAAAAGCAGCACAAAAGGCTAAAACTTCATGTCCTAAACCGGCAAGCACGACTCCTCCAAAAAAATAGAGGATTAGTAAATAAAAAATCCCTATACGTCTGATAGGGATTTTTTATTTATAATTGATTGAGAGTATTTGTGTCCGAGTCCTCTTATATGTATCCTTATGAATATATGACAACAAACGCCGGAAAACTCTATATCGTTGGTACTCCTATTGGGAATCTCAAAGATATCACTCTCAGAGCTCTTGAGGTTCTTTCGACTGTTCCGGTGATTGCATGCGAAGATACACGACACACAAAAGTACTTCTCCATGAGCATGATATTTTTACAAAAAATCCTGAGGTAAAACTTGTATCATTTCATACTCATTCGAAATCGGGGGAGAGATCAGGTATTTTAAAAATGCTTACTGATGGAAAAGATATTGTGCTCGTCTCAGATGCGGGCACGCCATGCATCTCAGATCCGGGGACACTTCTCCTTGAAGAGATTCGAACGTATAACGCAACATTGGATGAGTCACGTATTGATGAAAAAATTTCTATAGTTCCAATTCCTGGCGCTTCAGCACTCGTGACTGCACTCTCTGCTTTTGGGGTAATGGGCGGACGATTTGAGTTTGTGGGATTTGTTCCTCATAAGAAAGGACGAGAGACACTGATCAAACACATGATTGCTTCTGAAATCCCCGTTGTCGCGTATGAGTCGCCACATCGAATCATGAAGACTCTCGAATCTCTGGTTGAATTCGCCGCGGAAGCTGCAGAAGCCGGCCAAACAATGACACATAAGCTCTATATTGGGCGAGAGCTCACAAAGATGTTCGAAGAAATCATGATCGGAACACCAGAGGAAATACTCGTTATTTTCAAAAAGACTGAAGATACTAAAGATAGAAAAGATAGAGGAGAATTTGTAATTATGCTTGAGCCTATACGCTCGCACCGAACTGAATAGAAAGCCTGTAAAGTAGTTAAAAATAGTGTAAAATAATCTTCGATGAATGAAGATCTTAATAGAGTAACGTACTTTGCGGAAACCGATTCCCGAAATAGGAAGGTTAAATTTGGCATCAAAAAAGGTGATCGTTCAAAGCATATGTATGTGATCGGGAAGACGGGTATGGGTAAATCTACCTTGCTTGAAAACCTCGCTATTCAAGATATCCAAAACGGCGAAGGCCTCGCCTTCATGGATCCACACGGCAACACTGCCGACCTCCTTCTTGAATATGTTCCCGAACATCGAATCAAAGACGTATTGTACTTTGCGCCTTTCGACATGGAGTACCCGGTGTCGTTTAACGTGATGGAAGATATCGGAGCCGAAAGACGTCACCTCGTAGTGAATGGTCTTATGTCTGCCTTCAAGAAAATCTGGGTGGATGCATGGTCAGCTCGAATGGAGTACATCTTGAACAACATTATGTTGGCACTTTTGGAGTATCCAGGATCAACACTTCTTGGAGTAAACCGAATGCTTGCAGACAAAGACTTTCGAAAGAAGGTGGTAGAAAATATCACCGACCCATCTGTAAAGTCTTTCTGGGTGGATGAGTACGCTAACTACTCTGAACGATTTGCTCAAGACGCAGCGCCTGCGATTCAGAACAAAGTCGGACAATTCGTAACAAACCCGCTTGTGCGAAACATTATCGGTCAGTCAAACTCGACGTTCAATCTCCGACAAATGATGGATGAGAAAAAGATTCTCATTATCAACCTGTCAAAAGGGCGGGTGGGTGAAGCAAATGCAAACTTGCTCGGATCTATGCTTGTAACGAAAATCTATCTTGCAGCTATGTCACGAGCCGATGCAAATGAACACGAGCTCGCGAAGCTTCCAAACTTTTATTTATACGTGGACGAGTTCCAGTCTTTTGCGAATGAATCTTTTGCAGACATTCTCTCAGAAGCGCGAAAGTACAAGCTTAATCTTACTATCGCTCACCAGTACATCGAGCAGATGCCTGAAGAGGTGCGTTCTGCGGTGTTCGGTAACGTGGGTACGATGGTGACATTCCGAGTGGGTGCGTATGACGCAGAAGTTCTTGAAAAAGAATTCATGCCCCAATTTACCGCAACTGATATTGTAAGTCTTGGAAGATTTCAAGCTTATATGAAGTTGATGATTGACGGTGTGTCGAGCGCTCCATTTTCTGCGGGCACACTTCCACGAATTGCAAAACCAGAATATACATTTAGAAATGAGATCATTGAGCATTCAAGACGTGTCTTTGCTCGACCTCGAATTGAGGTTGAAGAAGAAATTAAAGCGTGGCACTTGGAAGGAAACGAGCATAAGGGTGAAAAAGGACAGGGAGCTGGTCGTGATGGATCTCGAGGAGGGCAAGGCGGTGGATCACGCGATGGAGGGCGATCTGGGGCTTTTGGTGGTGGACAAGGAGGTGGATCTCGAGACGGTGGTCCGAGAAGAGACGGTGGAGCACCACGAACAGGACAGCAAGGACAAGGGGGACAAAATGAAAGAATGGGTGGTCAAAGTGGTCGTGACGGAGCTCGACATTCGGTTGCTCCGAGTGTGCCTGGTGGACATGGCGGACAGAGTCATGGATCACATGGTGGGCGTGATGGAGCGCGCGATGTTAGTCGGGAAGGAGGTCGAGATCAGCGAAAAGATAACGGTTCTCGTGAGAAAGAAATGCGAGAAGCGTTTTCACTCAGCTATTTGAAATCACAAAAAGATAAACAAGATAACTCACAAAAAACACCTAAACCAGAAAACGTCCTTGCACTTCGAGAGGCTCTATTATCTGTAGTAAAAGAAACTCGTCCCGACCTTGTTGAAGAAATCGAGAATAAGAATAAAGGTGATCAAGGTGTAGAAGTAAAAAATGAAGAAAAGGTTATTCCTCCACCGACAGTTTCTGTTCCTCAACAGCACACAACTCATCAGCATGCTCGCCTTCGTATGCAACCAGCAGCGCAGTCAATGACGCCTCCGCCTAAACCAAAACCAACCTTTGATCCAAAAAAGATAAAAGTACAACCACAGCCGTTTATTGAAAAGACAGCGGTCGCAAAACCAGAAAAGCCTAAGACACCTGAAGTTCCAAGAGAAGTGTTAGAAAAGATGCTTCACGTAGAAGAGCAATAGTCGAAGTTTTGCCTTTATATATGCGACGAAGTAGCCGGGGTATGTAGGTCCATATTCTTTGACGAGTGATTCTGTCACTTTAATCATTTCAAGCTTTCGATCGTTACTTAGACTTTTTGGTCGAACGGTGTAGCAGATTTCACAATTCTCAAGATTCGCTCCTTCAGATACTTGCAACATTCGGAGCCAGAGATCGTAGTCTTCAGCAAGATACATATATTTGAAACCTCCCGTCGCAAGATAGGTTTCTTTGCGAAACATTGACGATGAATTAACAAAAGGATTCGCTCGAAGTATGGTTTTGCGGATTTCGCTGTTAGTCTTTGGGGTAGTATATATAGAAATAAGATTCTCTTCTGGAGTCACTCGCTTAATGATGTGCGATCCTACAACACCAACCTTCGGATGTTGGTCGAGGTATTCAGATTGAATTTTTAATTTATCCTTAGCGAGCCAGTAGTCATCATCATCAATTATGGCAATATAGTCGCCCTTAGCCTCTTTTATTGCCTTATCACGCCCTTCGCCGGGGCCCATTGGCTTTTCAGCAATTATTCGGATTGAAGGGTATTTTTCGGCCACAATATGGACAGCTTGGATTGTTTTGTCAGTAGACCCCGCATCAAGAACAATTGTCTCAAGGGGTTGTATGGACTGCATGTAGATACTGTGAAGTGCTCGGGATATAAAACGCTCTCCGTTTTTTGTACTAATGATAACGCTGATAGTGCTCATATGGGTTTGTTGTAGGTTGATTATAGTCGAATCCAGTTTTTTGGGCACGCACCTGAGGTGTCGATGCTCTGATTAGCGAGCCATTGTTTCGGAGCTATGATTGTCTTGTCTTTGTTTTCATTTAGCCAAGCACCCCACCAACTGAATGACGAGTTGGCGATGATGTTGTGTTTGCATTGAGACATGAGAATAATTTCTTCAAAATCTTTTACCGAGTCTACTGATACTTCGGTTTCAGAAACAATTTTTACAATGAAATGACTCGTAATATCTGTGTCTATTCCATTCCAGACAGAAGTAAAATAGGGGATATCGTCTGTGAATACGTACAAGAACGCTTTGATATTTGTAAGAACTTTATCTGAAAGGTAAGCGAGTGCAGATGCATAGTATGAAGCTGGGAGTACACCGTGGTGGGCATGCGCATGCTTGTTTGTGATGTAGTCGCCACCTCGGATATGAAGGGATATTGTTTCAACTCCAGAAAGGTTGTTCTTTTTCATTTCATCAGACCAGTATAAAGCTCGCGTACCGAAAGGGTCTTTTAATGTAAAATCTTTTAAAATTGTTTCTCGGTGCTTTGCAAAGTAAAGTTCGTTCTGTCTCCACACTCCATCATGATATTTTGCGGCTGACTGAGCGGGAATTTCATAAAATGTGTATGGGTTTTCAGGAAAAAATTTTCTATATAGTCGAAGGTATAAATTAACTAAATAGCCAGGTCGGCGTGAAGCACTTTCGCCATCAGTCAGTATTTTTCCTGCAACATTAAAGGCATTGAGTTTGTACGTTCGTGCAGTATCTTTTGTAAAACCTTTTTCAAGAGAGTGGGTATCGAGTGCAAGTGGGATATTTGTATCAAGAGAAAGCGCTCTTCCTGCAGCATAAGAAAACATTTGATTCCCGAGTCCTCCTCGAAGATTGATTGTAATTTCTTTATTCATAGATGTATGAATTATTTATGCGATTGTAATGTTGCGTTCTGTAAGAATATGTTTCTTTTCAGGGTGTACCAAGATGAGGTTGTCGTATGAGTACGTGTCTTGAGCAGTATGGGCTTTGAGCATTCCTTCGAGAGTAAGTTCGTAGAGTTCGTAACCAAAACTTTTGAGTGTGTCGATTGATCGCTTGCAGTTATCTTTCCATTCGTCGCCACCTGCAACTTCAATGGTAACAATTGGCTTCTTGTTTGCGAGAACTTCTGTCATCGCGCTGAGAATAAGGTGTTCAGCTCCTTCTGCGTCGATCTTGATCAAAAGTGGAGTGACGTCTTTGTCTTTGCAGTATGTATCAATAGAGATTGTAGGAATTCGGACGACTGTAGGCGCTTCAAGGAATTTCATTTCGTCACTTGTTCTTTTTTGAAATGAATTGAACGCGCTGTATTTTCTTCCGTAATCGTAGAAATCAATTGTTGTTTGTTCGTTCAGAACGGCGAAGTTGTTCACGAATACGTTTGTTTTACCCGCAACATTTTCTGAGAGAGTATTGAATGTTGTTGGAGTCGGTTCAAATGAGTGTATTTGTCCTTTTTCGCCAACAAGATTTCTTGCAAGGAGAGTATAGAAACCTACGTGTGCACCAATATCCATAAACGTATCTCCTTCTTTGAGAAAATTTATAAAAAAGTTTGTGAGGTTCGCTTCAAAGAATCCGTAGTAATAAATCGCATTTCCTTCTGGAAGGTAGAATCGCATCTTGTCGCCCCAGAGGGTTGTGTAAGAAACTTTGAAGGGATGCTTGTATGCAATGGTCTGCATGATGAAGTAAGGGATTGTTCGGAACGGATCCTTGAGAATTCGCTTCAGTCGACTACTTTGTAGTTTATAGAGTTCGTATCGCTTCAGAATTTTTGCCTTGAGTTCAGTCTTTTGTGTATTGTTCATGCAATTAGTGTTTATGATAACTCTAAAAGTTTAACATAATTTTCTGCTGAAATCTTATCCGACAAATATTGAATAGTGTAGTTTCGTGGTGTGTAATTTGAAATATTCTTAAGAATGTACGCAAGCTTATCGAGAAAGTCTTCTTTTCCACCAAAAAGCTCTCCACACGCGTCAGTAAGATATGGCGCCGCAATGTTACCAGTTACGGTAGGACCTTTCGGATATGTAAACGAACCCTTATTCCAGACGAGCGTCGGAACATCTCGAACCCATGCTTCTTGTAGTGCGAGGCCCTGACTCTCAACTTCTTGGAGGTAAATCATGCAGCTGGCTTTTGAAAGCAGATCAAAATATTCTTTTTGGTCATACTGTCCGTATGTTACCTGTTTGAAAGGAATCTCTTTTTCTTTAAGAGAGTCGACAACGTATTGGTAAAGAGATTCGTCTGTATTTTTCTTAAAAACAAGACAATATTCTCGCGACTGAATCGGTGTTACGTGTTCTGATGGAACAATAACTCCAGCTGCCCAGATAATAATATCTTTCTTTCGTTCGGGAATAAGAGATGCATAAAGATCTCTTGTCCAGATAGAGTTCGTAATAATTTTGTCGACACTGCTGTCCGCAAGCAATGATTCTTGCTCGGTGGGGAGGACAACAATATTTGGACCGGCTATGAGTTTGTTGATTCTGCCTATTTTCTTGAGATAAATCATTTCCTCGAGTGCTTCTATACCAGAAAGTACATGAACGGTGTCTGTTTTTGCTATTTTACCGTTCAGTTTGTAAGGAACACCAATTTCTAAGAGGCCCCTTTCAAGACTCGCGAGTACAGCATCTGGACCACGCTTGAGACCGAACATCTTTCGGAATGTGTACTTCAGGTACTCTTTTTTATAGAACTTTCGTGAGTGTGTGATGATGTGAAGCATAAAAAATCTTTCTATGAAAGTCTTCGAAACGCGCGAGATCCTATATTTTTTACTCGAGCGTACATGTTGTCTCCAAGTATTGAGAGTGCTGCTTTTGCATAGTTGGATATTCGGTAAGGGTTTATTCTGATTGCTTTACGATAGTTGGTGAATGCGTGTTTTCGATTCCCAGCGATTAGGTGAAGTCTGGCAACTGCCTGAAGAACGTGGCTGTATGAAGTGGGGTTCTTGAGGAAAGTTTTCTCATATTTCTCGAGAATTCTTTCGAGATCAAGTACGCGTCTCTCAAGGGACGTTGTGATACTTGAGGTGTTCTTTCCGTGATGATGGTAGAGCGTGTATGCGTCTTCGAGGAATTGATAGGGGATATTGTGGACTATCATTCTGCTAATGATATCGAAGTCTGCAAAAACTTTAAGATTTGTGTCGAGTGCTCCGACTCGATCGAGTACAGATCGTCGAACCGCAAGCATACTGAATGTATTGAAATATTTTCCTGCAAGAAGATCTGTTTTGGGTAGGTTATTATCTTTTAGTTTGAGTCTTGATATTTTTCTTTCGCCAGTATGGTCATTGATGTGTTCAACATTCGATGCAATAAAACCGATAGTTGGATTTTCACTAAAGACATCAAAATACTTTTGAAGTTTATCTTTTTTCCATTCGTCGTCATGGTCGAGAAAGGTGATGAATTGACCTTTTGATGCGGTAATACCAATATTTGTCGGGATTGTTGGGCCTCCTGAGTTTGGCGTCGTGATTATTTTGACTCGTTTATCTTTGTTTGTGTATTGCGAAAGTATGTGAGCGGTCCGGTCATTTGACCCGTCATCAACGAGGATGAGCTCGAAGTCGGTAAAAGTCTGATGTAAAACACTCTTAAGTGTTCTCTCGATAAAGCGTTCACTATTGTATGTTGGGATGATGACTGAAAAAGTCGGATGAGTAGTCATGATGTTCTGTATAAGTTATGAGATATAAGGAAGCTCTCGATCCTTCTTTGAAACAATTGGATTTTTTACACCCCAATCGATATCGAGTTTTGGATCATCAAACCGAATACCACCCTCAGAAGCTTTTGAGTACTCTTTTGTACAAGCGTAGAGGAAAAAAGCGTGATCAGAAAGTACAGAGAATCCATGAGCAAATCCTGGAGGGATATAAATGAATGTATTATCTTCACCGGCAAGATCAATAAACATTACCTTGCCATAGGTTGGAGAATCCTTTCGTACGTCAACAAATACATCGCGCACGTTTCCTTCGATAAGGTAAACGAATTTACCCTGAGCTGTGTCTCCAGTTTGATAGTGAAGTCCTCGAACAACGCCTTTCTTTGAGAAAGACATATTTGTCTGGGGGAATTCATGGGGAAGCCCGAGTTTTTGGAACTCGCTTTGTTTGAATAATTCCATGAAATACCCTCGGTCGTCATAGAACTTGTCAGATTTAACAAGGAGTACGTCAGGTATTTCCATTGGTGTTACCGTAAAAGCCATATATAGAGCGAGTATAGCATAATCAGGCTAGTTTTCAGCCTTGCCAAATTGCAACTTACGCTTCGAAAACTGAGAGGTTGTAGCTTGTATAAATACGGTATGCGTAAGCAATTTTTGACCAATTATTAATCTCAAGTTTTACTGATGTGTAGTTCTTGAGGTTTGTGGCTGCCTGGATGTTTCTCCATGTTGGTTCAATCTCGTGCTTAGCTTCATCTGCAGAAATATAATAAACATCTTTTCCTTTCGAGAATGTATTTTTGATCATAGCCATCAATTTTCCACCTACTGTCTTGATTGTGAGAACTTTTGTCTTGTCGATAGGATTTCCTCCTGCTTGGTTATTGAGAGATGTTACTTTGTCGATGTAATATCGGAAAGTAGGGTATACAGCCATATCGAATATCTTCGCCTGATCAGTATTTTTGATAAAGGCTCGTGAGTCATATCCAGCGAATTCAGAATCGATGCCTGTAAGATTGAGTGATAGTGTTTTCATATATATGTTTCGTTATGGATTATACAATCTGTGTCTTATTAATGGCGTAATCGTGGCGCATCACTCCGAGTCTATCGAATTCTTTTTTCTTTCGATCTCCTGTATTTGTATAATTATAGAGATTTTGTTCACTACTCATCTTCTTTGCGGCGAGTTCTTCGGGGGTCATGCTATCGATGTATCCGAGGAATTCTGCTGGCTTCATGGCAAAAATCATATCGCAATAATTCCCTGGAGCTGATGGAGCAACTTTTCCTGAACTGTATAGATAGGTTGGGTTGCCAACAATAATTGATGTGTCTGAATTGTTTTTAAATTCTTCTTTGATGAAATCAATCACGAGCGGGGAAGTGATAATTTGTCGAAGCGTATAGTACACAACCCAATCATATGTTTTGAGAAGCTCTCGGTGCTTGTCGATCACCGCTCGACACATGAGGTATTCTCCAGCACCTTTGCTGTTCATGCCAAATGCGTTGTTGTTGATGAGCATCGCATCTTTAATAAAAGGATTTGAGAATTGTTCCGCCAACTCAGGAATAAGCTCGCTTTTGTCTGAAGTTGTATTGTCGATAACAATTGCATCAATTTGTGCGCCGTTGGATTCCTTCTCTTCTTTTGCAAGTTCGAGAAGTCGATGAAGCGCAATCGAGTAGACGGTTTGTCGATCAAAATTTTGTTCTTCTGTGTATGAGCTAATTTTGTAAGCGCCGAGGCAAACAAATAGTATTTTTGGATTCATGTGTTGTTAATTATTTTTTAAAAGATGACACTGTTTCAATAATATATGTCACTTGTTCGTCGGTAAGACCTGGGAACATAGGGAGGAGGACAATTTTTTTCCATACAGATTCTGTGACAGGAAGTGATCGGCCGTTCATATATGGCTGATACATCTTGTAGAGGTGATTCGGGATGTAGTGCATACCTGCGGTTACTTTGTTGTTCATCATGTGTTCGATGAGTGCATCTCGCTTGTCCGCGTCTACTTTGATGCAATAATTGTGAGTTGCGCTCCATGCGTAGTCCTTCTCAACAGGAGTTTCGATCCAGCCGAGCTTTGAAAATGCTTCTGTATATCGCTTGGCGATCTCTCTTTTTCGAGCAACATGACCATCGAGTTTTTCAAGCTGTACAAGACCAAGAGACGCATTGATATCGTTCATATGATACTTGTATCCAAGTTCTTCAACCTCGTAGTACCAATGATACCCCTTGTCGGTAATAGTTCGATCGAATGTGCTCTTGTTGATACCAAGCCATCGTCGCTTCCGGAGGATGTCGTCCCAATCTTTGTTGTTAAAAGTAAGTGCTCCTCCGTCACCTGTCGCAAGATTTTTCACCGCGTGGAAGCTGAAGCTTGTGATATCAGTAAGAGATCCTACTGGTTTACCTTTGTATTTTGATCCACAAGAATGTGCAGCATCTTCAATCACGAAGAGATTGTGTTTTTTTGCAATCGCGTTGATCTTGTCCATATCACACGGATGGCCTCCGTAGTCTACGCAAATAATACCAGCTGTGTTTGGTGTGATAAGTGCTTCAATCTTGTCTGCGTCAATGTTGAGTGTGTCTGGTTCAATATCGCAAAAAACAGGAATACCTTCTTCGTAAAGAATTGCGTGATTTGTGGAAACGAACGTAAGGGGAGTGGTGATAACTTCTTTTCCTTTGATACTAAAAAGACTAAATGCGAGATGAAGTGCTGAAGTTGCAGAGTTCAACATCGAACAATGTGTTGATGCTGTGTATGCGGCAAACTTATCTTCAAATTCTTTTGTTTTTGGCCCAAGACCAATCCAACCTTTTTCGAAGGGTTCTCGTAATGCATTAAGCTCACGTTCATCGTATGACGGACGGAAAAGTGGTATGAATTCCATACGCACATTTTAGCATGCACCCTCTTGAATACAAGTAATGCGATGGCCTGGTTAAGCCGTATATATGCTTTACATAATCGTTATATATGATATAATAACTATGTGATCATCCTACGATGCTCACATTCACAGAAAAACCACAATATAGAAAGAAAGGTAAGGGCTAATACTATTAGTACACAAATCACATTCCGACTACTCACGGTCGAGGACGCACAAATGCTCCTCGATTGGAAGAATGATCAGGAAACCCGCCAATGGTCGGGAAACGTCAACGAGGTCGCCATGGACGGTCATCGCGCCTGGCTCACCGGTGTCGTCACTGACGCGAAAGGCAAAATCCTCCGCATTGCGGAGATTGACGGCCAACCGGTTGGTCTCGTCCGCACGGCGAACCGCCCCAACGGCGACATCGAGGTCCACTACACAGTGGCGCCCGATCAGCGCAACCGGGGTATCGGCTCCGCTATGGTCACCCAATTCGTGACCGAGTTCCAGATCTCGCACGACAAAATCGTGCTAGTCATCAAAGAGGGCAATGTTCGCTCGCAAGCGATCGCGGCCCGACTTGGTCTGAGCCGCGTTCACGACGCCGGTATCATTCCCGCCGAGATGGGCGGAGACGGAACGACCACCATGTGGGAGTGGAAAAACGTTGCTTAAGGCACCATCCACTCAACCAAATTCAGCCCCGACTGCACGCGCAGTCGGGGTTTTTGTTTGACTAAAAGCTTGGCGGGAAGATAATGGAGATATCATGCAAAGCTTTATTGAATACAAAAATAAATTTTCAGATTTATACCAGGCGGTGAAGCAATTTCATATTGATTACGGGGACAACCATGGACATGGCTTGGATCATGATGTTACGGTTGCGCAGTTTGCTGCATTGGTCGCTCCAACTGAAAGATTGGGTGAGAAGGGTTGGGTTGCGGGCATGCTTCATTCTTCTGATCGAATTGTTGGCAAAGAAAAGTTTGGTGATCAAACAAAAGAATTTCTCGGATTACTTCCAAAAGATTATTTTTCAAGAATTGAGATTGATCAGATATATGAAGCAGTGATTCGTCACGGAGAAAAATTTACAATTGCCGACAATGAAACGCACGCTGTCTTGCAAGATGCAGATAAACTCGGAAATCTCGGAATGAGTGTTTTTATTCGTGGTGGCCAATTTCGTCCGAACATTCCTGCTTTTGATTTTTTATACTTAGAAAAAAATAATCCCGGATCAACATATCACGAACCGCAAAGTGTTCTTGATGCAGTGCGTATTACTATCTCAGAATACAGAGATACTTTTAATTTTGCTAAATCGAGAGAGATTGCACATATATATATCAAAGATCTTGAAATGTGTGTGCAAAAAATAAAAGAAAATGCCGAAGAAATTGGTTTGGCGGGAGCCAATCTCAACGATTAGCTCTTACTTATAAAGTAACCGTCTTGTACGCAGGATTATCCCATGCCGGATTTCCTTGATCCATGAAGTCTATTTTTGAATAGTCAAAATCATTGAGACGGTAATTTACCCACTCAGCAAAGTATGGTCGATCTTGGCAACAAATACCTGCAATTGCGTCGATTCCGACTCCTACATCAATAAAAATTGCATCGCTGTATT
>JACCDR010419935.1_pt1 | contig 28470 bp, 24 predicted proteins | sample 7446431 | NCBI WGS metagenome assembly JACCDR01 (sample SAMN15323443, study PRJNA562643) | freshwater metagenome | isolation source: river surface water | place: USA:Blue River Watershed | collected 2017-08-17 | reverse complement strand
CAAATGGAAGATGCAACATCGCGTCTTGGCATACTCGGGACGGTGCTGGGCAAACTCGGCCCCGCAGGCTTGATTGCTGGGGCCTCCATCGCAGCCGCAGGCTATGGCATGCACCAGTTGATCGTGCCCGTGGCTGAGGTGGGCGAAGAACTCAACAAGCTGTCCCAAAAAACGGCTGTGTCCGTGGAGGCTTTGTCTGCGCTGCTTTATGCGTCTGAGCTGTCTGACGTGAGCACGGAGAGTTTGACCAAGGCTTTGAAGTTCTTGTCGACCGCCATGTTTGACGCCAAAGTCAAAGGCGGTGAAGGCAGCGCAGCGTTGCGTGCATTTGGCATCTCTGCCTTGGATGCGCACAACCAGATTCGCCCGACCGAAGAAGTGTTGCTCGATCTGGCAGACAAGTTCTCGGCCATGCCCGACAGTGCCGAGAAAGCTGCATTAGCTGTGAAGCTTTTTGGTAAGAACGGTCTGGACATGATCCCAATGCTCAATCAAGGGCGTGAGGGCATCACGGCCATGATGGAAGAAGCCAAGCGTTTAGGTTTGGTGATGTCGGCGGATACTGCCCGTGCTGCGGAAGAGTTCAACGACAACCTCAAGCGACTGCACGCAGTCAACGAAGGTGTGCAGCGTCAAATTGGCTCAGCATTCATTCCAATCTTGGCTGACCTGACTGAGCATCTCTTCATCGCAAAGACAGAGACGGGCGGTTTTAGCAGTGAGCTAATTGCTATTAGCAACAACCGCCAGCAAGTCCTCAACTACCTTGAAGATGTTGCCAAGGGGCTGGGCTTCATCGCCGAATCGGCAGTGCTGGCCAAGCGGGTGATCTCCCAGCCGTTCGACAGTTTGTCGGTGGTGAGCAAAGACGTAGAGACTTGGATGAAGAGCGACATGCTGCGCTCGATGAAGTCCATGGGCTACAACGAACAGCAGATTGATGCGGAGATTGCCAAGCTCCAAGGCGCGCGTGACAAGTTTGTTGAATCAGCCAACGAGCGATTGGCACGCATCAATGACAACCCGGGTTATGTGAACTCGATTGAGAAGTTCTTTGACGAGCAACGTCGAACCGTTCGGGTGATGGGGCAGAAGTTTGTTCTTGATACGGCGGAGCAAGCGGCGCAGGTCCAAAAGATCTATGACGAGTTCTTGCCAAAGATGCCCAGAAAAGCGCCCACGGGGTTGGAGCTCTCGGGGTTTGATAAGAACAACGAGGGGTTGCAGTTCTTAAAACAGGTCGAACAACGCTCACTGCGTGTGACGGGTGGTGAAGGTGCAGAGCTCAGAGCCAAAGCGCTGGACTTGGAGAAGAAGGGCTATGCAGGCGTTCGTGCGGAAGCTGAGAAGTACATCCTGGTCATCGAGGCCATGGAGAAGCAAAAGATCGCGGACAAGACGTTTGACGAATACGAGAAAGAACTCCAAAAAGTCCACCAGATCACCGAAGGCTATATCGGCAACAACCGCCTCAAGCAAGAAGAGCTGGTGCTCAAGCGCCAAATGCTCGATGTGGGTGAGGTGGAGCGTGCAGGCATGCAAGTCCAGTTCGATTTGGAAAAAGCAGCCTACGCTGCGCGCAAGCAAGCCGAGCAAATCACCGACCCCGGCCTCAAAGCCGAGGCGATCGAGCTCATCAACCATGCCCTGTCTCGCCAGTTGCCTGTGATCGTTGATTTGGCCCGTGCCAATGCGGAGTACCAACGCTCCTTTGACTACGGCATGCGCTCATCTGTGCGCAGTTATGTGGAAGATTCCACGAATGCAGCCAAGCAAGCTGAGCGGGCGGTGACTTCAGCTTTCAAAGGCATGGAGGATGCGCTCGTTCAGTTCGTGACCACGGGAAAGCTCGATTTCAGTAGCTTGGCCAACTCCATCATTGCGGACCTGGTGCGCATTCAAATCCAAAAAATGATCACCTTGCCACTGGCTGGGTGGTTGGGTGGTTTGGGTTCAACCCCAACGCCAGCCGCAGGTGGAAGCATCGTTCCTGCGGGAGCGACGGATCTCTACAACCCTTTGGTTGCCGTGGCGCACACAGGTGGCTTGATTGGTTCAGATAGCTTGGCTTCTCGTTCAGTCGGACTTCACAACTTCATGGGTGCGACTCGGTATCACACGGGTGGTCTTGTCGAGGGTGAAGTTCCCATCATTGCCCAGCCTGGTGAGGCTGTATTCACGCCCGGACAGATGCGTGCATTGGGTGGGGTGCTTTCAACGAAGAGCCAACCTCAGGTGCGCGTGGCTGTGAACGTGATCAACAACGCCTCAGGTGTGGATGCGCGGGTGCAGTCTTCTCAACAAGCGGATGGCTCTATGCGTCTGGACATCATCGTGGAGCAAATTGAAGCGCGCATGTCCCGATCGATTGGTCAGGGCACGGGGATTGCACCAACCCTTGAGCGTCGCTATGGGTTGAACCCCGCTGCAGGAGCAATGCGATGACTAATTTGGTATGGCCAGACAAGATCCCACTTCCAAGCGTAGATGGCTATCAGATTTCTCCAAGTGAAGGGGTGATTCGAACGGACATGGAGTCAGGCGCTGCCCGAGCGCGGCGTCGGTTTACGCAAACGCCTGCCAAGGTTTCTGTTCGTTGGAATTTGAGACCACTGACATACGCCATCTTTGAAGCTTGGTTCAAGCACGAAGCGAAAGAGGGGGCTGAGTGGTTTGACATTGAGCTACTGGGTGGGATTGGCATGGCCACACACCAAGCCAGATTCACCAAAGCCTATCAAGCCAAGTTAGTCCGAAAAAACCAATGGGAAGTCACGGGTGAGTTGGAAATTAGAAATCGCCCAACTTTGACGCAAGGCGCGCTGGGCATCTTGCTCGACAGCGAACTTGAAGACTTGCAGCAGTCGGCTGACAACTTTGACATTTTGATCAACCAACACTTGCCCACCGAAAACTGGTGATGGAAAGCAATTCATGGCCTTAAACCTACAGCAACAAATTGAAGCAGTGGTTGATAAGGCAACTGCTGATGCAACGATTTTGCACACCATTGTTCATGGTGATGCTCAGACGGATGTGATCACCGAGGGCGGCCCAGTAAAGACAGTGGCCAAGGCGATCAAAGGCGTTCAAGATGACTTGGCGGCTTCAAGAACAGAGCTGACACAGCAAGTCACAGTCGCAACGACTCAGGCAGGTAACGCTGCTCAAAGTGCCACGCTTGCTTCTACGAAAGCGGCTGATGCAAGCGCCACTTTGACGCGAGTCATTGATGAGGCAAACAAAGCAACCAGCGCGACGGTTATTCCAACCAAAACATGGGCTGGAACTGGGGCGTTGACGGATTTCACGCTTGACTATCCGGTCGGTCATCCGGGTGCGCTCCAAATCACGGTGGCAGGGGTTTTGCAAACCCCGTTCGTTTCGTACACCTTGGCGAACTCCACCACTGTTCGGTTCAGCTCTGCGCCCAACAATGGCGTTGAGATCACGGCCCGCATGCTGGATAAAGAGAGCCAAACAGGGGCGGCCTCCTCGATGGATTGGGCCAGTAAAACGAATGGACCAGTTCAAGGGAGCGAGTATTCGGCGAAATACCAGGCCCAAGCAGCGGCGGGGAGCGCCACGGCTGCGGCTGCATCTGCCAGTGGTGCAGCCACTAGCGCTTCGGCCTCTGCCGCGAGTGCAACGACTGCCTCTACGAAAGCAGATGCGGCAGGAGTATCTGCAGGCAATTCTGCGACTTCAGCTTCGACAGCTTCATCCAAAGCGACGGATGCATCGAGCTCAGCCACTGCATCTGCAGCTAGTGCGACAGCAGCCTCAGCTTCAGCCACCACGGCAAGTACAAAGGCTTCCGATTCAGCAACGAGTGCAACGGCGGCTGCAAGTTCTGCGAGCCAGGCTAGTTCGAGTGCTACCTCAGCTCAGGATTGGGCAACCAAAACCTCGGCTCCTGTTTCGGGGAGTGACTACTCCGCTAAATACTATGCGCAGTCAATCAGTACGGCTGCAGCCACGGCATCGCAAAAAGCAAGTGATGCGGCTGCCAGTGCAACTGCAGCGGCGAGCTCGGCAACTACGGCGAGTACGAAAGCAACGGACGCAACGACCTCGGCAACCAACGCCGCTGCATCTGCGGGTGTGGCGACCACCCAAGCTAGTAACGCCTCAAGCTCTGCGACGGGCGCTGCAAGTTCGGCAACTGCTGCCTCTGGTTCTGCCGCTACGGCTACGACCAAAGCTAGTGATGCTCAAACGAGTGCGACTGCAGCCGCAACCTCAGCCACCAATTCGGCAAGTAGTGCCACCAGTGCTGCGGCCTCATCAACTTCGGCGTGTAGCGCTGCCACCACAGCCACTACCAAGGCAAGTGATGCCGCGACGAGTGCCACAGCCGCAGCAGGATCGGCAACTACAGCTGGTACGAAAGCAACGGATGCAACGACCTCGGCAACCAATGCGGCAGCTTCAGCAGGTGTGGCGACATCGCAAGCCTCAGCTGCCGCAAGCTCAGCAACAGGGGCCGCAAGTTCAGCGAGTGCGGCGGCGGGCTCGGCTGCTACAGCTTCCACCAAAGCCGCTGATGCGCAAACGAGTGCAACTGCTGCAGCCGTATCCGCTACGAATGCCGCGAACAGTGCAACCAACGCCAATGCATCCGCGACGGCTGCTTCTACTTCTGCCAGCACGGCAGGAGCAAAAGCGACTGATGCACAAGCAAGCGCAACGGCTGCTGCAAGCTCTGCCACTTCTGCAACGACCAGTGCAAGTAATGCGTCAACGGCTTTAACGGCTGCACAGGCGCAGGCTGTACGTGCAGCAGATTGGGCTGAGAAAACATCAGCAACGGTCGATGGCACTGGTTACTCAGCAAAGTATTGGGCCTCACAAGCAGCAGGCTCTGCGGCAGCTGTAACGGCCAATACCGTGATCCCTGCAGACGTTTTTACTGGAGACGGAACAAAGACGAATTTTACATTGAGCCGCCCAGTGGGTTATCCCGGTGCGTTGATGGTGACGGTTGCTGGGGTGCCTCAGGCTCCACTTGATTCGTACACCACACCTGCAACGACGACGTTGAGGTTTTCTTCTGCTCCGGCCAACGGTGTTGGCATCAGTGTTCGCTATCTTGATAAAGAGGCGCAATCGGGTGCGGCTGCGGCGGAGGAGTGGGCGAACAAGACGTCGGGGCCAGTGACTGGTGCGACGGAGTATTCAGCCAAGTATTACGCGCAATCAATTGCGGGCAATGCTGCAACGGCAACTCAACAGTCGGCTGCTGCGGCGGCCTCTGCAAGTGCCTCTGCCACCAGTGCCTCTCAGTCGGCGACCTCTGCAACTGCTTCAGCTAACTCTGCGACGCAATCGCAGAGCTACATGAACCAAGCGCAGGGCTATGCCGCAGCGGCAGGTGGCTCAAGCGTGGCACCTCAAGTTTTCACTGGCAATGGATCTGCAACGGACTTCGTGCTCAGTACTGCAGCGTCAAGCGTTCACAAGCTGATCGTCACGGTCAATTACGTGGTGCAGGACTCACTGGATGCATACGTCTTAGTCAATTCAGGCGCAACGTTGCGATTCACGTCAGCACCAGCCGCCAGCGCGCGGATCGTGGTGCGTTACATCTAATTAGGAGAAATCATGGCAATTACACGTATCCCCAAAGCGGGACTGGATGATGCCTTGCAAACGGAGATTACTGGTAAGTTGGACAAAGCTGGTGGAACCATGACCGGGTCCATCACGATGACCAGTGGTGCCATCTTCAAAAGCAGTGTGACAGGCGATGACGCTCGAAACACAGGCTACAAGATGGGAGACGGACAAGACATCGGTGAGATGGGGCGATCTAGTCAGTACTACGACGACCGGGCCAGTAATTGCAACGGATACCTTCCAAACGGAAATTGCGCAAGCAATGCCAATTGGGTACCGCCTAATGCGAACTGGTGGACATGGGGGTTGGGTTTTAACTACTGTGCAAATAGTGGTCAGTACGACGGGGTTGGCGGAACGAGCTACGGCAACTACGCCGTTCCGTCTGTTGTATTGAACTACGACGGCTACTACCTCGCACAAGATGAGATTGGTGGAGCCGAATACCGACGCTGGTATCGGGCATGCAATTGCAACTGCAACTGCGGGGGATATTCCAACTGCAATTGCGGGACGACGGCGTTTAACTGTCGAACGAATTGCAACTGCAACTGTAATTGCAACTGCAGCACGGATTGTTGAGGAGCGCGGTCATGAGTAATTCAAACACCATTGGTGGGCGCTTGTTCAACATCCCTTCGCCTGTTGAATCATATGGTGCGTTCCCAGTTAGCTATCGTGTTGAGCGAGATGTGCAAGCGCAAACAATCACGGTGACGCCATGGCGCATTAATCCTGAGTCATATGAGAAAGAGTACGGATCACGTCCATTCGTTTTTGATCCTGCCGCCATCAAGTCGCACATTGATCTTGGTAAACACTGGGGTATTCATACCAATTGGGCGCTTGAATCTCGATTCGGCTGGGAAGACTTGGGGCATTTGCACTCTGTATTTCCGCAGACAAACTTGCACAAAAACCCTTTCTTGCTTGGACGTCCTCTGCATCCTCGCGTCGTATTGTTTTTTGTGCCATTCGAAGAGAGTTCGATTGAAGAGGTTGCTGTTTTGGTCTATTCGCCGCAAAGCATGCCGCCAGAAGGTTTCTCAGAGTTTGTAGAGGTTCGCTCTCGGGTGTCTCTGTACAACGCAGTCTTGCCCTCGATTGAGTTGGAAATGGGTTTTTCGTGCGCTGCTGGTGAATCGATCGCTTGTGTTGCGCGTCTGATTCAACCTGCTTACGAGACCAACGACATGCCAGCCATTGAAACGCGAAGTGGCGTTTTGTACCTTGAGTGTGAGGCGGGATTCTTGCCAAAGACTAAGGTGCCTATCGTCAATGGCATTGCCAATTTCAATTGGATGGCTTTAGGGCTGAACGCAGGCGATGTTGGGTTGGTCAAAGTCGGCTTTAAGTATTTCAGTCACAAAACCAGTGCATCTGTGGAGGTGGTCTGATGTGGGAGGTTCTTGCAGACAGCATTCCACCTCATATGACCGTGGCTGCTTATTTGCGGCAAGAAACGGATTTCGAGTTGGCAATCGCTGAAGTGATCGATCCGGAGCTAGAGAATATTGTTGCGATCAGGGATGTGCCTCATGTGCAGGTCCCCTCAAATTTGCCGCAAGAGTTCGCTTCGGCTTTCAAAGAATTCAAGTCGTTGGCTTGGGAGTCTGAAGTCAGTGATGCCAGTCCCGGTGTGTTCAGAAATCTCTCGCTTGCGAGAACTGGACAGGCAGTAATGCCCATGGATCCGTATCTTGTTGCGAATCCCACTCGGTTTAGTGGTGCTGATCACCTAGCGTATGTCCATCGGTCGGAAGTCGCAAGACTGCCGGTGTTTGAAGCCTTGCTCGATCAGTTTTCACTGACGGTTGGTTCTGGTCGACTCACGGTCCTAGTCCCTCCTAATCCCATGAATGAGCCGTTGGTTCATCCACATCGAGACACTTCAATTTTTGAAGAGTTGAGATTGGACATCTGCTTGGCGGTGTCGCAGGGGATCGTTCTGTCAATTGAGGATATGGATGACCTGAGCTTTATTCAAGGTAAGTGCTTATGGATGAACTGTTCAAAGTACAAGCACACCCTCATTAATCGACATTCTTGGCTGGGCAGTCGTTGCAGTGTTCACTTCAGTGTTTGGCCTTGGATTGAATTTGATCATCAGACTCGAACCTATCGCCCAAACAGGTTTTACGGTTGCAAGCACCCAGTTCAAATGATTATTGATGGAGATTTGACGCGATGACTTCAATTGATACGTGTCGAATGATGAGCCTGTGGCCTAGTCATATCTTGATTGATCAACTCGTGGAGCTTGATGATGTTCGTGAGACTTTAGCGCTTGAGGCTGAACGCTTTTACGAGCGACACACGCAAACAACTGCCAAGATGGCGCATCGAGCCGATACGGTCTCCATGATGTCTGAGCAGCCAAGCCAAGCGTTGTTGCGTTTGTTGACCGCCATCGAGCAAAGGGTTGGCGTTTACATACAGAGGGCATATCCATCCCTTGATCCGTCAGAGCTGGCCGCTACTTACAACACCTTCGTGAACCGTCAGCGTGGCTTGGGTAAGTGGGCTATTCCACATCGGCATGTTGGGAATCAATTGGTAGCGACCTATTACCCCCGTGTGCATCTTGGGGAATGCGAAGGCGTCGATTCGGTTGGGCTACCAGGTGCGTTGTGTTTCCACGATCCCAGACCCGTACAGGCCAATTGGATGCTTCGACATGAAAACAAGCTCTTTGCACAAACGCCCCGACAAGGGGCGTTGTTCATTTTCCCCGGCTATTTAGAGCATTCCACATTCCCGATGTTTGATCCTGAGAGCGACAAGATCGCCATCGTTACCAATGTGCGCTTTACGCACCGTGATGACCAAGGCGGGGATCGAACTTGGTCTGCTGAGCAAATCCGTGCTCATACCCAAAACAAATCTATGGAGTTAGAGCAATGAGTCTTGATCTTACGGTTCGCCATGGCTACGAAGTTGAGGTGGCGCAGGTTGATGAAACAAATCTCGTGATGACCGTGCTGGTGGCCAATTCGGATAGCAAAGCATCTGGCCGACACATTTTTAACCTTAAGACATTACCTGGTGCCGATCTGGTCAAGGTGTGTCGTGAGGCTTACCCAATTGCATTTGAGGAGCTTGCACCATGAAATTTAATTTGACCTTGAACGGCCAGAACGGGTTTGTAAAACAAGCAGTCTATGACCCTGTGGATTCCAGCTTGGTTTGGGCAGATAACGGTGAGCCATTGCCCCTACCTCAAGCGTTTCCTAGGCAGTCTGACATGCAATGGGGTGCGTTTTGGCATTTGCATCATCCGCGTAACCCAGCAGGCAAGTCAAAAAATATCCGGCATTTGAAGCTCCAACTCGGGCTCAAGTGCAACTACGCATGCCAGTATTGCTCCCAAGCGCATCAACCTCATGACATCGACGGTCACCCCGAAGACGTTGCGCCATTTATGAATCAGCTACAGAGCTGGTTTGCGGGGGGTGATGATGGACGAGGCGAAGGCGTAAAGATTGAGTTTTGGGGAGGGGAGCCTTTTGTCTATTGGAAGCTACTCAAGCCTTTAGGTCAGGCCGTTAAGGCTAAATATCCGAACGCACAGCTATCGATCGTTACCAATGGCTCACTCTTTGATGATGAAAAACTTGCGTGGGTTGAGGCGTTGGACGTGGGGATTGGTTTGTCGCATGATGGCCCTGCCCAAAGTTACCGTGGGCCTGACCCATTGAATGAACCCGAAAACTTGGCTCAGATCAAACGGTGGGTGTCGCGTCGTATGTCGATTGATCGAATGAGTTTCAACACGGTTCTTCACCGGAACAACCAGTCGCTCAAGGCCGTGCGCATGTACTTTTCCGAAAAGTTAGATTTGCCAGTGCAAGCCATCGTCCTCGCCACGGAAGAGGTGATGCTTCCTTACGACCAGAGTGGCTTATCGCTTTCTCTTCATGGCAATGATCACAAGCGATTCATGCATCAGGTGTTTTGGGAGTTGGTGACTGGATCTGCAATGGCAGTTGGGACGATGCGTGACAAGGTGGATGAGTTCATGAGATCGCAGGCGCAGTCACGACCTTTAGACGCTCTTGGGCAGAAATGTGGAATGGACAAAGATGATTCGATTGCCGTAGATATGAAGGGCAATGTGATGACTTGTCAAAACATGAGCGCTTCAACAAATCACAGAATCGGCCATGTTGAACAGTTTGAAGAGATCAGCCTGAATACGGCCTATCACTTCAGTACAAGAAACGAATGTCCTCGCTGCCCAGTTGCGCAGTTATGCAAAGGGGCGTGTCTATTCCTCGAGGATGGTTATTGGGGGGCAGCCTGTGATAACTCTTTCAGCCACAACTTAGCTGTCTTGGCGGCTGCTCTGTACTACCAGACCCAAGGCTTGATTCTGACTCGCATCGAGGGTGAGTCTATTCGGCGTGATGGCGTTGATGCAGTCGAGGTCATTTGTCTCGATTTCGTGGAAAGCAATGGTGACATGAACGTCGTTGTCCCACTTGAACGGGTTGTAAAACCATTCCCTGTTCGGGTGGTGCATGCCTGATGTCACGCTTTCAGATGCGTTGAGAGAGGCATATGCCAGCGCACCGACTGATGTGGTCATCTTGCACACTTTGGAGCTTCGCCATCCTGACTTTAAAAACGAGTCAGGCGTGACGACGTCCATTCGAGTGGTGCGTGATCAACAAGACCTCTTTGCTCGGTTAGAAGCTTCAGCGCCGTTAGACCCAAGCCAGACCGTGAGGTTTGTGGCTATGGGGTTTGATTTGGATTTGCCACCTGTGGACATCGCTCCTGTTCCTGAGGTTGTGCTGACCTTGGACAACGTCTCGCGTGAGATCGTCAAACACCTCGATGCGGCTTCGGAGTCGGAAGCATCCATCGAAGTGACGTATCGACCGTACTTGTCCAGCGACATGACGGGGCCGCAGATGGATCCACCCATCACCTTGGTCTTGACCGAGGTGGAGGCAGATGTGATGCGGGTGACGGCAAGAGCGCGAATGGTTGATATCGGAAACAAAGCGTTTCCGGGACGGCTGTACACCTCAACAGAGTTTCCGGGACTTGCCCGGTGATGGGTAAGTTATGAAACCAAGTGATGGTTACTGGGCGCACCGATACATAGGTCGCCCGTGGATCGCAGGCGCACGAGGCCCCGAGTCGTTTGACTGCTGGGGCCTTTTTTTATGGGTGCAGAGAAAGTACTTCGGGCGTGAGCTTCCGCTAATCCCTGTGGATGCACTGGACCTGAGGGTGGTGCTGAAGACATTCACTGAGCACCCTGAACGAAAACGCTGGCAGCGCGTGCCAACGCCAAAACATGGCGATGCGGTATTGATGCGCCAGTCCAGATATCCGGTGCATGTCGGTGTTTGGCTAGACATTGATGGCGGCGGCGTGCTGCATTGCGCACAAGCCATCGGTGTTGTGTTTCAGGACTTGTGGGCCCTTGACCGTCATGGCTGGCGTGTTGAGGGGTTTTATGCATTTCGAGGTGAACCATGCCAACCAGCAATGACGGTGTCGTAGTTTGGCTTCGAAACCCATTCGATCCTCATGAGCGTGATATCCATCATGTTCGGGGAGCTCCAACCATCACCCATTGGATGAACCAAGAGCAGATTGTTCTTGATCAACCAAGCGTAGTGCTCAAAAACGGCAAACCTGTGCTCTTGGCTGAGCGCAGTGTGACGCTCATTGAAGTTGGAGATGTGATTGCTTTGGTCTCGCTGCCGCAAGGCGGTGGAGGCGGGGGCAAGAACCCACTGCAGACTGTTTTGATGATTGCGGTCTTGGTTGTGGCCAACGCCTATGGCGCAGAGCTGGCTGCATCGTTTGGATATTCGGGGGCTGTTGCCACATCGGTCGCATCGACTGCTATTGCTGTGACCGGGTCCATCATCGTCAACGCCTTGGTGCCGCTTCCCAATCAAAGCCTGCCCAATGCGACAGCGAGTTCATCCTCGCCAAGCCCCACTTACTCACTGCAGGCCCGTGGCAACTACGGACGGTTGTCTCAGCCGATCCCTGTTGTCTATGGCCAGCATCTGATTTATCCAGATCTGGCTGCCATGCCCTATACGGAGTACGTCAACAACGAGGAGTACTTGCATCAGCTCCATGTAATTGGCATTGGACAGTTTCAGTTCGAAGAACTCCTGATTGATGACAGTCCCATTGCTTCGTTTGAGGAAGTCCAAGCCCAAGTGATTGAGCCGGGTGGTCAAAACACCTTGTTCAACAACGATGTGGTGACAGCGGTTGAAGTGACTGGGCAGGAGCTGATTGCAGTCGCTGATACGGGCGGCAGCATCATTGGACCCTTCGCACTTAATCCTGCAGGCACTCAAGTCAATCAGATCGGTATTGATGTTGTGATGATGCGTGGTTTGTACTACGCAACAGACAGTGGTTCGATGGACAGCAGAACTGTTCAATGGCGGGTTGAGGCAAGAACCATCAACGAGGATGGGGATGCCACTTCTGGCTGGCTTCATCTTGCGGATGAATCTTTCTCGGCAGCTACCAATACGGCGCAGAGGCGAACCTACAAATATGGGGTAGGTGCAGGGCGCTACGAAGTGCGTGTTCAAAGGTTGGATACCAAGGACACAAGCACCCGAGCCGGGCATGAGCTTCGCTGGGGGCAGGCCAAGGGCTATTTGGTCAATCCAACATTGCCATCGGACCTGACCTTGTTGGCTTTGCGCATGCGCGCAACGGATAACTTGTCCCAGCGATCCTCGCGCTTGGTGAATTGCTTGGTCACACGCAAGCTGCCCATTTGGTCGAAATCGACTGGATGGAGTGCGCCGCAAGCCACTCGCTCAATTGCTTGGGCATTTGCAGACGCTGCGCGCGCGAGCTACGGCGCAGGACTTCCTGATGCCAAGATAGATCTCAATGCATTGGTCCGGTTGGATGGCGTGTGGTCTGTACGTGGGGATACGTTCAACGGCGTGTTCGACCAAAACCTCACGGTCTGGGATGCCATGGGCCAGATTGCCAGAGCGGGGCGTGCTGTGCCGTTCCTGCAAGGCGGTGTCGTGCGCATTGTTCGCGATGAGCCTAAGACCATTCCGGTGGCCTTGTTCTCCACCCGAAACATCGTGCGCAGCAGCTTGAAGATCCAGTACGTGATGCCCGGTGATGCCACAGCAGACGCGGTCACGGTTGAGTACTTCAATCCAAAGAGCTGGAAGCCTGATGAGGTCACAGTCGGACTTGCGGGTTCGACCTTGGCCAAGCCTGCCCGCCTGAAACTCTTTGGATGTACCGACAAGTCCCAAGCGATGCGTGAGGGAAAGTACATCGCGGCGGCCAATCGGTATCGCAGGCGAATCATCACGTTTAGGACAGAGCTCGAGGGGCTGATCCCTACTTATGGTGACTTGGTGGCCATCAGCCATGACATGCCGAGTTGGGGTGTGAGTGGTGAGGTCTTGTCGTGGGATGCCGCAACAAAGGTGCTGATCTGTTCAGAGCGCTTGCCTTGGCAGACAGGGGCGAATCACTACATCGCGCTCAGGCGCTTGGATGGCTCGGTGACTGACCCGATTGGCGTAACGCGTGGTGTGACTGATCGGCATGCCGTCTTGCAACAAATACCGAGTGTGGGACCTCAAACCGGAGGTGGTGAGGAGCGAACGCACTTTGCATTTGGTGTGGGGCAGACCTGGGCCCAGATGGCGCGCGTGATGAGCGTCAAGCCTCGAGCTGATTTGGTGGAGGTGACCTGTGTGGCAGAGAGTGCCGCTGTTCATACCGCCGATCAAACATAAACGAACGAGTTGTTCACAACCCGCCTTGAAGTGATTCAGGCGGGTATTTTTTGGGAGTTTGTAAATGCCAGAACCAACGAGTAGCGGAGTTGCCGGAGCCGCCGCTGCATACAAAGCCTTTGGCGGTAGTGCTGCGGCAGCAGCCAGCGGAGCAACGCTTGCTGCGGTCGTGGTCATGCTCATGACGCCACCACGCGATAAGCGTGAATGGACGGTCGGACTGATCAGCACCGTGGTCTCAAGCATTGGAGGTGGTGCAACCACGATTGAGTATTTCCAGCTTCACCACTGGGCGTTCTCAACGGTGGGCTTATGCGCCATGGGCGGTTTGATCTTTGCCTGCGGCTTGCCCGGCTGGGCATTGGTGCGATGGATTTTTAACTTCATCGTGGAGAGGCGTGATGCCTCGATTGATGAGGTTGCCAAAGACGTAAGGGAGATGCTGTGAAACCACAAGACTTTATTGCTCTGATTGGGCCCGCCGCACAGGCTTGCCATAAGTCGCAAGGAGTTCCTGCCAGTATCACGGTTAGCCAAGCTGCACTCGAGTCTGGCTGGGGTGAGTCAGGTCTCACTAAGACAGCCAAGAACCTGTTCGGGATCAAGGCGGACAGTTTGTGGCGCGGTGAAACCGTGATGCTGGACACCAAAGAGTTCATCCGAGGGCAGTGGGTCGTTGTGCCCGCTAAGTGGCGCAAGTACCCAACATGGCAGGCCAGTGTGGATGACCACGCAGCCTTCTTGAAGCGAAACCCTCGCTACAAAGACTGCTTCCTGTGTGTCTCGGCGCAGACCTTTGCGCGCGCGCTCCTCAAAGCAGGCTACGCCACGGACCCTGACTATGCCGACAAGCTCATTCGTTTGATTGGTACCTACAGCCTGGCTTCACTGGATGGGGAGGGCGTATGAGCTGGATTCGTGCGTTCCTCGAATTGAACAAATCCTTGTTTCTCATGGGGCTGCTGCTCATGGCGTTTTTGCTAGGCCTGCAGATGGGGCAATCCCGTCTGCAGCGCCGGTGGGATGCTGAGAAACAAACTGTGCAAATCGCTCAAGCAAAGCAAGAGCAGCACGCTGCCGATGTGGCCCAAGTTCAAAACCAAATATCTAAGGAGATCGCTGATGACTATCGCAAGAAGGCTAGTTTGTTGGCTAGCCGTACTGTTGTGTCTGAGCGGGTGCTCGACAACTCCGAATTCAGTTCAGGCAGTTTGTCCGCCGTTTCCGGAAATTCCGCAGGAGTTGCTTCAGCCAGCTCCGACCCTCTATCTATTGCCCAAGGAATTCCGGAAGTGAAAAGTTGCGCGGAACTCATCTATGAAGCACAAATAACTACCTTGATGCTTGTAGAGCTGCAGAAATGGGTTCGAGCAATTAGCGAATCTATGACTGAAGTCGGGGTTACTCGATAAACCAGCTAAAACTTGCAACTCCTCCATATTCATGCTTTCATGTCCAACATAATGTCACTGGTAAATTACTATGAAATCTCACATCGTGAAATAGTCAACATGCATAAGTTAACGATCTCGTGATTTCCGAAATTACCTAAAAAAAAATCGATGAAAAAAAATAATGGTATTCCTGTAATTGATCTTTTTGCTGGCCCGGGCGGGCTTTGTGAGGGCTTTGCGTCGTTGGTGCGGGACGGATCACGAGAGTTCGATATCCGTGTTTCGATAGAAAAAGACCCGGTGGCTCATAGGACTCTTTCCTTGAGAGCATTGTTTCGCTCATTTCCAGTTGGGAAGATTCCCGAGTCCTACTATCAATACATTAGGGGAGAGATCAATCGGCAGCAGATGGAAAACGATCCTGTTGTGAGGCCGTACTTAGAAAAAGCAAACAACGAAGCAAAGTGTGCAGAACTAGGTAAGGATGATCATCGCGATATCGACCAATGGATTCGAGAAGGCCTTGGTGGAGCCAAAGATTGGGTCTTGATTGGTGGGCCACCTTGCCAAGCATATTCGCTCGCAGGCCGATCACGGATGCGCAGTAATAATCCAGAAGAGTTTGAGGCGGACAAGCGGCACTTGCTTTATCGGGAATATCTGCGAATCATCAAAGAGTTCTCACCCAGTGTTTTCGTGATGGAGAACGTAAAAGGAATGCTGACATCTCAGCATTCAGGTTCAAGAATATTTGATCGCATACTGAGTGACCTTCGTGATCCTCACAATGGCCACAAGTACTTGATTAGATCTTTTGTTGTGCCGGGTGAAATTGAAGATCCTTCTGACTTCGTTATCAAATCTGAAGAGCTAGGAATCCCACAAAGTCGCCATAGAGTGATCTTGTTTGGCATACGCGAAGATGTTGCTGATTCAGTGCCTGATTTAATTCAACATCCTGAACGATTCGTAGTTTCCTCGTCACCAAGGGTGAACACAAGGGAAGTTCTCAGTGGACTTCCAGCTCTTCGCAGTCGGTTGTCGAATCGATCAGGTGGAATGTCAGATTCAAACGAAAACTGGCAGCGTGCTCTGACTAATGGTCTGAAAATCTTAGAGAAAAAAAGAAGTGCGGTCTCAGTTGAGGTGCTTGAAAGGGCTCGCTGGGCAGTTGCAAAGTCTTCTACTCATGAGTCAATTGGTGGAAGGTTCATCAAATCCAATATTTCGATGAGTGGTCACCTAGCGCCTTGGTACTTAGATCAAAGAATCGGTGGTGTCACTCTTCATGAAGCTAGAAGTCATATGGAGTCCGACCTTCATCGGTATCTATTTGCCTCTTCGTTTGCTCGTGAAGAAAGCAAATCTCCAAGACTACGTGACTTCCCAAAGGCATTGCTTCCAAGTCATGGAAACGTATGGGATGAGTCAGTTCCATTTGAAGATAGATTCAGGGTTCAGTTGAGAAACCAGCCATCGACAACGATCGTGTCTCATATCTCTAAAGACGGGCACTATTACATTCATCCAGAGCCTTCGCAGTGCCGAAGCTTAACGGTGCGAGAGGCCGCACGATTGCAAACTTTTCCAGATAACTATTTTTTCGAAGGTAACAGGACGGAGCAATATCACCAAGTTGGTAATGCTGTTCCCCCAATGCTGGCAAGAAAAATCGGTGAAATTGTTCTCAAACTTTTGAAATCAGTCAAACGCTAAAGGTTCCAAATTTTTCTGAATAGGACTACCTTTGTGAAGGAAATCCTACTTCACTTAATTAGGTCTCATAGCGAACTTCTGGGATGCCAGAAGCAACTGGTGAGTAGGAAATTGAAAATACTGCGTCCTTACATTCAGATTTTTTTGCCCACTCAGAAATCATTCGACCACCAGCGCTCTCGTGCAAAATTTCGCTGACTTGACGTGCCCAAACTTCGATTTGAGCAAGAAGTTCGGGAGAGATTGATTGGTTGGTCCAAATTTTCTCTAAGTCGATTTTGTCTCCGATGAGCATTGAAATGACAGAAACCGTATACGCGGTTATGTTGGCTTGAAATGCTTGGAACATAGGGCGAATCAGCTTCTGTGCATCTCTATAAATTCTTGCCTTAGCAATCATGGCTTTGAAATCAGCTGTTGATGGGAGTTTGAGTTCATGTCCTTCAGGTACTACCAGTGACGCCATAAATCGATCAAAGTTCTTTTGAGATCCAAGGCTAACGATGTCTGGTTTTTGATCCCAAGCATTTAAATACTTGGCCAAATCGGTCTTTGTTAAACGTCTGCTTGTAGGAATGGCGTCCTTGATTTTCTTGAGTTTTGCAGGAGTAGTTCCCTCTCTTGCTAATAGAGTGTTGTAGCTGCCAGCGGCGCGTTCATAAAACCATTGGCTAACTCCATCTGGACAGTAGACAGTTCTAGAGATCTTTTCGATCTCGACATGAAATGGTTTGTTGGCAGAAAGATCAGATTGTCTGACTGCGTTTTGGCTGTTGGCAAATCTTGAAATGTCTGAAACCAGTGCCTCTTCTTTTGCTGGATCTTGAACACGCATGACGATGATTTTTGCCGCGATTCTTACGCTGCCCAAATCAATATCCGGATATTTCTTTTTGGTGAAATAAAGAGATGCAGTTGTCTGTCCGCCATTAACTATCTGCAAGCCTTTTAGCCATGCAATGCCAGGCATGCCATCTTGTGCATGCCCCAGCCGAATTTCATCGGCAACCATAACGATGCCATTGTTGTAAGCCATGAATCGTTCGGGAGAATTGCGAAGTGTGTTTTGAATTCCAGCATTAACTCCCTTCCCCTTGACACTCAAAAACGATCTTACGTTGGCTTCCAAAAGTCGTGCTCCAAATTTCTCGTAAAGAAGTCGTAGAGCATCGCCTGGAACAGCAGTCAAAGCGTAGTCATAGTCATCGTTCTGTCCATTCACAAATACACAAGGCAAAGGTTGCCCCGAGAGTTCGTTGAAATCGATCACAAGTTCGTCACGTGGCTTTCCTTCTGCCATGTGCCGATGCAGTCGCTCGATATCCATGACCTCTAAGCGAACGGATTTACCACTAATTTCTTTTGTCTTGAAGCTCTTGGATTTAGCAACACGATCGGTGATCACGAAAATTCGAATCTGTTCCAAATCGTTATATATGGCTTGAAGCGTTTCGGCGAGGGAACGGACATCGCTAGACGGATCGAGTTTGGGAGCCATTTTTCCTTGCGCACACAGAGACAAGAAGCGGAAACATTGCTCCACTGCCACTTTGGTTTCTGCGTCTGGAATTGGGGTAGGTTCATTCACACCTTGGTAGAGACTAACAAACAAATCCAGTTGATCGCTGTCATCAGATAGTGCATAGCCACCTAATCTCAAAGTGGCATTGCCGACCTTTCCTTCGTAGTAGCACTCAACAGGCTCAAAGGTCATGCCGATTTCAGCCATGTGATCCATAACGATGCTGGCATAAACAAGCTCTTCATAGAGAGCGCCATCCTTTAATTGAGAGCGGACGGATGCTTGTGTTTCTCTTAAAAATTCAGCTAATTCCATATTCAAATCATTTCAAGTTTTTTAAGTGCAAATGGGATACCTACATCACGATTGATGAAAGGTTCTAAATTGATTTCATACCTTGCGCTGATAACACCGGTTTTTACATTGCCATGGGTCATGCACGGAAAATCGTGATCAATCTCAAGGATGACCATTTCTTTAAAAGAAAATCTGCGGTGGTAGTGTTGTGCATGACTTAACAGATAACCCGCCCCTAACAGTCGATCTTGGAAAGCAGATTTAGTGACTGGATCTGAGTCGAAAAACTCGCTAATTTCTGAAACCTTGTCTGGTAGTGTTTGACCAGTTTCGGTTAAAGCAAGTCGGAATGCGCCTAAAAAAATGGGCTTGCAGTTAGCATCATCTAGCTGTTCTAGGGAGCCAATTTTGGCAACAAATCCATTTGAAGAAATCGTAGTTTTAACTTCGACGGCTCCAAAACCTAATGCGAAATCCCTGACTCCATCTGCAGTAGGTCCAACCCATGAATTGACAGCAATGTCAGCTTCAACGCCTGCTTTGAGCATTTCTTCGAGAAAAGTTAACTCACCTACCAAACCAACTTCGTTTTCAGCAGTTAATGGGACTGCCCCTTTGCGCATGAACTCCTGCCAAGCTCTAATTCTTCCGAGAAATACTCTTAGATCTCGACTGTCATCATCAGTATTTAATGCAAGAACTGCCTCGAGCACATTTGAAACCATTGCAGAGAACAACTCGAGGTTTCCGTCTTTACTTCTAGTGAGAGCAAGCCAAGTTAATCCATCTTGAGCAATTTCAAGACGAGTTACTTGAAAGCCTAGACCTTCAGGTAGCTTTTCATTTCGTGGAAGTGTGCTTGAGGGAAATCCTGCGATCAGTGCCTCACATTTATCAGGAAAATTTCTCCCCGCAAGAAATTTTCCTAGGCGGCTAGGTACTACAGCAACAGTGGACCAACCGGACGTTCCTTGTGCTGACTGGATAGAGCTCCAAGCTAGCTGAATTTCATCAATCAACTTGGCCATATTCTTGAGCCCATTGAGCTTGAGTTAAGTGATCAACCGCATACTTGACCTTGATGCCAGCTTCGCTGACGGGGAAACTTATACCCAGAGCAATGATTGGCTTGTCCCAATCGCCAAAGCCTGGACCAAACTGCGCTTCATGCGGATCAAGTGGATATAGGATTAATAAACCTCTCTCGGGAGCCGCTGGAATGCCCAACTCTGTGGCGCCTTTGCCTCTTATGTGCCTGATGGCCAATCCATTCGGGACTATGGGTTGTTCGGGTTTTTTCCCATCAGGAACTCGGGCTGGATCTGGATTCCAATTCTTGAGTGTTAGTGCCATAGCGGCATCCCAAGCTGGGCCATCAAGATCTATGGCCTCATCTGGAGGGGAGACTGGGCGACCAATTGCATAACGGTCATTTCGTGATTCATCAGCTTTACGTTTGATCATTCGATCAACTTTTGGACCATTGGGAAATTGAAATGATGATCCACTGCCTCCACCTGCCAGAAATACTGTCCATGATGTGAGCTGACCAATGCTTGCCATAGATCTAATGAAATCCCGAATTAGAGGGCTGTTTACCTTGCGAGCTGCTGGGTGAGTTGTATAAGCATCAAAAAAATCGGCAATAGCATCGCTGGATACGCCAGACCAGAGATGTCCAGTCCAATTTTTCTGTTTCCCATCTCGAATGCGTGTGATCTCTGGTGATTCATGGGGTGCGCCACATGCATGCAGAAGTCTAGTGGTTGCATCCAAGTTTTTAGAAAGGATATCCATCGAGCTGTGCAGAGCCACAGTTTCGAGAATTTCTCCGCTGAATGAAAGTTGGAGATCGCGGGCGGTTCGCATTTTCAGTGGCGAAGTCACTAATAAAACTGGATGTGACTGAACTCTGAGACCGTAATCCTTGGGAGTCGCTCCGCTGTCTTTCATTGCTTCAAATTCATCACGTAACTCTTCCGAGGCATCAGCAATGTGTTCGAACCATTCAATAAGGTCCTCGGTTGTGTACAAGCGGCATAAATCAAGGTATCCGGGACGGTATCCAAACCATCGTCCCATTTGCATCAAGGTGTCATACATCTTAGATGTGCGAACAAAATAGCTTGTGCATAGCCCTTCGAGCGTAAGACCTCGTGCTAATTTATCTCCGCCAATAGCAATAACTTTCAACCCCTTAGAGCCCGGAGCCGCATAGTCAAGTACATCTTTGGCCTTGCCATTAATCATCCGAATTTCAATGTCAGAAAGCACATCTGCGAGGTGCGTCTGAACTTCTGTCCATGAGTGATCGGGAGGTTGCGCCTCCGATTCAACTAATCGCTCAATTACAGCTAGTCGAGTAGGGGAGAAGTCGTCCTCCCAAAGGTTCTTCAACTGTTCGAGCACCTCAGTGTCATCAACTTTTCGAGAGATGCGTTGGCGCAGTCCTGTGACATATTCTTTGACTTGTCGGTGAACATCCTTTTGAACTTGGATGTAACGCGTGACGTGAATCAGCATCGATGAATGCTTGTTACCTTGCCCCCTAAGTTCTCGAGATACACAAGCTAGAACAAATGACTGAATGGCCCTTTTTAGAGATGGCGGGAGAGTGTCGACTCCAAGGTAGCATGGTTGGTGATTCTTATCATGTTTTTCTGGCATCCATCCCGATTTATGGTCTTCGCTCATGTGATCATCAAATACACGCATGAGCGGCAGGCCGCCGGTTCTTCCGTCAATGCCCTTTAGTCCAAATATGCGAGTTGGCCCTACGTAATTGGAGGGGGCAGCCAAATTGATGATGAAAGACTTAGGGAAAAGATCGACACCTTCTTCCGTCGTCTGGCCTTGGCGATGGATAAACACGTTGGCAAATGGCGTGGCGGTATATCCGACATAGGCTGACTTAGCAAAGCTATGAAGGATTTTCCTAATACGGCTGTTAATAGCTTTTGGCTCGTGATCAGGATCTGGATTTCCTTCAGAATCAAATGTCTGTTCACCTGTGTCTACTGATCCGTTATCTGCTTCGTCATCGATCAAAAGAAGAGGGAGATTACTGACATATTTCTGGCCAGTTTCGTTGTCACGAGCATCGGCAACATGGTTCTTAATCCATCTTAAAAGACGATCAAGAACGGTTTTATTTTTCTTGACAACAAATAACCATGGACGTTGTTCTGGGGTGATTGCTAGATGATTTGCGACCCTTGTACTGAAGTCGCCATTTTCAGTTCTGTTGGTCGCGCAGTTAGGTTTGATCTCCAGATCACGCCCCATTTCACCTACGCCGATGAATTTGACGACATCATTGTTGGCAGAGGTTTCATAGCCAAGAAATCCTTCTTCAAGGCGAATCTGCGTTTGGGAGCGAAGATTGTTATGCAGTCCGGCAAGAATGATGATGATCTTATAGCCAGCATCAGCGGACTTGCATATCAAACCTGTGTAGTTAGCTGTTTTTCCAGACTGGACGTGGCCTACAACTAAACCTCTTCTGTCCCAGGTTCCTGTTCGATTTGGGTCCTCAAGTTGACCAAGAACTTCATCTGTCGATACATCAAGTGCATCAATGGCGGCTGGAGGCATTTCTCTTTCCAGCATATCGCGGTATCTGTGCCAGTAACGCCAGCCCTTTTTTCTCGAAGAACTAAGCCAAGCCTCATGATCGCTGTCGTCGGATAGTGTGGAATTTTTGCCGATCCAGATGCTGTACCGCCTAATAAGTTCGGCAATAGCTCCGTCAATGTCTATGGGGTCATCTTCTCTTTTTGGCATGATGGAAGCGGCGCGTTCGACGACTTCCTTGATTAGCGAGGCTGTTGGGTTTTGATTGGCATCAGCCATCAGCAAATTCTGTGCGTTGCTGATTACCGTGCTAGTTGATCGATTGAATTCACTCATGTGTATTCCAGTAATGTGTTTTGAACTTGTGCTCATTCATCTGGCTGGGAAAGCTGTGCAATGAGATGAGGGAAATTCTGAAACGGGTCAGTGCAGGAAAGTCTTGATCTTGCTTCTTCGATACTCATACCTTTTCGAACAATCATGTCATTGAACAGGGTTTTCATGACGCCAAGAACTGATTCGTCCGAGCTAGATGCAAAGCTCGTAACTGGTGTTTCTTTTTGCTCTGCAGTGTCGAGCCATATTTTTTGAACAGGTACAGTCTCCTCAATTACCCTGAGCATGCTGCGCACCAAATCAATTTGATTTGGGGTGGCGCTATCGAGAACTGAAGCAATGCTTGGATGAGTTTCATCGATTCTGTATCGAACCCCCTTAGACGTGCGTTCAACTTTCCACGCTTGTTCAATCGGCGTTCCTTTCAGGGTCGTAGTCGGACTGCCTCTAAATGCGAATACACGTCTTGCGTGTTCGCGTGTGTCAGTTGCCATCTGGGTTAACCAACTACGCAATGCAACAGGGGGACGGGCTACAGACTTTTTTACGTCAATTTTCCAATCGGCATCCGCTGTATTGGGAATGTCTAGTCGAATTCTTGCAAGCCTGTGTGGTTCTTCCCGATTCCATGCCCTAGGTTGACCTAAGCCAAGCCAACCACCAGCGACTAATAGACGCTTGTTGCGATAAACGTAAAAGCCTTGTTGGGCATTCCATCCTCCTGGTCCACCATTAATTTCGTATTCTTTGTCAGTTAATTTGTCCCTATGAGGTAGGACATGACATTGAATTTCAATTTCACCGTACGCAGTTCGATTTTTCTGAATTGGTGAGGTCCAAGGTTTTGCAGGGTGACCGCTTAGAAATGGATCCCACGGCTCGATTTTTCTTCCGTTAAGCAGAAGCTGCAATTTGGGCGAAGTTCCTTCTAGCATTCGATGAAAGATCATTGCCAGGTGCCGCTCTACATGTTCTTCCATCAGGAATAAAAAGTTGTCAGCTGTGAAACCAGTGGTGACGATCCGATCGAGCACTTCCCAAATCACTATCGTTCCATGATTCAAGGATGCTAGTTTGTTAACAAGTTCTTCTGAACCAGTGGCTGGACCTTCAATTAATACCCAACCCATGTTTGGGTTCGCAGTGAGAACGTCTAGGTCCCAACGAAGACATGTTGTTTCCCCAGCTTTTTTTGATGCAACTGTCAGTCGTTTGCACTGTGACAAGGAGGCAGTTTTTAGACCCATGCCGAATCTGCCTAAATCGTGCGTTGATCTTGTATCCAGAGGGTTCTTATCGCCGAGCGTCATGGCGCTTTCAAGTTCCTCATCTGTCATTCCAGAGCCGTTATCTAGAACGTAAATGTTGCTAGATTGACCGTCCCATGTGAACTGGATGTTGATAGTGGTTGCCCCTGCAGATATGCTGTTGTCAATGACGTCAGCTAATGCTGCGCCTGTCGAATATCCTAGTCCGCGCAAGGACTCCAGCATTGAACTAGCTCGGGGTGGTGCAAGCCTTGTTTTACCAACTGACAAGTGGTTACTATCCAACGAATTCGGGGCGCTAGTTGAACTCATGGAACCCTCTTAATTTTTCTGAAATTCTGGGATTTTTTAAAATTTTCAAACCTGAATTTTCAATTTGACGAATGCGTTCTCTGGTCACGCCATAAACCTTACCGATTTCATCAAGAGTCATGTCATCATTTGAATTGATGCCATATCGCATAGAAATAATTTTTGCAGTCTGTGGAGGGAGAAGAGTGAGTAAGTCATTGACGACCGATTTAGCTTGAGATTTGCTAATCTCGCGATCGAGTTGCTCGTTCTCTGCATGAGCAATTAAGAAAGATTCATCATCATTCTTTAGCAATTGCTCTAGAGAGATCGGTTCCAATGTGATGGCCTTCTGCATCTTCTGGATAGCCTTCTCAGAGACATCTAATTCCTGCGCCAAATATGCGTAAGTAGGCTTAGATCCAAATGTCTGTTCGTATTGCTTTTCAGCTCGTAGCAGTTTGCTCATGCTTTCATACATATGCGAGGGAACTCGTATTGTTCTAGCTTGATCGCTAATTGATCGTTGAATTGCTTGTCTAATCCACCAAGTTGCATAGGTCGAAAATCTGAACCCCTTTCGGTATTCAAACTTGTCAACTGCCTTCAGTAATCCGATGGACCCCTCTTGAACAAGATCCATCAAGGGCATGCCTCTATTGGAATATTTCCCTGCAATTGATATGACAAGTCGGATGTTTGAAATCATGAGCAGCTTGCGACTTTCTTCTGCTGCCTTTTCTCCTGTAGTCATTGCTGCATAAATGGATTTAAATCTTTCATACGGCATGCCCATTCGTGCTCGAGTTTGCAGTCGTGCAATGTCCAAGGACTTAAGGCGTTGGATTTGAGTGTCTATGGTTTTTGACCACGGTTCATTGAACAATCTCAATGATTCAATTAAGCCTTCAGATGCTTCGTGAAGCACGAGTTGAGCATCTATGACTTTCACTGGTACGCCGCATACGTTTTGAAGACTGTCTTTCAGCGCCAATTCGTTACGTGAAAACTCACGATTCAACTCATGAACAAGGTTGCTCATCGCTCCAATTTGGCGGGCATCAAATCGAATGGCTAAAAGCTGCGACGTAAGTTTTTTCTGTAATTCAAATGATTCATTTTCAAGTCGATGAGTTCCATTGCACATCGCTGAGAATTGACTAAATGTTTCTGAAATTTCATTTATTTTTTCTAGAAAAAGAAACTTTGTTGCTTCGTCTTGATCGCTACTCTCGTCCGAATCTTCCTCATCAATTTTGATTGGCGTTGATGACTCCAGTTCAATCTCTGATGAAACATTTTCTGTATCGGAAAGGCCATCAAAAACTTGTGAAAATAGGATTTTTCCTAGTCTAATCAAGTCCACAGTTTCAATCAAAGAAGTGATCACTGCTGGGCATTGAGACATCGCCGTTAACATTGCGCGCTCACCATTCTCAATTGATTTAGCGATATGGATTTCGTCATCATGCGATAGCAATTGATGCCTACCCATGGTGCGATAAAGACTCCTTGCTGGGTCATTGAAGCCACTGGATAGTTCATCCAAATAGTTCATCGCCTGATTGAGCGTGTCTTCTTCTTCTAGTGATTCCAGATCATCTAGTTCAACTTTGAAATCATCATCGATAGATGTGTATTCGAAACGTTCGTCAGTTTCTCCGCCTAAATCATTGATGACTTGACGAATTTGATTCTGAAACTCTAAGGCCTTGTCATCAAACTCTGTGTTCGCAATGGTTTGTATGTCAAAGAAGGGAACGCTTCCTTCTCTTAAGACTCGGAGGAGTGCTTTACGGATGGCCGCTCGTGTTTCGGCAATCGCCGTTCTTACAACTGGTTCTGCAAATTCGGGAAGCGAGACATCAAAATCAATCCAATCTGTTGAATTGTCGATGGCGATGTAGGCAGAGATTGATTTTTGTAGCTCTCGTGCCCTTGCTGAAATTTCAGGGTCCTCGGTTGGAGGAGGAGATTCGTTTTCTGGCTCCCAATCTCCAAAATCCCATTCTTCGTCAGCGTCACCTTGAGGCTGATCTTCGAATGATTTCGCAGCGGTTATATCTAATGAGATTAGTGAAGTTGTTAACCTTGGAGCCACATGTTCCGAAGGTTGATTAGTCAAACCTTTTGGGTAAAAAGACTGTATGACTTCGACTGTGTCCAATGCATCTATTTCATTTGCGATTGCAATCGCCGTCTTTCCCGAATGATTTTGAAGGAGCGGATCAGCTCCATTTTCAAGCAAGATTCTGCAAACATTTGTTCTTTTGTTGCGTGCCGCAATTATCAGAGGCGTATCACCTGAATCATCGCGTGCATTGAGATCGTCGCCCTTTGCAATGTGGACCTTGACGGCATTTTCTACGCCGTTGGCAACTGCAATTTTGAGAAGGCGACTCAGTGCGGTCTTATTATTGATTCCGGTCATGAATAGACATTCAACTTTGCGAATACAAAGCCGCACTTGTATGGAGCACTTGAGATATCTTGCTTCTTAGTGATTTTGGAGACAGCACTTCAACATCCGCACCAAATTTAAGGATGTCACCAATTAATTCGCGCTCGTCAGAATAGGGAACCTCTAGTTGGTAGCTGCCGTCAGGCTTGAGCGTTCCTCGTTGCTCTGGGTGCCATTGTTCATTAATGACCCAACGAGCGCGTTCTGTGTTGAATTTTAGTTTGACCCACTCATATGCGTGACCTCCAAAGATGCCGTATCCGCGTTGCATGACTTTGCGAATTTCATCTGCGTCCATTTCTTTCGCGTGGGTCGGCAAAATCTCGCACTGGCTCAATGCGTCGACAGAGAAACTTCTAAGTTCATTTTTTAAATGACACCATGCATCTAGGTACCAGTTGTCACGGTAGTGAATTAGCTGCTGAGGTGACAGTACCCGTTCGCTAGTTTTTCCGTTTTGACGATTGAAGTGGTGCACCTTTATCTGATGGCGCTCTAGGGTAGCTTTGGCCACGAGTGCAAATGCCTTGAGATGCAGTCTACGTTTGCCTGCATGAACAAGGTGTACCCGTTGTGCCAATGTTTGTGCGTCAATGCCTTGGCTTCCAAGTAATTCATTAAGCCGCTTTTGCAGGGGCTTTAGCTTGGGGCCAAGTAGACCGGGCTCCAGTTGATCCAGCATGTTCTGGATGGTCAGCAAGGCAAGGGTCTCGTCGTGGGAGAACCAAAGGCCCGGTAACTCTTCACGACCGTCTTGTATTTCCATTCTGTAACCGCCAAGATCACGGTCAAACACAATGGGAATGCTGAGCCTGTCCCTGAGTTTTGCCAGATCCCGTTTAAAGGTTGCAGGTGATATTTCAAGCTTGCTCAGAATTTCATGACGTGGAACAGCCCGTCGCCCCGTGAAGAGGGTCTTGTAACAGTACAGACGGTCAATTTCACTCATATTTTTCTGCTTAATTCGATAGATTATTGGCTATCTAGGACTGCGTTTGTCAGCGTCAAGGACAGTTTTTCTCGTTTGCTCAATTTCCTTGGTGAATACTCAACTCCATAGTCCATTTGAACGAAGTGAACCTCCGAATGTGATCTTTTTATTTCTTTGGTCGTATCAAAACTAACCCATTCAATTGGATTATCTGCAATTTGAGTATGGATTGACTCTGAAAGCAGAAGATGACCAAGCCAAAATACCAAAACGGAAAGCAACATAGTCCCTACCTTGTAAATTTCTGCCGTCAGTTTCATTGGCTAGAAGCTACTGAGGTGAGCCTGTGGCCTGTGATTTCGACCAGTAAATAAATAGATCTAGACTCACGACTTGAGCGCTTGACGAGTCAAACTGATATCTCCAGTTGCAATTCAAAAATCTGTAGCTTGAAGTTAGGGAAGGCTTACGCAAGGGGTTGTTGGTCTATTCGAGCTCGTTACATTGGCAATGGGTTTGTTCTGCAGGGTTGGTTTCACTTAAGCAGACGGTTCAACGATTGAAACAACAAGCTGAGGTTGCAGCTAACGAAGCTTGGGAGTTACCTAACGAGTTGAAGGGCAGTTTCGTCACGACTGTTCGCTCAGCAGTGACTCAGGGTGAGTTGATTCCTCAATACGATGTTGAGTACGTTGCTGAGACTAAGGTTGGACAGGTTCGCGTCGCAGCTAAGAATTGGCGACGTAACGTTACCGTTGAAGTGCAGGGTGCAACGGATGCGATTAAAGCTGCGTATGTGCAGATGGTGCTAGCAGGGCTTAAAGCTGATTAGAAGCGTTACAAGTTGTAACGATACCGTTAAAGCTATCTGTCGCTAGTTCTGCCAAACCCCATAACCCAACTGCTGCAACCTGATGGCTAGATCGACTTCCATGTATTGAGCATCCCCATAGAGCATTGGGTTGAGTTTTTCGTAGATCTCTGGCATCAGTCGAATGCCGTACTTCATGGCGTACTTGTTTGATTTGATACCCGCTTTGTGTTGGTCAAAGCGTGTGTCGGGGTCGTGACCGGTCATGCCAACGTAGACACAAGGCTTGCCAGTCACATACTCAGGATTAGCCTTCTTGAACTTGGCCTCGTAAAGAACGTCTTTGTCTAATTCGATGACGTAGACGTTATGCCGTTCACGCATGTTTGATCAGAGACCTAACTTCGCCCAAGCCTCTTTCTTCGTCAGCTTGCGTGCAGCCGCAATTGATGGGAGTTGGCTCGTACGAGGCCGCGATTTCT